>Ga0164293_10005729_pt1 | contig 10580 bp, 8 predicted proteins | sample GEODES118metaG_FD_111487 | JGI IMG/M metagenome (GOLD analysis project Ga0164293, IMG submission 111487) | Eutrophic lake water microbial communities from Lake Mendota, Wisconsin, USA - GEODES118 metaG | ecosystem: Environmental > Aquatic > Freshwater > Lake | place: USA: Lake Mendota, Wisconsin...
AATGACTCGATTTCATGCCAAGATTGTGCTCGAGAGGCTCTACGAAGGCACCAAACAAATCTAAAAACAAAGCATTGGCGAGCTTGACCCGTCCTAACACATCAGGATTGACGAGCGTAGTAAAAACAATGGGAGCGGTTCCTTGATCTGCAGCGCAGCGATTAATCCGCTGGACCACGGTATCTGCCTTTTCAACGGAATCAATAAATGGCACACGGACCTGACGAAACGTCACAGATTCAAACTGGGAAAGGACAGAATGACTAAAAGTTTCCGCAGTGATACCCGTTCCATCTGAAATAATGAAAACAGTGCGTTCGGTGGTATTGATCGTCATTTATGGAGGTCCAAATAGAGACTTGGGTAGTATAATGCAGTGCAACATAAGCTCGTTCGATTGTCATCCCAAAACGGCCAAGGCCAGTTTGGTGAGTATCCGTAAGTACTTTTAGTCAAGCACTTGTATACAAGCACTTGCAGTCGCGCATCTGCAGCCCAATACTGCGAGACGACACGCTTACAGTTTCTCACCAAACTCGCTTTCTCACATTGTAAAAGGGTGACTTTCATGTCATATGTCGTGTCTTTTGAGCAACTCCGTATGACGGATGTTGACTCTGTCGGAGGAAAGAACGCCTCTTTAGGCGAAATGATCAGCCAGCTTTCAGATGCTGGGGTACGGGTACCAGGCGGTTTTGCCACCACTGCGCAGGCCTTCCGTGACTTTCTGTCCGGAACAGGTCTGGACTCCCGCATTGCTGAACGGCTCACCACACTCAATCCTGAAGATGTTCGCGAACTTGCTTTGGCAGGGGCGCAAATTCGTCAATGGATTGTTGAGGCCCCTTTGCCAGATCAGTTGAACGCAGATATTAAAAAAGCGTTTGCCTTGCTTGATGCAGAGGGTAGCGGTTCTTTTGCTGTGCGTTCCTCGGCCACTGCTGAAGACTTGCCTGATGCCTCTTTTGCGGGTCAACAAGAAACTTATCTAAACGTGGTCGGCATTGACGACGTTATCGACAAAATTCGCCATGTTTTTGCATCGCTCTATAACGATCGTGCGATTTCCTATCGTGTTCACAAGGGATATGCCCATGCTGATGTCGCGCTTTCTGCCGGCATTCAATGCATGGTGCGCTCAGACAAAGGCAGCGCGGGCGTAATGTTTACCCTCGATACCGAGTCAGGTTTCGAAGACGTCGTATTTATTACTTCCTCTTACGGCTTAGGTGAAACGGTTGTGCAGGGTGCGGTCAATCCGGATGAGTTTTACGTCTTTAAACCAACGCTTGCATCGGGTCATTATCCCATTGTCAATCGTCGGATCGGCTCCAAACTGATCAAAATGGAATTCGATCCATCGCGCACCAAAGGGGTGGCAGTACGTACCGTGGACGTGCCTGTCTCTGAACGTAATCGCTTTTCACTCACGGATGATGAAGTCAACGAACTCGCGCGTTACGCAGTCATTATTGAAAAGCATTATCAACGCCCGATGGATATTGAATGGGGACGAGATGGAGTCGATGGCAAAATATATATCCTCCAAGCACGTCCTGAGACGGTCAAGTCACAGCAAGGCCACAGTGATATCCAACAACGCTATAAGTTAAAGGCAACGGGCAAAGTGATCGTGACGGGTCGTGCAATTGGTCAGAAGATCGGCTCGGGACCCGTGCGTATCGTCAGCGATCTTTCTGAAATGGACAAAGTGCAGGCAGGAGATGTGTTGGTCACTGATATGACAGACCCCAATTGGGAGCCCGTCATGAAGCGTGCCTCGGCCATCGTGACAAATCGTGGAGGTCGCACTTGCCATGCCGCCATTATTGCTCGGGAGCTTGGCATACCGGCTGTTGTAGGCTGCGCGGATGCGACCGATCGCTTAAAAGAAGGGCAGCAAGTTACCGTTTCATGCGCAGAAGGTGACGAGGGCAGAATCTACGATGGTCTGATCGAAACAGAAATCGAAGAGGTCCAGCGAGGTGCGATGCCAGATGTTGGTCTCAAAGTCATGATGAACGTCGGCAACCCACAATTGGCTTTTGACTTTTCTCAGATCCCTAACCACGGTGTGGGCCTTGCTCGCCTTGAGTTCATTATCAACAATAATATTGGTATCCATCCAAAGGCAGTGCTCGACTATCCGAACGTCGATGCCGAACTCAAAATCGCAGTCGAGTCAGCGGCGCGTGGTCATTCCAGTCCACGCGCTTTTTTTGTTGACAAACTCGCAGATGGTATCGCGACGATTGGTGCTGCGTTTTATCCCAAACCCGTCATTGTTCGATTGTCTGATTTCAAATCGAATGAATATCGCAAACTTGTTGGGGGTTCGCGCTACGAACCCGAAGAAGAAAATCCAATGCTAGGATTTCGTGGTGCCTCACGCTATATTTCCTCAGATTTTGCTGAGTGTTTCAAAATGGAGTGCGAAGCACTTAAGCGTGTACGTGAAGAGATGGGTCTTATAAACGTCGAAATCATGGTGCCGTTTGTGCGAACCGTTAAGCAAGCCGAACGCGTGATCCAACTCTTGGCGTCTCACGGCTTAGTGCGCGGTCAGCATGGCTTGCGTATCATTATGATGTGTGAGGTCCCCTCAAACGCAATCTTAGCTGAACAGTTTCTCGAGCATTTTGATGGGTTTTCAATTGGCTCGAACGATATGACACAACTGACCTTGGGACTGGATCGTGACTCTGGAATGGAGTTACTCGCCCTCGACTTTGACGAACGTGATGAGGCTGTCAAATTCATGCTCCAACGCGCAATTCAGGCATGTTTAAAAGCCGGTAAGTACGTTGGCATTTGTGGTCAAGGGCCTAGCGATTATGCTGATTTTGCGATCTGGCTTAAAAACGAAGGAATTTTGTCGATGTCGCTCAACCCCGATACTGTTGTCGACACTTGGAAAAAGCTCGCAGTTTAGATCAGTCTCAAGATAGATGGGCCTCTCTTCACAGATGGGGCCCATTACTTTGACCGATGCGACCTTTTTAGTCTCTTGTTCTCGTATCGTGTTTCATCAGACGCTCTTTTTCACGTGCCCAATCTTTTTCTTGGGCTGCATCGCGCTTGTCGTGAAGTTTTTTACCTTTACCAAGTCCGAAGTCGAGCTTGATGCGACCATTCTTAAAATGTAGATTGATTGGAACAAGTGCATAGCCACGTTGTTCGACTTTGCCAATCAACTTGCTAATTTCTTCGGCTTTGAGTAATAGCTTTCGTGTCCGCATCGCATCCGGATGGACATGCGTGGAGGCGGAATGTAAGGGGCTGACATGCATGCCCAGCAGCCAAAGTGCGCCATCAAGAACAACCACATAGCTTTCTTTGAGTTGAGCTCTACCCGCGCGGATGGCTTTGACTTCCCAGCCCTGAAGCACGAGACCTGCCTCAAAACGCTCTTCAATGGTGTAGTCGTGAAAAGCCTTCCGGTTTTCAATAATACTCATAAGGTCCCTGCGTCACTGACGCATATGCAACAAAAATCAACCGGTATTGGATTTCTAACAAACTAAACTGATCCTTAACACTCAATCATAACGAAAAATCGTTAAAATTCTGGTTACTAAATTTTTCAAAAAATTACAGACATTAAGCTCAAGCCCTCTGGCGCTCAGCGATAAAGTCGACCTCGGGCTGACATGGTTTTTTCCTCGCTAGTCTTTTTATATCTGTTTTTGCCGGCCTGCCTCATTATCTACTATTTGATTGGCTCAAGGATCGGTCGACGCACGGATCGCGACGGTTTAACGGATCATAGCCATGCTACCCAGGCTCAAAACCTGATCTTAATTGCCTCCAGTTTCTTTTTTTATGGCTGGGGAGAACCAATATGGATTGTTCTTCTTATACTGAGCTCCTCAGTAGGTTGGCTCGTTGGCCTGTGGTTAGAACGTTGCAAAACAGTTTTTGGCAAAAAAATCGCTGTCTCATTCGCTTTATTAGCGAACTTAGGTTTGCTGGCTATTTTCAAATACAGCGACTTTATTGTTGAAAACATTAATTATGCTTTTATCACTGGGCTCGATAACCCCGGGTTCGCACTCCCGATCGGCATCTCTTTTTATACCTTTCAAATTCTTTCCTATGTTGTCGATGTTTATCGAGGCGAGGTCAGGGCGCAAAGAAAATTTTTAGATTTTCTTTTATACGTTAGCCTCTTTCATCAGCTTGTAGCAGGTCCGATTGTGCGTTATGTGCACATTGCCAATGAAATCAACCACCGTGTCCATACTTGGAGCGATTTCAGTCGCGGACTGCATCGCGTTTGCGTGGGCCTCTTTAAAAAAGTATTTATCGCGAACGTAGCTGGTGAGTGGGCTCAACGCACGCTTGGAGGTGACTTGTCCACTTTGTCAGTCGCCGATGCTTGGCTTGGACTGGCCATGTTTACGATTCAGATCTATTTTGATTTTTCAGCCTATTCTGATATGGCGATTGGGTTAGGAATGATGTTTGGTTTTCACTACAGAGAGAATTTTAACTATCCATACATTGCTAAATCGGTCACAGATTTCTGGCGACGCTGGCATATTTCTCTTGGTACATTTTTTAGGGACTATGTGTATATCCCTCTGGGTGGTAATCAGCGCTGGGGATTGCGCAATCTATTCATCGTTTGGGCACTCACAGGGTTCTGGCATGGCGCAAGTTGGAATTTCATGTTGTGGGGAATGTACTTTGGTATCTGGATTGCCCTTGAAAGGCTATTCATTGAACGCTTACTGCAAGCAATGCCAGCTGCTATCAGTCATTTTTATCTGATATCTATTGTGACGCTAGGCTGGTCGTTGTTTTACTTCACTGACTTATCTCGCCTCACTACTTTTTTCCAAATTCTTTTTGGCTATGGCAATGCAGAGATGATGGGTGTCACAACGATGAATGATTTATCATCGCATGCACTCTGGCTTGTCTTAGCCGTGCTTTGGTGCATGCCCCTTGGACAATGGCTTCAAGATAAAATTCAGTGGCTTCGCTTCGCTCACTGGCGTCCAAGTACACAATCTGTTCTTTTATTGATCGTAGACTCCGTATTGCTTTTTTCATCTACAGCACTTTTAGTAGGTCAAAGCTATAACCCGTTTATCTATTTTAGGTTCTAGCGATGCAAACAGACCCTGAAATTATATTAAAAAAGTATCAGCGTTCGTCCCAGTTTCATGCCTTGGTGCTGATCGGCTTTGTCATGTGTATTGGTCTCCTGTTTGTTTATACATTTCGTTTTAATCAAGAAGTGTCTCAGGTAGAAAACCGGCGTCTCGCTCAGTGGCCCGTCCTGAATAAGGAGACCGTACTAAATGGTCAGTTCGCCAAAGACGTAGAGACCTATGTCGCTGACCATTTTCCTGGACGTGCTTGGCTGACTGAAGTCGCCTTTATGATTCGAACCTATCGTGGTGTTGAACTCAAGGATCGGGTGATTCAAGTCAAAGGTGTAGAAACTGCTTTTGATAACGTTAGTCAATGGGCAGTCACAGACATTGCATCTGAGAACATTCGTGAAATCGCGTCTGTGATCTCACCTGACACTTCAACAGAGAGCGCTGCTGCAGTAGTCGCTCCAGAGTTGATCGCAGCGACTGAGACACCCTCTGAAAACGAATTTTTTGTTGCCGATGAAATTGAACATGTTGGTCTTGAAATTAAGCCTGCACCCATCCCTGTCGTCGCTGCATTGCCACTATCAGCGGTAGATCAAAAGCCAGTGCCCCCTAAAAAGCGTCCACCACTTCAACCTACAGTTTCGGCGCAGCCTACCGTCACGGCTGCACCCTCAGGTTCTCCTGAGCACAAACCCCTTAATGTTGTGGGCGGTGTGCTATTACATGACGGACAGGCTCTAGTCATGTTTCAAGGTACAGACCGAGGTGCACAAGGCTACGCGCATGCTGTCAATACCTGGGTTGAGTTGGTGGCTAAAAAGAGACCGGGGATGACGTCCACGGTCGTCGTGACACCAACAAGCAGTCATTTTTACTTACCTCCTAACGCTCGTGCGCGCACTACTTCAGAGGAAAAAAATTTAACAGCAATGCGAAACGCTTTATTTCCGGAAGTCCGTTTCGCAGATGTCATTAAAGAAATGGAAGGACATCAAGATCAACCCTTATTTTACAAATCTGACCATCATTGGACAGGACTCGGGGCATACTATGCCTATCGCGCTTGGGCTAAAGAGCTAGGTGTTGTTCCTCTGGAACTTTCCGACTTTGACAAACGTTCTGTGCCAGGTGTGGCAGGTTCTTTTTGGAGTTTGACCCAAGCACCAGAGTTGCGTCACGCTGACAAGGAATCCTTTTATTATGTCCCGAAAACGGTGACCTTTGATGGTACGCAATATACGGGGCCTCAGCAAAAAACACCTATTCCCCAACCTTTTTTCGCTGAAAAAAGCAGGGGATATATTGTGTTTCTTGGCGGTGATATCCCTTTACTGGCATCCAATACCAATGCAGGTACAGGAAGAACAGCACTTGTCGTCAAAAATTCCTACGGTAATGCTTTCGCACCGTATTTATTACCGCACTTTGATCGTGTCGTTGTCTTAGACTATCGCTATGTTTCTAGAAATATTCAGGATATCGTGGATTCATTTGGTGTGACTGACCTTGTGTTTGTCAATGCGACGATCACAGCAAACTCGGGTGCTCACCAGGAAAGAATGCGTCAAGTGGCGCGAGGCAGTTCAACCGCCTGGCTCACCGAGGCGGAAAAACGTCGGTTGAAACAACAAGAGGATGCTGCTCAATAGCATTCAAGATCGCATTAACAGGAGAGTAAGATGTTCAAGAGATTATTGTCGACCATGACATCCATACACCAAGGACGTGGCAGGGTTGCACTCGTTTGCTTGCTTTCTACCCTAAGCTTTACCGTGGCCTCTTGCGCTCAATCGGAGCGTTCGACAACTAGCAACTCTGGGTTGACGCAGAGTTCTGAAAAAAATATTCCGACTCCTTCGCGTCCCAGCGGCCCAAGGCCATCGAGTGGCTTGCTTTTTGTCCCGGGTGATAGGATTGTCTGGCTTGGCGACAGTATTACCGCGGCCCACACCTATGGTCGTTATGTCGAAACTTTCTTTTTGCTTAGAAGGCCAGACCTTAACCTGACCTTTATTAATGCCGGCATTGGTGGACATTCTGCGCTTAATGGTCTGAATCGATTGGATCAAGACGTTCTCTCGCATCGACCTACCGTTGTGGTTGTGAACTTTGGCATGAATGATGCGGGATATCCCACGGGTAGTCCACACGCCGCTTTTATTCAAAATGTCGATGCCATTATTGATCGATTAAGACAAGGTGGCGTCCAGCGCATCATCTGGGTGGAACCCACTCCCGCACATATCGCCGGTGTCGCTGCACAAGCCAAAATCATAGACAGACAACGACAGCTTGAACGACTTGTCAGCGAGATGAGCCGTCACAAGGTCTCTGCAGAGGTGATCAAGGTTCAATGGCATGAACCAATGAAACAAGCCCTAAATGCTGCGGCTGCAAAGCCAGACTTCAAACTGATCCCGGATCGTATTCACCCAAGTGCTGCTGGTCATGCGATCATGGCCGTCGAGTTTCTTCGTCAGATCGGTGCCAATATGGAGCCCGCCATGATCGAAAGCACGCTTCGTGGGACTCAAGTCGAAACTGAATTTCAGCGGGTGGATAAAGATACAAAGAAAATAGAAAAAATCCGCAGCACAATGGATCGAACGAAAGGCACAAGCATTGACATTGCAAGTGCTGTTCCACCCGTTCCAATGCTCTCTAACGCCGAACAGACAAAACTGCTGGGAAATAAATCTCTCGAGACACTTAGAGGGATGACTTGGCGAGTCAAAGGACTTGAGCAGGGTAGCCGCTATCAAGTACAACTCGACGGGGGCAACGTTGGGAGTTTTAGCGCCACAGAGTTAGAACGTGGGATCGATCTTATGCCAAAAGATAACAATCGCAAGCAACTGACCACGGTCGAAAAACGAGAACTCAAAGCCTGTGAACTCAAAGATCAGTTTGTTTTCTTGAATGACTTCGAGTGTTTATTTGACATGCTCTATCAAAAAGACCAACTAAGGATGCTCATGCGCCCAGACCGTGTACGAGATCTCCCGGATTTTGGGACAGTGCGTCTATCCACCTACACCGACTTTACAAACACGTGGATCGACTCGGCCAGTCAAGCTATCACACAACGTGCTCTTCAAATCCGACGCACACCGCATATCCTGTCACTAGTACCAATACGATGAACTAATCGTCTTTGAGGCTAGGCTTTGGGATGACTACCATCATCCCAGCCTTGAGTGTGATACCCATTGGTAAACCATTCATCTGTCGCGTGCGATAAGGATCAACTTGCCATTGCTTTGCAAAAGCTTCGAGTGTTTGTGGCTGCTCCACGATGACAGATCGCCAGGACGAAAGAGGCTTGTCAAATTGTCGATAGTTTTTTTGAAAAGACTCGAGGCGAGTGACGGGCAACAGTAAGAATTGATTTTTCCCTGCAGGAATCAATGACTTGTTATATGAGGGATTGAGGTCAATAAATTCGTCTCGGGAAAGACCGGCTAATTGAGTCACAACACCGATATCAATCGCATGTTTAACTTCAATTTTCTCAAAATAGGGTTTATTTAAAATATCCGGTAATGCGATCTTGTATACAACCGGATCTTCGATTATTTTCCTCAATGCGAGCAGCTTAGGCACAAACACCATCGTTTCGATTGGCATGCTCAAACTCAGATAGTTTGCGGGGAGCTTTCTGCGTTGATTGTTAGCGATGGCTCGGCTCATGTTGCCCGGACCCCAGTTATAGGCAGCTAAAGCGAGATGCCAATCTCCGAATTTTTCGTAGAGCTCCTGCATCAAATCTAGGGCAGCCTGAGTTGAGCGCACGATATCTCGTCGCTCATCCATAAAAGGGGTTTGGGCTAAATTGAGATGTCTTGCAGCCACAGGCATCAATCCCCATAAGCCAGCAGGATTGAGACCTTTACCTCGTCGAATATTGAAACTGCTTTCCAAGAATGGCAGCAGCGCGATCTCAGTCGGCATATTACGTTTCTTGACTTCTTCAAGGACAAAATATAAATAGGGCCTTGAGAGCTCAAGCGAATCCTGGAGATGAGTACCGCTCGCACTGTAGAACTTGATTTGGCGCTCCACCAAAGGTGAGTCAAGGGGTGCCAAGGCAAACCCTTGTTTCATGGCTACCCAAATACTGACAGCCTGAACTTGAGTCCGCGCGACCTCTTGCGCATCCAAATCGTTCGCTGTTGAGTAACTAACATAGGCACAGCCAGATAAAACGAGACAAAAGATGATTAGGCTCGAGAACAAAGCCTTGGTAGAAAGTCCATACATGAGTTCAGCCCTTATTCAAGCTGAAAGACGCTCCCTAAGATTAACGTCTAACGGTAAAATACTATTATTCTAGCTAATCGCGACTAACAATGCATTCCGTAGAACGTTCCGTTTTGGTGCTGCATAGCGCCAGTCAAATGTTTGACCTTGTAGCAGATGTTGAAAAGTATCCTCAATTCATGCCCTGGTGTGGCGGAGCTTCTGTATCTGCCCATGATGCTCATGGTATGCAGGCCTCCATTACCATTTCCTTTGCAGGCATCAAGCAAACCTTTACGACTCGTAACAAGCATCAGTATCCAAGCTGCATCGAACTCGAACTCGTAGATGGCCCATTCTCAGCGCTGACAGGGAAATGGGAGTTCATCTCCTTATCCCAAGATGCCTGTAAGGTATTGTTTACATTGAACTATCAGTTTTCTAATCGCACGCTCGAAACCTTGGTAGGACCCATTTTTAACCGTATCGCTACAAGTTTCATCGATTCTTTTACGCAACGTGCACAAGTTTGTTACGGCGAATGAGCGAGACAGACACTCTACGAATGAGCGCAGACACGATCCATGTCAAGGTAGTTGCGATGCATGAGGGAAACCTTTGGCAATGTTCACTCACATTGCCAGCTGGAGCCACGATTGAACGCTCTCTAAGTGCTTCAGGCTATTTCTGTACGTTCCCAATCGGCTCAATCGAACAGCTCAGTGTTGGAATTTTTGGTAAACATTTACCGCTTTGTCATGCGCTCGAGGACCATGATCGGGTAGAAATTTACGCGCCTTTACGCGTAGATCCAAAAATTGCCAGAAGACGACGAGCCGTACATCGTGAAAAAGTTAGAAATATTAGAAAGAAAATGCCCATTAATGATCTGACTCAATAATTGCTGCTTTGGCAAGTCATTCAGAGTCAGACGAACGTGAGGAGAGAAGGATGGACATAGAACTCAACGAAGAACAAATCGCCTTTGTCCAAGTTGCTAAAGATTTTGCCGCCGGTGTTTTTGCTCCACAAGCTGCGCTTTGGGACGAAAATGAGATTTTTCCGCGTGAAGCGCTAAGCCAAGCCGGCACACTTGGCTTTTGTGGTCTCTATGCCTCAACAGAGATTGGCGGGCTAGGACTCTCTCGTTTAGATGCGAGTCTTGTCTTCGAGGAAATGGCGGCCATCGATCCTTCTACGACAGCCTTTTTAACGATCCATAATATG
>Ga0164293_10005735_pt1 | contig 10577 bp, 10 predicted proteins | sample GEODES118metaG_FD_111487 | JGI IMG/M metagenome (GOLD analysis project Ga0164293, IMG submission 111487) | Eutrophic lake water microbial communities from Lake Mendota, Wisconsin, USA - GEODES118 metaG | ecosystem: Environmental > Aquatic > Freshwater > Lake | place: USA: Lake Mendota...
GCGCTTCAAGCAGAACGCACTGCGCGTGCCGAACGTGATCAAGCGCTTCAAGCAGAACGCACTGCGCATGACGAACGCAATAAAGCAATTGCAATTGCACAAAAAGCGCTTCAAGCAGAACGCGCTACGCGTATCTAGCGTGATAAAGCAATGCACAATACCAACAATTTTTTTTATTAATTGTGCTTTATAAAAATTGAAATTTTATAATGTACATCAGTTTACTTAGTATATTACTCTTCCAAGTGTTAAAGATGGCAAATAAGGCTTGGGCTTTTAGTACTTTCGGCCCTAATGGAATATTAAAATTGGGCGACCTTGCAATAGACATAACCTTCATAGATGATAAAAAAATTAGTATGTCAAGTATAGGCATATGTAATATTTTTAATGAATACGTGAAAGAACTTCAACAAGTACGTACTGAGCGTGATCGTGCAATTCAAGCGGAACTCACTGTGCGTAAACAACTCAAGGAAGCGAATGAAAAACTAGCAATTCTAGCAAAGCGCAATGCACTTGAAACAATCAACAATCAACAATGAACAATCAACAATGAACAATCAACAATGAACAATCAACAATGAACAATCAACAATGAACAATGAACAAAATCGTTTTTTTTAATTATGCATTGCTTTAATTTTTTCTTCACGTTCTTTAACTAATTTGTCAGAATAAAGTACACCATCAACATATTTTTCATTTAATCCATTGGTAACAAGGTCATTAGCTGCATCAAGAGTAATAGAGCCTTGTTGTACTTTTGCAAATGTTTTTAACATGGCTAATAATGGTTGAATATCATGGCCATTTGCAATAGTAGAACAAATGCGTGGATAATTTTCATACAAATGTAAACAATTTGCTTCTAATAACATCATTGTCTTTTTTTTATCACTTTTCCACGCATCTTTATTTGCTAAACATACATTCATTGCTTTTATAATATGATCCATTAAATCATTAACGCTTTCTTGATTAAATTCCGCCATAACTATTATTATAGTAATTATAATAATAATAATTTTAAATGTTTTTGTTATAAACTTTGGTTTATGTTATAAATTTTGGTGCACAGGGAGATAAATTATAATAAAAATAATATAGATATATTATAGTTATAATAAAATGTGTAGCAAACGTGTGATAAATTTGAATTGTACTATGTAGCATCATTACCAGATGGAACAAATACAGGTAATAGTTTTAGTTATACTGTTACAAATAATGCAGATAGTAGAGTTACTATAAGACAAGTTAAAAATAAATCATTTAACAATATTCCCCATTCCCAAATTCTTTTTGACAGTAAATCAATACCCGCTAATAATGCTGCTATATCTGGTATTAGTGTACCATATGCTTATCAAACATTTACTATAAATTTATGCAGAGATTCTATACAATGCTCTGCGGTTTTTAAGAATTCTGGAACATTGGGTGTATTAAGTACTGTGCCAACTATAATATATGGTGTTACTTTTGGTACTGGAATATTTAAAGACGTAAAAAAAGTTGTTATTGAAACTGATAATGAAGGTAAATGTGTAAATACATGGAATCCACAAGGTATAAAATTTGCCCGTAAAATAACTTTTTATAAATAATATCTTTTTGTAAATATTAATTACACATACTAAGCCATATTTATTAAATAATTGGTTGTATTAACTTTATTTATAGATTTTATTTTATAACGCGATGATACATAAGGTGTTGAGCATAATATTGTATCAATTGATTTAATATATTTTATTTTTTTTATTGGATTATTAATACAATTTAATACTTTTAATTTATTCATATTTTCTATATCTTTTAATTGGTTATTAGATATATATATTTCAGTAAGGAGAGGCATATTAGCAATTTGAGTTATATTATTATCAATACATTCTAAATAAGTAAGATTATTGTAACCATCTATCTTGTTTATTGCGTTACTATTAATAATTAGTATTTCTATATTAGGAACATGTATTGATGTAATTGTATTATTACTTGCAGATAATTTTGTTATGGAAGTTGAATTTACACCTTCTATTTTATTATTTTCACACGATAATTCAATTATATTATTATTATTTATAAATCCTGTTATTTTATTATTACTAAAATTCATGTAAATAATGTTTTTGTAGTTATATATTGCATTAGGCACATTTGTTAGTTTATTTGATGATATATCTAAAAATTTTATTTTTTGTAATATATTAATAATTATAGGTAGTTCTATTAATTCACATAATACTTTATCATTTAAACATAAATTAGATAAATCTAAATATTCATATGCTTCTAATTCACTGTCTTTAATTCTTAATTCAATTTTGGATTTCTTTTTATATGTATTATACATATCCTTAACATCATCCGTATCCCAATCAGAACTTTCAATATCTATTGTTTCATTGAATTTTAAATCATTTTTATATATTAATGGTTTTTCTTTGCACCCTTTTTCTTTATCGTGTTTTTTGCTTTCTTTATCGTTCATATTTAGGTTTATATTATTTATAATTTACAAAAATTAGTTCAAATAATCATCATTGAAAATAATTTGTTTATATCATTTATAATATCATTTTTAACTCTATTCTTAGGCCGACCTTCTTTAGTTGAACCTGATACAATTGGAACACCTAATTTTATAGCAATTGCTTGAATTTCTTCTAATTTAGATGCCTTGGTAAACATTTTCTTAAGTTCTATATAGTTAACTGTTTCAGTCTTATTAAATACTTCATCAACATCATCATTATCTTTAATAAATATATTTTTACTATTTTTCTTTTTTTTATCACTTCCCGATTCACCACTTTTACCTCCTTCACATGCATCAATTGTTTTAAGTGTCTCTATTGCTTTACCACTTTTTGCTTTTTTTGGTATAATATCTGAAACATATAAACTATAATCTTCATTTGTAATTACTTCATCGTAATATTGCCCATTGCCTCCTTCTACTGCCTTATTAATGCCTCCTTCTACTGCCTTATTAATGCCACCACTACCTCCTTCTACTGCCTTATTAACGCCACCTTCTACTGCCTTATTAATGCCACCTTCTACTGCCTTCTTGCTTTTTTTCTTTACATCTGTATCTTTAGTTTTAATAGAACTAACATCATTTATAAGGATATATGATTGTGTCAATGATAGGATATAGTTAAGAAATATTGATTCTGTAGTATAATATCCTATACTAAAATTATAAATTGGATAATAATTATCAGACACATTAATTAAAATAATATATTTAGTGCTATTTTCACATTTATATAGGGTTAATGAACTTAACGAGTCAATAGTAATAATATTAATAGTACTAATATTTGCTATTTCAAATATATTCTTTTTAAAATCGTCATTTATATTAATTTTTTTTTTATATATTTCAAGAGTAGTTAAAATAATTTCTTTTTTAATTGTCATTATTTGTTCAGCATATGTATTATGAAGTATTAATAATAATGAATTTACTAAAGAATATATCTTATCTTCATTTTTAGGAATATCTAAAACATATGGATATATTAATACTAACTCATTCTTTTCCATATTTACAAACTTATTCCCGTCCGTATTACCACACAAAGAATGTAAGTTAAATAATACAGTTTGCAAGTCAATAAAAGTATATTTATTACTAACACCTTTTTCATTTAAAAGTAAACTACTTTTAATTTTTTTTAACTCATCAAATAAATTTATTTTACATGTATTTGCATTTTTAATAATAGATGCTTGATTATAACCAGACTCTAAATTAAAATTTATATTATATTCTGTACTATTTCTTACAGTAGAATTGCAAAAACTAATTAACTTTGACAAGTCTAAATTAACGCTTCCGTTGTTTATAGTAGATCCGTTGTTTATAGTAGATCCGTTGTTTATAGTAGATCCGTTGTTTATAGTAGATCCGTTGTTTATAGTAGATCCTTTGTTTATAGTAGATCCGTTGTTTATAGTAGATCCGTTGTTTGTGGTAGATCCGTTGTTTATAGTAGATCCGCTGTTTATGATAGATCCGCTGTTTATAGTAGATCCGTTGTTTATGATAGATCCGTTGTTTATAGTAGATCCGTTGTTTATGATAGATTCGCTGTTTATAGTAGATCCGCTGTTTATGACAGGTTCGTTGTTTATGACAGGTTCGCTGTTTATGATAGATCCGTTGTTTATGATAGATCCGTTAACCATATTACCAATATATAATAGATATACTTATTATGAATTTATATATATTGATTTAATATATAAATCAATTTTTACATGCTTTTACTTTTTATGGCCATGGTAAGTATATGGCCGTGGTAATAATCATAAAATATTTTAATATAGTAAATTTATATAATAAGTTATATGAATTTAGATATTAGTACTATAGCAATTAAAAATAATTCACACGTAATAAGTGATAATACAGAAATTATTATAAATGGAAAAAATAAAGAGAAGTATGATTATGATAAAAAAATGGAAATTGTTAAAAAGATAAGTAAAATCAAAAAGAAAGAATATTTAATACATATTTTTAAAGTTATTACACAGGATAATAAAGATTATACAGAAAATAATAATGGTATATTTATATTTTTTCACAATTTATCTGATGAAACATATGAAAAAATAGAAACATATATTAATTATATTTACAAATTACATAAATGCAATGCTAATAATTCAGACTCACAATTTATAAATAGTATTACAAACGATGATAATAAAAATATTTCTAATAAAAAAAAAGTTAAAATAATTAGTAAAAAATAAACGCTTATAACCCATCATCATCATAAACGCTTATAACCCATCATCATAAACGCTTATAACCCATCATCATCAACGCTTATAACCCATCATCATAAACGCTTATAACCCATCGTCATAAACGCTTATAACCCATCATCATAAACGCTTATAACCCATCATCATAAACGCTTATAACCCATCATCATAAACGCTTATAACCCATCATCATAAATGTTTATAAGTATAATCTATCAAAAAGCGTATTGACCCCAAGACATACCTCTTCCTGGTGCATAATCTTTTCTATTTAGTTCAACAATTTTATTTTGTTGTATATGCTCAATCCATGTTTGTGTAGGTCCTATTGTATAATCTTGCTCCCATCCTTTTGTAAATACTGTATCATCTAATGCAACGATAGTATCCGTGTGTGCTAAATGATAACAGTTTTCCATATCTGCTTTTGCTATAATATAATCATGTCCTCCATCAATAAATATAAAATCAAATTTTTTATTCTTATTATTTTTAATATAATTAGGAATAGTAATTGTACTATCACCTAATATTAAAGTATGTCTATTAGGATAATGCATATCTATATATTCTTTTGCTGATAATACATAATGATGTCTTCCTAAATCAAATGATGTTAATTTTACATTATCATTATTTAAGAGTATTTCAGCAGAATGACCTGCATTAAAACCAATTTCCATAACGTTAACGATAGGCTTGTTTATATTCCTAATTATACTATCTAAATCTTCTACCTGTTGTGATACTTGTTGACTATATCCTTCAAAATTGTAATATCCTCTACTATTCAAAAAAGTTGTAATGTTCATGTTTGTGTTTGTGTTTGTGTTTGTGATTGTGTTTGTGATTGTGTTTGTGTTTGTGATTATATATATTACGTCTTTTTACGCTTTTATATTACTTTTGCCATATTTACATGCTTATAATAAAAATTGATAAGTCATAAGTATATACCAACAAATATAAACAATTACTAATAACAATTAAAGAAATAACAATTAAAAAAATAACAATTAACAGCAATAACAATTAAAGCAATTATTATTTATAAACGGTTATAGGTATATACCAACATTGTAATAGGTATAAGCAATTACTAATAACAATTAAAGAAATAACAATTAAAAAAATAACAATTAAAGCAATTATTATTTATAAACGGTTATAGGTATATACCAACATTGTAATAGGTATAAGCAATAAACAATTATTATTTATAAACAGATATGGTATATTTATATTACAAAAAATTTCCAAAGGTTGATGATATAGTAAAAGCAAAAATAGAAAAAATAGATCAGTTAGGGATTAAAGTAACATTGCCTGAATATGATAATTTAAATGGCTATATCACTTACAATGAAGCATCAAGAAAAAAGAATTTTAATATTAATAAAATATTTACAGTAGGTTCCGATGTTAATTTAATTGTTATAAATGTAGATCGTAATAAAAACTATATTGATTTATCTAAGAGGACAATTAGTGACCACGAATCTGATTTATTTACAATAAAATTAAAAAAATATATGGTATTATACAATATGTGGAAATATATTTATCAAAGATATTGGGAAATATTTAGTGATATAGACAATAATGAATTTGAAAAATTTTTAAATTGTACATTGTGGAAATTAATGCAATTAAAAAATGATGATACTGAATATATTTATAATATGTGCATTAATAGTGATAGAAACAGTGAGATTATTGAAACACTTAAAATGAATTGCGGTTATGGTTGTGAAGGCGGTGGCGGTGATGGTTGTGAAGGCGGTGGCGGTTGTAAAGGCGGCGGTTATAACCATGATAAAATTAAAAAACTACTTGATGATTACATTAAAATTAAGATTAATGTTATTAAACCAGAAAAGGAAATTGTAATTAATATATTATCATTTGCAGAAAATGGTTTAAATGATATTAAACAAATTCTTGATTATAAAAACTATTATTTTTACAATGATATAATAGATGATTTTGATTTTGAAATATTGTATCAAGTAAATTCAAAATATAAAATTGTTATTAAACAAAAAGATTTTATTATTACAAATCCAAATTATAATATTAACATCATTGAAGAAAAAGTTGTTGATATAATTAATGATAAAATAAAAAATTATGCAGATTTAATGCTTTCTTTTTCTTGATTATTATAAACCAAATAGATTTAACTCATAGTTTTTATATATCCATACAATAATATTTTATTATTTTTTGTAATAACAACTCTATCATTAATTTCACCACATAACTGAACAATACTTGTAAAAGTTAATTCATTTGTTGATTTATTAATATTTGTTGATTTATTAATATTTGTTATTTTAATATTTCTTTTCATTGTATAAAGCATCAATGTATAATCACCTTCTTCTTCCAGTGGTTCTTGAGAGTACATGACATAATCAATCGTTGCGCTATTAAACATAACTACATTCTCTTCATCATGAGAAACAATAATATTTCCAACAAGTCTATCCTCTTTTGATAATGATGGATCTAATGATAATCCTAATGCAATTAATCCACCTGGATATGCTTTTTCTAAATTTGTATTATCAGTTTTAATTGAAAGAACAGTTGATACAAGAGGTATTAATTTATTATTATGTATTATTCCAGGCAATATTTTAACACGATCTCCAATTTTAACTTGTCCTTGTTTAATTGTTCCTCCAATAACACCACCACATAAATCATAAATATTTGTTCCAGGTTTATTTATATCAAATGTCCGAATAATTGACATTTTTAATGGCTTTTTTATTTTTTCATAAAATTCAGGAGTATTAATAGGATTTTCTATTTTTTCAACAATATATTGTAATACATATTCTATATTGTAACCAAATTGTGCACTAATTGGTATCACATTATTAATATTATATTTTGTTTTAATTAATTCATATTGTGCCATTGCTTTTTCTTTTTTAACTAAATCTATTTTATTTTGTAATATTAATGTTTTATCTAATAGTGATAATGCAGATATTGCTTTATAATGTTCATTAATGTATCCACCGACGCCACTGACACCTCCGACGCCAACTCCACTTCCGCCACCGACACCACCGCCAACACCACCTCCTCCGCTCATTTCCAATACATTATCGGTTGATATTAAAAGAAAACAATAATCCATATTATTTGCACCGCTTAAAGCAGTTGCTTGTAAATCATTATGTCCAGGCGCATCTACAAATGAAACATGTAAACATAATTCTAATTTTTCATCACATTGTTTACATTCTAATTTATCATTGGTAACCTGATAACAATATGGTTTAGGACAGTTTGGGCATTTATATATTTTTGTATTTGTATAACCAAGTTTAATTGTCATATTTTTTTCTGCTTCTTTTTTAAATTTCATCAAATTAGTACCAGTTATTTCTCTTAAAACGGATGATTTACCATTGGCCACCTCACCTACTGACCCAATGATTATAGTAGGTTGTTCTGTTATAAATGTATTCATGATTCGTATGTATACTTATTAATAATAAAGATGTTTTTATATATATACCAGATATACGATGCACCAGATATACGATGCACCAGATATACGATGGACCAGATATACGATGGACCAGATATACGATGCACCAGATATACGATGGACCAGATATACGATGGACCAGATATACGATGGACCAGATATACGATGGACCAGATATACGATGCACCAGATATACGATGCACTTGTTAATATATACTAGTTAATATATACCAGATATACGATGGACCAGATATACGATGGACTTGTTAATATATACTTGTTAATATATAGTTAACATATAAAATTCATTTTTTATTATAAAAAGTTAATAATTGCGCACACAACGACATTTTTTGCAGTTTATGGTATATAAATTAAAGTCTTTATGCTTTGTTAGTTCAGTTGATAATGATTTACAACTATGACATTGAACATAAAGATTCATATATTTTTTAAAATTTGAAATTAACAAATCGGGTTTATATTTTCCTTTTATTAGTAAATTTTCAGCCTGATTAATTGATGATGTTGTTGTTAATTCCTTTTCAGTAAAATTTTTAATTTCTAATAGTGTTCTATTAATTTCTTTACAATTTTTTCCAAAATTAGACCACACTGTTTTTTTTGCTTTGGTATCATATATAATCTTTGGTTTAGTAATTGTACATTCTTTAAAATTAACAAGTGCTGTATTATTATCAAGTGCATCATATATCTTTGTTAGTAATGTAGAATATATCTCATCAGGGGTTGTGGTATTACTATTATTATTACCAAAATTTATGTCTGTATTATTACTATTACCAAAACTTATGTCTGTATTATTACTATTACCAAAATTTATGTCTGTATTCATATTATTAGATGTATATACTTCTTACCTTTTATATCTTTATTAATTTATATATATGCTTTATTAATTTATATATATGCTTTATTAATTTATATATATGCTTTATTAATAATATTCATTTTTTTATACAAGAATAAAAATTTATAATTTATATATATTATAACGGTTATGAATGAAAATAATGATAATATAAATTCAATTAATACATCCACTACAAATGATAGTTATACATTTTCATCAGACACCTTTTCATCAGACAAAGGAGGACAGGATGGAGAGGAGAAAGGAGGCAATAATATAGATAAGGGGGATGATAATATAGATAAAGGGGATTGGGAGCAGGAGGAAGGGCAGGATGACGGGGAAGGGGGTGACGGGGATGACGGGGATGGGGGTGAAGGGGAAGAAGAGGAAAAGAATTACGGTTATCCAAAAGTAGATGATCCTGATATTCAAGACAAGCTCTATACCAAAAGGGAGTTTTATTATTACAAGTTGCCACAAAGACCTGATTTATCTAATTATAAAGAGTTAGAAGAATATAGAAAGAAAATATGTAATCCAGCAGGTTCTTTACTTGAACATCAGTCATTATTAAGCAATTTTATAAATCCAGATACACCGTATAAAGGATTACTTGTTTTTCACGGCACTGGAACTGGTAAATGTAAACGCGGTTGCGAGTACGATTTTATAAATGGAGAAATGATAAAAGCAGAAGATGTTTGGAATAGATATGCAGATATTACAACCATTGTCCCCGATATGTCTAACGAAGAAGTTGGGGTTGATAAAAATAATAAAGTTAATTTAGGGGTTGATAAAAATAATAAAAATAATAAAGTTAATTTAGGGGAGTGGTGTTACCCAAATGAACAACTTATCGTAAATTCTTTTAAAACGGATATAAATAAAAGTGAAGAAATTGTATTACAGCAAGTTAAAAGATTATATCGTGAAAAAATAAATTCAATAATTAAGGAGATTATATTTGATGATGGAACGAGTATAGGTATAACATTTGCACACAAATTATTTAAAAAAGATTGTTATGATTGGTCAAATGATTTACACGAAGGTGATGAAATCGCAGTTCCCACTAAAATTCATAGACCCCTTACTGCTACCATTAACCCCCAATACACTTCAAGCATCAACAATCCCAACCCCGACCACCACCAGTACACTTCAAGCATCAATAATCCAGAATTATTGGGTCTGTTTTATAATGCTACCATAGAAGGTGAAAAGATAATTTTAAATGTATGTAATGTTAATGATAATGATATAAATAATATTAAAAATACAATTGAAAAAAGTACAAATTATGACATAATCTATAACATATCCCTATCTATAGCCCCTGCCCCTACAACCCCAACCCTCCCAACCACCACCACAACACCAACCCCAACC
>Ga0164293_10005736_pt1 | contig 10577 bp, 9 predicted proteins | sample GEODES118metaG_FD_111487 | JGI IMG/M metagenome (GOLD analysis project Ga0164293, IMG submission 111487) | Eutrophic lake water microbial communities from Lake Mendota, Wisconsin, USA - GEODES118 metaG | ecosystem: Environmental > Aquatic > Freshwater > Lake | place: USA: Lake Mendota, Wisconsin...
GCGATACAGCGAGCGGAGAAAATAGCAAAAGACAAAAGCCGTTTTGTTCCAGAATCGATGAAGTGGTCAAATGCAATTGATAATTCAAAAAATAACCAAACTTATAATACTCCAGCGATCTCAACCATTTTCTTTTTAAATGAGCAAATTAAACTCATGAATAAACTTGGTGAGGAAAAAGTTATTGAGGAAGCAAAAAGAAAAGCAAAGCTTCTTTACGGTTGGGCAGATTCAAAGTCTTACTTAAGTGCTTTTATTGAAGAGATTCCTTTTCGCTCGGATGCCGTTGCCACCATTGATATTGATTCAAGATTTAATGTCGACGATCTCACTAAAATGCTTCGAGAGCAAAATGTCGCTTATGATATTGATGGTTATAGAAAACTTGGCCGCAACCAATTGAGAATTTCGATGTTTCATAACGTGACTTATGAGAACCTTGAGAAGTTAACTAAAATTATCTCTCTTGCCATCGAGTCGGTCTAATCCATTCTAGTTTTCTTAGAACTCCGCATGCGATAGGAAGAGATTTCTCTACGGGATAAATCCCAAGAGAATCGATGGTTTGAGGGAGATTGTTTTTTTTGTATGTGCCAAAAATGATCACCACTCGATCTAAGAAATCCAATTCCAGATTTCTTATCTGAAGGTCTTCATGAAATTTTTTTAAATTAGCTTTTTCGATATAGGTGTATCCACCTCCCATGGGATAGAGCCCTCCACCCAATGCCTCTGAATTGATGTCGCTATCTAAAGAAACATAAACTTTCCCGGACGCCATAAGGCCCTCTTTCATATCGATGATACCATCTAGGTTTTTGTCATCTGAGATTTCGGGACATTTGTTACCCACATGGATACTTTGAATGTGTGTAACTTTGGCATCATCATCGAGAAATGTTTTTATCGTCATTTCTTTCTGATCGATTTTAACTTCTGCAATTCCAGAGGGAAGAAATCCCGAGAGATGATTGTTCATCGGCCTTAAAATTCCGCGATAGTATTCAACGGTAAGTGGTCTTTCATACTCAACAAGAATCTCATTTTCTTTTCCCTCTGATACATTTTTGCCGCAGGATAAAAAGAAAAGAGAGAGTAAGATGAAACTTAGTTTCATTCAAATGCCCTTTTTTTAGATGCCCTTAATTCAAAGTCTGAAGTCTGATTTTTAAATCGGGAGTATCTTTCTTGATCAAATATTTCCCCAGGAAGCTGATAGTGCATTGACTCAAAGATGAGATAACAGTTTTCCGTCTGAGGGTTGACGTCGTATTCAGAAAATTTTGTAGTCACTTTACAGCTTCTTTTTGTGTAAACAAAAAGATCAGTCCATTCTTTAACCGTGAGTGGTCTGTCGCTATATCTGAAATCCATCACGAGATCGATGAGTTGTCCTTGAATATGAGTTCGATACATTGGCGCCACATGGAACCACCATTTCAAACCCACACTATTGATGTAGGAAGCCGTAAAAAAAACGAAGGCCTTTAGGGATTTTACTCCTGAGTATTTAAATTCATCATGGGCCCAGACATGAGCGCGATCAGAACATTCCGAAATTCTTTTATAGAATGAGTTTGAACGATGGAAAATAGCTTCTGCCTCTTTGGGATCATTAAGAATCGTTGGTTCAAAAGGAAGGGGACCTTCTGGAAGAAAATCATGAGAATTAGAGTCTGTGATATCTGAAATAACTTTAAAAGACAGCAATTGGGATAAATCATTTAATTGAGCTTCAACGACTTGACCACTTTTTGGAAGGTGTGGGGATCCTTTGATAAAGCCAACTCTTCCATTAGAAAATTTAACGATATTGGATTCAATTGAATGAACTTTCGATTTAAAAGTAATACCGAAACATTTCAAATTAAAAAAACAAAGAAAAATAAGTATGACGAGCTTCATTTTTTCCTCTAAACGAAGCTGAAAGTTATCCCTTAATGTTCAGGATGCCCATACCACTGAATCAATCTTGATGAGAAATTAAGGTCGACTTTTTTCGAGTAAATTCGGCTTGTTAGAAGAGAAATTCCTTTTATAACTAAAGACGTCAACTAATCCTCCGATAAGACGTGAGGGAGAATCCTATTCATGAAACAAACAATGTATTTGGCACTGCTCTTATTGGCCGCCTGTGGTGTGAAACACTCCTCAGTTGATTACGGAAAAACAAAAGTTTCAGATCTTGTTGCCATGAAAGGTCATCCAGTTGAGGAAAAACCTATTCCAGTGAAAGACGGTAAAATGCTCATCTTTGATAATAATGAAAAGTTTCAAGTCAAAGACGATATTGTCACTCACGGATTTAAAGAACCTAAAGGTGATGAACGATCTCTACTGTATTGGAAACATAAACTTAAAGACTGCGATACAGTTACAAAAAAGATTGCGGTTACTGATGGTCATATCGCTCCTGAATATGAACTTAAGTGTTCAGCTGAAGGCGTAACAGTTATCTACACTGAAGGTAGTGAATTTGTTTCAAGGATTATTGAACATGATAAGAAATAGTACTTTATTCCTTTCATTCATTTTCCTTTTTTCTGCCTGTTCAGAAAGATCACCTAAAACTCTTATCTCTCATTTTGAGAAAAAAAGCGAAACGGATAAAGTACTTGAGAGGGCGATAGCTAATTTGGGTGAAGGGGGCAAGTGTCTAATAGATATTTTTAATGTTGATACACTTGAAAGCGAAGTCAAAGAATTAGAACAAAAGCTTGAATCATCTCCAAAAAGTGTAGGAACCTGGAAGCATCTTGATTTATCCACTTTACCATCTCCTCAGAGTCATTTCCTGAAAAAATATGGTAAAGACTTAGGTGATCTTAATAACCCTGATGCCTTTGATTACTCTTCCTGTCGTGATGTTCCTTGTATCTATAATAAAATTTATGGAAAAGAGAAAGATGTTGCGGGATACGTCCATTACCTTTGGTATCTAAGGTTTGGGCACATGCTCGCGGCGGATAATAAAATTCCCGTACAAAAATCAAAAAATCCAGGTGAATACCAGGATAAGACCCACAGTTTCGATAAGTATCTTTTCTCGCACAAAGAACTATATGCACTTTGGCGTCTCTCTCACATGCTCAAGGCCCCTCACACAACGCTAAATTACTTGAAAGAAGTTCAAAAAATCCCACGTGGTGAAAATTTCGAAACAGCAAGTGCCGCTGCTTGTGGTCTAGCTTATAGTAGTGGCTATATTCTTCTGACCGATGACTGTTTAAGTCTTTCTTCAGATCAAGATATGGGGTTTTTATATCAAGCTATAACTCATGAGTTATCTCATCATATCGATTTTGAAAGTGGTCGTGGAAGTAAAAAGATTTATCGCTCTCACAAAGATGATTACCTCGAACTAGCAGGTTTTTTCATGGAAGAGTATGTGGATAAAGATGGAAAAGCTCAAAGAAGGTGGGCGCATAAAAAAGATATAAAACTCGTATCACAGTATGCTGGAACTGCCCCAGAGGAGAATTTTGCTGAGTCGATTGCTTTCTTCAGAGTAGAGGGAGATATCACAAAGAAAAATCTCACCAATGAACATTATGACTTCGTATCGAAAGAGTTTTATTTTAGTCAATCATTTGAGAGAGAGAGAATTTTTAAAAGTTGGATTGAAGAGTATCAACCTGACATTTTACAAAAGTCATTTAAGGCTGTGATTGATTGCTCCAAAGAAAAGTCATCACCGAAATCGGTTTATTTTTCTCCTAAAGATTTCTCAAATCCTCTTCTCCCTCAGATGTTAAATTGCCTCGGTGAAAGGGCTTTGGAGATGACCCAGGAATTAAAAAATAAAACGATGCTCTATAAACCTGATGGATGCCGTGCTCATAATCATCATTCGATGGAAGGAAAGTGGAATGCATTCATGAAAGAGGCATTGATTAAGATTTTTGATAAATACGTTGAAGATCTTAAGAAGGATCCAGCTTATTTGGGGAGAATTAAAAGTTTCTACGATGATCTCTCTGATAAGACTCCAGCGAGAGAAGCTTATGTCAATTGTTATGGGGAAAGTGATGAACCTAAGTGTTTTAGCGATTTAATTAGAAAAAGGGCGACAGAGAAAGCACTCGCTTTAAATCTTCCTGACGATCAAACAAATGAACTTATCGATATGTATGCCTCCTATCACTCCTATGAGACTGTTAAAGATGAACTTAAGAAAAGTTATCATGATTTAGTGAAGTCTCAAATTGAAGGAATTCGCTCAGAGGCAAAGACTCTGTGGAAAAGTTGCGAGGGAATTAGTCACAATGACTCTGAAACTCCAAGTGGCTCGGTTTTTCAAATAGCAGATGGATATATGGTCAGCTCATTTTATAACTGCCTTAACTCGGAAGCACCCTCCAGTATAAAGAATGCTGTGAGAGGAATTTCAGTCAATCAGATGAAGGTCCAAAACGCTAAAGAAGAACTCATTCTTTTCAATGAAGTTAAACCAGCTTTTTTGAGTCTTCTTACTGACATTTATAAAATGGAGAGGGAGAAAGAAGAAAAATCTGCGGCCGACTTACTTTCAAAAGAGCAGGGTCAACTAAGAAGTGACATCCTCTCAAGTTTTCATTGGGTAAAAAATGTTGTGGATAATCAGCAAATAATGTCTGACTGTAAGAAAAGGGCCTATGAACTTATAAAACTTAAACCACTTTTTCATTTACCTAAGACGCTTTTTTCAGATTATTTAGAGAAGAATACTTGCCTCAACATTTCTACGTCAAAAGAATTTACTTCTTGGCTTGAGGGATCGAAGGGTCAATTTAGTGAGAAAATCACTTCTGGTCTCGATGAAAAAATGCTTATCGCTGGAACCAATCAGGCCAAAGCTTGCGTGAAAGAGTTTCCGGTGGATTCGGCCGTGAATAAAATTCGCTTTAGAAAAGAGCGCGAGGCGTGTCTTATGAATAAATGGTCTGACCTAGAAAACAGTACCCTTTCCGAAGTCCTGAATGACCCACTTGTGATAAAATTTCAAGTTTCCTCAGTAGAATTAAAATCAAAGTTAGAGCTCAATAGGCGAAGACTTCAGCTTCGCCTCATGAAAGAGTATTTTAATTAATCTTTTTTATAACCTTCAAGAAATTGCTTTTTAAATTCGAGGAAGCGGTCTTCAAAGATCGCTTCTCTTGCTCTGACGGCCATGGATTTATAAAAAGAGATATTGTGGGCCGTAGCAAGAATTTGTCCTAGGATCTCATTGGAATCAAAAAGGTGCTTAATGTAAGCACGAGTAAAATTCGTATTCACATAGTCTTTTAGATTTGGCTCAATCGGGAAAAAATCTCTTCGGTAATTCTTGTGATCAATTCTAATTTTCCCGCGATTGGTAAAGAGAGTTCCCCCTCGAGCAAATTTGGTTGGAATAATACAGTCACTCATATCAATGCCGTTCTCCCAAATCATCAGAAGATCTTCTGGCATTCCAACACCCATCACGTAACGAGGTTTATCCACTGGCATGAGTGGAGCCGTGAATTTAACCACTTTTTCCATGAGCTCAGTTCCTTCATTCACAGAAACTCCGCCAATAGCGTAGCCTGGAAGATTTCTTTTGGTGACTTCTTCGATACAAATCTTCCGGTATTTTTCGTAAACCCCACCCTGAACAATCCCAAAGAGGGCCTGCTGTGGGTTTTTCCAAGCGTCGATACAGCGATCAAGCCAGCGGTGAGTTCTTGCGATAGAGTTTTCGACATATTTTTCAGTTGCTGGGTAAGGAATACATTCATCAAACGCCATCATGATATCAGAGCCGAGGTTCTGCTGAACTTGGATCGATATCTCTGGCGTTAAAAGGACATTCTCGCCCTTGGCTCCTTTAAAGTTTGCTCCTTCTTCAGTGATGGAATTTTTCTGAAGTGAGAAAACCTGAAATCCCCCAGAGTCAGTGAGGATCGCGCGGTCCCAGCCCATAAATTTATGAAGTCCACCGGCCTTTGCGATAAGCTCTGAGCCAGGTGTGAGGTGCAAGTGATAAGTATTTGAGAGCATGATCTCGATGGATAAATCCACGAGCTCTTTTGGTTGCAGGGCCTTAATCGCTCCGTGGGTTCCAACCGGCATAAAAACGGGTGTTTCAATATCCCCGTGAGGCGTAGAAATAATCCCTGCGCGAGCGCCACAGTTTTTGTCTACGTGCTGAAGTTTAAATTTAAAGTGATTGTTAATCTCAGAACGAACGTTCATAAGCGAATTATCCTTTGGCATAAGTTGTTTTCCAGAGGCCCAGGCCTCGGCGTTTCCAGTAAAGGAATGTCTATGGGCCGAATTTATCAGATTCTTATTCCGTTGTTGAGCCTTTTCCTAAACAGAGTAGATCTTACAGACCTCTCTTCTTTGAATCTTCCGGTAAAGCTTCTAAGAATCTATGACGGGGATACTGTTTTAGTAAAAAGTGGAAATTACAAGTTTAAGCTCAGGCTTTCAAAAATCGACTCCCCAGAAAAAGGACAGCGCTTTTTTGGATCCACAAGGGATGCAGGACTTGTGGCCAAAAAGTGCTTTCAAAAGCTTCTCCAAAAAGAAGAGCGACTCATCTTAAAAATAGAGAAGTGGGATATGTATGGGAGAGTGTTGGGGGACATTAATGAGCTTAGTTTCAAATCCATTCAAGAAGGCTGCTCAACACTTTATCCCTTTGCTGAGTTCGATTCTAAAAGGGAAAAGTTTAGGTATCTCAAGGCCCTAAAAATAGCAAAGGCCTCACGAAGAGGCCTTTGGCAGTATGGTGGATTTCTTCAACCCAAAATATGGCGAAAATTTAGTAAACGAAACGTAGTCCGGCAGTCGCACCAATAAGATCGTTTCCAAGTGACTTATCTGCTTGAACAAAAATATTTGTGTAAGGAAGATTGATCTGAACACCCGCGAAAGCACGAGTGAGGAATGAATCTACGTTTCCTGAACCACTGATGTTGGCTTCGGCTTGGACTTCTGCACTACCTCCACCTCCACCAGTAATCGTTAATGTAGAAGGTTGTGCATTAAGTGCAGCCCCAGCTTTCGCTTTACCAAAGTTCATATCAACACCAAGACCAGAGTATAGTGATAGAAAGTAAAAAAGTTGAACGTTAGTAGAAATTTCTAAAGGAATTGAATGGGTTGCTACTTCTATGGTTGCTGAGGGAGACCCTTTTACATCTCCTGTAACCGTTACTCCTCCACCTACGTTTTCATTAATTGGTTCGTTGATTTGAGTTGTAAATGTTAAATCGGTTGAATTGTACTCATATCCTGTGTGAACCTTAACTCCCCCCCAACGAACGAGGCTATTGCCTTTTGGCTTTACGAGATCATAGTTCGCATGAAAGCCGAATGACTTTAAATCAGCTTGAAGTCTATCTTTATTAGCGTCACCCATCTTTCTATCTAGGTTGTAGCCAAGATAATTAAAATAAATATTTAAGCGATCAGTATAAAGACCGAGAATCTTTTCAGTATCTAACCAACCTAAGTTCGTACCGATCATGAGTCCACCTTGGATTCCAACTCCAGAGATATCAGACCCAGTCGCCTTATCTTTTTCAAGGTCTGCTCCAACTCCAACACCGGCACCTATCATCACAACTTGCATTCTTGAAGCATAGTCAGAACCAATTCCTTTACCGGCCATCACTGAGGAATTTGCCATACCCTCCATAAAACGTTTTGGATTAGTTGAAGATGGAAATTCTTTATTAAGATCAGCTTCAATAGTATCAAGTTCAGATCTTAGAAGAGCTACCTGAGCTGGACCTAGAGTTCCCGGATCTGTGATGTTGATCTTAAATAACTGCGCCTTCGATTCTGTAGAATAAAGACCAAAACCTAAAATAAGTGAGAGTAACAGGACTTGTTTCATTGGATTCCTTCCCGTAAATGTCTTGTGAAGGCAATATTTTAGGGGGATAGATCACAACCTGTAATCAGAAATTTTTACTCTTCCCCTGACAAAGGTTGAGCCCCATGATACAGAGAGTCCAAATTATTAAAATAAAAGGCTTCTTTATGTTCGTAAACGCTGATTTGCACCCGGGTCTTGAGGGATATTTCAAGGAACAGGGACTTAAAACTGCGACTTTGGTCCAAAAAAAGGTAATTCCGGAGATTCTAAATCGGAAATCAATCATTGTTTTGTCTGAAACGGGCTCAGGAAAAACTCTTTCTTATGCGCTGCCAATCGTGAGTAATATTAAGAAAAGGGAAGAAAAGTCGGGAGTGAATAATCAGAAGGGCTCACCTTACGCCCTTATCATTGCTCCGACTCGTGAACTTGCTTCACAAATTTTTGGTGTGTTTAAGGGAATTTCTTATCACATGAAAGTTCGTGTGAGGGACCTCACTGGTGGAGACACCCATGCGAAGATGAAATCTGTGGCGAGTGGATCTTATGAGATTTTGATCGCTACACCGTCGAGAGTGAAAAGTGCCATTCAGAAAAAAGAACTAAGCTTAAGTCAGCTTCAATATGTGATTTTTGATGAGGCCGATCAGCTTTTTGATATGGGATTTAAAAAAGACTTAGATTTCATGATCGAATACTTTGATATGAGTATGATTCAATTGGGTTTCATTACCGCCACTCTCCCAACGGAAGTCGAAAATTATATTATGGAGAAATTCCCTGAAGTTAATTTTAATCGAATTGCTTCCGATGTTTCTCACGCCCCTCAGTCCCGTATTGATACTTATAATGTGAAAGTCACTCCTTCTGAAAAAGATATGGTGGTGAAAATGTTTTTAGAAAAACAGGCCGAAGGACGAGGCATTATTTTTACCAACCAAAGAAATCAAGCCGAAGATCTTTTTAAATATCTCTCAGAGAAAATGCCAAAACTAAAAATGAAGCTTCTTCACGGGGACTTAGAAAAGAAAGATCGTGAAGCTGCGATTCGCTCCTTTGTTGAAAAGAAAGCTCAAATCCTGGTCGCTACTGATGTGGCCGCTCGAGGGATTGATATACAAGATCTCGTTTGGGTTTTAAATTATGGCCTACCAAAGACAGGCATTTATTATCTTCACCGCTGCGGACGTGTGGCCCGTGGGGGAAGAAAGGGAATCGTTTATAATCTCGTGGCTTCTCATGATGCAAAGATGATCGCGCACATTAATGAAGCGATCATGAATCAAAAGCACTTGAACCTTGACGTTATTCCTGAAGATAAAATGAAGGAAGATAAGCAAGTTGTTAAAAAATATGTCGAAAAGGTACCCGCTACCTTTCGAGGGAAAACGCAAAGAGTGCGTGGAGCTGCGAGAGTTCAAAAAACTGAGAAAGAACTAAGGAATGCTCCTGCAGAAAGACCAAAGCGCAATCGCGGTATTAAACGACGTCGTTAAATCTTAGAATTTCATCTTTCATTTTATAAGTATCTTCATATCCAAGCTCCATCAGGGGCTTGGTATAAGACTGATCGAATGCCAGGTAACTTAAAAGATCTAGGCCCTCAGTTCCAGAAACACCAATTCCTTTTAAAAGGTAGCGAAGAATAGGGGGAAGCTCTGCTGAGATATTAGAGGTCATTTTCCCTAAATCCCTAGAAGGTCTTATGAGAAGAATCGGTACTGTTTTTAATTCTGGATGGGCCCCTTCACTGATGAGTTCATTAATTCTTTGAAGTCTTTCAACATCAGCGTCAAGCGAATCCAAAAAAATCGCATTCAGCATAACTCCCGCAACCTGGCCCAGAGTTGGATTTGGAAATGGGGAGAAAGCTAAGTTTTTCATTTTATCTTTGTGATGTGGGTGGCGAACACCAATCGCAATAATTTTTTGCGCACCCAAGTGAATCGCTGGAGAAAGAGGAGTCGTTTGCCTAATACAGCCATCCCCATAGAAACTTTCTCCTATTTGAATGGGAGGAAAGAAAAAGGGAATCGCAGAGGAGGCCATAAGATGGTCAACTTTTAGTTTCTCTCGATGAGAGAAGCGATCAGAGCGTGACCAATCTTTTATGTTTTCGTGTCCGTCATAAAAAATAACGTTCGTTCCTGAATTATAATTCGTTGTAGAAAGTGAAATTCCATGAAGAAGCTTATTTTCAATATTCTTTGCGATATGATTGAAGTCAATCTCTCTTAGAGCGAGATTTCTTAAAGGATTTGTATCAAGGAGATGATTCACTGTACTTCGTCCCTCAGTGAGTCCACCGAAAACGGTTCTAGAAATCCACTTCGCTCCTAAATCAGAAATGGTCCTCGTTCTTAAGTCAAAAACGTTTTGGGGCTTTACTCGAATCCAGAGTTCATAAAGATTTCTACTGGCAACGTCCCAGTTTTCACAGTTTGCCGCGAGATAGGTAGAATTAATTCCTCCGGCAGAATTTCCAGAAATAACATCAAAAAGATTCGATTTCTTGCCAAGGATCTCGTAAAGGGCCCTCACACTTCCAACTTGGAATGCTGCTCTTGCCCCACCACCAGTCATGACGAGACCTGTTTTAATACTCATGATTTTATTATGCCGGATTCAAAAGAAATTGCTAGCTTAGTTTTTCCGCAAGAAGCAGGGCCCCAAGGATAGAACCCCTGGCATCAGGATGGTGGAAGGCATCACCAATCAAAAAGAGATTTTCTTGAACTTCCAGATA
>Ga0164293_10005738_pt1 | contig 10577 bp, 12 predicted proteins | sample GEODES118metaG_FD_111487 | JGI IMG/M metagenome (GOLD analysis project Ga0164293, IMG submission 111487) | Eutrophic lake water microbial communities from Lake Mendota, Wisconsin, USA - GEODES118 metaG | ecosystem: Environmental > Aquatic > Freshwater > Lake | place: USA: Lake Mendota...
CGCCGGGCGCAACTCGCAACGGCGTACCCGGCGGCACGCATCGCCGCGTCGATCGACGCACACGACGGAGTGGTCGACGGTGCAGTCATTGCGGTCAAGCCCGGCGACGTCGATGCGGCGTGCACGGCACTCGCGGCCCGAGGTGTACGCCGCGTCATTTCGATCGCTGCCGGAGTCACGCTGTCCCGGCTGCAGGACCGATGCGGCGGTGATGTCGCCGTCGTGCGGGCGATGCCGAACACGCCCGCCGTCGTCGGGAAGTCGACGACCGCCATGGCGACGAGCGGAAACTGTGTCGGCGCCGATGTCGCCTGGGCGCGCGCCATTCTCGGAGCGATCGGAGTCGTCGTCGAGCTGCCCGAGTCGTCGATCGATGCATTCACGGGTCTCATCGGTTCCGGCCCGGCCTACGTGTTCTACGTTGCCGAGGCGCTGCTCGATGCCGCACGTGCCGCGGGGCTGCCGCGGCCGGAGGAACTCGTCGCAAGCTTGCTCGTCGGCGCGGCGGCGCTCGTCGAGCGCGAACCCGAGTCACCCGCCGAACTGCGCAGACGGGTCACGTCACCGAACGGCACGACGGCGGCCGGTATCGCCGCCCTCGACGACCGCGGCGTGCACGATGCGTTCGTCGCTGCAGTCGAGCGAGCGACCGCCCGCAGCAGGGAACTCGGTTCGTCACCGCGGTAGTCGCGGATTGTTGCACACCCGTGCACGCTTGCGGCACGGCGATGTCGCCGTTGCCGGCCGACAAATTCACCGCGAAAAAATCCCGGTGGAACCGTGTCGCCGGCGGGATTTTCTGCCTAACGTATGACGCGTTTTCAGATCACCGGACGGGGGTCACTCCGCTCCGGGAGACGCGCCCGCAAGGGCTGCGCCGTGGGAGTCGATGCCGTCGGGGGGTTGGCATCGGCTCCCACGTTCACATTTGCGGGAATTGCGCGCCGCGCGACCACGACGTCTTCGAACCGACTGCTGCTCGGTACCGTGATCGGCGATGAATGCACCGTCGCCAGCGTCGTCATCGGCACCGTCATCGTCATCGTCTCAGTCACCGCGCTACCGGCACGTGTCGTTTCTTTCCGACTACGGCGTCGGTGACGAGTTCGTCGGCGTCGTGAAGGGTGTCATTGCCGACATCGCCCCGCACGTGGCGGTGCTCGATCTCACCCACGAGATCCCGGCGTTCGATGTGCGGGCCGGCTCGCTCGCCCTCGCCCGCAGCATCACGTACGTCCCCGAAGGCGTCGTGCTCGCCGTCGTCGACCCCGGCGTCGGCACGAGTCGCCGTGCGATCGCCGTCTCCGTTGCCGCCGGGCGGGGAGTCCTCATCGGTCCGGACAACGGGGTGTTGTCGATGGCCGTCGCTCTCGCCGGAGGTGCCGACGAAGCCGTCGAGTTGACGAACGACGAGTACCACCTCGTCGCACCCGGTGCAACGTTCGCCGGTCGCGACATCTTTGCCCCGGTCGCCGCACACGTGTGCAACGGGGTACCACTGCGCGAGCTCGGACCCGCAGTCGACCCCGCATTGCTCATGCCCGGTGTCATCCCGCTGTCGCGCAGGGAAGGTGACGTACTCGTCGCCGAAGTGACGTGGGTCGATCGCTACGGGAATTGTCAGTTGAACGTGTCACCGGAAGACGTCGCGGAATGGGGCGACGTGCTCTCCCTTTCGTGCACGACGGCGACGGGCGAGAGCGTCACGCGTTCCGTGCAGCGTGCAACGTCGTTCGAGGGAATCGGTGGCGGCCTCGGCCTCGTCCTCGACTCGTACGGAATGCTCGCCGTGTGCATGCGTCAGCGCTCGGCGGCCGACGAGTTGCGGCTCGCTGCGGGCGATTCCGTGCAGTTGCGAGCAGCGGTCGGCGTGGCGACACCGGGCGTCACCGTCGCCGTGCAGCTCGGTTCGCGCGGGAGCAACGAACGTCGTTGAGGCGTGCGTCGCCGACGCACCGAATCGTGGACGTCCCCGTCGTTGCACGGCGCTGCGCGTTCACGTCGCTACAGTCGAACGCATGCGTCCCGCCACGACCCTCGCGCTCGGTCTGCTCCTCGCGGCGATCTTCATCGCGGGCATCGTCTCGCTGACGATGGGCTGAGCGCGCACCGGTCGCACCACTCGCCGCGTTCAGCCGGGGCGATGCACTCGCAGTGATACTGCGGTCTGCGCGATGCGTCAGTACGTGTGCAGGCGGGGATCGCCCGTCACGTCGGCGAGCGCGCTCCCGTCGCTGCGCCGTGCGCCGGCGGCGAGGAATCCGACGAAGAGAACGACGACCCCGACCGTGAGAGTGACGACGAAGGAACGATCCTCACCGAGGCGGCCGGCGAGCGTGCCGCTCGCCGACAAGATCAGCGTGCCGAGCATGACGATGACGTTGCTCGCGACGAGTCGACCCGCCGACAGCGGCGCGGATCGTTGCGCCGCGGCGAGTGCCGGGGTGCGTCGGCGCACGAGACGCCACACGGACCATGCCGCCCCGGCGATGATGACGAGTGCCGGAACTCCGGATCCGATCGCAACGAGTACGCGCGGAAGTGTCCCGAACAACTCCCGGGCGCGCGGTAGGCCTTCGCCGGGTACGTCGCCGCGGGCGGGAGTCGTGACGACGACACCCGTGGCGAAAAAGGATGCCGCGACGACGAACGTACGGATGCGGTTCGTGAATCGTGCACCGACGAGGAGGTACAGCGAGCCGAGTGCGAGCCATGCGACGTTGAGCACCGCACCAACGAGGAAGAAGATGCGAAAGACCGGCATCGACCAGCCATCCGCTTCGGCCCACCACAGCGCCGCCGCACCGACGGCGAACAGCGTCATTGCGATCGCCCACGCGTTCGTGTGACGTTGCCGGCGGCGTCGCCACCGGTCGACGGTGACGAGCGCAAAGAGCGTCGCGACGAGAGTCGCAATCGTCGCGAGGATGACGTTCGTCGTGTCGGAAATCATCCGGCACAGTCTTCACGTCGGGCACGTCGTCCCGCGTCTTGGACCGGACATCCAGCCTCACGAGCCGGGGGCGTGTGGCATGCGGCACGTCGGGTAGCCGACTTCGTGAAACGCTGCACGAGGCACCTACCCTTGGGGCCGTGTCGACTCCTCCCGACGTTCCCACCAGCCCGCGCCGGTCACGGCGCATACCCGACGCGGCCGTCAATCGGCTTCCCGTTTATCTACAAATTCTCACCGACCTGCAGATGACCGAGACGCTGCAAATCTCCAGCGATCAGCTTGCCGCACTCGCCGGTGTGAACGCGGCGAAGGTCCGCAAGGACCTGTCGTATCTCGGCACGTACGGCACGCGCGGGGTGGGGTACGAGGTGACGTACCTCGTTTACCAGATCAAGCGCGAACTCGGTCTGCTCACGGAGTGGAAGGTCGTCGTTGCCGGTGCGGGAAACCTCGGTTCGGCCCTCGCGACGAACGGCGGCTTCGCGTCGCGAGGATTCCCCGTGGCGTGCCTGTTCGACGTCGATCCGAAGAAGGTGGGCACGAAGATCGGTGGCACCGCGGTGCGCCACATGGACGACATGAAAGACGTGGTGCGATCGATGGGCGTGCGCATCGGAGTCGTCGCCGTCCCGTCGACGGCGGCACAGAGCGTCGCCGACGATCTCATCGCCGCCGGAATCGGATCGTTGCTCAACTTCGCACCCGTTGTGTTGACAGTTCCGAACGGCGTATCGGTGCGCAACGTCGATCTCGGCGTCGAACTGCAGATCCTCGGCTATCACGAGCAGATGCGCTCGGCCGGATCGTCGCCGCGAACCGACGCGGTCCGCGTCTAACCTCGCGTCGTGCATCAACTGCTCGCGTGGCGCACGTGGGCAGCACTCGCCGCGGTCATCGGGGCCACGATCGTGCTCGCCACCGGCGTACTCGGCGGCGGTGAATCTTCGTCGACCGAGCGTCCGCGACGCAACGTCGACACCACCGCGTCGGTGATGGCCTGGGAAGGTGCCGATGCGTGGACGACCGCCGACGGAGCGTCCGTCGGCGCCGCGACGCTGCTGCTCGACGACGGACGGCGCGTCGTGATCACCGACGGCACTGCGGGAGAGGCATCGTGCGCCGATCGGTCCACTCCCGCCGCGTGCGTTCTGCTCGCCGACACGCTCGGACCCGCGGTCGTGTGGTTTGCCGTCGTTCCCGCGGACGATCCCGGGTTGCGCGTGCTCACGTTGCCGACGCTCGTCGACATGGTCGACGACGGTGATCGCGGTGTGCTCGCGAACGATTGGATCGTGCCACTGACGAACGGTGTCGTGCGCACCTGTGCGGGCGAGGAGACCACGCGGACGTTGCGTCAGTTCATCGAGCGCTACACGGGCCGCGGAATTCGCACGATCCTCGACATCGACCGCGACGAGATCGTCGAGGTCGTTTGCGCGCCTGTCGCGGGCTGAGCGCGGCGCAGCGCGGAAGTCAGGCGTTCGGCGCGAGACGCACGATCGCCGCGGCCATCTTGTACGCCACTTCGGCGGGACCGCGTTCGTCGGGGCGCAACAAGTTGGCCATGATGCGCAGGACCCATTCCATGAGCGTGTGGCTGCGAATTCCGACGCGGGAGAGTTCGCGCATGAGCGCCGGACGGCCGATGACCCGCGCGAACAGTCGGGCGACCTTGAAGTACTGCCCGTACTCGGCATCGAGCAGCGTCGGGTAGCGGGTGAGCGCCGTTGCATCGTTCGTCATGATCGCCTCGTGCAGAACGTCGGCACCGATGCGTGCAGTTTCGTACGCGTAATCGATGCCCTCGCCGTTGAAAGGGTTGACGCTGCCCGCTGCGTCGCCGATGACGAGGTGCGTCGCACCCTGCTTCGGGAACACGGAGCCGCCCATCGGAATCTTGCCGCTCGTCGCCCGGCATTCGGGCGACGACGGATCGATGCCCCACGTATCGGCGATCATGTGCGCGTACGAATCGAGCAGATGCGACGTGTTCACCTGGCGGAAGTTCTTGAAGGTCGAGAGAAGTCCGACACCGACGTTGATGGTTCCGTCGCCGACGGGGAAAATCCATCCGTATCCGGGCATCGAGTCGCCGTTGCGATCCTTCACGTCGAGCGCCGATTCGATCCACGGGTCGGCGTGGCGCGGGCTCTGCCAATACGTACGAATCGCGGTGCCGTACGGCCATTCCTTCGTGCGCGACGTTCCGAGCGAGCGTCCGAACCGGCTGTTCGCGCCGTCGGCGATGACGACGTAGTCGGCGCGCATCTCCGTCGTGACGTCGCGATCGAGATCGCGCACCACGGCACCGCGCACGCACCCGCGCTCGACGATCGGCTGGACGGCTTCGTGTCCCTCGAGCAAGGTGGCGCCTGCAGCGCGGGCGTTGTGCGCAACCATCATGTCGAGATCGCGGCGTCGCACGACGTAGCCGTGCTGCGGATAGATCGGATGACTCGGCCACTGCAGCTCGAGTTGCCGACCGTGGGCCGTGGCGCGAAGTCCGTCGTAACGATGGTGCTTCGACAACGCGTCGGTGAGCCCCATGTCCTCGAGTTGCTTGACCGCGCGCGGCGTAAGGCCGTCACCGCACGTCTTGTCGCGGGGAAAGTGCTTCTTCTCGACGAGCGTGACGTCGTGGCCGTGGCGTGCGAGCCAGTAACCCATCGCCGCACCGCCCGGACCCGCACCGATGACGAGCACGCGCGACGAATTCGGTGTCGTCATACGACCGTCAGCGTACGGTGTGCGCCGTTCACCGACGGCACGCAGCAGCGATATCCGAAGCGGAGTCGAGACGAAGTGACGGAAGTTACCGCGAGGCGGTTACTTTGACGCGCGCGCTTCGGTGCCGACGATGCGCGGCGGATTCTCGAGCATGTTGAACGTGTCGGCGACCGTGTCGAACGTCGTCGTTCCGTTCTGCAGTCCGGCGAAGATCTCCGATTCCGGTGAGCACCACCGCTCGTATTCCTCGAGCCAATCCTCGCTCGCCGGATCGGCACCCGCAATGGCGTAGCGCACGTGGCACACGACGCCGAGAATTTCGTACTCGGTGAGACCGCCGCCCCACTTGGCACCCTGCGACGGCATCGCGTTGCCGTTGTACGACAACGGCGCGTGCACGCCACCTTCGCGCTCGGGGTTGCCGTACACGTTGAGTCCGGCCGATACGTACGGCTGGCTGCCCGTGTAGACGAAGTTCAGCATGTCTTCGATGTGCGGGAAGGTGAGGAGTACTTCGCCTTCGTGGAGAATGCGACCCGCACCACCCTGTCCGGCGGCACCGTGGCAGCTTGCGCACGATCCGTACACCTCGGCACCGATGGCCATCGGACCTTCGACGGTTTCTTCCTGCGGTGACAATGCGAGGAGATAGAGGAATGCCCACAACGGCAACAAACTCAGCGTGGCCATTGCCCAGAACGGAATCTTCTTGCGGGTCTTTGCCGCAACGACGTATGCGGGATCGGGCTTCGGGGGCGGCGGAGGAGTCGGCTCTGCTGCGACGGCGGGTGCAGCGGACGAACTCGTCGCCTTTTCAACGGCTGCGCTCGATGCGGCGGGTGCGTCGGCGGACGGAGTTCCACCCTGCAGAACGGCGCGCCGGTCGCGCGAGCGCTTGAGGAGATAATCGGGTACTTCGGTCATGACAGCGATGCCTTTTCGACGGGCAGCCTCACTGCAACCGTGGAGAGCACGAGCGCGGCACGATGAGCTGCAAACACAACCGAAGAGACTAACCCGATGGGAGTCGACGACCGAAGTTCATGCACGAGCGCACTTATCTCCACGATATGCCTGCGATCGGCACCCCTACTAGGCTTCCACACGCATGTTGGCAGTCGACGTTCTGAGATGGCCGGGGATGAACCAGGCGTTCCTCTTCTCGTTCATCATCACCACCGCCCTCGCTCTCGTCATCATTCCCGTCGGCAAGCGCCGTCGCTCCGACCGCAAGGCGACGTGGGGTGAGGCGATGTTCGGTTCCGCTTACGCCTTCTTCGTCCTCTTTCTCGCTTTCGGCGTCGTGCCCCACCAATGGATCGACCATGCCGACAAGGATCTCGGCTGGCGCAAGGACAAGATCATCTTCGGACCCTTCGATCTCCTGAAGCCCCAGGAACTCGGCGGTCCCTTTGCCTTCACCGTTTCCTACGAGGCGGTGCGCGACATCATCGTCATCGTCATCCATGCCTTCTACATCGGTCTCATGATCTATCTCTTCGTGTGGTGGCAGAAGCGCGGCGAACAGAAGCCGAAGGCCCTGCCGACCAGCACGTACGGCCGTCCGCTCGTGAGGAAGGGGTGATCGACCGTGACTCGCACTGATGCCAATCCGCCGATGATGCCGTTCACCGACGAGTACCACCTCGTCGAGGTCGATGCCGACTACCTCAGCAAGGCCGTGAAGCCGAAGCAGTTCATCCACATCGATCAGAGCGAATGCATCATGTGCGAGGGCTGCGTCGACATCTGCCCGTGGAAGTGCATCCACATGGTGAACCCGGGAGCCGTCGTCGAATCGACCGGCACCGAGATGCCCGGCGCCGATCCCTCCGACCACGTCGTGTTCGTCATCGACGACGACATCTGCACGCGATGCGCACTGTGCGTCGACCGCTGTCCCACGGGCGTCATCGTCCTGGGCAAGGTCGGTGTGGCACCGGCAAACGGTGACCCCCACGCGCGCACGAACAATCACGGTTACGCCTACGGGATGCGGTTCTAAAGGAGCGATTCATGGCCAGCGTCGTTGAAGAAAAGCCCCGCCCTTCGCTGAAGGAGCGCATCGCCAAGGTGAACGAGTCCCTGCAGGGCAGCCAGGTGTGGAACTCGATCTTCCGCCCCGGTTCGATCTTCCGCAAGGGATACACCGATTCACCGCGCAACCGTTCGTATGTCGTCATGAACTCGGTGCTGTACCACCTCCACCCGGTGAAGGTGAAGCGACACGCGGTGAAGGTGAGCTACACGCTGTGTCTCGGCGGGCTTTCCTTCTTCCTGTTCATTTTGCTCACGATTACGGGCATTTTCCTGATGTTCTTCTACCGTCCGACCGCCGCCAACGCGTGGGACGACATCCAGTCGTTGCACACGTCGGTGACCTTCGGCCTCATGGTGCGCAACATGCACCGCTGGGGTGCGCACCTCATGGTCCTCTCGGTGTTCCTCCACATGGCGCGCGTCTTCTACCACGGCGCATACAAGGCACCCCGCGAGTTCAACTGGGTCGTCGGCGTCATCCTCCTCACGCTCACCTTGCTGCTGTCGTTCACCGGCTACCTGTTGCCGTGGGACCAGCTCGCACTGTGGGCCGTCGCAGTGGGAACGAACATGATGGGCTACTCGCCGGTGATCGGATCGCAGGTGCGATTCGTCCTTCTCGGCGGAACCGAGATCGGCCCGGAGACGCTGTTGCGCTGGTACGTATTGCACGTCATCTTGTTCCCGTTCGTCACGGTGATCTTCCTCGCCATTCACTTCTGGCGCGTCCGCAAGGACGGCGGAATTTCCGGACCGCTGTGAGCCGGTGAAAGGAGCCCAACGACCATGACGGAGATCCCCGAACACCTTCTCAAGCGCGCCCAAGCGGCCCGCGAAAAGGCCGCATCGACCGGCGGTGACGACGCATCGTCGGCGCAGAGTGCCGGCGCGTCGCGCATCCCGCAGGAACTCCTCGATCGTTCGAAGGCTGCCCGTGCCGGCGGCGTCGCCGTTGCCGACGCACCGAAGGCTCCGGTCGTTGCCGCCCCCGTCGGCGGTGGCGTACCGATGGGTGCCGGCCCCGGTGGTCACACCCAGCGCCTGCTCACCGTCGTCAAGTCGGGATCGATCCAGGACGTGAAGGCCGTGCCGGTCGACAAGGTGCACACGTGGCCGCACCTGCTGTCCGTCGAGTTCGTCGCCGCGCTCGCGTGCCTCGCGTTCACGTTCATGTTCTCGTGGTTCGTCAATGCTCCGCTGTTGCAGGCCGCGAACTTCAACGCGACGCCGAACCCGTCGAAGGCCCCGTGGTACTTCCTCGGGCTGCAGGAACTGCTCACGATGTTCCATCCGATGATCGCGGGCGTCACCATCCCGGGAATGGGACTCATCGCGTTGATGTTCGCGCCGTACCTCGATCGCAACCCGTCGAACAAGCCCGAAGACCGCAAGTTCATCACGAGCCTGATGACGGTTCACATGATGTTCTGGGCGATCCTCGTCATCATCGGCTCGTTCTTCCGCGGTCCCGGCTTCAACTTCACGTTCCCGTGGCGTGACGGAATCTTCTTCGAGCTCTGATCGGCGGTCACCATGAGCAGCATCACCATCATTTCCATCGCAGTTGCCGTGCTCTTCGTGCTCGGCGTCGTCATCGCCGTCACCGCGACCCGTCGTCGCGACCGCGTCGGCGTGCTCTCGCGCGAGACGAAGCTGCGCGACCGCGTGTCCCGCAAGGCTTCCCGTGCGGCCGAAGCAGCCGCCGTGAGTGCCCGTACCGCATCGACGGCGGTGGCGGTGCCCAAGGCTGCCGAGGTTGCCCCGTGGTCGCCGCCGGATCCCGAAGTCATCGGCGTGTCGCGTCGTCAGTTCTTCAACCGCGCGACGGTGACCCTGATGAGCGCAGGTCTCGGCGGTTTCGGCGCCGCGGTCGTTGCGTTCCTGTGGCGCGGAGCGTCGGGCGGATTCGGATCGAAGATCAATGCGGGCAAGATCGACGACGTCATCGCCGCGATCCGTTCGAACAAGGGTTTCTTGTACCTTCCCGAAGCGCGCTCGTGGGTGTCGGAATACCCGAAGGAATCGCTCGCAAAGGCCGAAGCTGCGTACGGCAGCCAGGCTCCCGTGTTCGCCGGAATGCAGGCGGGAGTCGTCGCGTCGTACCAGAAGTGCCCGCACCTCGGTTGCCGCGTGCCGGTGTGCGAGACATCGCAGTGGTTCGAATGCCCGTGCCACGGCTCGCAGTACAACCGTGTCGGTGAAAAGAAGGCCGGCCCGGCGCCGCGAGGTATGGACCACTTCGGCATCTCCGTCGTCAACGGCCAGGTGATCATCGATACGGGAACCGTTTTCGGTGGCCCGCCGATCGGCACGAACACCACCGGACAGGAAGCCGAGGGACCGCATTGCGTCGGTGCCGCGGGCGCGCACTGAGGTCACGGGCATGAACGCACCACTGCTCGCCGCCGTCACGACCACGCTCGCGTGGATCGTCCTCTTCGTCGCTCTCGGCGGCTGGGCGCTTTACGGCATCTTCAACATCCGTTCGAGCCGCAAGGAAATCGGTTCGGAGATCGAGCTCGCGGCGAACCGCAAGCCTTACTACGACGACGAAATCCTTGAGGGAAAGAAGCTCGAGCGCACCCAGTTGCTCGGTCTCGGTTTCCTCGCCGTACTCACGATCGCGCTGCCGCTGTACTGGATCCTCGAACCGGGTCGACAAGTCGGTGCAGAGAAGGACTTCCAGCACAAGTTCGAGCGTTGGGGTTCGGGACTCTTTGCGTCCACCGCCGACGGTGGTTTCAATTGCGCGGGATGTCACGGTGGCATGAGCGGTGCCGGTGGCGTCGCCTCGTACGCCGTCACCGACCCGACGACCGGGGAAGTGAAGTCGGTGAACTGGAAGGCCCCGGCC
>Ga0164293_10005739_pt1 | contig 10575 bp, 7 predicted proteins | sample GEODES118metaG_FD_111487 | JGI IMG/M metagenome (GOLD analysis project Ga0164293, IMG submission 111487) | Eutrophic lake water microbial communities from Lake Mendota, Wisconsin, USA - GEODES118 metaG | ecosystem: Environmental > Aquatic > Freshwater > Lake | place: USA: Lake Mendota, Wisconsin...
CCTGCGCCGCCGAAGACCTTGACTGTCTCGCCCAGGCCTACGGCAACATCGCCTTCGTGGACGGCCCATCGGCCGCCTTCGCGGCCATAGCCGCCGACGATCGCAGCGACATTGCCCTGACCTGCCACCGCATCGTGCACCGCATCGGGGCAGCGGCACTCGCCCGTGACCCCGAACGCCCAGGCATCGCCATTGCCGCCGGCCAGTCCGACTGCACCTCGGGCTACTACCACGGGGTGATGCAGCACGTCTTCCTCGGACTCGAGGAACAGACGGCCACAGCCATCGCCTCGGCCGGGGTCGAGATCTGTAACGACCCGCTGATCCGTCGGGAGCGATTCACCCAGATGAACTGTCTCCACGGCATCGGTCATGGCGCCCTGATCGTTGCCGAGTACGACTTGGCTGATGGTCTGGCGGTCTGCGCCGCGATCAACGATCCCTGGTCGCGGGAGTGGTGCTACTCCGGGGTCTATATGGAGAACGTTCTGCCCGCCTATGGCACGACGAGCATCTGGATCGACGAGCAGGATCCGGCCTTCCCATGCACCGCCGTCACGGACGTGCAGGGGAAAGGCTCCTGCTACCAGTCGTTGGCCATCTCCGCGCTATCCGCCTCGGGCGGCGACTTCGCTGGCCCGGCGACCGCCTGCGCTGCGGCTGAGTTGGCCTACCGCTTCATCTGCTACGCCGCCATGGGCAGCCAGGTCAATCTCGCCGCCTCGGCAACCGAGATCGCTGCCGCCTGCGGCCTGGCCGGTGACTACCTGCCGACCTGCATCTATGGCGCCCTGCGCTTCCAGAGCTCGCAGGACGGCACGCTCGTCGTCGGCGCTGCCCGCTGCGCGGACCCCGCGATCGGGATCGACCGTGCCACCTGCCTGCGGGCGATAGGCTCCGGGCTCGTCGGCCTGGTCGCCGGGCCGCAGGAGGTCGCGCGCGCCTGCCGCGCGGCGCTCCCTACCGCGGCCGACTACGAGCTCTGCCTGCGCGGAGCGACTGGTGAGCGCGAATAGAGGGTGATCGGCGCCATCGCGGTGCCTTGACCGCCCCGGGTTCCAGACCGACAAGTGAGGGTATGCCACGCCCTGTTCGCCGCTCCGCGCGCTCCCGTCGCCCCGCTCCGTCGCGCCGCTTCTCGCTCAGCGGGGTCTTCGCCCTGCTCGTGCCGCTTGCGTTACTCATCGCCATTGGGATCAACCCAGGGAGCCCGACTACCAGCAGCTCCCCCACCCCTTCTGTCGATCCCTCGCGCGCCCCCGGGCGCCTCTGGCTTGTTCCGCTGATAGGCGGCACCCAGACGGCCGATCCGAGCGGCCAGACGATCGAGGGCTGCATTGCCACCTTCGCCGGGGAGAACGAGCGCTATGGCTGTATGGCCGGCGTCATGGCCCACATCGGCGAGACCTCCACGCCGGCGAACGCCGTGAGCGCGATCGCCGCCCAAAACGAGACCTATCCGGAGTTCGCCGCCGAGTGTCACATGCTCTCGCACGCCGTCGGTATCGGCGTCTTCCGCGTCATAGGCATGGAGCGGGTCAACGAGGCGATAGGCATCGACTCTGGACTCTGCGGCGGCGGCTACCACCACGGTGTGATAGTCAGCCTCGCCAAGAGCGATCCGCGCTTCGAAGCGGATGACCCCGTGACGGTCGCCTCGGCCTTCGCCGAGGTCTGCCGCATGGGCACGATCTCGGAGACCACCCCGCTCGAGCGCAACTGCATCCACGGCTCAGGCCACGCCATAGTCGTTATCCACGACTACGACATACCCAAGGCGATCAAGGTCTGCCAGGCCTACGGCGACCTGCCGGTGCAGCCCGGCGAAGTCGACGGCAGCGAACGGGTCACCTCCTGCGCCCACGGTGCCTTCATGGAGAACGGCTGGTCCGGCCGGGTCATCGGCGGGCCGTGGACGCGACTCGACGACCCCTCCTATCCGTGTGCTGAGTTCGGTGACCTTGGCGCGAGCTGCTGGTTCAACGTCCCCTACCAGATGGCTGGTGACAACTACACCCGCGCCGAGGTCGCGGAGGTCTGCAGTACGGCCGGCACCGAGCGTTGGGCCGCCGAGTGTTGGGTCGGATTTAGCCGCAGTGCCGCCTCAGTGATCTCGCCCGAGACGACCGCCGCGCGCTGCGAGGGGACGAGCGACGACTGGGGGATGCCGCGCTGTATCGCCGAAGCGGCGGCTGAGCTCATTGATCTCTTTGCCGACCCCGACGCCGCCCTGGCCACCTGTCTCGTGCCGGAGAACGGTGACCCGGCCGTCTGCGCCCGCAGCGTCGGCGAGGCCTCGGCACGCACCGTCGTCCCTGATCCGTGCGATCGCTTCGAGGCGGCGACCCTCCGTGACGCCTGTCGCGCCGGCTACCGCGGAGATCCGCAGTGAGCCGCCGTCCGACGCGCACTACCCCCCCGCGTCTCGGCGGACTACTGCTCGCCTTGCCGCTCCTGATAGGGGTCGCCCTCCTGCTGCCGACGACACCGACGACAACGACGACGCCCGCCCCGAGCGCTTCGCCGAACGCGAGCACGCCGGTGGGCATGGACCCCTTCGACGCCTTCATCCTGCTTGAGCCCTATGTCCCGAGTACGCCGGTCGATCCGGCGAGCTGCACGGGTGACGACTCGCGCCTCTGCATCGCTCAGGCCTACGCCGATCTCGCCTACACCGAAGGGGCGGTCGAATCGCTCCGTCGACTGGAGGGCGCGATCGCCGATCCGTCGATCGGCGGCGCCTGCCACCTGATCAGCCACCGTATCGGTGCGGCGGCGCTGATAGCCGCCGGCGACAACGTCGCTGCTGCGGTCGCCGCCGGCGCCGATGATGGCGGCCGCGGTGGGGCGCTCTGTGGCTCAGGCTACTACCACGGCATCTTGGTCGGCGCCGAGCCGGAATCCGGTGGCGTCGAGGCCTTCGCCGTCCGCCTCCATGAGATCTGTTCCGCCCCGGACGCCTGGACGGTAATCGACGTCGGCGTCAACTGCGTCCATGCCGCCGGGCACGCGCTCACGAGCAGCTCAGGCTACGACCTGCCGGCGGCGCTTGCCGCCTGCGACATCTTTACCGACGCCGGTCCGGGTGGCGACCAGCACGATGCCTGTGAGCACGGCGCCTTCATGGAGAACGCCTTCAGCGGCGTCGCGATGGGCAGTGGCTGGGCGCGCGCCGATGACCCCTCGTACCCCTGCGGCGAGTTTCCAGGCGCAGTCGGCGCCGGCTGCTGGTTCCACGTCGGCGAGATCCTGACCCGTGCCGGTGTCGCCCTCCCAGATGTGCCGGCCTACTGCGCCAAGGCCGACCCTGAGGGTCGGTCCGCCTGTCTCGAGGGGTGGAGCCGTGACCTCGGCCTCGCCTACCCCGATGATCCGCCGACGATCGCCGCCCTCTGTCCCGCCGCTGATATCGTCTTCGGTGCCGGCGGCTGTCTGACGCGCGCCGCCCACGAGCAGGCGCTGCTCTGGGCCGACGTGACCCGACCGGCGGCCATCTGCCGGGCGATCGTTGGCTCAAGCACCGACTGCTTCGTCTTCGTCGGTGAGGCGATAGCCGTCGCCGGCCTACCGGAGCGCTGCGAACGGCTCGCCGGTGACGAGCGGGACGCCTGCCGCCGCGGAGCCACCCGATGAGCCGCTCGCCACGCCGCCCGAGCCCCCTCGCCGAATCGTCGATCGCCGGCCGCCTCGGCCTGTTCGCGCTGCCGGTCGTCATCGCCGTCGCCGCCGTGCTTGGCGCGCCGAGCGGGGCCGTCCCAACACCGACGAACAGCCCGACGCCGAGCGGCACCCCGATCGGCGCGTTCGAGGAGCTGCTGCCGATTAAGGACGGCTTCGTCCCCGACGGCACGGCAATCGAGGCCTGTGCCGAGGGCGCGATGCTCTGCCTCGCCCAGGCCTACGGGAACCTCGCCTACACAAGCGGTACCCGCGCCGCCGGCGAGCAGCTTCGCGCGGCGATGGCCGCGAGCTCGACGGTCACCTCGCTCTGCCATCCGATCGCCCACGGGATCGGCCTCGCCGCGATAGCCCGGGAAGAGGAGGATGCGGCACGCGCGATGCGCGACGGCTTCCCTGACTGCGGCAACGGCTTCTACCACGGCGTGCTGCTGCGCGCCTTTGCCGGCCTCGAGGATGCCGAACCGGAAACGCTTGGTCTCGCCGGGCGCGAGCTCTGCGGCCAGCCGGCGATCGCCGCCGACCGCAACCTGATGATCAACTGCGTCCACGGCACCGGGCACGGCTACATGATCGCCACCGCCTTCGACATGGAGCGCTCGATCGCCGCCTGCACCGCCGCCGGCGAGCTTGGGTTCGCCTCGGTCAGCCAGTGCAACAACGGCGTCTTCATGGAGGTCTTCGCCCCCTCGAACGGGGTCGTCAGCCGGTACCTCTCGGCCACCAACCCCTTCGCTCCGTGTGACACCGTGTCGGACCTCGACAAGTTGGAGTGCTACACCTACGCCGCCGGACAGGTCATGGGGCAGGCCGGGGGTGCCAATGCTGAGGCGCTTCGCCTCTGCGGCACCGCCGAGCCGATAGGCCAGGGGGCCTGCTTCGCCAACGTCGGGGCCGAGCTTGCCGCCAACGGACAACGTTCACCGGCCGAGGTCGTCGACCTCTGTCGAACCGCCATCGGCAACGGCGCCTATGACTGTCTCAACGGGGCCGCCCGCCAGGTCGCCTTCTATGCCGTCGACGGCATCCGTCTCGGCGGCACCTACTGCGCCGCCGGTGGTGAGATGGCTGAACCCTGCTACGCCTCAATCGGCGACCTGATCGCCTTTCAGGGGATAGCCGATCCGCTCGAGGCCTGTGCGATCTTCCCGGCCGGGATGCCACAGACCGCCTGTCGCACCGGTGCGACCGGTCGCGGGGTAACCCCATGACCGCGCGACGGGCACGCGTTGACACCCCCCGTCGATCCGGCAAGGGTCGAGCCATGCCCACCTCATCTCGTCGCCGTCGCCCAACCCCGCCGACCCGCGGTCGCTTCTCGCCGCTCCTTGCCGCCGGCGCGCTGCTGCTCGTCGTCGTCGCCGCCTTCGCCGGTCTCCAGCCACGCGCGGCCGCCCCGTCGACGATCGGCGCGGCCGGCGACGACCAGGTCGAGCCGTACCGCTACCCCCGCGACTTCAACGCCATAGCCGCCGAGGCGATAGCCGCCTCCTTCGAGGCTGACGGTACGACTCGTGCCGACTGCAGCGAGGAGGACGGGAGCCAAGACTTCGCCCTCTGTCTCGGTCACGCCTACGGCAACTTGACCCTCTCGCTCGGGCCCGAAGAGGCACTGCGCGTGGTGACGATCGCCATGCGCGATCCGAGCTCGGGCGAGTCGTCTCACTGCCACATGATCGTGCACACCATTGGCGTCGCCGCCTACGCCCGCGCCGACAACGACGTCGGTACCGCCTTCGCCGCCGGCACCCCGGTCTGCGTCAACGGCTACTACCACGGCGTCATCAGCGCCCACATGAAGCAACTCGGCCTCGACCCGAAGGACTACAGCGCCACTGCAGTCGATGCCGTCGCCCGCATCTGCGGCGAAAGCGCGATCAGCGTTGCCGATCCTGACGGCACTGCCTGTCTCCACGGCCTCGGCCACGCGATGATGAACCACACCCTCTATCACCTCCCGTTTGCCATAGACGTCTGTGACCGGGTCAGGGCGATCGCCCCCGACGACAACGGAGAACACCGCTTCTACATGTGCGTTGACGGCAGCTTCCACGAGAACTTCAACGCCCCGGCCGCCGGCATGCCGACGACCTGGCTGAGTGCGACCGACCCGCTCTACCCCTGTAACGCCGTCCCCGACCGCTTCACCTACGGCTGCTACATCAACGTCTATCTTCAACTGCAGCGAGCCACCGACTACGACTTCGGCAAGATGATCACCCTCTGTCCGCGCGAGGAGAGCACGGCCGGTCAGGAGTACTTCCAGCTCTGCGTCATCGGGTGGGGGGTTGGCTTTGCCTCGGGCGGCGAGCAGGCAGGCGGCGAGCGGATCGCCGAGGCCTGTGCCACGCTTCCCGCCCCCTGGGCGACGCGCTGTATCACCATGGGCGCCAGCGCCCTCACTGGGCAGTTCCCCGAGCGCGTCATCGGCCTCTCGATGTGCCCGGCGATCGCTGATATAGCCGACCGGCGCTCCTGCTACGACGGGGTCTACCCGTCCATGCAGTCGCGCGGCTCAGGCAATGTCCGCTGCGACCAGGTGGTCGACCTTACCGAACGCCGCCGCTGCATGGTCGTCGCCGCTGGCCCCGGCCAGTCGACGGAGCTGCCGTGAGCCGCCGCGCGCGTTCGGCCACGCGCTCGTTCAATGGTGGCCTGCTGCTCCTGCTGCCGATTGCCATAGCCGGTTTTATCGCTCTCGGCACACCAGCCGGCTCGACGGTCGTCGCCCCGAGTCCCTCACCCACCCCGAGCGAGCCGGCGATCTCGATCAACCACATCCCGGCCGACCGCTTCACCCCTGACGACACGACCATCGAGTCGTGCGGCCCGACTGACGACCCCTGCTTCGAGCAGGCCTTTGCCAACCTCGCCTACGCCGAAGGCGGCAAGGCAGCGATAGCCTATTGGAAGACACTCGCCCCGCAGATTCGCAACGTCGAGGCCAACTGTCACCAGATCACCCACCTGATCGGCGCCGGCTCCTTGGCTAAGGCGAAGGGGGACATCGGGGTGGCCTTCGCCGACGGCGACGAGTCCTGCTGGTCGGGCTACTACCACGGCATCATGCAGGCGGCGATCGGCAACATCGAAAGCGATGAGCCTGCGGTCATTGCCCCAAAGGTGGCGGCGATGTGCGCGAGCGCCTCAATCCGCGAGGTCGAGTGGATCGCCTGGCAGTGCGTGCACGGCATCGGCCACGGCCTGCTCATCAGCACGAACTACGACCTCCCTAAGACGATGGAGACCTGCCTGCTCCTGCCGACCGGCGATGCCCAGGTCTGCGCCAACGGCGCCTTCATGGAGAACGTCACTCCGTCACTCCCCGGTTCGAGCCCGTGGCTCAATGACCAAGCCGACTATCCCTGCACGATCGTGCCGGAGTCGCTGCGCGGGGACTGTTACGGCTACAGCGGTCACCGCTCACTGATGATCACCGGTGGCGACTACCGCGCTGCGGGCGGCCTCTGTGCAACCTTCGACCCACGCTTCCGCGAGGTCTGTTTTAGCTCGATAGGCCACATGGCCGCCGCCGCCGCGGTCAACGCCGTCCCGGGGATCGCTGAGCGTTGTGCCGCGGTCGCCCTCGGTGGCGGTGATGTGACTGGCTCTTGTTGGGTCGGTGCGGCGATAGATGTCTATGCTGCTACCGTCGAGCCGGCCCGCGCGGCCGACGTCTGTGTCGTCGCCACCTCGGGGGTGAGCGAGTGCTACCGCGCCGTCGGGGGCATGCTCCGCTCGACCGCCCGCCCAGGTGAGGATCCCGTTGCCGCCTGTGATCGCTACACGCCGACCGGCAGCGCCCGCGCCGCCTGTCGCGAGGGCGCCGGCGGCGCTCCGCTCCCCTGACCAAGCGGCGCTCCTACTGACTCGTTCCCCCGCCTGCTCGTCCGTCGGATGGCGTCCGACCACTGGTACGTGGTCGTGAATCGCGGTGTCCCGTACACTCCCCGCCGGGGAGTGGTGTGTCTTACAGGGCGAGGAGTGCGCCGACCGTCAACCCGAGCGCCAACACCATGACAAGGGTCGCCGAGGCGATCGGTAGGCGGTGGGCGATCAGGTGACCGAGGCCGTGGGCCCGGTCCATTGCTGCGCCGATCCGGCCGGCGGTGATCGCCACGAGACTCATCACTGCGGCCATGCCAAGTCCGAAAGCAAGGACGACGAGGACCCCCCAGGCGGCGGCGCCGGTGGCGATTGCCCCGACGAGGACAATGAGCGCCGACGCCGACGGCACGATCCCGCCCGAGATGCCTATCAGGAGGAGCGCGCGCAGCGAGCCGTCGGTCGCTGCGCCGGTGTGCTGGTGGCCGGCACGCCCCTTCGCGCTGTGGTCATGGTGGTGGTCGTGCCTGCCGCGCAGCGCGCTGCGAAGCATCCAACCGGCGACCCCGACCATGACGAGGGCAGCAGCGAGCGGCGTGAAGCGGGCGATCGCCGCGATGGCCGAGGCGGAGGCAAGGAAGCTCACAACGATCGCCATGACTAAGACGCCAACGGTGTGCGCGGCGCTCACCGAGAGTCCTATCAGGAGGGCGCGCGCCGGGGTCGCTCGTTGCCCCATCAGGGCGGCGGCGATCAGGGCCTTGCCGTGTCCCGGGGTAACGGCGTGGGCGGCGCCGATGAGGAAGGCGGCCACGAGCGCAAGCAGCCCACCGCCAAGGTCGCCCGGCGTCTCGGCCGGCAGCGGCGGGAGGAGCTCCTCGAGCGGTGGCGCCGGCGTTGGGGCAGGCGTGCCGCCGTCGGGGCTCGGGCTCGGATCGCCGGGCGGGGTCACGACGTACGGGATGACTGTGAAGTCGAAGCGCGCGGCGGTGGGGTCGATGGTAAAGAAGGCCGAGCGACTGACCTGATCGATGTCGGTGACCGCCTGGAAGTCGCGGACCCCGGACACGGTCGGCAGGTAGCGGCTCTCGATCTCGAACGCCGACCCGATCCCGATCCGTCGCTCGCCCATCACCGCCTCGGTCTCGCAGTGCAGCTCATAGAGCGTGCGGTCATCGTCTTCAATATACGACTCGACTTCGGCGTGGGTGATGGTCAACTGGAGCCGTTCGCCGTCGAGGCGCAGATCGACGGCGTCGAGGAGCTCGTCGCACATCGGGGTGCCGATGGCGACAAGTTCGGCGCTCGAGGCTTCGCCATTGTTGTCCCCGGCCGCATCGGCGCGGCGCAGAAGAGCTGGCGCGTGAAGCTCGCCATGGTCCAAGGAGGCGCTGAGCCGGACATAGGAGTCGCCGAACCAGACCTGGAAGCTTTGGTTGATCACGCTTGGCGTGATGATGTGCGCCTCGACGGGTGCCGGCAGTACGACGGCGGTAACGAGCAGTGCGCCAAGGAGCGAGCGGAGCCAGCGAGTCATAGGGCGGACACTTGGGCTCGGCGTCTGTTCGTCAACGTTGCGACTCACTCGAGTGTCGCCCGGCAGGCAGCACGTGCACGATCGCTGATCGGGGCCTCGTCGCAGTGTTCGATGGCCGAGCGGGTCGTGGCGGTCCCGGCCCCGCGGGCAATCGCGCCCAAGCACCCGGCGTCGGCGATGGCGACGCAGTAGGCCTCAGCAGCCTCGGGGACGGCATAGACGATCTCCCCGACGCCGAAGGCGAGCCGTGCACGGCAGTCGCTCGGATCACGGAAGGTGGCACAAGCACGACGCACTTCATCAGGGAGCTGTAAGAGCGAACCCCAACCGTCCGCGCCGGCCCCGCGGAGGCAGGCGTCGCGGATCTCGTCGGGGAGGGCGTCACAGCGTGCGAGGCCGGCGACGAAGTCAGGACGGGTGGCCTGGCGGATGGCGTAGTAGGCGCAGTCGGCGGCGTAGCGCGGATCTTCGAACTCGAGACACGGGGTCATGACGTCGCCGTCAGGTCGCACGAGCAGGGTCGCATGGCCGTCGATGAAGGGGTCGAAGGCCTCCATGATCGCGCCGTCGCCGCAGACGGTGGCCGCCTCGGGCCACTCGGCGATCTCAATCTCGTCGCACCCTCGCAGGGCCGCCTCGATCGGTCCGCCGATGGCAACCAGGCCGTGGCCCATGCCGTGGATGCACTGGCGCTGGTGCTCCCACGAGGAGCCGGAGACGTCGGGCGCGAGGCAGCGTCGGGCAATCGCCTCGAGATCAGTCGGGCCGGTCGCTTGCTGCTCGATCATCGCGCGGATCACCGCGCCGTGGACCATGCCCCCCGAACACTCAAGCGAGCCGATCGCCGCCGCTTGTCCTATGTCGCGGCCGGCGCGCTCATAGGCCGCTGAGCCAAGGGCATGACTGATGGTGTGACAGTCGGTGTCATAGACCGAGGTCTCGTCGACGGTGGCGTCGAAGATAGCGATGACCGCCTCGAGCCCCCTCGTCTCGACGGCTGCGGTCCAGGCGGCGACTCGGCAGGGGGTGTCGTCGGCGGGGCACTCAGCGCCGATGGACACGGGGAGCGACGGTGCGGGGGCACTCGGGGTCGAAGGGGTGACGACCGCGGCCACGGCGAGCAGGACAAGGCCGGCTCCGACGAGGAGCCACTCATTCAGACCGCGGGTCGGGCGGCGACGAGCCATGGAGACCTCCGCTGCGTGTGGGGCGTTCGATCGACGGACGCCTCCCCCAGACTGGCCGACAGCGGCCGGATGGCAAGGGGGGCCACTACCGCGGTGTACAAAGAGGGCGCTCGGCGCGGGTCGCGTTGACAGGGTTGGCGCCCCGGCCGAGCACTCTCGCATGGCAGGCACTCCACGCGTTCGGCGCGTGTCCCGTACGTCGTCTCATGCCCGGCGCCGCCCGGCCCGGGGCCTTCGCGCGCGCCTGCACAGCGGCTGGGCGAGCTCGCTGATCGTCGCCCTGATCACCTTCGAGGCGGTGATCGCCGCCCTGCCTGGCGCGACCATCCCCGCCTCGGTCACCGCTGC
>Ga0164293_10005741_pt1 | contig 10574 bp, 8 predicted proteins | sample GEODES118metaG_FD_111487 | JGI IMG/M metagenome (GOLD analysis project Ga0164293, IMG submission 111487) | Eutrophic lake water microbial communities from Lake Mendota, Wisconsin, USA - GEODES118 metaG | ecosystem: Environmental > Aquatic > Freshwater > Lake | place: USA: Lake Mendota, Wisconsin...
GCCGCTCACATGAAGGAGGAACTCCAGCAAGCACTTCTACATGGGGTATCCGTTGAAAAGGATCCGCTATATGCATTCGCAACCCGATATACAAGGGAGTATCTGGGCACTGCCTTGGCTGGAATCATCAATCTAGCCGACCCCAACATTGAGGGACTGGGCATTGCCAACCTCACCCGAACCCTTGTGCATGCCACCATTGGGAAAGGAAACATAATAGCAGCAGTCGAAGTAGGCGCATTTCTTTGGCAGTACTTAGTTCAGAGGATTGCTGATTATTCCCTGCGAGAGAAGGATGGCCTAAAAACAGCTATAGTGGAGATCGCCGATGCTGTCTCTGGAGATCGGAGACATTTCAAGTGGCTTGCCGAAAAAATCATCGAAAGTGCCGAAAGAGAAGTAACGAGCACAATCGGCGGAGATGCCTCCCTGAACCGGGAGAGCATCGAGTGGGTATCTCAGGTACTCGAGGATGTCGCAGCGAAAACAACACAACGAGATCCAGAGGTTAGCGGTCTATTGCGGAATGCCAGCAGAAAGATTCTAGACCGATTGCCGGGATTACCACTCTCAATTGATAATTTTATCCTATTCCTTGGGCCGCATCTTTCGGCATTTAAGATCGGCATGAAAACAATGCTGGCCAAACTTCAAGAGCAGGTTATCAAGGCTGAGTTAGCAGACAAATGGAGGATAATAGAGCGGCTAAGTCCACTTGTGCTCGATCTTGATGGAGACGGAGTCGAAACAATTGGAAGCGAGTACAAAATTCATTTTGATCACAATGGCAACGGATATGCCGAACTCACAGGCTGGATAGATCCTGATGATGGACTGCTGACGTACGACCGAAACCAGAATGGCAGCATTGACAGTGGCGATGAACTATTTGGCAATCACTTCCAATTGAGCGGTGGCGGTGTCGCCACAAACGGATTCCTGGCACTCGCCGATTTAGATAGCGATTCAAACAACCAAATTGATTCCAGAGACACTGCCTGGAATCATCTGGAAATCTGGCAAGACGTCAACTTCAATGGCAGAGTGGATCCTAAAGAGCTCAATAGCCTAGTCAGTCATGGCGTTAAGGAGATTTCTCTCAGCTATACGCTTGGAGCAGGCATTGATACGAACGGCAATGACCATCGACAACAGGGAGAGTATATGCGTGAAGATGGCAGCATATCGCAGCTCACGGATGTCTGGTTTATCACGAACTCTGGCCTGTCTCAAGATCTCAATGTCGTTCCTGTTGAACAGGATCTCTCCTTTGTGCCCGATCTGGAAGGCAGTGGCAACGTACCCAGCCTGCACCAGGCCATCATTCGGGATAAGAGCGGTGAATTGGGTCGCCTGCTAAAGCGTTGGTACGAAGTGCCACACACGCAGCACGCGACTCTAATCGAATCCTTAATCTATCACTGGGCTGGTGTAGCCCAACAGGGGAGTGGCAATCCTCGCCTACTCAGCGATCAACGCATCCTATCAACATTAGAAGCGTTTATAGGCAGGCCATACAAAAACGGGAACGAACCAATCAATAGCGACAGTGCATTCATTCTGACCACCGAGTTTAAGCAGATTTGCCGCCATGTGACAGGATTACTAAACAGCCATCCATACTTCTACGACACACTATCAAAAGCAAGGATTACATGGGATGGCGAAAAGAAAAAGACAATCTGGAATATTGAACCACTCTTGGAGCATCTGCGTGAGCAGTCAGATCGCAAGCTGACGGCCAACAATCTCTTTAATCTTAGATTGGCCATCCAGTCACTCGGGGAGACAGGCACCGATCTTCTCCATGAGCTCCGGCGTGAAATTGTGGCTTCGCCAAGAGATAAAGACCTCAAGCTTCGCTGGCTAGTGGACGATCAAATCGTGACAGGCTCCGATGAATCGGAAATTCTCCACCCCGGCAACTCATTCCCTCTGACCATCCACGGAGGCGGAGGCAATGATCACATCAAAACCCAACAATCAGGAGATCTGATTGATGGAGGCAAAGGAGATGACATTCTGGATGGAAGCTTAGGCAATGACATCTACCTCTTTGGACATTCGTTTGGAAAAGACCGCATCCACGAGGCTGAAACCTTTGGCCGGGGCTTCGATACGGCTGTCTTCCTCGATCATGCGAGCAGTGATGTGGAAGTTGTCACCCAGCAAAAGGGAGATCTGATTCTGCGTTTTCGAGACGGGAATGAGTTGACCGTGGCCCGCTATGCAGGCGATTCCTTTCTCTTTCAGCGTATCGACCTCTTTCGCTTTGCCGACGGGGTGGAATGGACGCAACCAGACATCCTCTCACGCATCGCCATTGCCCAACCCTCCCCGACCGATGACATCTTGGCGGGCCAACGCAGCACATCCAACAGCATCGATGGCCTCGCGGGCAATGATCTGATCTGGGGAGGTGACTTTGAAGACCATCTCAGTGGCCATTTCGGCAATGACGCCCTATTCGGAGGCGATGGCGATGACTGGTTGCGCGGCGGCAGGGGAAGAGACGTGATCGTCGGCGGCGGTGGGCGGGACCGCTACCTCTTCGCCAAAGGAGATGGAGATGACAGAATCCTTGCCAAAAATGAAGGAAAGCCGGAGGATCGAGGCACGATCATCTTTGATGCAGGTGTGATTCCTGCAAAAACAATCGTTTCTTTCGATCTAGACAAGAGCACCCTGCTGCTGGCCAGCGGATTAATCGGCGACAAGATTCGCATCGAGGAGTTCCTCCTGGACGGCACCCCTTATCACGCTCGCAATCCGATCGAGTCCGTACTCTTCAGCGACGGAACCAAGTGGAACACCTGGGATCTTCTGCAACGAGCGATGCGGGGCACCGCCGAAAGGGATCGAATTGAAGGGAGTCAACACAATGATTCCATGCACGGGTTCGCAGGCAATGACTATCTTAATGGCATGGGTGGCAATGACCAGATCTTCGGAGATGAGGGCGACGATGTACTCGAAGGCGGCATAGGAGATGACATCTTATCTGGGGGATTAGGCGCGAATCTCTTTCGCTTTGGCCGTGGCCATGGGCAGGACGTCATTACAGCCGACTTAGCAGCCACACCCATCCAAAGAAGTGGCCTCATCCAGTTTGATCAAACGATCCATCCTGATGAAATTAGCATTCAGCGGCGAGGGAACCAGCTCCTGATCACGCTGGCAAACAGCGTGGACTCCATCACCGTACAGGAGTTTTTCCGCGACAACAATCCAGCCAACCCCTGGAATCCGATCAGCAGAATTGAATTCTACTCCACCAATCAAAAAATGGCGGTCCAGGACATCCTCCCGCGACTATCGAATGGCCTCTTCGGCACGGAGGGCAATGACACATTGGCTGCTTCAGCATTGAGAAACTCAGCAGTGGGAACCTCAGCAGCGGTTTCCTACCTGCATGGCTTCGGCGGCGCTGACAGCCTGGCGGGAAGTGATGGCGAAGACCTGCTTGACGGCGGCGATGGTGTCGACACCGCCAGCTACGCCCTAGCCCCACAGGGTGTGGTGGTGGATCTCTCCCTCCGCACCCCCCAAGACACCAAAGGCGCGGGATGGGACACCCTGGCCGCCATCGAAAACCTCGTGGGTTCCCGCTTTGCGGACCACCTGAGCGGATCGGAGGATGCCAACCTCCTTGACGGTGGCAACGGGGATGACATTTTGGTAGGCAGCGCCGGAGCGGATCTTCACCGAGGGGGGGCAGGAGCAGATCTCTTCCTTTACCGCAGCGCTCTGGAGGCAGGCCACGGCGTCCGCGGGCGGGATCGGATCCTCGACTTCAGCCACGAGGATCGCCTCGATCTAAGACTAATGGACGCGAATCCTTCCCGCCCCGGCGATCAGGCCTTTGCCTGGATCGGCGATCGGGAGTTCAACGCGCCGGGCCAGCTGCGCTACTCGGTGCTCAACGGGCAGGGCCTGCTCAAAGGCAATCTGATCGGATCTTCCAGCCCAGAATTCACCCTGGTGCTGGAGGGTGGTTTCCCGCTGGATCCCACCATCCACCTGCTTCTCTGAGCCACCTCCGTGGTGATCTCCCTGGAGGCACCCGCGGCGAAGGGGGAACGAGATCGCAGGGACAAAGCAACGGGACATGCGGCGGCTCAGGCCGCCGCCAGGGGAGCGTTCTCCACCAGCGCCGGGGCGAGGCGCAGGCCGGGCTCACCGCTGGGCACCTCCAGGAGCTCGGCGGCTCGAATTCGGGAGATCAGCCGGGTGGTGGTAACGCGCGTGGTGCCGATCAACTCGGCGATCCGCTCGTGGGTGAGGCGGAAGGGCAGATCGCACCAGGAACCGCAGCGACGGCCAAGGCGACGCACCAACAGCGCCAACAGAGCGTGCAGGCGCTGCTCGGCACTGCCGAGGTGGCGGATGCGCAACAGCTGCAGGGTCCACTCGTTGACAGGGTCGAATCCATGGCCCTCGCGTGGCTCGGCCTGGCTGCGGAAGGTCAGGGGGGTCAGGGCCTCCACGCACACCCCCTCGCTGCAGAGGCGATCGGTGCGGAGCTGATCCCCCGCCTGCAGGAAGGCCAGGGTCATTCCCTCGGTCTCCTCGCAGGGGCAGTAAACCCGGGCTACGCCCTCAATCACCTCCAGGCAGGAGGGACCGGGATGGAGTGCGGGATCGAGCAGCACACTGCGGCCCGCCGGCAGGCGGACCGCAGTGAAGGATTCCTGGGGGGCAAGGCTCAGGCTCATCGAGACAACGACAGCTTGTTGCGAATGACTCGCAACCTAAACAAGACCCCCGCCCTTTTGCAAGCGATTCTCAAATGCAATGGTCAGTTGCAAGCGCCCGCTGGCGCCGTATCCGGCTCTGTACCGGCAGCACAGCTGGGGCACAGAGCCCGCACCGTGAGCACGCACTCCAGCAGCCGGAAGCCATGGCCCCCAGCGGCCGTCTCCCCCGCCGCCAGCACCGCACCGTTCTCGAACTCCTCCGTGCGGCCGCAGCGCACACACACCAGGTGGTGATGGTCACGGTGGGCGGCGCTGGCCAGCTCAAAGCGGCGGCCGCCCTCGGGCAACTCCAGCTCCTGCAGCAGACCCATTGAACTCAGCAGCCGCAGGGTGCGATACACCGTGGCCAGGGAAACCCTGGCTTCGGCGTTGAGCAGCTGGCGGTGCACCTCCTCCGCACTCAGATGGGTGCCGGCGCCGATCCGCTCAAACAGGCTGAGCACCCGTTCCCGCTGGGGGGTGAGCCGCTGGCCTCGGTCGTGGAGGCTGGTGCGCAAGCCTCCTGTTGCCGACCCGGCGGGGCGGGCGGAAGCGCCCTGCAGTGGCGCTCTGGCGGGGGGGGTGGGCACGGTTGGCCTGGGTAGAGATCAGGCTAGGCAGGGGGGCCAGGGAGTGGCCCGGCAGGGGCAGGCGCAGGGGCAGGCCAGCGGCGCGCCAGACGGCCATCGCCCTCCGCCAGGGCAGCGGCCAGCAGATCGCCCAAGGTGACCAACAGCCGGTAGCTCAGGGCCACCGCCAACAGGGAGGCCACCGGAACCTGCGGGGCCAGCCGCAGCAGCAACACCGTCTCGAACACCCCCAGCCCCCCCGGCGCGCCGGGGACCACCAGCCCGGCGGTCCAGGCCAGGCAGAAGCCGGCCAACCAGAGACGCCAGTCGCTGGTGAACTGCAAATCGAAGGCGAGCACACAGGTGGCAAAGCCTGCGAAGCGCAGCAGCACAAAGGCCATCTCCACCAACAGGGGGGGCCAGGGCCACCCACTCACCACAGTGGCCAGCCCCTCCCGCTCCAGCTCGCGCTCCAGGCCCAACGCCCTCGCCCGCTTGCGCTCCAGCCGTCGCAGCAGCGGGTTGAACCAGCGGGGCCGCAGCAAGAGCAGCGGTACGAGCCCAAGCAGGGCCAGACCGTTCTGCCAGCCACCAAGGGCCATCAGGGCCAAGGCGCCGATGGCCGCCAGGAGCGGATCCATCAGGGTGGCCAGCAGGGCCGCCGGGGTGCTCAGCAGGCCGGGCAGGGGCGAAGCGGGGGGGCCGCTGCGCAGCACCTGCACCCGCGTGGCGAGATGCCAAAAGCCACCGGGCAAAAACTTCCGCAGGTTGGTGGTGAGGTAAAGGCGCACCAGGGCTTCCCAGCGGGGGCGCAGTCCGAGCCAACGCAGGACGCACCCCCAGGCCAGGCCGTTCACCACCAGGCTGAGCAGGCTCAGCCCCAGCCCCAGCAACAGCCACAGACCCCCCTGCAGGTCGAGGCGGAGCTGGAGAAGGGCGCGGGCATGGCTGAACAGGGCCGCCAGCACGAAGCCAAGGCTCACCAGCGTGATCCAGAGCCGCAGGCCACCGGGCAGAGGAAGCTTGGGGAGCGAGGGGCTCGGACGCGAGATCGGACTGGGGACAACAGGCCGGCTCGGAGTCGCGAGAGGAGGCGCTGCGGAGCGTGGGGAGGCAGCGGAGCGTGGGGAGGCAGAGGGCCGGGGCCCGCGCTGAGGGAGCCTGACCCCCTGCTGACGCAGGGCTGCCAGGCGCTGACGCAGGGCTACCCGGCGCTGGCGCAGGCCAGCCAAAGGCTGCTGCGATCGCAACCGCACCCAGAGGGAACGCCAGCGATCCAGGCCGCTGCTCATGGCTCAGCCCCATCCGCTTGCGCCACCCGATCCCTCACCTGCTGCAGGGAAAGATTGTGCTCCCGCGCCAGGGCCGCCAAGTCGTCGTGTTCTGGCTTCCGGCGCTTGCCCCCTCCCGGCAGGTCTGCCCGCTTGACGCGCACCGGACCCAGCGGTGTGACCATCGTCTCAAGCTGTCGCGGCAGGATCCAGCGCTCCTGGCGCCGCTCGCGCACCCCCAGGGTGGTGCTGTGCCGCCACCACACCGCCCGCAGGCGCGGCGCCAGCTCCGGCGGCAGCAGGGCCGTGATCAGGGTGCCCACACGGCCTTTCTTCATCGCGATCGGCTGGCTGAACACCTCCACCGCTCCCTCCTCTCGCAGGGCCTCCGCCAGGAAGGCCAGATCTTCGGCGGTGGCGTCATCGATCTGGGCCTGCTGCTCCAGCAGGGGCTCGAGGATCTCGCCGGATTCGGCCCCCTCCAGCGGCGTGGCGAGCACCAAGCGCAAGAGATTCGGCCGATCCAGGGTGCGGCTGCCCAACCCAACCCCCACGGCATGGGGCACATGGGCCGGAGGCGATCCAAAGCGATCCGCCCAGCAGGCCGCCAGGGCGAGGCCGGTGGGGGTAGTGAGCTCGCCGGGGGGAAAGCCGCCGCACTCCCCCAGCGGCAGCGAACGGCGCCGGGCGATCTCCAGCACCGCCGGCGCCGGCAGGGGCAACGGGCCATGGGCGGTGGCGACGGAACCATGGCCCGCGGGCGGCACCGCACACACCAGCGGCCCAACGCCCAGATGCAGCAGGCCCGCACAAACACCGACGATGTCCACCAAGGCATCGAGGGCCCCCACCTCATGGAAATGCACCTGCTCCGGTGGGTGGCCGTGGACGGCAGCCTCCGCCTCCGCCAGCAGGGTGAACACCGAGAGCACCCGCCCGCGCAGGGCAGGCGCCAGGGGGGCGGCCACCAACCGCTCCCGCAGCCCCCCCCAGGGGCGGTGGTGAGGCTCCTGCTCCAACGACTCCACCCGCAGCCGGCGGCCACGCAGCCCACCGCTTCGCCCCTCCTCGACCCGGATCCGGTAGCGCCCCTCCAGTCCCAGGGCCGCCAGCGGTTCGTGCACCACCGCCTCTGGCACTCCCAGATCGAACAGGGCGGCCAGCAGCATGTCGCCGGCCAGGCCTGTGGGGCAATCGAGCAGGGCGAGGGTCATGCGGCTGCAGGGGAGCGCCGCCCCAGCCGTGGGGCGCTCGACAACAGGGCCTCGGCGCGGGACTCCAACCCCTGGCGCTCCAGCCGCAGCGATTGCAGCACCTCCCGGCGGGCGCGGCGCTGCTCCCGCTGGGCCGTGGCCACATCGTGGCCGGAGAGGCCCCACAAGCGCCCGAGCAGGGCCCGATCATCGGCACCGCCAAGGCTTTCGCCATAAAGCAGCTGCTCGGCCACCATGCCGGCCTGCAGCACCCGACTCCAGCGGCGCAGATCCTCCAGGGGCAGCCGCACCGAGGCGGGGGGCTCAAACTCCGTGCTGCCGCCCACCGAGAGCCCCTCCCGCAGACAGGCCAGGCTGCCCACCAGCACCCGGCGCACCGGCACGCCCTCCGCTTCGGCCACCAGCGCATGGCCCGCCTCGTGCACGGCCACCCGCCGCAACCGGGCCGCCCCACCCGGCAGGGTTTCCGCCAGCAGGTGGCCGCCGCGGCCCCCGAACCGGGCCGCATCCAGGGTGAGGGCCACCACGCCCACAGCAGCGGGTGCCGCCACCAGCCAGGGGGACAAACCCGCAGCCGGCACGAGCAAGGCGGCGAGACTCACGGCGAACACCGCCACGCCGGCGCTGCGGGCTCCGATCCGACCGAGGGAATCGGCCATGGCGATCAGCGGGCTGGGCGACTGACGGCGGAGCCGTGGCCGCGGGGGCGAGAGGCGCCCGCAGGGGCCCCGGTGGGCGCAGAACGGCGGGCCTTGCCACCGCGGTTGCCGCGCTGGGCCACCGGAGCGATCACCTCCAGCTTCTCGAGCACCAGCCGCTGGCCCTGGCGTCGCAGATCGAGGGAGACGAAATGACGCAGATGCTCCAGCGGCACCTCCCCGCGCAACTGCAGCTTGAAGGGGGTGGGGCGGCTGCCATCGGCCCGGGGCTTCTGCCGCACCTTCACCACCAGATCACCGGTCTCCGGGCGGGTGAAGATCAGTTCGCCCCTCACCGAGAAGTAGTCGTCTCCCTCAGGCAGATCATCCGCGCCAGAGCCTGAAGGCGAATCCTCGGGATCCGACTGGGACAGGGTGCTGGGCTCCCAGACCCCCACCATCTGCAGATGCAGCTGCTCCTCCTCGCGGGAGCGGGGGTAGACCACCCAGAGGTGGGGCTGGGCCAGGTCGAGGTGGCGACGCATCAAGGTCAGCAGCCGGCCAAGCACCACCGCATCGATCTCGGCACCGTCCTCCGTGATCAGGCGGCCGCGCGTGGGCTGCTCCGGGTCGGCGGGCACATACGTGCCGCGCACCACGCCGATGGCCCGGTACTGCGTCGGCTCGGTGACCGGGGAGATGGGATGGGCGCGCATGAAGAAAGGGGGGAATCCCCTGGCGGAGCGGATCTGGCCCACGGCCATGGCGGCCAATGTAACCAGCACGGGCGATAGTCTCCGAACTGGGGTGCCCTCCGCCACCGATGTCGTCGAGTCCGAACCGCAGCCGCGTCGGCTCCCGCTGGCTTCGGGGCCTGGCCGCAGCGGCGGCGATCGCCCTGGCGGTGGCCGGCGGCTGGAGCCTGGGGCGCCATCAAGCTCCGGGGCGCTCCGGGGAGGATCCGAAACGGACGGTGCTTGAGGGGGAGGTGCGCAGCCTGCGCCTGCGCGTCGATCGGCAGGAGGCCAGCGATGCCGATCGCCAGCGCCTGCTCGAATTGCTCGTGGCCCTGGAGCGCAAGGCCGAGGCGATCCGCCTGCTGGAGCCGATGGCCGACCGGGAGCCGGATCGCTGGGCCCTGCGGCTGATGCTCGCCGAGCTCCGGCGCGACCAGGGCGACCAGGCCGGGGCTGAACGGGAGCTGCGCATGATCCTCAGCCGCCAGCGCGAGCAGGTGGAGGCGCTGCAGTTGATGACCCTGTTGCAGCTCGAGCAGGGGCGAGGGGCGGAGGCCGAGGCGGCGGTGAAGGCCGCCTTCGCCAGTGCGACGGCCCCCGTGCTCAAGCCGGAGGCGATGGGGGTGGGCCTGCTGCTGGCGGAGCTTCAGTGGAAGCAAGGTCGCGGGGGCGACGCTGAAGCCACCTACCGGCGCCTCGCCGAAGCCTTCCCGCAAGACCAGCGGCCGCTGCTGGGGCTGGCGCTCTACCGCCATGGCAAGGGGGATACGCGCGGAGCCCAGGAGGCCCTAGCCCAGGCACGCCTACGCAATCCCAGAACCGATCAAGCCGATCCCCGCCTAGACAAGCTGGCCGCCAGCTGGGGGCTGGCCCCCCTCAGGGCCCCGGCAAGCGGGGGGCAGAAGCCCCCGGTGCCCGCTGAGCCGGCGCCCCCTGCGCCTCGAAATCCCTGAGGGCGTCGTCGATGGCGGAGGACGGTGGGGTGGCCTCACTGAGGCTCTGATTGCGCCGAATCACATTCATGATGTCCAGCGGGTTGCCGGATTCCAGCGGCGAACCGCCGCCGCTGCCGCCGCGGGGATCGGCGTCATAAACCTGACGCTCCATCGGCGTGGTGCCCATGGTCTGTCCGTAGCCCTGCTGCTGGGCACGGGCGGCAAGCGGGTGGAGCAGCGCCGGCAGGAGCAGGGAACCTGCCAGGGGAAGGGAGCTGAGGCGTCGAAGCACCCGGCGGAGACGGGCGCGGCTGGGGAGGGCGTCCATGGCCGGGGACGGCAAGGCGGTGGGTCTGCATGGTAGGAGCCTTGGGCCGTTCGTTTGCCGCGGGCCGATGCGGATCGCCACCTGGAACGTCAACTCGGTGCGGAGCCGCCTGGATCAGCTCACCGCCTGGCTGGCGGCGGAGCAGC
>Ga0164293_10005743_pt1 | contig 10573 bp, 11 predicted proteins | sample GEODES118metaG_FD_111487 | JGI IMG/M metagenome (GOLD analysis project Ga0164293, IMG submission 111487) | Eutrophic lake water microbial communities from Lake Mendota, Wisconsin, USA - GEODES118 metaG | ecosystem: Environmental > Aquatic > Freshwater > Lake | place: USA: Lake Mendota...
AAACTACACCCAGCTCAGTTTTGAACAAAGGTATCAAATTGAGGCCCTCCTGCAAACAGGTAGGAGTCATAAAGAAATCGCCCCACAAATCGGCGTACATCCGTCGACCGTCTGCAGGGAATTTCGGCGCAATTCGGCTCAAAGAGGTCCCACGGCAGGTTGTTATAGCGCCAGAAATGCCCAACGCAAGGCGGCTGAACGCCATGCCCACAAAGCCAAAGCTTAAATTCAACGATCGCATGAAACAAGTGGCCGTTCAATGGCTTCAAGTCTACAAATGGAGCTCTGAATTGATTAGCGTTCGGGTTCAAGAATCACCAAGGAGCTCTCTTGGTCATGACCGACCGTGCAACCTTGCATACCCGACATCATAATCTTCCTAACAAGAATAGTCATACCGTAAGCCAATCCAATCGTCTTATTCTCAACAAAGAAACGTATCCCTTGCATACCCTAACCTTTGACAACGACAAAGCCTTTGCGGGACACCGGGCGATAGGTCTTGCCCTAGGCCTTGAAACCTACTTTACCAGACCCTATACCAGCCAAGACAAAGGAACCGTAGAAAACCGAATCGGTCAAATCCGACGTTTTTCCCCCAAAAAGACCGACCTTCGTGAAATATCCCATCATCGTGTGCGACAAGTTCAAGAATTCGTTAACAACCGACCTTTAAGAAAATCTAAATACAAAACACCTAACCAAGCACTGCAAGAAAAAATTGAACTAATTACTTGAACTTACATTATATAATAACCAATAATAAGTATAGCATTGAATAATCTAAATCAGAATAAGAACATGCACATCAATCTGCTAATTTAACACAATAGAATTATATTGCAACTATTTCAATTATATCTTTTGGAAGAGCGAGGTCCTTATTGGTTTTAACCCATTTTTCAAGATGGACTTTCTGCCGGGCGAGGGAATCAGAAAAATCATAAGAAGACCACTGTTTTCCAAAACGAAATATTTTTTGTTCCATGTCAGCAACTAGGGCCAATGCAAATGGTTTAAAAAATTTATATTCTTTCAAGATAATTAATCCCATTTTCAAGCGGACTAAATTGTCGATTTTTCTTACATTGAGGTAGGAAGACTCTGGAATGGAATTTGAAATCCTTTCCAAAAATTCGGAAACGTTCACGAATACAAAAACGGCATGCAAGACTCCAGATATCGACCTGGGATCTTCTCGCCATGGAGAATAGTAACATTCTTCCCGAGGTACTTGTCCTTCAAAAATTTCTCCTGAAAGAATAACCATATTCAACAAGTTATGTGAATATTCATGAACAATCGCTTCAGCAAGTTGGTACTCATCTCCTGTGGAAGTCAAAATGCTACCAAAAAACTGGTCGGAGGTACAAGACATATGTCGATTGACATAGGGTGATTTCACCACATGTATAGTTCGAATAGCTCCCCCAATATGACCCTCTATTTCTGGCCAATGGTCTTTAATTAACCCGTAAGCTTTAAGAAAAACTGGAATCTCCTCCACCATCTCCGTGGAGTTGATGGAAAGGTATCCCGAGCCGTCTGGATTTTTGTACAGGGTAGACCAACCCAACCTCAAAAATGGATCCAATCGATCCAAAAGTATTTTTCCGTTTGAGCCTAGAATTGCCACTTGAATGAACACCCCTTCATGTAGCTGTAAAACTGTGGAGACCCCTTTTTCTGCTGCAAAAAGGACGTGTTCAAATTCTTTAATTTCTCTTCCATTTATCGCAATCATACCGCAATCCCCCTCCATTTTGAAGTCTACTTCAAGCACACTATCTGAATCAAAACCCTCAAAATAAATTCCTAAAATAGGAAAATAAAGCCTGTTTTCAAGGAAATTTACTTGAACCTTAATATCGATCCTCGCCAAAAATGAAGCAGCTACCAGAAACCTATTCAGTTCAAGCAAATGATAAAACAACCCTTTACCAGGTTGAGCAAGGTTTAATCCTACCAAATAAGGCAAATCCGAGTTAGGGATTTTTTCTCCATTTTCTAACCGCTTCTTGATGCAACTAGACAAGTAAATCCAATAGGAAAAAGTGGGGTCCGAAAAAACCGCAGACAAAGCCCCGATAGGAATTTGCTTACTAATTTCATAGGCAGTAGTAGCAAGTTCTTTTTCAATCATATATTCGCTTTGACTTATGATTGACTTCATGAATAAATTATAGCGAATTAAATTTTTATTGACGTTTTGCTGAATCACCTCCTCAATAAATTGAGTACTATAGATTGTTTCCACATTCATACGCTTATTGTTTTATAAAATCTATAAAATAACGCTCGCCAAAACGTTGATCAAAATAAACTGACATTAACTCCTTGAAATGAACTAAGGAAGTAGTCCCAATTAATGCCGATGAAATTCCTGGAGTAGATAAAACAAAAGAGAGGCTTATCTGAGCACTGGTCATTCCAGAAAAAATCTTTTTAACTTTTTCAGGATAGGGGTATTTAGGCAGTTTACCTTGACCCAATGGTGCGCTGCCCAAAATCGAGATTCTTAAGTCTTCTGCAACACTAATCAAGCTCCTCTGAAAAGCGTCTACACGTTGCCCTTTGAAAAATAAAGCTTTCGTCTGCGAAAAATTATAGGGCACCTGAAGATATTTAAAATATTCGTGTATTCCAACCCCATGTGCTAAACTAAAAAACTCAACAAGTTCCAACCTATTCCTTTGCTCTTCCTCAAAAAATCCATTCCAGGATGATATACCAAACGCCTTAATTAGACCTACATTAATTTTATCCCTTATCCAAATAAATACTTTTTTCATCACCTCCAAAAACCTATCTCTCCCCAGTTTTGCAAGACAATATTCTGGATTGTGTAAGTAATAAAGCTCTATAGAATCCCGGGATATAGTTTTCAATGTGGTGGTGAGGGCATGATCTAAAAAAATAGGGTCAAAGGTTTGAAAATATTCTTGATCAAAAAGATGAGGCCTGAGCAATCCCTTATTCACTAATTCTTGCACATATTCCTCTTCCTTTTCCTCTCCTTGAGAAAAATCAAAGGGAACAAACCCCCCTTTTGTTGAAATAAAATACTCCCGATCTGGATACTTTTGAATAATCCTTCCCAAGACATTTTCAGACCTTCGGTTTCTATAGGCAGGTGCGCAATCAAAAACATGGATTCCATTCAACAATGCACATTCTAATACATCAAAGAGCATAAGATCGCCTGCATCAGATTCTTCACCTTGATATAAACCCACACCAATTTTCGACAATCCAATCATTGTCCTACTTTATACAAGCATTTAAAATAAAATCGTTCTGCTTGCGTCAACTTTTCGTCATCCTTACAATCCCATCTTTTGTGCATGGCATTGAGGTGCGATTTGATGCTTTCTCGGGGCAATTCAAAATTAATCAGTATTTCCTCGATAAATTTCACAGCCCCTTCCGGAATCCATTCTACGGATAATGATATAAAAACAAGGTCATACTCTTTATTGAATTTATGAAATAATGCATTTTTTACATCCACTTTTTGGGCATAAAACACGCCAATGTTCTTGATTACCTTGAGTTTACTCTGCGCCTGATCAAAGGTGTCCGGAATAAGCCAAGTCATTTTAGCTAAACTCCTTTCACGAAGTAATTGAAATAAGAAATTTCCAATGTTTACTCTTTTTGCCCTAATGAAAAGTGGGTTCAGCCATGAATAATACCCTTCTGCATACAGATCATGATGTGCATCAATGTGGTCAATTTCATATGGTTCAATAAATTTATCCAACTCAAGGCACATCATATGATGATCTATTCCAATGTGGAGTGCCTTTCTAGGTAGTTTGTTTAGGGATAGAATTAGCGAGAGCATTTTTGGATTCAACTTCTTCTCAGGATCCAAATAAATAGTATCCTCGCCATCCCATATGGCATCGAGATCAATGCTTAAAACCCGGATCATTTGTAAATACAAATACGCGATAGGTAATCCCACCCCAATTCCAAAAACAAGAGGTTAAAGGAATAGCTGGAAGCAATATCCTGATCGTTTTTTCAGGATATTGCTTCAAAGTGTTTTTTCCATAATAACTTAGGTTTTCTAGCATAAGTAATAGGTAATTTTGATCATCAATGAACCAATCAGAAAATGAGTATACTCCTTCTGAGGCTACTAAATACGTTTGGCTCATACGTGCAAGTTGCATTTCCACAAAGCCGGATAATCCGTATGCTACGCCTATTTGAAAGTATTTCTGACTCAAGGCATGGGTAGGCTTGCAAGCGTAACTGCAGGGGAAATAATCAGGAAATAACGTGAACCCGTGAACCAAATAGGCCAGTTTATTTGCCCAAGGTGAAAAAAAAGTGCCTTGACTTGTTTTGGATAAAACCTCAACCCATTCTTGACCGTTGGCTATGGTATCGTAATTAACGCAACAACAATCTGGATACCCATATAATTTACCCGCATCCGCATGACTTCCGTCAATTTCTATTCGTACCGCACGATTTAGGCTGGATAAATCTTCCTTTGTTATGTATGCAATGAATTCCTCTGCCGATTTATCTTCCCAAGGAACATCTGAAAAAAATTGATCTCCGAGATCATTCGTCCAACTTAACTTGAGACGAAATTCTGAGTGAGCCAAATGCATGGAATTGCGCTCACAATAATTGGCTAAGATCTGATATTCTTTATCATTTGCAATATGGATTCGCATCACATTTTTCAAACCCGAATGAACAGCAATAAGCTCCAATAAATGGCGCTCCTCAATCACTGATAAATTCTGAATGAGTGCTTTGGATTCTTCTATTAGTCTGTTGCTCATATAAACGTACACATTACCCAGTCCCTATTTTTAACGAGTTGAACGGCCTTATCTTCCATGGTAAATTGAAGTTCACCTTTTGCCAAAACCCTTATTTCTCTCGACCTAGAGACAAACTGATGCGATTTTTTGTTCGGATTTAAGGTTGAATGAAGCATACTGTCTTTAATAGTAGTTTTCTCATGTTCAAATTTTGCTCCTTCAAACAAATAAATTCCTCTATATTCGGTGTATAATATTGGCTGCTTTTGAAAATGAACAATCTCATCTGCCTCACTAGGGAGGAGAGAATGCATCAAATCATGGGTGGTTTGTGCCATGAGCGCTGCATGTTCACAATTAAATGAACATGGAAAAAAGCTTAAATATGAATATCCAAAATACTGTGAGACATAATTGTTCCAAAAATTAAAAGCGTATAGGCCTTCTGTATTAGCGGCCACCATGGGGACAAAATCATTTTGTTTTTGGTACGCGACAGCTTGATTGGTCAAATAAAAATCAACACAACAACTCGGTATACCCAACTTTGCCCCAAACTCGCCCTCGTCCCCATGGATATCAGCATTTACCGCCTGGGTTAATTTTTTATTAGACGTGGACACAAAGACAGCATAATCCCCCTTACTGGCATGTAGGCCTGGCCGCTCATCATACTTATTGGACCAACCTCCTTTTCCAATATCTCTTTTGGCAAAAATCAAGTCAGGAAGGATGTGAACAACTAATTCTAGCTGATTGAGACACGCTATCGTTTGATTTAAAAGTGGAGGTTTGACCGCTATCCGAGCCACTTTCATTCCAGCCCAGGCAGATAGAATTTCGCGGCATTGAAGCAATCCTGCCAATCCAATCAACTCTCTAAATAAAGATCGCTGTACACTCAAATCACGCATGGCTTTTATTCTCTAAATCACGTTTAATCCGCCTTTGTATATGCGTGATTAAGTTAGTCAGCGCAGCACAATACACCGATGGATTATTGAATCCCTTTTCTTCAGAATAGCGATGTGGATAGTATCCCCCCCCACAAATTGAGACAAGCGAACAATTCTTACAAGTTTCGGAAATCCCAGTGATTCCAGCTTGTCTGGCCATTACATTTTGATGCTTTAGAACCTCATTCAGGCTATGTTGATTGACATTTAATGACATCGTATGCGCACCAGGATAAACAGATTTCATGGTGTCTACTTGTTCGTAATCCCCATTTACCCCTACTGTCACGAGGCTTACCTCCTCTAAACCCAAAGATTCAAGAGATCCTGGGTGACCAAAAACTCGATAAATTATTTCTTCAAAAAACCGTATCCGAATATCTTGTCGATAACCTCCATACCAATCATCAAAAATCGCAATTAACCAGTCACCATGACTTGCAATCCTTTGCATTTTTTCCTCAGATATGGTATTACCCCAATGCGCATGAGGGAGCAAAAAATCGACCACCGGTGGCTCAAATTCCGTAAGGTACCTCCATGTTTGCACGGGATGAGCATCCACGTTGATAACCGATAAAATCCCCCCAAAAACAGGAGACCCTTGAAGCATTCGGAGTTTTGAGGCAACCTCTTCACCAGAACCTTTGCCATTGTGGTAAAACCGAAAAACATCGTTGTCATTTGGTAGCCCATCTAAACTGATCCCCAATGTTACACCATACTCGCGCAAAAGGGCTAAATAGGCGTCATCAAGCAACAACCCATTACTTTGAATTCCAAGCGTCAATCTGTAAGCTCCTAAAATTTGAGCAGCCAAAGCCAAATATGAAGCCAACCGCTCATGACCAATTAAAAGCGGCTCGCCTCCATGAAGTGAAATACTGATATTATCAAATTTGTGATCATCACAATGTGATTTTATTCGGTAAAGCGTTTTGGAAAAAACTTCCTCATCCATATACTTAGGCATTTTTCTCCAGCTCGAATCCCCCATATTGTATTCATAGCAGTACGAGCAGTTCAGGTTACATCTGCTAGCCACCTTTATCACATATCCAGAGATCGGTACTACTTTATAATCCTTGCCCATTTCTGGATATCCATTGACTTTTATGCCCATCAACAACCTCTGCAATACAGACCCCACTAGGTTGTTCTTGATCGTGAAATTCCATAAAAAAAGGCATGAGGTTCCCCAGATTGTTTTGGTGAATGTATGGTAGTATTATACAATCAAGCTCCTGAGAGTAGTAGTCAAATACCGATTTACCTAATGCCGTATACATACATGAAGCCAAAGAAGTTTGTGCATGTTTAAGTTGAAGGGCCAGCATCGTCATCCTCCTCTTTGAAATATCCAATTCCCCCTGCTGTAGTCCTCCATGTTTAATCAATGCCATCCAAAATTTAGATGCTTCGGTAAAGACTACAAAACCATGTAAAACACCGTTAACTGGTCTTGGGTCGTCTCTCCAAGGAGAATAAATCTCACAAACATCCCAACCCGATCCATAGACTTCTGGGTCTAATAAGGGATCGGTATCCTGAAGCCTAAATAAACGCTGATGGCTTAATTCATGAATGATCATTTCGGCCATCAAAAGAGGTTGTTGTGTAGCGGAGTACCAAAACATAGTATCCAAAGAGGAATTGCTACTGCTTGGCAGAGTACCAACAGGACCGATTAGCGGTACAAAATAATTTGGAACTTCCCTGAAATAACGGCTAGTGGAATAGTCAACTAGACCGATGAAATCCAAGGCCTTTTCAATTACTTGGATTTGCTTTTGATGCATTTCCTCATCCTCCGCATCTACTCTAGGCAACTGTTCACGGCCTGCAAAACTAGAGCGAGATGCCTCAGTATATAAATCAATGTAGAGTGGGAATTTTTTTGAACTAGGAAGCGTAGAAAAACAAAAGGTTTCAACCAAACTGGAAGAATCTATCCTTACCTGAGTGATGAGTAAATTCACTTCCTTCGTAACAATGGAATTTGGAGCTAATACTAGATTTACATTATCTCGCAATCGCCACATTTCTTCTCCTAACGGTAGAATAGCATTCTTATTAACTTTAATACCTATCCTTACCAAGGGGGTGGACTTAGTATTGATAACTAAAGCTAAAACAAATTCATCAAGTTTCTGTATGAGGTGCTCGCGTAAATCAGATCTTGAAATGCCCAGCCATTTGGCATAGGCATGAAGCAATTCTTCGCCATTACTATGATCTTTTAGTTCAGTGTAAATAAAATAAATCCATTGCCTTCCTTCTGGAGACAAAAATATTTTTTCTAAGTACTCCAGATTTGCGCTCTTTAAAAATATAATTTTTTCGCGCAAATCCAGGTTTCTTTCGAGATTTGAGGAAAGATAATTTAACACTGCCACCAACTCTAATAAAATCCTTCGGTTCTTTTCTTTAAACCAAGTAAAATCATTGGAAAGCATAATTAGGAGTTTTATTTAGAGCTTTTACAAACAAAAAAAAGAGTTGCTGAAGTCTCTGTCGCATTTTGGCCAGTTTCCAAATCCAAAATTTTCAAACATGTAAGTCCGGTATTTGCTAAAAGATTTAATATTATTGCCGTGGGCAAGGAAATTTGTTCAATCGTTTCTTCTAGTCTTATCCAATTTGTTTCTTTTTTCTGGAAAATCGTGTTTTTTATGAGTGCTCTTTTTGATTTAGTATTAAAACCACTACGTTGAAAATAAATCCATTCTTCAGACTCAGTAAAATTCACTTGATCTGGCCAATTAATCTCATGATCATAAATAGAAACTACATCAAAAATAAAAAATCCAGTTGGAGACAAATGTTTTGATGCAATCTCAAATACCCTTTTCCAGTCTGCAGGGTTTATGAAATGATTTATAGTATCAAATGCAGAAATCACTAAATCAAATTCCTTAGAAAGCTCCAAATCAAGAATAGATTTTTCAAAAAACAGATGATCTGGAAATTTTTCTCTTGCTACTGCCAACATTTCCGAAGACAAGTCAACCCCAACATATTGTTTAGATTTACAACGTAAAAATTGAACTGCTAGTCCTGTACCACATCCCAAATCAAGCACATTTTTATTCTCAACACTTAAAAATAAACTGACGAGATTTGCATAATTTACCCAAAAAGAGGACATACACGTATCATAAATTTTTGATAAGTAGCTGTAATCAAAGCTGTTTTTATCAGAAATCATTTACAATTACATCAAAATGTATCAATAACCTTATAACCGAATCCATTATGATATCGGTCAATCGGAGCCTCTTTTAGGACATCAAAAGCTACGGTAATTCTTTCTATTTTTTTTAAGGTTGGGGTCGAACTATGTTCAATAAATGATGGAAAAATAACCAACCCTCCTTCAATATTTTTTACTTCAATTTCTCTTTCATAAAAATCCTCAACGCCAGGTATTCTTCGGTCAAGCGGTAAAAAATACTTTGTACTTGATGCCATCGTTTTCACAAAAAAGACACCCGATATGTAACTATAAGGCCCAGCATGACTATGAGTTTTGAAAGTTTCTTGCCTTTTCAACAAGTTGGCCCAACTTTGTAAATACAGAGGCCCTACTTCATGACCAAGGTCCAAAATATATCTCCTAACCTCTGCCTTTATGAACTCTCGAAGTTTGGCAACTGCCTTATTGTCATTATTTAAAAAATTATAAGAATACCATTTTGTAGTTAAGCCATTAACTAATCCTGCTATTTCTACATTTTCAACATTCCCGGTTGTGACTTCATCTAATTGTTTGATTACAGAAATTAACTCCTCTGCGTACGAATTAAAAGACTCCCAACTTGTTATACGAAAGGGAGTAGGCCAAAATTTTTTTTGCCTTTTTTCCAAAACATCTATAAAATGAATCGGTCTACGCCTCTTCTTTCTACTTTTCTTTGGATTTATCAGCCTTTGCTGCAGACCCGGAAACAAAAGACGAATGACCCCTTCCTGAAGATGAGCTGTGTGAGCTATGTGACATACCTGCTATTTGTGTACCCTCTAAATCATTCGCAATTCGCTTTAGAATTTCGCTATCTGTATTTTCAATGTCGGACAAGGATAGTGTTGAATGTTTGAGAAAATTCTTGTTTTCCATTATTTCTTGATAATTTAATGGTTATTCCCTACTCTATTTGCTTTTCGGGTTCCGCTATGTAACTCTAAGTTAAGGACTTTTCTTCGGGTTTCCAAATTTTTAAAAAAATCCCAAAAAAAACTCTCCTACATGATCAATTTATCCACCCCAATTACACTTGCCCGACCATTAATTTATAGGACTTTTCAAAGCCGGTAGGCTCGAAAGCAATCAAAGGAGTCTGATTAAGGCCCTCATGCGCAAGCAGAGGGACTAGGACCCCAAGGCATTTTCCGGCTGGCAACGCGCTTTGTTTGATTTGGCCGCTCAGGCCATTGCCGACGGCGCGCGCCCCGAGGAAATTCTTGACATCCTGTATAGCCTCACCCAAATCACCGGCAACCTATCACAACATGTCTCTTTTCCCGCTGTTCAATCGGCCTTTAGTCCGAGCCCCGATCAATGAACTTAACCACCTTTCCATTTTCTAAAACGAAATAATCCCCACTATTTTTGTTACCATAAATGTATGTTTGCTTGGTTTTTGTTTGTAGGACTTGTGTTTCAATTTTTGTAGGCTCACCTTTGCAGTCAAGTAACTGCTCCTCTGTCATACCAATCCAATATTGATGATTTATTACACGATTTCCGTTGTCCTCGCCATATTTTAAAATCATTGATTCTTGATATTTTTTGAGATTTTTAAACTCCTCGATATATTCTTCCACACT
>Ga0164293_10005744_pt1 | contig 10572 bp, 7 predicted proteins | sample GEODES118metaG_FD_111487 | JGI IMG/M metagenome (GOLD analysis project Ga0164293, IMG submission 111487) | Eutrophic lake water microbial communities from Lake Mendota, Wisconsin, USA - GEODES118 metaG | ecosystem: Environmental > Aquatic > Freshwater > Lake | place: USA: Lake Mendota, Wisconsin...
AAACGCCTACTTCAGCCGCCCCGGCCCAAGGCTCGTCGACTCACTGGAATGGCTCGCCCACCTGATCCATTCCGACATCCATCCCCGGCCAGGCGACCACGGCGACGAAGGTCCAGCCGCGAGAGATGTCGCTGCGATCCGAGCGGGTCACGACGGCGCGGCTCACGCCGGCCACGCCACTTCGTCTCCGCCCCAGCGGGTCCGGTTGATCGCCGATTGATCGCAAAGCCATTCGACTTCAGGACCAAGCGTTTTGTAGCAAAGCCCTGGCGATGAGACCCGCGATGAGACCCGCGATGAGACCCGTGTCAGCGTTTCGCTTTCAGCGACGCGACGAGTTGCCGGAGCGATCCGGTCGCATCGTCATCTTCGGGTAACGGCCCGTCGTGGAAGGCGGCCAACAGCTTGTCCCAAACGACGTTCAGCTGCGCTTGCATGTTCGTCGTGTTGGCCGTCATCACGACGACGGCGTCCTCTTCGGGCAGGACGACGCAAAACTGACCGTCCTTGCCGTCGCCGCGAAAAGCGTTGTGGCGGCAACGCCAAAATTGGAATCCGTATCCCTGGTCCCAATCGCTCGCCGGGTTGCTCCCGTTGGAAACCTGCTTGGTCGTCGCCAGTTCGACCCAAGCCTCGGGGATCAATTGCCGACCCTGCCATCGGCCCCGCTGCAGGTAGAGTTGGCCGAACTTCGCGATCTCTTCGGTACGCAGGTAAAGGCCATAACCCCCGATCGCGATCCCTTGGGGGTTGTTGTCCCAACGCGGCGAGTCGACCCCGAGCGGTTCGAAGAGCCTTGGGCGGAGGTATTCGACCAGGTTCTGGCCCGTCGCCTTTTGGACGATCGCCGATTGCATGAAGGTCGCCGGGGTGTTGTACCGGAAATGCGTCCCCGGTTTGTGCGGGACCGGGTGATTCATGAATGTCTTGATCCAATCGTCTGACTCCCGCAGGCTCGGTTCGTCCTGGTGACCGGTCGCCATCGTCAACAGGTCACGAACCCGCATCGCGCGCAGGTTGGCGGAGGCTTTTTCGGGGATCGCGTCGGGAAAAAAATCGGTCACGACGTCGTCGACCGAAAGTTTCCCTTCGGCGACGGCCAGCCCGACCGCGGTCGACGCGAAGCTTTTGCTCAGCGACCAGAGGACATGTGGCTTGTCGGGCGATTCGGGGTCCCACCAGGCCTCGGTCACCACCTGTCCATGCCGTAGCAGCATAAAGCTGTGCATCGAATCGACCTCGCGGTCGGCCGTTTCGATGAATTCACGGATCGCCGCGGACGACACCCCCTGCGCTTCGGGGGTGCTCCTGGGGAGCGGTTGGGCAGACGTCGATCCCCCCGAGCGGAGGAGGGTGATCGCGGCCAAAAGGGCGAGGATCACCCTCCGGGGGCGGGGCGATGTGTGGGGAAATCGCATGAAAGATCCGTGCTCAGCGGGGGGAAGTGGCCTCGTCCCGCCCGGCAATACGTACTGCGGGCGAGCGGATGGGCGGGGGATAGAACGCGATTTTAACCGATCCGGACGGCCACGGCCGACCCTCGGGTCCCCGCAAGCCTCCGGCTGGGCCAACCCCGCGAATGTTGCCAAGCCGATTTCCGTCGACCGCCGTTGCCGCGAACTTGACAAATAGGTTTTAAAACTATCATGTTAAGACATGCGAATGTTCGAATATTTGAACATGACAATGTCTTGGCGTTTTCCGGAAGTCCCCGGGGGTTGATCATGCCGCATCGTGTCTTGGTCCTCAAGGAATTGGCCGACCTCCTGGGGGTGTTGTCTCACCCGCATCGCCTCCGGATCATTGAGGAATTGCGGGACGGTGAGCATGACGTCAATTCGCTCCAGGCGGCGCTCCAGATCAGCCATTCGGGTGTCTCCCAGCATTTGATGTTGCTGCGGGCGAATCGGCTCGTCTCCGAACGCCGCGAAGGGCGGCATGTCTTTTATCACCTTCGTCAGCCCGAAATTGCGGTTTGGCTGATGGAGGCGACGGAATTCCTCGAACGGGGAACGGTCGACGCGAACGAATTAAGGAAGGCGATCGGCAAGGCACGTAAAGAATGGTCTGGGACGACACAGCGATGAACGTCACGGCGATGAGGATTCCCGACCGATGGCAGAGAACGGGTTCAGAAAAAGGTCGGTTTCAAAGACGAATGAGTAAAAACGGATGACGATCGACGATCAGAACAATCGAGGCGCCCGCCCCGCGTCAGCGAATCGCGACGTCGAGTCGTTGGTCTGGCTCCTCGACCGCTTGGCCCTCGAGGCGGGTGGTGCGATCGATCGTCCGCGAATCCGTCGTGCCGTCGATGACGCCGTCGCGGCCTGGCCGGCCGGCCAAGAAGACCGTTGGTGGAAGTGGGTTTACGAGGCGACGCACAGCCTGGGGACGCGGTGTCGGGTCATCGATTGCGCCGTGCCGCAGCTCCAGGAGATCCTCCTCTCGGGCGGACGCGTCATTCTGCGAAATCAGTCGGACGGCCAGTGGAAGGCTTTGAACGGCAACAAGGGGCGTAAGGTCGAGCTCTATGTCCCTTGGGGCGAACCGGAGATCAGGCGGATCGATCTGGCGTCGCTGCGGGAATCGCTCGAACTGTCCGATCAGGCCGAGCCGCTTCGGTGCGTGGTGATCGAGTCGAGCTCTTCGTTGATCACCCCACCCGTCCCAGATCATCACCAAGACGGGCATCACCAAGATGGGCATCATCAAGGCGGGCATTACCAAGGCGGGCATCATCACCAAGGGCCGCACCATCACGATGAGCCACCTCCGCTGCGGCGGATATTGGCAGTCCTGCATGCCGAGCGGAGCGACATTTGGGTCGTCTTCGTCTTTGCGGCGGTGACCGGGTTGTTGGGGCTGGCGACGCCGCTGGCGGTCGAATCGCTCGTCACGACCGTCGCCTTCGGTCGGGTCCTGCAGCCGGTCGTCGTCGTCGCCTTGATCCTCTTTGCGTTCCTCGCCTTTTCGGCGGCGCTGCAGGGCCTTCAGGCATACGTCGTGGAAATCATCCAGCGCCGCCTTTTCGCCCGTTTCGTCGCCGACCTTTCGTATCGGCTCCCGCGGGTCCGGGCCGAGGCCCTCGAAGGGGAAGACCCGCGCGAACTGGTCAACCGTTTTTTCGACATCATGACGGTCCAGAAGACATGCGCCACGCTGCTGTTGGACGGCGTATCGGTCGTCCTCTTCGCGGGGATCGGGATGGTCGTGCTGGCTTTTTATCACCCCTGGCTTTTGGGTTACGACGTCGTGCTGTTGATCACCCTCGCGTTCGTGATCCTGGTCCTAGGTCGGAACGCGGTGAATACGAGCATCAAGGAATCGAAGACGAAATACCGCACGGCGGCTTGGCTCGAACAGGTCGTCAGTTGCCCGATGGCATTCCGTTATTGGGGCGGTGCCGAATTCGCGCTCGACCGTGCCGACCACCTGACTTTCGAATATCTCCAGGCCCGTCGCAAGCACTTCGGGATCTTGATCAGCCAAATCGGCTTTTCGCTCGGGCTGCAAGCGGTCGCCAGCACCGTGCTGCTGGGGATCGGCGGGTGGCTGGTCATCACCGGCCAATTGACATTGGGCCAGCTCGTCGCGGCGGAATTGATCGTGGCGGTGATCGTCGGTGCCTTCGCGAAGCTCGGCAAGTACATGGAGCTCTATTACGACCTGATGGCGGCGGTCGACAAGCTCGGCCACTTGCTCGATCTCCCGATGGAACGCCAAGACGGTTTGCTCCATCGCCTATCCGATCTCCCCGCGTCGGTAACGATCTCGGGGGTCACTTGCGAAGGCCCGCCGGGACGCTCCGGTTTCAGCGACTTGGACTTGCAGATCACCGCCGGGGAACGGCTCGTGTTGGAGGCGACCCCCTCAGCGAGCGAATCGCTATTGCTCGACATGCTCTTCGGGCTCCGGGCGCCCCAATCGGGTCACCTGACCCTCGACGAACTCGACCCCCGCGACATGCGTCCTGATGCGCTCCGCCGAACCGTCGCGCTGGTCCGCGACGTCGAGATCTTCGCCGGATCGATCGCCGAAAACATCCACCTGGGGCGTCCCGAGATCTCGACCCACGACATCCGCGCGGCGTTGCAAGGACTGGGGGCGCTCGACGCGATCCTCCAAATGCCGGCCGGGCTCGAAACGGAACTCGTCGGCGGCAGCCACACCCTGACACCCGACCTGGAGCGAAAATTGATGGTGGCCCGGGCGACCGTCGGCCGGCCGAAACTGCTGCTGATCGACCGGACGCTCGACCCATTGCCTGATGACGAGATCGATCGCATCTTCGATTACCTCACCGACGCCAGCCGCCCCTGGACCCTGGTCGTCGCTTCGGCACGCAAGTCGATCGCCAATACCGGATCGAGGGTTATCAGGATCGACGGTGGTCATGGTTCACCACGGTCTGGGGGTGATCTCGATTTCCAAGGCGCTTCCGCGGCATCGAAGGAGTAGAATACCGATATGGGTACCGAAGACGCGATCGCGAAACCAGCAAAGTCCGACGCCCGGCGACGATCGCCGTTGGTGCCGGCCGCGTACAGCGAATCGTTGATGCCCGCCCTCCGCCTGACGCGGTCCTCACGCACCGCCCGGCGGATCTCGAATGTCTTGATGCTGGCCTTGGTCTTCACCACCTTATTGATCATGCTCGCCCCGTGGCAGCAATCGGTCAGCGGCACCGGTGACGTCCTGGCCTACTCCCCCGATCAGCGTCCGCAGACGATCCAGTCACGCGTCAGCGGCCGTGTCTATCGTCTCGGCGACGGGGTTTTCGAGAACGCCAAGGTCAGCAAAGGACAATTGATCGTCGAGATGCGTGACCTCGATGAAGGCTACTCCCAGCGGCTCAGCCAGCAATTGATCAACTCCCAACGGGACCTCGAAGCGATCAGCCGGCAGGTCGAAGCGAGCCGACGTGGGTTGGAGGCCGCCCTAAGCGTCGTCAAGTCCTTCCAGGCCCAAGTCGTCGCCTACACCACCGTCCGCGAACAGACCCAAGCCGCCCAAGACGCATTCATCGAAATGGCCCGGAAAAAGATCGAGGCCGAAGAACAACAGCTCATCGAATACAGCGCCGGATTACCACAACTCGAAGCCGAATGGGAACGCACCCGGACCCTGCAGCGGGAAGGGAACGTCTCGTTGCAAAAACTCCAAGAGATCGAACGCAAGACGCAAGAACAACGGGCCAAGGTCAAACGGGGGGACGCTTATGTCCAGTCCGCCAAATCCGAACTCGAAGGAAAAATCCGCGAAACCGAGGCGAAGGTCCAAAAGGCCCAAGTCGATATCGATTACGCCGAGGCCGCCCTGCGTAAGTCGCGGGCCGATGTCTCCAAAGCGGAGAGCGACGTCGCCGAGGCCGAACAGAAATACCAGAAAAGCGAAAAGGAACTCCGCGAGATGGAGGTCAAGATCGCTCGCCAAGAAAACCAGCTGATCACCGCCCCCTTCGACGGTTACCTCGTCGAAATCCCACCCAACCTCGGCACCGCCGTCCTCAGCGCCGGTGACCCCATCGCGACCATCGTCCCCATCACCGAAGATCGCTCCGTCCAATTGTCGATCGCCGGGAACGACATCCCGCTGATCGATGTCGGCCGCCACGTCCGGCTCCAATTCGAAGGTTGGCCGGCGGTCCAGTTTTCGGGTTGGCCCTCCGTCGCCGTCGGGACCTTTGGCGGCCAAGTCGTCTCCGTCGATGCCACCGATGACGGCTTCGGTCGGTTCCGCATCCTCGTCCGCCCCGACCCCTCAGATATCCCCTGGCCCGACCAAGACTTCCTCCGCCAAGGGGCCCGCGCCAAAGGTTGGGTCCTCCTCGAACGCGTCCCGCTTTGGTTCGAAGTCTGGCGAAGGCTCAATGCCTTCCCCCCCGTCATCAAAATGGACAAGGAAGAAAAGAAACCGCCGAAATCGCCGAAACTGCCTAAAGCGTGAGCCGTAATGGCGGGGGGGCAGCCATGCGAATCCCCCCATTCGGACGGGTGGTTTTCGCTCTTATGACAAAGAATTCAGGTATTTCGGGTCAATCGTCCGCAACGGATTATCCCCGACATTCGTTCCGACCGATATTCCTAGAGGGTGCGTTTGCTTGATTTCCCGGGTAGGGGAATTTCCGGCCGAGTCGGCGGGGCAAGGCATCTTTACGTTCGCCGGATCACTACCGTCCGATCCACAAAGGCCTTGGGTTTCAGCCGATCGCAGGATGCGATCAGATCTCACGAAAAAGCATGATGCGCAGATCGACGCCGTTGTCGTATTTTTTTCCGATGGCCCTGCTGATGGCCTCTCTGATGACCTTGGGTTGCTCCTCCCCAAGGCCCGGGTTGACCCTACGCACCAATCCCCAGGCCGATTCCCCCCAAGTGGCCTCGACCGTCGATCACCCCGCACCGGTTTCGACGACCACGCCCGCCGAACCGGCTGCCCAGATCCGGCTCGCGTCCGCTACCGATCAACCCCAGTCGCCTCCGACCGTTGACAATCCCGCACCCGAAGCGAATCCCCAAACTGGCTTGACTCCCCTAGAGCCTGCACCGCCTTTGTCGGCGCAAGCGACAGCCAATCCTCCGGTCGCGACCGGCGCTGCCCCGGCAAACGCGTTAAACCCGGTCCCCGATAAGCCGCTCCCCAAGCCCGATGGCGAATTGAATCCGCTGCTTGGGGAAACGGCCAAAACCCCCAGCTCCGACAAAGCGGCTGAACTGGCAAGCCCCAAAGACGATGATAAAGAAAAAGCAAAAGCCGATGGATCCCCCGAAGAAATCCCCAAACCGCAAGGGGAACGGGCTGCTGACAATCCCAACGTGGGCCTCGACCGCAAGTTGCTCGCAGGGGGGCCGAACCCGCTGACGATCGACGAGGTGATCGATTCGGTCTACCGCAGCTACCCGCTGCTCGATGCCGCCGCCCAGCAGCGCGGGATCGCCGCGGGCGAACAGCTCGCCGCCCAAGGGAACTTCGACACCAACCTATCGGCCGCCAGCGAAAATGGGACGCTCGGTTATTATCGCACCCACCGCCATCGGATCGGGCTGGAACAGCCGCTCATGGGGGGCGGCGAAGTCTTCGGCGGTCATCGGGTCGGGCGCGGCTACTTCGAGCCGTGGTACAAGGAATACGAAACGAGTGAGGGCGGCGAACTGAGTGCCGGGTTCCTCGCCCCGCTCGCCCGCAACCGAAACATCGATAGCCGCCGCGCCGAACTCTGGCGGGCCAACGTCGGGATCCAGGCCGCGAACCCCGAAATCCAAGGGCAACTGATCGAATTCGTCCGCGAGGCGGGATACGCCTATTGGTCCTGGGTCGCCGCCGGCGAAAAGCTTCGGATCGCCGATCGGATCTTCGGGCTGACCGAAGACCGGTCCGACGGCATCCGGCGTCAAGTCGAAGAAGGGCTGATCGACCCCCCCGAGCTGACCGATAACCTGCGGCTGGTCGCCGAACGCGAGGGGAACTTCATCGACGCCCAGCGCCGGTTGCGGCAAGCCGCCCTCAAATTGGCGCTCTTCAGCCGCGCGGCCGACGGCACCCCCGCCATCCCCGGTACCGAACGTTTGCCCCGTTTCCCCGACCCGACCGAGATCGACGAACAGCAGGTCGCTCAGGATATCGCCAGCGCGATCGCCCAGCGTCCCGAAATGGCGGTCCTCAATTTCTTCCAGCGGCAATTGGAAATCGACCTCGCCCAAGCCGAAAACGAGACCCGGCCCAATGTCGATGCGGTCCTGGGTGGTGCCCAAGACGTCGGCGAGCCTGTCAACCGGCTCAAGGACAAACAGCAATTCGAACTCGATGCCGCGCTCTACCTCGACGTCCCGGTGCAGCGCCGCAAGGCCCGCGGCAAGCGGCTCGCGACCCAATCGAAAATCGCCCAAGTCGGGGCGAAGCGGCAAATGACCCAGGAAAAGATCGCCACCGATGTCCAAAGCGTCTACGCCGCGCTGGTCGCCGCCTACGAACGCGTCCGCCTGACCCGCGAAGCGGTCGAGAACGCCGAGGACTTGGCACAGCGGGCCCGCCGAAGCTATGCCGAAGGCGCGACCGACCTGTTGACCGTCGCCCTCCGCGAACAGTTCGCCATTTCCGACGCCGAAAAGGCCGTCGACGCGCTGCTGCTCTATTACCTCGCCCAAGTCGATTACCGCGCCGCGATGGCCCTCGACCAACCCCCGTAGCCAACGGCCGCCGGCAGGTGCCATACCCGGGATTCAAGTCCCGAGCCTCGGGTGAAGAATGACTACGTTTGTAGTAATCGTTTATTACATTTGTAGTAATGATGACTACAAATGTAGTCCTGAAGCATCCAGACGCTCCACCGGGTGCCGGTCGCGACGCCCGGATCGCTCGCACTTGATACCCCCCTGACATGAAAAGGCCCCTTCACGCCAGGGCCCAATCGCGGCACGACCCGCCCCGCACCCCCGCTCGCCGTTGGCACTTTTTGTTGACACCGGACGGCCGGTCGATCACCCTGACCCGGCGTATCCCGCCTCAAGGTGTCCGCGTCCGATCGCCCTGACCCTCGCACGCTTGCGTCGTGACCGCTTCTGTCGTAGCCTTGAGGACGATTGAGACCACGTTTTTGATTTCGTGAATGAAGCTTCCTTCATCGGCGATTTTTGATCCGGGGGTCGAGGCTTGCGTTGTCGACCCGAGACCTGATCGCCGTGGCCCGATCGCTGTGACCTGATCGCCGTGGACTGATCGCCGTGGACTGATCGCCGTGGACTGATCGCCGTGGACTCGACCGATGCGTCCTCGATCCGGGGGCCGCTTAACACCGATTTCGAGAGTGAATTGCGACAATGAGCATGCAGGATTCGAGCGACCTCTTTTTCGATGAAGCCGCCAGCAGGCTGCAACTGGATCCCACCATCCGGGAAGTCCTCCTGATGCCGCTGCGGGAAGTCCAGGTCCAGGTGACGTTCGAACGGGACGATGGCAGTTTGGCGAGCTTCCTGGGGTTCCGTGTCCAACACGACAAGAGCCGTGGCCCGATGAAAGGTGGCCTTCGGTATCACCCCCAAGTCAACCTGGAAGAGGTCCGGTCACTGGCCCGGCTGATGACTTGGAAGACCGCCGTCGTGAACCTTCCCTATGGCGGCGCGAAAGGCGGGATCGGGATCGAACCGAAATCGGTCTCGCCCCGCGAGCTCGAACGATTGACCCGCGCCTTCGTCGACCAGATTCACGACATCGTCGGACCTGACAAAGACATCCCCGCCCCGGATATGGGGACCGATCACCGGGTCATGTCCTGGTTCCGAAACCAATGGGAAAAATACCACGGCTTCAACCCGTCCGTGATCACCGGCAAGCCCGTCGAAGAGTATGGTTCGTTGGGTCGCGAAGAAGCCACCGGCCGCGGCGTCGGGACCCTGACGACAAAACTGATCAAACGCCTCGGCCGCCGCCCCGAAGATTCCAAGGTCGCGATCCAAGGATTCGGCAACGTCGGCTCCCACGCGTCGAAGTACCTCCACGAATCGAAATTCCCCATCGTCGCGGTGGCCGACGTTTCCGGGACCTATTATTCCCCCAAGGGACTCGACATCCCGGAGATGCTGCGTCATACCTTCGCCAGCCCGCAGCGGTCGCTCGCCGGTTACAAGAATTGCGAAGTCCTCCCCAGCGACGCCATCCTGACCCTCGAAGGGGTCGATGTCTTGATCCCGGCCGCACTGGGTCATGTCATTAACCAGAGCAACGCCGGCTCCGTCTCCGCTTCGGTCATCATCGAAGCGGCGAACGAACCGTTGACCGCCGATGCCGATAAGTTGCTCAACGACAAAGGGGTGATCATCCTCCCGGATATCCTCGCCAATGCGGGCGGCGTCACCGTCAGCTACTTCGAGTGGGTCCAGAACCGCCAATATTACCGTTGGGGCCTGGACCGCGTCCGGCAAGAGCTCGATAAGACGATGAGCGAAGCTTTCGAGAACGTCTGGCAATCGGCGCAAACCCAAAAGGTCTCGCTGCGCTTGGCCGCCTACATGATCGGCATCGATCGGGTCCGCCGCGCCGCCGAATTGGCAGGTTGGACATGATCGATTGACGGCCTAAATAACGCCCGTCAACGCGCGCCCAAGGGCAAACAGAAGGGCGAACGGAAGGGCAAACTGAAGGGCGTACAGACAAACGGCCGAAGTGCTGACTTCGCGACCTCCCTGCCGCCGACGGCTCCGTCCGCGGAGTGATGACGCCTTAACGTCATCGTTTGATCCCATCGTCTCAGCCTTTTCGGCAATTCGCCATTTCGCAAGCCTTTTCGGCTCTCTCCGACGGATGCTCGGCCCCCTTCCGTAGGCGATTTTCGCCGCCGTGTGACGGCTTCGCTCTTGGCTGTCGCCTACAATGCCCGGTGACCAGTGACCGGATGGTGGAGGCCACGATTGCTTCGCAACTCTCGCCCCGCCGCACGACCGATTCGTAGCGGCACCCGGTCCGGGTCTCGATACACACCAAGAACTCAGCCGACTTTGTAAAGGGACGAGGGAAAGCGATGGGGCGAGCGAGCAATTTGGAAGAGCTTCGGCGTAGCGGTTGGAAGTCACGATC
>Ga0164293_10005745_pt1 | contig 10571 bp, 9 predicted proteins | sample GEODES118metaG_FD_111487 | JGI IMG/M metagenome (GOLD analysis project Ga0164293, IMG submission 111487) | Eutrophic lake water microbial communities from Lake Mendota, Wisconsin, USA - GEODES118 metaG | ecosystem: Environmental > Aquatic > Freshwater > Lake | place: USA: Lake Mendota, Wisconsin...
CGCTCCGCTCCAGCCGCTTCCCCGCTGCCGATGTTGTCCAGCCTCAACCATGAGGCTTTTTATTCAACCTAACTGGCCCCATTTTAAACCGGTGCCTGGCCCGTTTTTATCCCGGTGTTGACAGTTGGGAAGCACGAGCCTTAGCAAGAGTGGCTTCTGTAACGGGCCGTTTGTCAATCCCGATTTGGTTCAGCTCCGTCGCCGGCTTCATGCTTCTGTCCGCAGTCACCGCGAGGGCGCTGCATGATGGATGTTCTCATCGAACCGGTCGACCAATCTAGAAACGCGCAGTCACCTGAAGGGCTGCTGCCACTCTTACGGCCTGACCAGGTTCGTACGTCCCGGCGACGGGACCTTGCCATCGGGCGTGGTTGGCGCCCGAAACTCTTGTCGTCTGCCTTTATCTCAACCGCGAACCCGGGCCTGTCATGCGGCTGCCAGCTTGGCATCGAAATAGGTGCCGTCGCTGAGCATGCGATGCATCACGACAGCCAGCTTACGCGCTAGCGCCACCTTGGCCTTCTTCATGCCCGCCCTGTTGGCAACCCTGGCAGCCCAGCTCTTGAGCTGCGATCCCTTGACCGGTCTTGTCAGGATGATGTTGGCCGCTTCGTAGAGTGCGATGCGCACTTCCTGATCTCCGCACTTGGATATCCGGCCTGTGACGTCGGTCTCGCCTGACTGGTATTTGCGCTGGGTCAGGCCAAGATGCGCGCCGACCGTTCTCGATGATCGAAACCTGGCAGGATCATCGATGGCCGACACGAAGGTCAGTGAGATCAATGCCCCCACGCCTGGCACGCTCATCAGCAATTTTGCTCGTTCGTCCTGCTTTGCCTTCTGGTTGACCATGCTATCGAGCCGGCGAAACTGCTCAAGCAATGAGGCGCGCGCGGTGAGCAGGGCATCGATCGTCTCGGTCAGTCCGGGGACAGCAGTAGCCAGCTCGCGCACCCGGGCCTCAAAGGTCTTGGGCTTGGTTGGCCCCACCTTCAGGCCATAACCGCGCAGCAATCCGCGCAGGCACATCTCGATGTCGATGTAGCGCGACTGCAGCATCTTGCGCCCCGCAAGCAGGGTTCGGCTCTCTTGTGCTTCCTGTGACTTGCAGTGCACTTGTCGATACCAGCCAAGCCGCATGAGCTGCGCAATCCCGCGCGCATCCTTGCGGTCGGTCTTCACTGGCATTGAGCGGAAGGCATCGCGCACTTGGCGGGTCTCTAGCAAAAACACAGGAAGCCCTGCTTCGCTCATGGCTGAATAGAGCCATTGTGACAACGGGCCCGCCTCCAGGCCAATCGCTTCCATCTCCAGCTCAAGCCCGGCAAACCATGCCAGGATCGCCTCAGGCTCACTCGCGACCCGTGCTTCCTTCACAACCTTGCCGGCTGCATCCACAACGCAGAAATGCGAGACTTCCAACGAAACATCGATACCAGTATAGTAGCTCACGGTGGTCTCCCCAGATGCTTGGCGCAGCCCAACGCTGACGCCGTTCTATCATCTACCGGGAGGCCGCCAACCCTGCCAACAGGGTCACACGCCAACGCCCGGACCGTTACTCCATCTGGAGAAAGACGAAGGAGATGCCGCCCAAAAACAGGCAAATACCTAGCCGTTTCATCAGATCACCGAGAGCAATTTCCACCGCCTCACCGATCGAGATCGCCTTAAACGCCCGCTCGACCATCCAGATGCCCGCGACGAAAAACAACGATGGGAAGAGCTTGATAATTCCCTCTAACTTGGCGCTCGCAGAAACAACGGGACTGAACAGACCGATGCTGTTCAGGCCGATCGCGAGCAAGGTAAGCAACAGAACCGCGCGGGTGGCTAAGCGAGCCCGGCTTGCATCAATGAACATTGTGCGCCTCCATCAAAGTTTAAGTCTGACTTAAATCTCAGACTTCCACTTTAATCAAGGCTTAAATTTTCGCCGAAGCCTTCCATGTCCGTATCAGCTCACCGCAACGCGAGGCGGGAGCAGAGCGGCGAGGCATTCCGAGGGCACAAGCTGACAGTCGCAAAACCACCCACGACCGGCCATGCGCGGGGCTGATGCGCAGCCCCGATAGCCGCCGGGCAGCTCTTCAACGGGTTTCTCGCCAGCAGCCGACATTCAGCAAGCGACCCATTGCCGCCGTAGAAGCTGATCATTGGCTCGATATCTTCCCTTCGTCGGACCTATGCGGAATTCGAGCGAACCGCATTCGTCCGCTTCAACTGTCGAGCGAACGAATTGGGGTCGGCCGCTTTACCTTCTGGGCCGCATTGACTGCGCGGAGGTTTGGCCGATGGACAGGTTCCGAAACACGCTTTAGACAAAGCCCGTGGACGACGAGACCCTTGGCCGCGGCCGGATCATGGCCACCACTATCGCTCCCCAAGCCATAGATGAACCCATGCGAATAGCGATGTTCGCCCTGTTCGAACGTCACTACAACGACGTCTCCCGAGATCAGTTCGAGGCTGATCTTGCTGCCAAGGACACGGCGATCCTGCTGCATAGCGGAGGCGTGGTGATCGGCTTTACCACAGCAGCCTACAGCACCTTTGCGTTTGCCGGTCACGATATCGGAATCCTGTTTTCCGGCGACACAATTGTTGATCCCGCCTTCTGGGGCGAGCAGGAACTGGCACGCACCTGGCTGCAGGAAATCGGACGGGTCACCGCGCGCAGCGAGGGGCGCGCGCTGTATTGGCTGCTGATCGTCAAGGGCCATCGCACCTATCGCTACCTGCCTGCCTTTGCGCTCAATTATGTCCCGTCAGCCGGTGGGAGCGACAATCCCGAGCTGATCGCACTGCGCAACGCGGTCGCTGCCGAGCGGTTCGGGAGCGCCTTTGATCCGGTGACAGGCGTCATCCGCTTTGCCGAGCCGCGCGGGCGGCTGCACCCCGATATCGCCGACCCGCTACCGCGCGAGCGGAGCAATCCGCACGTGCGCTTTTTCCTCGAGGCCAATCCGGGGTTCCGCAACGGAGATGAACTGGCCTGCCTGTGCGCGCTATCGGCTGACAATATGCGCCCGCGGGCGCGGCGGTGGTTTGCCGATGGGGACGCCTGACGCCGCATGGCGCGCGCTGCGGGACGCAGCTCGGCTGGAGGGCATGGCCTTCCGCACAGCGCTGGCAGATCCCCGCTGCGCCCAGCTGAACCTTCTCGCCGAGATTGTCGTCTCGAACCGCGATTGTGCCTTCGGCGCGGCGCATGAATTCGGCGCGATCCGCGACATCGCCGCGTTCCGCGCCCGGGTGCCTATCCGGGACGACGCCTGGTTTGCATCAGAAATTGCTGCCACCGCGCGAGATGGTACAGTCCGGCTGACCAGCGCCGCACCGCTAGCGTTCGAGCGCACCGGCGGATCGAGCGGCGGGGCAAAGCTGGTCGCTTACAACCCTGCGCTGCTCGCCGCCTTTCGCAGTGCCACGCTGGCGTGGCTGGATGGGGTCTTCACGCGGTTTCCGGCGGTCACTCGCGGCCGGTTCTACGCCACGATCAGCCCCGCCACTCGCGCGCCGGAGGTGACGGCATCCGGCCTGCCGATCGGGCTGGGGTCGGACGCGGCCTATCTGGGCGAGGCGCTCGCCGGGCACTTTCTCGCGTTGCTCGCCGTCCCGCCGCAACTGGGCCTGATCGCCGATCCGGAGGAATGGCGCATTGCGACGCTGGCGGCGCTGATCGCGGCGGAGGATCTGACTTTTGTCTCGCTGTGGAGCCCGACTTTCCTGCTCGCGCTGATCGATGCCCTGCCGCAGCTCGCCGACGCAGTGGCGGCGCGGTTGCCGCCGCCAGACCGATTGCGACTGGCCGCGGCCTTGGCCGGCAGCGACATCGACACCGCTCGCCTGTGGCCGATGCTGACGTGCATCTCGTGCTGGACGGACGGCGCTTCGGCCGCCTTTGCGCAAGGCCTTGCCGCAAGGTTCCCGCACGCCGCGATCGACCCCAAAGGCGTGCTCGCCACCGAAGCACCGATCACGCTGACCTATGGTCCCGTGGCGCGCCGGGTGCCCGCGTTGAGCCAGTGCTTCACCGAGTTTGTCGCTGCCGATGATACCGCGCATCTGTGTGACGAACTGGCGGTCGGCGAGACCTACCGCGCAGTCATCACCACGCCGGGCGGGCTTTACCGCTATGACATGGGCGATGTGTTCCGGTGCCGGGCAATTGATGGCGGCGTGCCGGAGCTTGAATTCGTGGGCCGCGCCGGGCTGACCAGCGACCTCGTGGGGGAAAAGCTGGAGGACGGCTTCGTTGCCAGCGTGCTCGCCGGTCTGCCGGCGGTCTTGGCCCCGCGCCGGGATGCGACGGGGTATGAGGTGCTGATCGATGCGCGGCACGCCAGCCCAGTCGATCTGGCCGCGATTGAACGCGGTCTCGATGCGAACCCGCAATATGCCTATGCGCGCAAAATCGGCCAGCTTGCTCCGCTCGCGCTACGAAAAATCAACAACCTGCCGCGCAAATTGATCGCATCCGGGATTGCTGCGGGGCGAGTGATGGGTGATATCAAGACCAGCGGCTTGCTGCTTGCGCCGCTGACAGAGGGGTCACGCCAGTGAGGATCGCGCTCGTTTCGCCCAAGGGGCCGCTTTATCGCAGCCGCGGCGGGGTGTTCAAGAAGTCGCTGCGCTACCAGCCGCTGACCCTGACGACGCTGGCCGCGCTTGTGCCGCCGGAACTCAATCCCGAATTCGTGCTCTATGATGAAGGCACTGGCGACGTACCACTTGATATCGATGCCGACATCATCGGCCTCACAGTGCTCACCGGCAGCGCGCCGCGCGCCTACGAGCTCGCCGACGAATACCGCCGCCGCGGGCGCACCGTGGTGCTCGGCGGGCCTCATGTCACGCTGGTGCCCGAAGAGGCTCAGCGCCACGCCGATGCGATCTGCGTCGGCTATGCCGAGGAAAGCTGGCCGCAGCTGCTGCGCGATCATGCCGCCGGCTGCCTCAAGCCGCGTTATGAGCAGGGGGCGGATTTCGCGCTGGTAAACCTGCCCTTTGCCCGGCGCGAGCTGCTCGACAAGCGCGACTACCTCACGCAGGCGGTGTTCGAGGCGACCCGCGCATGCGCGCACAAATGCGAATTCTGCGTCTCGCCCACCGCATGGGGCCGCAAGCAGTTCCAGAAGCCGATCGAACACGTGGTCGAGGACATCAAGCGGGTCGGCAGCCGCCGGATCCTGTTTATCGACCTCAACCTGATTTCCGACGTGGCCTATGCCCGCGCGCTGTTCACCGCGCTGATCCCGCTCAAGGTGCGCTGGTTCGGCCTGTCCACCAGCCTGATCGGGCGCGATCCGGCGCTGATGGATCTGATGGCGCAAAGCGGCTGCACCGGGCTGCTGATCGGTTTTGAATCGATCTCGAGCAGCGGGCTGGAGACGATCGACAAGAAGTTCAACGACCCCTCGCTTTACGCCGAACTGATCCGCGACCTGCACAAGCGTGGAATCACCATCCAGGGGTGCTTCGTCTTCGGCAATGACGAGGACACGCTCGACACTTTCGATGCGACAACCGAATTCGTCATCAAGACCCGGATCGATCTGCCGCGCTTCGCGATCCTCACACCGTTCCCCGCCACGCCGCTGTTCAAACGGCTCGAGGCCGAGGGGCGGATCACGACCCGCGACTGGGAGCTGTATGACGGTCAGCACGTGGTGTTCCGCCCGCACCATATGACCGCCGCGCAATTGCTCGAAGGGCACGAACGCGCATGGAAGGAGGTCTATCGCTGGAGGCCGATCCTGTCGCGGATGCGCCATGCTGGTTCGCAGGTGCCGCTCTCGCTGGCGGCCAATATCGGCTACCGCTTTTACGCGCATCATTTGCACACCCACTACACCTGCGACTTCCCGCAAGTCGCCGACCAGGGGGAACGCCTGTGCGTCTCACCCTGATCCACCCGGCGATCGGACGGCGTCCGGGGGAAAGCTACATCCGGTCATGGCAGATGGAGCCCTTGCCGATCGCCGCGCTGGCCGGGTTGACCCCGCCCGATGTCGCGATCCGCTTTTTCGACGACCGGATGGAGAACATCGATTTCGATGCGCCCGCCGATCTGGTGGCGATCCCGGTGGAAACTTACACCGCGCGGCGCGCCTATCAGATTGCCAGCGAATACCGCCGCCGACGGGTGCCGGTTGTGATGGGGGGCTTTCACGCCACGCTCGCGCCGGACGAGGTGTCTCGCTACGCCGACTGCGTGGTCGAGGGCGAGGCGGAGACGACCTGGCCGCTGGTGATCGACGATGCCCGACGCGGCCAGCTCAAACCGCGATACCGCACCGCCTCGCAGCCATGCCTGTCGCAGATCCGCTATGACCGCCGGGTGTTCGCGGGAAAGCGTTACCTGCCGATCCGGTTGGTCGAGACCGGGCGCGGCTGCAAGTTCCCGTGCGAATTCTGCGCCATCCAGAGCTTCTTTGACCGCACAGCGCGGCGCCGCCCGATCGGTGCGCTGACCGAGGAGCTGGCCGCGCTCAAGCGGGGCGCGAAGATGTTCTTCTTCGTCGACGACAACTTTGCCGCCGATATCGGGTCGACCGGCGAATTCGCCGACGCGATCGCGCCGCTGGGGGTGCGCTGGATCACCCAGATGAGCGTCAACGCGGCGCATGACGAGGAACTGGTCGCCAAGCTCGCACGGGCCGGATGCGCCGGGGTGCTGATCGGGTTCGAAAGCCTCGACGATGAGGTGCTGCGTTCGATGCGCAAGAACTTCAACCGGATGCGCGGTGGCTATGCGGGCGCACTCGCCAACCTGCGCAAGCACAACATCCGGGTCTATGGCACCTTCGTGTTCGGCTATGGCACCAGCGGCCCCGAAGATTACCTTGCGGCGGCTGAATTCGCGATCGAGCACAGCTTCTACATCGCCGCTTTCAACCACCTCACACCCTTCCCCGGTACGCCGCTCTACAAACGGCTCGAGGACGAGGGGCGGTTGATCTACGACCAATGGTGGCTCGACCCGCGCTATCGCTACAATGATCTACCCTTCCGTCCGGAGAGCGGGAAGCCTGACGATGTCAGGCTGGGCTGCCTTTCCGCGCGGCGCAAATTCTATGGCTGGCCGAGCATTTTCAAGCGCTTCGCCGATCCGCTCAATCGCGGCGAGGGCGTGCTGGCGCGTAATTTCCTGCCGATCAACTACATGCACCGTGCCGAACTGGGCCAGCGGGATGGCTTTCCGCTGGGCGACCCGGAATGGCAGGGGGAATTGCTGGAAGTGGCGTGAGCGCCGCCATCACCTTCGAGCGGGCAGGCCCCGCGCAGGAACACGAAGTGCGGGCGATCCTGCGCGAAGTAGCGCTGGGCGGTGAATGGTCGATCGCTCTGGCGCGGGAGCCCGATGGGTTCGGCGGCCCGCATCTGCCGGGCGAGCGACAGGACATGATCATCGCGCGCGACCCCGCCAGCGGCGCGGCAGTCGGACTGTGCGAAAGGGTGGTGCGCCCGTCCTATATCGGCGGGCGGGTGGTCGATCTTCCTTACCTCGGGGCGCTGCGGATCGTGCCGTCGCACCGCCACCGTATTGCAATCCTGCGCGGCGGGTTTGAAGCCTTGCGGGAGCAATGCGAGCGGCCCGGCGATTTTCCGGCAGCGCTGACCTCAATCACCACCGACAATGACCCGGCCCGCCGGGTGCTCACGGCGGGGCTGCGTGGGATGCCGTGCTATACGCCGCTGTGCGACTATTCGACCTTCGCTCTGCGACCGCGGCGCACTCCGGCCGATCCCGCGATTGCAGCCGCGGGCGAGGCCGACTTCGTGCCGCTTGCTCGCTTTCTGGCCGAACATCTTTCCGGGCGGGACTGTGCCCCGGTTTGGACCGCCGAAGCGCTGCGCACGGCGCCGGGTTTGCGGGTGCTGGTGCTGCGCGAAGGCGGGATGATCACCGGTTGCATCGCGCTGTGGGATCAGCGAGCCAGCCGGCAGGCGCTGCTGATCGATTGCCCGCGCTGGCTGCGCCAGTGGCACGCACCGGCCAACCTCGCCTTCCGGATCGCCCGGCTGCCCGCGGTGCCCGAAGTGGGCCGGGCGATTGATCAGGTCTTCCTCTCAATCGCCGCGACCCTGAGCGATTGTCCGCACCGCCTCATCCGTCTCGTGCATGCAGGGCTGAGCGTGGCGCGGCGGCTGGGCGTAGGCGCAGTCATGGCGGGCGTGCCATCGGCACATCCCTGGCGCGCGGCTCTACGCAACGCGATGCGCGCCATCGAATACCGTACCAGCCTGTTCGCTTCAGCGTGGCCCGGCAATGATAACTTTATTCGGCAGATCAATCCGGAGAGGGTATTTCCAGAGATCGGCCTGTTATGACGCACCTGCTTACATTGATTGGGAGGGACCTATGCGCAAACTACTTGCTGCCCTGATTCTGCTGATCGCGAGCCCGGTGCTCGCGCAGACGGCGCCCGCGCCCGTGCCGGCCGAGACCACCACTCCTGCCGCCACTGCGCAGGCCGGCATGACTTCTAAGGAGGCCGCCGCCCACGATGGCCTGCGCGGCTTGCGGGACCGGCTGGTGGCGGCAGTCAATGCCAAGGACCCCGACGCGATCCTTGCCGATCTCGACGATGACATCCTGTTCACCGCGATGAACAACGAAGTTGTCCACGGCAAGGAGGAGGCGCGCACCTACTATGCCAAAATGCTGGTCGGCTCCCAGCGGATCGTGGAGGATATGTCCCTCACAGTCGACGTGGATGACCTGTCGATCCTGCTCGCCGATGGCGAGGTCGCGATGGCTGCCGGCAGTTCGGTTGCCAATTTCGACATGATGGTGGGCGACAGTTTCCAAGTGCCGCTGCGCTGGACCGCAACGCTCGACAACACCCCGGATGGCTGGAAAGTCGCCTCAATCCATTTTTCGGCCAATATGTTCGACAATCCCTTGATGAGCGGCTTCCAGACGTTCGCCTATGGGATCGCTGGCGGGCTGGGGCTTCTGGGGCTTGTGATTGGTTGGCTGTTCGGGCGGCGGCGCAAGAAGGCATGACCAATCTGGGGCCGGCGGTTCCGGCCAACTGGTATCTGCTCGGGCATGCCGATGGTCTGCGAAGGGGCGCGGTGCAGGCTCACACCATAGGCACCCGCGAAGTGGTGGTGTGGCGCGGGCAGGACAGCGGCGCGCCGACCGCTTTTGCGGCGCATTGCGCGCACATGGGCTGCCATCTTGCCCGCGGCGAGGTGGTGGGCAACCGGCTGCGCTGCGGCCTCCACCACCGGATGATCGACAGCTATGGTCATTTCGGCGCTTCGGGGTTGCGGCAGGCAACGCTGGGAATTGCAGAATACTGCGGCGGGTTGTGGGTGCGCATTGGCGGGGAGGCGGCGGTGCCGCCGCTGGCGGCGCTCGGCCTCGACGGCTACGCCGCGTGTTATGCGGGCGAGCATCATTTCCCGCTGCCGTGGCAGGCGCTGGTGGCCAACGGGTTTGATAGCGAACACCTCGCCTCGGTGCATGAACGCCGCTTGCTGGCGCAGCCAACGCTCGAACGCGCGGGGCCTGCCAGTATTGTCCTCAGGTACCACACGCAACCGACCGGCAGGGGGTTCGCAGACCGGGTCACCCGTCTCATCGGCCCTGACGGCGTCCATGGCGAGATTATGAGCCGCAACGGTGCGATGATGCTGGTGCGCAGCCGGGTGGGCCAGCGACGCAACTTCATCCTGCTGTCGTTCGTGCCCACTGCTGCCGGGGGAACCTGCGTGCGCGGGATCGTCGGGACCGAGCAGCCGCGCGGGCCGTGGACCGGACTGCAGGCTCGCCTTGCCGCGCGGCTGTTCAAGGCGTTCCTCTACAAGGATCTCGCCGTGCTCGAAGGTCTGGCGTGGCACGAGCCTGCGCGCGCAGATGGTATCGGAGACCGCTTTACGCGCGAATTGTGCGATTTTTTCAGGGGGTTGCCGCATGAATGATATGGGCGCCGGTGCGATCGGTTCTGCGGCCGATACGCGGCGCGCAGCGCTGCGGGATGTTCAGAACTGGGCGATCCTCGGGTTCGCCGTGATCGGCAATGCCTGCCTGCTGTGGCTCGCCGCGCACGCTGCCAGCACTTTGGCGGCGATCGGCGCGGCGACTGGGTTCGCCTTCCTTGGCAACACCACGTTCAGCCTGCTGCACGAAGCAGTCCACGGCAAGTTTGACCGCGACCCCTCGCGCAACCGTTTGGCAGGACACGCCGCAGCTACGTTCTTCCCGACCAGCTTCACCCTCCAGACAGTGCTGCATCTGACCCACCATCGCAATAATCGCAGCGACGTCGAACGGTTCGACTACATCGGGTCGGATGAGAACGTGCCGCTCAAGACGGTTCAATGGTTCACCATCCTGACGGGCCTTTATTGGCTGTCGATCCCGCTGTTCTGGGTGTTCTACTGCTTTTTCGGTTCGCTGATCCCGTGGGAACGGCTGATGCCGAGCGAGGGGCGGTTCGCCCGCCAGACCAGCGCGGGCGCGTTTCTGGACAGCGCGCGCGCATTGCCGATTGGCCGCATCAGGATCGAACTGGCCGCCAGCCTGGCGGTTCAGGCGGGGCTATTCCTGATGC
>Ga0164293_10005746_pt1 | contig 10571 bp, 7 predicted proteins | sample GEODES118metaG_FD_111487 | JGI IMG/M metagenome (GOLD analysis project Ga0164293, IMG submission 111487) | Eutrophic lake water microbial communities from Lake Mendota, Wisconsin, USA - GEODES118 metaG | ecosystem: Environmental > Aquatic > Freshwater > Lake | place: USA: Lake Mendota, Wisconsin...
AATTACCCAAATATTGCGGCTCTAGTTTCGGACATCCAGGCTAAGTTACCTGCAAGTTATACAATTGCAGTAGGCGCCAGAACAAACATTGTTTCAATTTCAAATTCAATATCACAAATATTTACGTTGACATTTCCAACAACTACAAGCAATCCAAATGAAAATGGTCTGGGCTATAACTTAGGATTTCTTAAAACAAAATATTTGAATGCTAGCTCTTATACTGCAGAAACTGTTCCGGACGTGATTCAAGATACGTATGTCTATCTTGCAATTAATGATTATGCTCTCATGGAAACACCTTCATTCGGCAATACGTATTTCAATGCTCTTGCAAAAATCACTTTACCAGGTGCAAAAAATACCGTTGTATTCGATAATAATTATACAAATTCTTCGACTAAAGAATATCACTTCCAGCAGCCAACTAATATCAGCAGATTTGAAATAAAGATTTTAGACGGATACGGAAATCAAGTGAACTTAAAGGGGGCATCTTTTTCGTTAACTATCGAACTGCAAGAGGTTCTTGATTCTTCTATCTACGAAAAGATGTTAGAACTGTAAAACTTTTAACTGGACAAGTATAATATGGACTTGTCAAAGACATTTGTTGACCCAATGTCCGTGGAAAACCGTTATAATCTTACTTCCACGAACCAGCAGTATCCTGCCCCCGAGCACGGAGGTCGTGTCCCAAATATTCGTGATACTCGAACGGATGCCCGTCCTTACAACTTGTATGCCGAAGGTACTCCTATTTTTGGAGATACGACCCGACAGGACCTTGTCGGCAGTCAGCACAAGGAAACTCCCCTGAACGCTGTTTTCTTCAGCCAGCAGAATATCGAAAATTTACAGAAAGCTATTCACGACCAGGTCTATATCATGAGCGGCAATAAGTATCGAATTGATCGCCAGAATGACGACGACCTAAAGCTCATTATGCGAAGCTATTACCTGATGTTTGGCGAGAACAATCCTCTGCGAGTTGTCCAGGAATTAGAAAGTTTAAATGCTCGTGTCATAGGATATGCTTCTGCTAAGATCTATTCTGAGGTAGATTTTCATATGTTCTATCTCAAAGATTTGGAAGAGTTTGCTCCTGCAATTGCAAATCCAACAAATGTTGGTGTGTATGGAACTCGAACTGGAGAACTGAAATCCTTCTTTTAACGCGGTATGATTACTGCAAATAAATTTTCAACATAATCAATGGAGCTTTGTGAGTTTCACGATACAATTTATGGAAAGTTTGAAGGACAGCTTTATATATTCGAATACACATGGGATTCCTTCCGACCAATTGAATTTGTCGGATGGGATGGTAGTAAATTTTCACCCGTAGACCGAAAATATAAACTAGATTTATTTAGTCCGAATTATGGTTATGGATCATTAGAGCAAAAAGCTCTTTGCCGTAAACTGGTTCAAGAAACTGAACTAGAAAATGCTCGCGAAATAAAAGACCCAATTCAGTTTTGGAAATGGTGTGGTAATGCGGAAGCAAAGTGGTGGCGTGATCGTCCGTGTGTTTTCAGCTCAGGGTGTGTATCGCGCGATGGACAATCTTGGAAGAAGTATTTGCAGTATTTGAATGTGCGTGCAAAAACACTTCGCCGCCCCTTCCGTGGACGAGTTACAAAGCGTTTAGTGCCAAAGTAGTGTATACTATAAAATGAAGGTTAATATTATTTGGAATTCTAGAAAGCAGACAGGCCTGTCTCAGGACATTGGTCTTCTGAGAGGCATTCTGACTGCTGTATTCGGCGATAAGGTTGAAATCTTTTCGGTAAATCATAACTTTCCTGAGTGCCAGGACGCAGATTATAACATTTTTGTAGAAGTGATGAATCCGTCTTTGCTGTCATATGCTCGCAAGAATATTTGGATTCCAAATCCAGAGTGGACGTATCTTGCTTGGAAGCCGTATTTGAGCATGGTAGACGAAATTTGGGTTAAGACGCGCGAGGCAGAAGAGATCATGTCAAAGGAAACTAACACTCTGATTCGTAATATCGGATGGACATCTATTGATAAGGTTTGGAATCCAGATTCTGACCGCAAAAACTATCACAAAGCATTTGTTCCAGTTGGTAAGAACATTTATCGTCACCCAAAACCTATTTTGCAGGCGTATATGCGTTTTCTGGAAAAGTATCCTTCGATGTATAGCAATCTGCCGATTCTGAACATTGTTCATGACCCTGCTATTATCGCTGTAACTGTGCCTGAAAGCATCAAAGATAAGGTGAATCTAGTATCTCGGGTTATGCAGGAGAGTGAATATGATGAACTCATGAAAGAATGCGGAGTTTGTATTTGCATGTCTCTTGCTGAAGGATTCTGTCATGCAGTGAATGAAGCAATGTCTGTTGGTTGTAACCTAATTCTGTCTCCAATCTCTCCCTTTAAAAATGATTTAGTAACATCTGCTACCCCCGGAGTCTATTACGGAGATGTTCAGGCTTCAGTTCAGCAGCCCGATTGCATGGGCACGTTTGTGGATACGAGTGTGAATTCGATTGTCGAGGCGCTTTGGACATACTTGAATACAGATTTCAAGGAGCGTAAGTCAAGTTCTCTAAAAATCCGAGAAATGTATGAAGCACGCCATAAGAGATGGGTTGAAACTATGAAGACCATACTACCAATTATAATGCCAGTGCCTGAGGTGCCGTATAGTTTGAAGGATACTCTTCCCAAGGAAGATGAGCTTCCAGATGTTTCAGTTCTAACCATTACCAAGGATCGTCGCCCATTTATGCCACTTGCAAAGTATTCTTATATGATTCAATCTTACCCTGAAGAAAAGCTTGAGTGGGTTATTGTGGATGATGGAGATGATCCTATCGAAGACACTTTGATTGGTGTTCCAAATGTGACATACGTGCGATGTGAGCCAGGCATGACGATTTCACAGAAGCGCAATTTGGCAGTTGAGAAGGCAATGTATGATGTTATGGTTACAATGGATGACGATGATGTATACCCAAATAATAGCGTTCTTCAGCGTGTCGCTATGTTGCTAAAGGAACCTGTAAAAGGCTGTGGGTTTTGCACTACAATCCCCTGCTACGATATTACACAGTTTTCTTCATTCATGAATGTTCCTCCTCGTCAGTTGCCAATCGCTGAGCGTGTTTCAGAAGCGACACTTGTTTTCAATCGTTCTTTTTGGGAAGAGGGCAAGTTTGATGACATGGTTCATATTGGGGAGGGCGCCGCATTCATTCGTGGACGCGAACAAATGTGCCGAGAGATTTCTCCGCAGGATGTTATTGTTAGTTTAAATCACCCTCGCAATTCTTCATCACGCAAAACTCCTACGTTTAAGGAACCCAATGGATGCCATTACGGGTTTAATGAAAAACTGTTTGGTATGGTTACACAGATTGGCGAGGAGCTACTTAATAGCGCAGGCCGAACAGCGAGCGACCGCGGCGGCGAGTCGAGCGGCTGCGGTGGCGGCGACCACCCATTGCAGGGGCAGCCGCAGGCTTAGCAACCTCTAGCTTGGCACCATCGGCCGTGGCGCCAGTGGGGTCACCACCGCGCATCTTTAGACCCATCTTCTTGAGCATGCGGCGCACCGTCTTCTTCTTGACCAGGCGGAGCTTGCGAGAACCGCGGCGACCACCAGTGGGCGCAGAGTTACCGGCAGATCCGTTCAGGGGAGTAAAACTTTCGGCAGAGGACATTTCTTTTATACTAACTCTCAGAGAAATTGTTCAAGCCGAGCATGAAAGGCAGGTGGGCTCGACTGTGAATTTTTGTGCACTTGACGCACCCTTTGTTCTCAAATAATAACAACCCGTCTTTAATCCCTGCTTCCATGCATATACATGCATTGACGAAATCTTCGCATACGTAGGTTCTGTCAAGAATAAGTTTAGGGACTGAGACTGGCAAATGAACGGAGCACGATCGCGAGCCATATTAATTAGTGTCTTCTGAGGAATTTCCCACGATGTCTTGTAAAGTTCTCGAATCTCAGCAGGAATTTCACGAATGTTCTGAACACTTCCATTATCTGCAATAATTTGAGTGCGAACATCGGTAGTCCATAGCCCGATCTTTATCAGGTCTGTTACAAGATACTTGTTCACGACTACAAAATCTCCTGCAAGAACACGGCGAGTATACATGTTTGAAGTGAATGGCTCGAAGCACTCATTATTGCCCAAAATTTGAGATGTGGATGCAGTAGGCATTGGGGCAACTAGCAGGGAATTGCGCGCTCCATACTTGCTCAGTTTGTCTCGTATTAGATCCCAGTCCAAATACTCGGTATGCTTTGGCTTCTCATTCCACAAATCAAACTGCAGCTTACCCTGCGATAGAGGCGATCCTGGATAAGATGAATATTCTCCGATGGTTTCAAACGTCCCGTGATTAAATCCCTGACAAGTTCTGTCAATAGACGTCGACATTGCGGCGTAGTAGATGTTCTCAAATATTTCACGATTAAGTTTAGCAGCACCTTCGGATGTCCAAGGCAGACGCATAAGAGCAAACACATCTGCAAGTCCCTGAATGCCGATACCAATCGGACGGTGACGCATATTCGAATTACGGCACTCGGGAGTAGGATAGTAGTTCTTGTCGATAACAATATCCAAGTTGCGTGTTAGAATCCAGGTATATTCGCGAAGCTTTTCGAAGTTGAAGGAAGGAATACCTTCTGCACTGGTCTCTACAAACTTGGGAAGAGCAAGAGATCCAAGATTACAAACTGCAGTCTCATCGGGCGAAGTGAACTCCATAATTTCAGTGCACAAATTTGAGCTCTTAATTGTCCCCAAATTTTGCTGATTTGATTTTGAGTTAGCTGCGTCCTTGTAGCAAAGATAAGGTGTCCCGGTCTGAATTTGGGCATCCAGAATCATCTGCCAAAGTTTCTGTGCTGGAATTGACTTGCGACCTTTACCTGCCTTTTCATACGACTCATACAGTTTATCAAATGCCTCACTGTGGCAATCTGCTAGCCCAGGGCACTCAGCTGGGCACATAAGCGTCCAGTTCTCATTCTTCTCAAGACGCTTCATGAATAGATCGGGAATCCACAAGCCATAGAACAGATCGCGGGCCCGATCCTCCTCTGCACCCTGATTCAATTTGAGCTTTAGAAACTCCTCAATATCTGCGTGCCAAGGCTCTAGATAAATCGCAAATGAGCCATTTCGCTTGCCACCCTGATTAACATACTTTGCAGTATCGTTAAATACTTTAAGCATTGGAACAATTCCAGTAGACTCTCCGTTTGTTCCCTTGATACGAGAGCCACGCGCACGAATGTTGTGAATTGACAGTCCAATTCCACCAGCCCACTTTGAAATTTGTGCGCAATCACCCAGCGTCTTGTAAATACCCTGGATTGAATCGTCGTTCATCGTCAAAAGGAAGCATGATGAAAGCTGAGGTTTCAAAGTTCCAGAATTAAATAGTGTAGGCGTTGCGTGGATGAAATACCCCTGCGAAAGAGCATCGTATGTTTCCTTCACAGAGTTCATATCAGAACCGTGGAGCTGGATTGCTACACGCATCCACATATGCTGTGGGCGTTCAATCACAACACCGTCCTGTTTTAGCAGATATCCTTTCTCTAGTGTTTTTAGTCCAAAATAATCAAACATGTTATCGCGAGAATAATCAATCATCTGCTGATAAGTTTCGTAAAGTTTACAAACTAAATCATGATGAGTATCAGAAACTAGCTGAACGGGGCCATGATAAAGGGCCTCTGCGCAATCCAGAAGATTATCTGGGGTGTTTTTGTGAAGATTGCTGACGAAAATACGGGCAGCAAGAGTTCCATAGTTGGGATGGTAACGGGCTTGCATCATCGCGCAAGTTTCTGCTGCAAACTCGTCAAGCTGAGAAGTCTTCATTCCATCCTGCAGCTGGCTACATACTTTTTGGGCAACTAGATCTGGGTTTACATGGTCGAGAGAGTTGCACATAGATCCGATACGCTTTAGAATTTGGTCAAAGGAAACGGGCTCGCGAGTGCCATTGCGCGTAATTACATACATGTGTTGAGTCATTGTGTTTACCATTCTATACATTGGCTATAGGAAAATCCGTTGTCAATGAATAAATGCTAAGTTCATTAATGAAAGTAGCTACAAACTATAGGAAACCAGTTACTCCTGCTGATCCTTTACCGGCAGCCGAAAAGGTTTCGACTCGCGGAAAGACAGAAGGCATGGCTCGTGGAATTATTCGTAAAGCTGGTGTGCCGATTGCCTATCGCGAAGAAATGGTAGAGCCAGTTGTAGATGCTATTCTTTTTGGTCGCCAGCAAAAGATTCGAAATAAGGACTCTGATTTATTTAACACCCTTGCAGGGCATACTTGTGTAAAAGATTGGGTTAAGAAGGCGTTTGAAACATATGAGAATGATACCCGCGAGCTTGATGCAGAAATGAAGGATGTTAAACGCAAAACTTTGATTCAAGGCATCTCGATTCTGCTTGGCGAAGGCTTCAATATCCTACAGGAACCAAATCCATCGAAGAAACAATTCTTTGAGAGAGACGCAGAAGGCAGGATTATTGGAATTTTGAATACCGCTGAAGGTCAGCCAAATGCTCGCTTTAGTGAGTGCGATAAGGCTATTCGCAGCGGAGAGAAACTGTTAGAGGGAGGTAAGCGCCGCAAGACACGCAGAACTCGCCGAAAGTCTAAGAAGACTTTACGACGCAAGCTTAACTGAAATATGCATTGCCTCTAGTTCGTGTAATACTAGACCAAGCGCATAAGGCATAGATACTATCTTCGACTCATAATCTTCATTAGCATCTAACAGTCCAGTTTCTGGCTGAAACAATAAATCCGCCTTGTCCGAGCGTTCCATTAAACTCTCGTTCAAGAATTTGGAAACTCCGTGTGTAATTAGACCGTCGCGTTCCATTTCACCGATACGTAGTCCACCGTCGTTTGCTCGACCTTCTGCTGGTTGGTGTGTCAGTAATTTCTTAGGACCAGTAGATCGATAGTTAATTTTATCTTCAACCATATGTTTGAGACGCAAGTAGTATGTCGGACCCATAAATACTTCTGCTTGAAACATCTCGCCTGTTTGCCCATTATACATATTCTCATGGGCATATGGATGGTATCCTGCTTTTAACAAAAGATCCTTGACTTCTTCGACTCGGTTCTGAGTTGAGAAGGGTGTCGCATCAACCAAACTACCTAAATGCACTCCAATTTTTGTTGACATCGTTTCTAGGAACTGACCGATTGTCATTCGCGAAGGGAACGCATGTGGGTTGACAATCATATCGGGTCTTAGTCCAGCGCTAGTGAATGGCATATCTTCTTCTGCTACGCGCATACCTACAGTTCCTTTCTGCCCGTGTCGAGCAGAGAACTTATCACCCAGCACAGGAACACGCCGCTCGGCAATCCGGATTTTAACAGCATGCCATCCGTCCCGTGTCACATAACGATATACTGAGTCAATAATTCCGGTTTGTCCTCGCTTTGGAGCACTCGAAACATCTCGATAGTTTGTAACTTGTCCACTTGCGTTTGCAACTGGATGAAGGATACCTACTAGAATTGTTTTATCATTGACTTCGGACCCTACCCGGATGATTCCATCTCCATCTAACAGGTCATAGTTATATCCTTCTTTACGAACAACTGTTTCACGGAACTTTGGATCGGTCGCAGGATTGCCAAACTCAGTATGGGTCTGTGCCATCGCATCAATTGTGGACTCCGGGATATCGTATGAGTGAAAGTATGTTGTATTGAACATTCCCCGACGCAATGAAGCGTCGTTTAACAGGATAGAGTCTTCCTGGTTATATCCCGAATAAATCATGAGTGCCACAATAGGATTTTCGCCATATGGCAAACACCCTGCCTTTCCTAATACCGTATTTGCAGTCCAGGTTTGCGATATAGGGCGTTGGGCATAATTTAACCATGTTGAAATTGTGTCGAATCGTTTGTTGAATGCAGAGTTATACCAAGAACATGCTTGTTTCATCTGCTGACAACTAAAAGCATTTCGGGTGGCAGGGTTATGATCTGAATGCGGTAGAATACTGCTAGAGGCAGACAACAGCGCAAGCCCGTGTATCTCGGATGGACTGTCCGAAGAAAATGGTTCCATTTGGATACGCAAACTTTCAGTCTCCTGAGCATCGACATAGTCCATATACTTTTTCACAATAAGGTCCCACTTGCTGGATCGCTTTACCATATCCGCCTTCACACCTTCCCGATAAATGGGTCTGGATGCTCGTCCTGCATCAGTTGAAATTATGTATTCATTGTCAATTCGACTCCAGCATAAAGAGACGTATTTATCTAGATCCTGCGATCTTCGCTTTGAAATCAGTTCTGAATGAAAATCTTCAGTGTTACTTTCAAGTGCCCCGACTAAGTCAGAGTTAATAAATACCTTTGTCCAGTGTGGTAGCCATACAGATGGATTGATGACAGATATCGGCTTGAACTTTGCAAATGTCTTAATTATATCCAAAATTGTTTTAGAGGGAGAGGCTGTAGAGACGGCGCATAAAAGAGTCATAGATTTAGTTAATCCGATACCTCCTCCGTCAGGATTGTCTGAAGGACACATCATTCCCCAAGAACTGGCGTGAATGCGACGAGATTCTACAATCTTAGTTCCTTTGTCCATATCGACATTTACTCTGCGCAAATGAGCTACTGTTCCTACATACGCATACCGAGATAGTTCTTGAGCGACTCCATCATACTTTCCGGCCCACTTTCCCTTGAATGATTTTTCAATATCATTCAAAAAATTGAATGAACGCCAGTAATAAGAAATGTTCTCATCTTGAACAAGTTCAATAAGCTTCTTACCGGCATAGGCCTGCTGCTCATAATGAACACGTGTATCTAACTCAGTCAACATACGCTTGGAAACTTCTTTGTAAATTCGACGAAACTCATGAAAGCACAAATCACCTGACGCAATAAGACGCTTAAAGCGGAAATGGTCACGGTCGGTCTTTGGCTTAACTCCAATTGCAACATCAATTGCCATACGAAGCATGTGCCCTAATAGATATGCCTTGCGGCGGTAAAGTGATGACGCAGACTCCCCTTCTCGAAGTTCACAGTGTGGAAACATTTCAGAATACAAATTGATATAAACACCTCCTGCACTTCGCGTTCGAGACTGGCGACGCAAAAATAGCAAGTTAGGATCTATTGTTTGATCTTCTTCTTTGAGCATCTCTTGCTTGGTGAAGACGTCGTGGGAAAGCAATAGCTCAGCCATAATTTCATCATACGGCGTTCTTTCATCTCGAGGAATCCCACATAGGACAGTATCGTAAATATCCTGATCATTGGTCAGGCCTAAGGCATAAAAGACACTCATCAAAGGGACTGGCTGTGAGAATCCAGGCAACGTGATAACTGCTAAACGATTTGTAGAATAGACTGAAAAGTCAGTTGTATTACTGATCTCTTTTGCATCATCTGGCTTAGCATTCGCAGACGGAATCACTAAAAAATGGGAATACGGGCCTTTTGTTCCATCTTCAGATACAGACTTAATCGCTCCAATGAATTCATATTTATCTTCTTTTGTCGCACCTTCTAGTTTGCTGACAGTTTCCTTTTCAACTAGAGTCTTGCTTTTAGGAGCTTCTAGAGGAATAGCAACACGCTTTGATGCGTAAAACATATTATCGCCCAACCGTTCCTGTGTAAGAAGAACCTTTTCAGCGCCTCCGATGATAAAATACCCGCCAAGTTCAAATTTGCATTCTCCTGCATCATACAGTTGCTCAGATGTCATAGACGATAAATAGCACAATGAACTTTTTAACATGAGCGGAATTCTGCCGAGTAGAATATTTTCAAATCGACGAGTTTCAATTTCTTTGCCAAACGTGTAATCAATATCGATGTCAACTCGGATCTCCAGAGCATACGTGCGATTCTCTAACCGGCAAGCATGTGGCAAATCTGCATTGCCAAGTTCATCGACTGGTGGAAGGTATCGAACTTCTTTTCCGTCTTTACCTCCTATAAACACATCGATGGATCGATCATCTCCCAAGATAAGACGGCGAGGATTTGTTCCCTGGATAAACTGGGGGATTTTAGTATTAAGAAAGTCTGCGTAAGAATCCAGATGGTGGCGAACAAGCGGATTTGCAGTGTCCTGGAAGTATGTGTCAAACACATGGCGAGCAATATCCATTTCCTTTCCCTTGTAAAAAGAAAGGAATGAAGTATTTATCCACAGCCGTGTTAACAATTCTTTTTACAGTTGGATTTCTGATAATTTATAAGCTAGTTGTGAACCCTCAAGTTGTGTTTACTCCTGATGTAAAAAAGATGTCTCAATGCCCCGACGGCTGGAATTATAATGTGACCTCTCAAATGTGCGAACCTGGGTATAAAACATCATGCTTTCCGTTCAATCCTAATACTCCAACTTTAGAGACGGCATCAGCACGCTGCAATATTGCCCGCACGTGTGGGACTACTTGGTCCGGTATGTGTTCGTAGAGGGGTTCGAACCCCCGACCCTGGGCATATAAGACCCATGCTCTAACCAACTGAGC
>Ga0164293_10005747_pt1 | contig 10571 bp, 12 predicted proteins | sample GEODES118metaG_FD_111487 | JGI IMG/M metagenome (GOLD analysis project Ga0164293, IMG submission 111487) | Eutrophic lake water microbial communities from Lake Mendota, Wisconsin, USA - GEODES118 metaG | ecosystem: Environmental > Aquatic > Freshwater > Lake | place: USA: Lake Mendota...
CCGGATTGTCCAAAATAAGACTTGGATCAAAAACCGCACCATTTGAAAAGTCAATCGTTGCTTTTAAGACCGCGCCCATTAACGACCCAGATTCCCTAAAGTCACGGGATTACCTTGACGATTGAGATCACCGATCAAATTAGCAATATAAAATCCAAGGTCTTGTCCTTGAGTTAGGACAGAGCCTTCAACGGTGACATACACATTTGGAGCGGCAGAACTTGCCATCATGCCTTCCGAAGCGTAATCAAAAGAGGCAAGAGATTCGGTTGCGCCTAGATTACCGGCTCCCATTCCAAAATTGAACTTGTCAAATTGCTCCGGTGTCATATTCATCAAAGCTTTTGAGAAGTCTGCAATGTATGAAAGATCATTTGGAATTTCTGCAATTGTTGGAATCTGCCGGGTGGGATCATCGGCGACACTTGTGCCGGTAGCTCTTGGAGTTAAGAAACCGGCAAAAGCGGCCGCATTTGCTTCTTTGGTTGCCGCGGTTACTTTGCCAAGACCTTCAATTCTTTTTGCATAGTGTGCCGTGTAAAGATTGTTCAATTCTTCCAAAGCATTCATTTGCTTGGTCACATCATCTTCTTGAAGTGCAATCAACGCTTTGACTCTAGTCTTGTCCTCATCCGATAATTTGCGGCTCAATGCAACTTGAAGATTGATTTTATCTGTGTCAAATTGCGATTCCAATTGCTTGCGCAAAAATTCATCCCTTTGGCTTTTTGCTTTTTCCAATGCGGCAAGCTTTTCTTGCTTAGCACGATCGGCGGCGGCTTTGGCGGCGGCTCTTTGCTTTGCTTCTTCGGCCTTTAATCCTTTGACAAAATCATCAAGTGCTTTTTTGCGATCGACTTCGGCTTGCCTTTCCGCATTGCGTGCCGATGTAACTTGTCGCAGATTACTTAATTCTATTGATGCGGCCGTTTGAGCGGCTTCACCTGCATCTCTTAAAGCTTTAATATATCTACCAACAATGGGGATCAATTCATACGCATACAAATCAATTTGGATGCCCAAAAGTTTATTTGTTTTGGAAACAAATTTATTTGTGGTTGCGCCAAGCTCGCCAATGCCGGTGATTATCTTGCTTAACTCGGCGGCAAAGCCATCCATCTTTTTGGTTGCGCCTTCAATGCCACCTTCACTTGAAGCAAATTTTGTAAATGATTCAATGAGTGCGCCGCCAATGACTTCACTTGCTTCGTCGGCGGCTACTTTTAATCTTGCAATTTTGCCTTCGACGGTATCGGCTTCGGCGGTGGCAAATCCGGCAAAGTTGCGGCGAAGCTCACCAAAGATTTTGTTAAAGTCCTTTGTCGCGAGAGTCTCTTTATCAAGTCCGACACCTAATTTTTGCAAGGATACAAAATTGCCATCAACCGCTTTGGAGACCGCATTTGCAACGCTCCCCAAATCTTTTTGTGTGGCTTTTGCAATATTGACCGAAATGTCAAGAAGATCAAAAGCCGTCGTGACTTCCGAGGTACTTCTCACGATGCGAGATAAGGCCGGCCTAAGCTGGTCATCCGACACGCCGGTCAAGCGTTGCATCTTGTCAATTTGGCTTTCAGCCGCGGTCACTACCGCTTCGGATGCACCGGCAGAATTTTTAAGTGAAAGCGCAAGGATCCTTTGTGCTTTTTCATCGGCGAGCGCATTCTTGACCGAGACTTGCGCGAACTTAATCGATGCCGCCGAAAGAGCCGCATATGCCGCAATTCCGGTCTTGGAGATTGCACCAAGCACACCGCCAAATTTTTCGGTGGATTTTGTTGCGCTTTTGATTCCCTTGTCATTTAACTTCGTAATAAATTGAACTACGACATCGCGAGTCAGAGCCATCTAATCACCGCGCCTAACGAAGGCAAAAAGTTTTTTGTCAAGCACATCTTGAATTTCATCTTGCACTTTGTCTCCATGAATCCGCGCGGCCTTGTAGATTAAGCGTGGGCGATGACCGTGATCACCCTTCTTGGTGATTCCACGCCGAAAATCATCGGGCGCATTTGGATTTCTTGATTTCATATCTGCACCTTTGCGAGGTGTATCGGGCTCGGCTAATTCATAAATAATTCCGGGCACCGATTTATTGCTCAAAGCAATTGCATTCACTTTATTTAAGCCGCCGCCGGGAGCTCTTTCTTGGCTTGATTTAGATGTTGATATCTTGATGCCTTTGCGCATCTTTGCCGAATCCCATACCCATCGCACATTTGAAGCACGGCCACGATGCTCTTTGTCATCAACCCATCGTGAGCTTGTATAGGTAGGCTCAACGGTTCGCCATCCACTCAAGGCAGGATCACCCGGCACAAAGCCGCGAGCGGTGCGTTGTACCGGCCGGATGACACGCTTTAGAGATTTGAGAAAATCCTTTTGAAGATCCGGGCTCAAAGTTTTAAGGTCTTTCAATAGTTGCTTGTAATCTGGCACAAAGATCGCCTTGTCTGCCACTATCTTCTCCTAACTCTTGGAGCCTTTTTCACTTGCATACGCTCTCGCAATATATTTTTTATTGAAGAATATATCGCCGGATCACATTCAAGAAGTGCATTTGGTGCGATGCCGGTCAAGACCGCCACGGTCGCTATTTCGTAGAGCTCTCCGTGACGGTCAATCCATTTTTTGCGTTCGCATCAAAATTCACATCCTCGATTGTCTCAAGCCACTTATCAAAATCCAATGGAGTCTCACCTTTGGCTTTTGCTAAGAAATGAGCAACCCAATACAAATCACTCTCTCTTTGCTCCTCGGCAATACGCTTGACAAATCCACATTGAAAGTTTGACTCAAATGCCGCTTTTGAGGCGGCCGAGATATCATACTTTTTTGCGGTGCCATCAAGATAAATCACTTCAACTTGCCACATATAGATCCCTTCCTTCTTTTTTGTTTTAAGCTGATGTGCTCTTTAGCAATGCCGTCACCGGAAAAGTGACCGATGCCGTGCTTGGAGAATCTGGGGTGGCCGAAATCGGTTGCCAAGACCCTATGTAGCATGACATGGAATAAGACGGATTGCTCGCGGTGACCGTGCCGGTGACCGGGATCAATTTGATATTTAATTTTGTGCCAAGTGCATTTTCAAAAAGTGCGTTCACACTTGTTGCGCCATCAAAATCATTGAAAAGCTCAAGAGACAAAGAACTCGCCTCAAGGCCGCCAATGTAATTTCTTGAAGTGTTGGTCATGCTTGTAATTTCGACGGCTTCAACTTCCCGATTGAGTGCCACCGATGAGACAAAAGTAGAAATCGTGGTCGTGCCAACTATGACGGCGACCTGATTTCCCATGAATATGGCCATATTTTTCCTTTCGTTAGCCGATCACTTCAACTTGGTATCGATATGCAAGCATATCGGCACCAGCATTTGTAATCGTTCCTGCGGTCGCGGTCGTGACTCGCAAGGTTGAACATGCTCCGCCTAGTGTTTTGTCTGCTTCGATCGCGGCTTTTATCGAAGAAGAACCCGATCCGGCCAAATACCCATCGAGCTTGTTTTGCCCTGCTCGCTCACTCATCCGGCCGACGATGAGCAAGATTTCAATTTCGGCCGTGTCTAATCCACGCGCCATTGAAGTATCAAAAACCAAATCCAATTGTCCTACTACGGCCGCCGGCAATGGCACCGAATCCGGGATGATGTCAAAGCATCGAAGGCCGGTGATCGTGGTCAAATTTGTTTTGAGACCATTGCGCACATTTGAAGGCACCATGCTCATGCCAAGGTCTCCCTCTTGTAAGCCCTGACCATGGCGGTGATATCTCGACCCAATGGGCTCATTCTTATTGCACCAAGATCACCAAGGCCAAGCACACCGCCGGGAGAGTCTTTGCGCTTGTAAAGATCGGCGGTCAAGATAAGACAAGCTGTTTCAATGTCATCGGGTACGGCCGGCCATCCCCATTTGGCGGTCACTTCAATGCCGGGTCTTAGGCCGTTGGAAAATAGCCCCGGGAAAATTGGAAAAGTGTTGGTGTTTGATACTACGGTCACTTGTGTAAATGGCCGGCTTAATGATGGCGCGGTCAATGGATCCATTACATAATCGGTGTTTAAGACAAGCGTGGTCTCAAAGGTGCCATCGCCATCTTCATCGGTTTTAACAATTAATCCGGTCGTGCTTGAGATGTCATCGGTGAAAAGAAATACCGGAGAAGATGCACGGTATTTTCTTGCGCTCGCCGCGGCATCAATATAAAAGCGACGATTGGCAATGCGATCAATTGATCGTGAAGCTGATTCGATTAAAGATTCTAAAAGGGTGTCATCTACTGAGTCAATGATTGACAAAAATGTTTTTGCTTGTGCAAGTGTTGCGTATCCGTTAGTTATAGCCATGATCAATCCTTTCGTGTATCAAATCAAAAAGGGGCTCAATTTGCATTTGATAATTTTTTTGGGTTGCGCATGTGTCGATGCGTGTGATGCTCCGTATCACATTCAACTTCATCATCGCCTCGCAATTCAAAAAGATTGATCATGGGTTCATGCGATGAGAGCTCATCCGGAAGGGTGATGAGCTCTCATCAATCGAGTGAGCTTAGAAGCTCGGTGTCGCCAATCCGGTGCCATTGATTGCGGCAATCGCGCCCGGGTAACGAAGTGAGGTAAATGCGGAATATCCAAAGAGCACGATATTGATGGCAACCTTGCCAGCCGGCTCCTCGAACTTCACATAGGTTGGAGCTTCTTCCCATAGGTGGCACTCATTCAAATCAACGACATAAATCGCATCTTGATTTGTGCTCGTTCCAAGATTTGTGGCCACATTTGCATCGGTGATGATTGGCAAGCCAAGAAGTGAATATCCTGAATTTCCGTATGACGGCAATCCGGTACCCACACCCATTGCATTTTGTGGATTGTTAGCGGTTGGAACTACGAGTGGGCGATTGCTTCCATCAAGGCCGGCCAAGAAGAATCCAAGACGACGAGGATGCATGATAATCGCATTTGGTGATGCGTAAATTGTTGATTGAACTTGTTGAATTGCATCGGCAATCTTAGGGAACACGCCGGCCACGGTGCCCGTGGTTGCGGTGTAAGTTACCAAAATGCCGGTGGTCATTCCTGCAAGTCCTAATGGTTGGCCATTTGAGCCGGTGCCATTAAGTAGAGAATTGTCAAGCTTTGTATTGTAGGCGCGAATTAAATCACCCAATACGATGTTTTCAATGTTATATCCGCGCATCAAAGCTTGCTTGGATACTGAGTTTTGACCGGCGATTGTGTTGATGTTCACGGTTAAGGTCGTGTCATCTGGATCTTGTGACACAGCGGCGGTGTTTTGTGAAGTCTGATAAGCCACATCCGTGCCGGTCGTAATCCGAGAAATGACCACGCTCATGCCCTGTTGCGGCATTGTGTGCTTGCGTGCGGCATCGGCAAAAGGTCGGCCAGCGCGTGCAAGCGGTGCATATAGATCGACAAGATATTGCGGTACGACTAGACCATCAAATGATGATGTTGAAGCCGCACGCATCTCAACTGACATCTCATTTTGATGGCGTTGAATACGCTCGCGTGCTTCGTAATCGTTACCAAATTGAGCCTTCATTGCATCATTTAAGAAATTGCCGGCGGTGCGCTCGGAATATGTCAATTCTTCTTTGATGACATAAGCCGGAGAAGCTGATCTTTTTTCGCTCTTTGGCGCGGTTGCATCTACCTTTGCGGCTAGATCGGCGGCCTTAGAATTGCGCAATTCGATGTCGGAAATTTGTTCGATTCTTTCATCAAGTTTTTTAATTTCGGTATTTAACGCTTCGACATTGACAAGCTCGACCTCGGTAAGATCGCGCACTTCTTCGGCGGCGCGTTCTACGATTGACTCGATCATCGATGTCTTGCTCTCACGCTTTTCACGCAATGAGTCAAGAAATGCATTTGACATATTGATCTCCTATTTTTTCGATGGGTGTTGGATAGCGAAAAGGTGTCGATCGCCATCCGAAGCGAGGTGTCGCATTTGCGAGGTGTCGCATCTAGGGTCGAGGTGTTTTACGACTCGCCTAGATTATATCGCACACTTTTGATTTTTTCTAAAATGTCGAGTGCTTTTTTCTTGCGTGTTTCGATCATCACCCATGCATTGCAATAGTAATTTGCAACGACTTGATCATCCCATTTTGTGCAATAGTTTTCTACAAAGAAAATACAATTGCCGCAATTTCTGCCTTCGGGTACATCCTCACTTGATGCCGGCCGATAATTTTCGGGCAATGCTCGAGTGTTGCGATTCTCGTCTGCAATGTTTTGCGCCCATCTTTGACCGGGATCCCCACCCCAAAGAGCCCAAGCGATGCGGCCGTTTGAAGGATAACCATCTTCACCCGGAGAAAATCCTTCGGCTTGCTTGTCCACTTCATGCCTTGCAAAGAATGAGACCATGCGATTTATTGTGTCAAGCGGTAATTGCTTGCCGTTACTTATATCGCGAGCTCTTGCGATACCGATCTCGGTGCCACCTCGCCCAAATTCGCTTCGCCAATCCAATCCTCTTTGCGCTTCTTCTTTCATCTCTTGCGTTGGTGCATAACTATCGGCACGCCGGCCAAATTCTGAGATGTTGATTGCGGTCAATTGATCTTCGGCTTGCGCTTGCGTGCGATGGCATCCCATGAGCTCTTGTGTGCCTTCTTTGACTACGGCAAAGCCGGAGCACTCGGGATGATCGGTTGAAATTAAGTAAGGCATCTAAGCCTTCAATTTTGCCAAAATATCCCGGGCTTGATCCAAGCGCGGTGAATCTACATCGGTCGATTGGCGCATTCCGGTCACCGAAGCAAGATCCCCGTATGCACCAAAAGTGACAAGTGAGACTTCGGCCAAATGTGCTTTTAATCGCTCTACTACGCCATCGGCACGCTTGCGATTTTTTAATGGCATGAACCCAATTGAGAGCTGATCGAGGGCACCGTCGCGCACAAGCTCAAGAACTTCATCTCCGGCTTTTGTGTTGGAGATTCTAAATTCACCATATAAGCCCTTGTCGGTCTCGCGTAGTAAAGTAGCCCGGCCTAGTGGGAAAGCATTCGCATCATGACCACGGAGTAATTTCACACGGAAAGCGGCTTTGACCACATCGGCAAAAGCACCTTTGCGGAATACCTCGGTCAATCCCGGTGCGACTCTTTGCTCGACATCATAAGGTACCGCGATCCCGGTAATGGTGCGACCGTCACCATCGGCACGATATTCAAGCTCGGCAATGAAGCTCCGATTTTCAACTTTGGAATCATTCGATATTGACATCGGCTTCTCCTTCGGTATCGATTTCATTTATATCCGGTGAATCAATTTCTTCAATATCTTCATCTTCATCAATTGGGTCTCTTTGCTCCATGGCACGCACTTCATCAACGGTCAAGAAGCCATTTTGAATTGCAAGCGCATGAGCTTCATATCGGCTTTTTGTATCGGTGCGAAGTAGCGAGTCATAATTAAATTTTGCATTTTGACCACGCACCAAAAGATCAGAAAGTGCTTCTTCAATTCTTTGTGCAATGGGTTGAATTGACCATCTAACCAATTGTAAATTTTCCTGCTCAACATTTGAATATGTCCTTGACGAGTTAGGACTTCCAAGATAATAGGCCGGAAGCCCGAGGATATTTGCGGCGGTGGTCAAATCATTGACTTGCGATTCAAGCAATTGCGATTCTTGCGCGTTATTGCTTAGCACTTGAAATTCGGTTGATGCGTTCATCACTACCGGCGCACGATTGCGACCGGCATACATCGACATCCAAGAAGATTTCATTGCATCGGCTTCTTCTTGTGTAAGATCCGGATTTGCTGATTTAAGCACGGCGGTGGGAATCACACCGCCATCAAAATATCTTGCGGCATATTCATTGATTGCGATTGATTTTCCAATTGCTTGCTTTTGTGCGCCAAGTATGCCAATGCCTACAACTGAGCCAGGCACCGAGAAATTCTTAATGTGTAAAATTTCGCTTTGATCATAAGTGCGATCGTCAATCTTGTAAATCATTCGACCATTCTCGCGTGATACATGCACGCGATCGGGCGCAACCGGATAAAAATTATCTGGCAAGCCATTGATGCCGGGTTCACCAAGTACAGCGATATAATTTCCGTGAATAAGTAAAGCCGCCGCCATCGCTGAGATTGTTTCCATCCGGGTCTCCGGTGGATTAGGTCGAATTAAGATTTGCGGTGTTGGTTTTACAAGCTTGCCATTGCGATATGAGTGAAGTGGCAAAGCTCCAATTGCATCGGCGATAAGTGTAATGCCGCGCCAAATTGCGGGTACACCAAGAGCGGTCTGCTCATCTACAAATGTGCCAGACCATGAACCCTCATAAAATCTGCCGACTCGACCAAGTGAATCAACAAAGCCGGAATTGGTGTACACCGTCGAAGGTTGAATTTGTCTTTTAAGTATTTTTCCAAGCATCATTCACTCCGTTCAACGGCGAGACCAAATAGCAAAAGCACGGAGCCCGTGAATAATACCGCACCAATGATCGAAAATGTTGCAATTGCGCCGGCAAGTGTTACGCATCCGACAATTTGCAAAATTGTGGCAATGTAATTTTTTTTCAAAATACTCGACTCCTCACGATAGGTTTTTCTTCCGGTGTATTTGTCACGCCATACCGTGCAAGTGTCACGGCAACCAATGGAGTGATATTTGATGCATTGCGACGATTCCAAGCCCACGCATCGCCAAGCGGTCTTTTGCTTGCTTCGGTTATTGCCGCACGCAAAAGAGGATCATCAAGATGGCAAATGGTTCGCGCATTGACCGCATCATAAAATGATCCGCACGCTTTGCCGTAGTCTCGCATTGATACCGTGATTACTTTGATACCTGCATTCTCAAGCTCTCCGATCAAAGAGCCGGCCGGTGAACCGCCATCTATGACCACGGGTGCTTTCCATCTTTTTGCTATTTCAATCAACCTTGGCAAGAGCCATTGAGTGCCATCTCTTGCATCTACTACTTCAACCGGAGTCAATCCGCGCACAAGTGCCGAAGCACCAATTGCGGCTTTGTGTCTTTCGACCGAGATGTCCACCGAAAGCATCATGCGCTCGCCGATAGTTATATCGGTACGCACTAGGGAATCCCAAAGATCCGGCGCGACTACCTGCACCGCTTCGCGAGCCGGCCAGACATTCAACCATTCTCGAGTAAATATCTCCGGGCTGTTGGTATTGGCCGCTTCACGCACCGCTCGGAGCTTGACTCCGAATTCTAAATCTAAAGATGGGATTGCTTGATACCAGACTTCTTCATCCATGTAATCAAATGCATCGACCAATGGAGACCACTCGAACCAAGCAAGATCACTTGATGGATCTTGCAAATGTGCATGACCTAGATTGCGGTAATGCATCAAGAGCTCGGAATGAATTGGATGCCCGGCATTTGAGACGATCCACAATTGACCATTTTCTTTTGTGCCGAGAGTAGGTTGCAAAGCTGAGATCAATTCAAGCTTGTGAGTCAAAGCTTCATCAATCACAACCAGATCAAGCGAAGTGCCGCGGCCGCCTTTACTCGCATTTGGTGTGATGATCCCGTAGCTTGATCCATTTGTGAAAAAGATTTTTTCGGAGCCATTGACCCGGGATACTCTTTTGATTTTCTTGCGAAGTCTTGGAGCGGATTCGAGGATCTCGACATGTTCTTCCCATTTGGCTCTTGCCATATTGCGATCTTGTGCGGTGTAAGCAATATGATGCCCGGGTTTCATTGCTTCCATAGCAATGCGAGCTGATATCAATTTTGATTTTCCGTTTTGCCGACCGACTTGCGTGCATACGGTGCGATATCGATATCGGCCATCTTGCTTCTCAAGGGATACATCGGCCACATGTGCTTGCCAAGGAAAAAGTTCAAATCCCATCAATCGGGCAACACGGCGCAAGACTTCGCCATCGGTTTGACTTGCCGGGTCGCGATCGGTTCCCCATCGCGGCGCAACATGTACCCGGTGATCTAGTTCAAGCTCTCCCATATATCATCCTCATCTTCGATCACCCCAACTTGCTCCCATGTCGCACGGATCTCTCGAGCTATCGATGGCACGGTATGCATGCCTTTGCCGGTCGCTTCAATTTGATCCCATGCCCGCGCAAGCCCTAGCAAAGATTCTTTGATCGATGATTGAATATGCCCATGCTCCTTGATGGATTCAAGCATGGCTTTGGAATGACGGTGCGGCCGCTCGCTTTTGCGAGTGGGTTTTTTTGCGCTACCAATGGCGCGAAGTTTTGTTGGTTCGCCTTGCGCGATTGCCATAGGTTGCTCCTCTCGATGCGTTACATTTGGCACATGATGGCCAAAGGTTACCGCTCCATAGTTCCGGATGTGCAAATGAAGCGATTGGTGGATCATGATCAATTTGTGTTGCGTAGGCTAAATGGCACCAATGGCACATCGGAGAAGAAGCAAGCATTGCCTTTCTTATTTTCTTGTAGTTTGAATCGTATTTACGAGAATGCACATTTTTCTCAAATAGCTTTTTCATATTTGTTTTTTTCTTTTGTTTTTTCCACAGGCCGGGGAGAGAGAAAAAGCGCGAG
>Ga0164293_10005749_pt1 | contig 10569 bp, 13 predicted proteins | sample GEODES118metaG_FD_111487 | JGI IMG/M metagenome (GOLD analysis project Ga0164293, IMG submission 111487) | Eutrophic lake water microbial communities from Lake Mendota, Wisconsin, USA - GEODES118 metaG | ecosystem: Environmental > Aquatic > Freshwater > Lake | place: USA: Lake Mendota...
AAGGTAGCAAGTGTCGCCATTAAGCAACACCGGGTTCACGTTCAGGAAAGAGGCGCTGAATGAGGGCCTCAAGATGGGCCTGTTCACCAGGATGAAAGCGTGGTTTAAGATAGCGAGCAAAGATGCCCATTGCTTTAGGTAGCAGTCGGTTTTGCAAAACAAAAACATCGAGTGCTTCTTGAATGGTTTTACGCTTTAACAACAAACGATCTTGCCACAAGAGATTCGCCGTCACATAACCCGTCAGTCCCGACAAAATCATATAGGCCGACATCAATCCTGCTACTCGACGAAGATAATTTTTATCAATATTTTGAAGCACATCAAAGGCGACTGAGCGATGCTCAATTTCTTCTAAGGCGTGCCATTCAAAAAGGGCCTTCATTTGTGGATGGGCCTTCTCGAAAAAGTTTTCTTCTAGGCCAATCTCGGCCAAGAGTGATGTGAGATGCTCAAAGCCAGCGGTCAGTGCCAAGCGAAACTCATCACTAGTTTTATTTTCTACAAACTTAGTAATGACTTCTTCAACGAGGCGCAGAGTATTGTCGATGTCATAACCCTGCTCTCTTAGATTTGTAAGAAATTTATCGTGCTCAAGCGCGTGTTGCGCTTCTTGGCGGATAAAGAGCTTAGCGTCTTGTAGTAATTGCTCGTCTTTAATTGCCGGCACAAACTTTTGCAGTGAACGGATAAAGAACTTCTCACCGGTCGGAAAAAGCAGAGTAAAACTGTTGCATAAGTGAGTGCGAAATGGGGCGTCTTGAATCCAATGCTTGGGCACATCGGCATCAAACTGAAATTGGGGCTTACGGGCGGTGATTTTAGCTCGCATACACTATTGTAGTCCCATTCACGGTGACTTTGCCAAGTCATCAATCTCTCATGGTAATATGCCTCTATGACAACAAAGATTGTAGGCATTACGGGCGTTAAAGGTGGCATAGGCCAGGCACTCGCCTTGGAGTTCGCTCGTGCCAATTACCAGGTGGTGGGACTTGATTTGAGTCCTGAACCTCTCGCGGGCATCGAATATTTCCAGCTGGATGTGACTGATGATCAAGCGGCGATAGCGACTTACCAGAAAATCCGCGAGCGCTTTCCTGAACTCTCCATCTGGGTCAATAATGCGGGCATTGCCGCTCTTGGTCCCTTCCTAGAAGTACCCGCCGAAAAATTCTCTAGTGTGATGGCGGTTAATTTTAATGCTGTGGTGACGGCGACACGCTTTTGGCTGAAAGTTTTTGAGCAGACTGGCGGGACTGTCGTTAACATGGCCTCAGCGGCGGGACTCATTCCGAATGGCGATATGAGTTCTTATGTTGCCAGCAAACATGCGGTGGTGGGATTTACTCGCGCTGTTCAAATGGAGCTGGATTTTAAACGCTCACTGGCCGCTACCACTTTAGTGACTCCAGGCTTCGTGCAAACCGATATTATGCAAGTGGGCTCTGAGTATGGCCTACCAAAAGAATTACAGCGTTTTGCGACCACGCCTTCTGAGTGCGCTAAAGAGATTGTGCATGGAGTTTTGAAAGGGGAGCGCGAGATTGTTCCCACCATCAGCGGAAAAGTGATGACTGGCCTTTATCGCTTTTTGCCATTCGGCCAAGCGCTCGCCGGACAAGTTTATCGCCAATCACGACAGATGAAAAAATAACTTACTGAACCTGCTTCATCATATCCGCCAAGGTCTTTTTCTGCAGATACTGAAGAGTGGCGTGATTGATGCCATCAACCACTTCGTTCAATACATCTTCGATACAGCAACTCACGGGACATGCTTTAATGACCGGTTTACTATGACAAGACATCAGTGATTTTTGTTCGGTGGCGGCGGCATAGATCTGCTTGAGACAAATTGAATTGGGCTTTTGTGCTAGTTTTATTCCACCGGCCTTTCCGCGAAAACTTGTCACCAAATCTGCCTCAACCAAACGCGCTGTAAGCTTACGAATAAAAGTGGGGTTAGATTTGAGAATCTTTGCCAGTTGCGCAGAATTCATCAGCTCCTCGCCATGGTGGGCCAGGGTCATCATGATTTGTAAAGATAGCGAAAAACGGGTGTCTACCATATTGAAATACTAGCAGCTTTGGGGGTTTTCTGCAAATTGAGCAAATAATTGTTGCAATTGAAACGATTAGGCTTTAATGTATCAATGTCTGTTGCATTTATGGAGATGTGCCTGAGTGTTTAAAGGGACAGTGTGCAAAGCTGTATCTCGGTGGTTAAAATCCATCTCCTCCAACCATTTTTGGAGTTATTATGTCGAAGCTGTTATCCCCGATTAAAATTGGCGCTTGGAATTTACCTAATCGTTTAATCATGGCCCCCTTGACTCGTTCACGTGCTGGTGTCGAGCGTACACCTAATGACTTAATGGCGACTTATTATGCTCAGAGAGCGAGTGCAGGTTTGATTTTGACAGAAGCCACTTCGGTCTCTCCTATGGGTGTAGGTTACGCCGATACGCCGGGGATTTGGTCAGAAGAACAGGTCAATGGTTGGAAAAAAATCACCAAGGCGGTTCATGACAAAGGCGGCCTGATTATTATGCAGCTCTGGCACGTCGGCCGCATTTCAGATCCGATTTTTCTGGGTGGCGCACTCCCGGTTGCCCCTAGTGCCATTGCTCCTAAAGGGCATGTCAGTTTATTGCGTCCGCAAAAACCCTATGAAATTCCCCATGCCCTCACGACACAAGAAGTGCAAGAGATCGTGGCGCAATATCGCAAGGGAGCAGAGAACGCCAAGCGCGCCGGCTTTGATGGGGTCGAGATTCATGGTGCCAATGGATATTTGATTGATCAGTTTTTACAAGATGGGACTAACAAACGCACCGATATCTACGGTGGCCCGGTGGAAAATCGTGCGCGCTTGTTTTTAGAAGTGGTTGATCAAGCGATTGAAGTCTGGGGCTCTGATCGTGTCGGTGCTCACATCGCTCCACGAGGGGATTCCCATGATATTTCCGATTCTAATCCTAAAGAGACTTTTGGTTATCTCGCACGTGAGTTAGGAAAAAGAAAAATCGCCTTCTTATTTGCTCGTGAATACGAAGCGAGCGATAGTTTGGGCCCTTATTTGAAAGAGCAGTTTGGCGGGCCATATATTGCTAACGAAAAATTCACCCAAGAGAGTGCCGAGAAGGCCCTTGAGCTTGGATGGGCCGATGCTATTTCATTTGGCGTACCGTTTATTGCCAATCCTGATTTACCACGCCGCTTCGCTGAGAAAGCACCGCTTAATCCGCCTGATACGACAACTTTTTATACTCCCGGGGCCAAGGGTTATAGCGATTATCCCGCTCTCTAGCTAGCAAAGCGGAAGTGTCAGGTAATTAATTTACCCTATAAATTAATAAGTCTTTTCTTATAATAGAGACTTGTTAATTTAAAGGGCCATTAATGCATTTTATTCTATTGCTTAGTCTTTTCGTGTCTTCAGCTGCTTTCGCACAAATGACCCTGCCCTCAGTTTTTCCCGATATGAAAAGTGTCAATCCCGCAGTCATCTCACTGAGAAAGCAAGGCCAAATCAGAGTGTCAGGTCAGCATGATCAGATTAATAAGCGACAAGAAGTTCTCGAGGATGATGGATCACGCGCCTTCTTGGAAAAAAATGAGATTTCCTTAACCAATACCAACTTCTTCATGGCCGGCAAAGGTGATGGTTTTACCAGTGAACTTTATGTGGATTTCACCAAAGGTGAACGAACAACTTTTCTTGATCAAGGTGGCCAAGAAACAGATTATATTACTGACACTTCTTCTTATTATGTCGGTTATGCCTTCGCCACCAAGTCTCGTTACGGACTAGAGATGCACTACGTAGGCTATCAAGCGGAGTATGATTATAACTTTAGTTTTGGTAGTGAAGACTATGCTCAGTCAATCGATACAACTATCTCCGTTTATGGATTTCGGCCTGGTGTGATTTTCGGTTCACCTAAGTTTTCATTAGCACTCTTTGCCGAACATAACTTTTTCACCTCTAAAACCAAAATGGATCCAGAGCCCGAGGAAGGGGCCGGAAGTGGACCAGATCCTGCCTTCAGCGTAGTAGGTGTGGCGATCGGTGGAGGAAGTCCCTCGGGCCTTTTTGAAATTGGTATTGAGGTTGATCCGATCTCTAAGCGTGAAAAAGATCAGAACACAGGTGTGACTCCAGTTATGCCAATGAAAGTCTCACTCCTCGCCGAAAAGCGCTTCTCTTCATTTATTATCGGTTACAAGTTTATGGGTTATAAGGGCAACTATTTAGAGTTGGATAAGATCATTCAGAACCAATTGGTGTATTCGAGCCAAGGTTCAGATACGCGTATGGAGCACGTTATTAACTTTGCCTTCGGGGGATCGAAAGGATTCTCTTTTGGTGCTAGTGGTAGTTATTCAGATACTGAAATTGATGAGAAGTCATCACTTGATCCAACTGGAGAAGATCTCTATCCAACTAAGGTTCGTTCGTTCTCTGTCGGGCTGCGACTAGGTTATGTTTACTGAAAGAACTTTTGATAAAGAAGAAAGCCCACTACTGCATCTTTAGCGGCATAATTCAGCTGCAAAGGTGAGAGATAGCCAGCTTCCCAATTCGTTGTCTTTGCCGCCTTTGTGAGTCTTACTCCTAAGTGTTCCGCCGCTAATGTTCGTAGGCCCGGTGTGTGGCCAGGGCGAGCAAACTTCAAAGCAATATCCACAAAACCAGCTGGCTCGAAGGGGTGAAGTTTCACTAGGGCCTTGACGTCATCGCGGGTAGCAACCCCTGCTTTGATAATATTTGGATCTGCTAAAAGTGGAATAAGTTCTGGCATGAGGTCGGCCTTACATAGTCGAAAAAGATAAGCGGTATCGGCCGTTGCCAGTTGCAGGAGGGCGACATGATGAAATTCGCCTTTCACAAAACTCGGACGAGTTTCAGTATCAAAACCTAAAAATTTCTCGTGGCGTAGTTTTGCTACGATCTCACGAGTCTGTTCAGGTTTAACGACGACAACGATAGGGCCGTTAAATTCCATTTGGGGAAGGGCGTTAATTTCTTCAATGGTGATCATAGAAGCAGCTACGTTATTAAGATATCAGCGAATTTACTACGATAAAATGCTGAATCGCCCCAGCATTGACAAAAATATGAAATATCTCGTGGTAGCTAAAAATTTTAGGATTGAGCACTGGTCGTTTGAGCGCATAAAAAACGGCGCCCACTGAATATGTGACACCGCCTGAGATGATGAGGCCTGAACTTACAGAACCAATCGATTGATAAAGCTCGGGCATAAAAGGCGTGATGAGATAACCCATCACGAGGTAAAAAAGCGCACTTACCGCCTTAGGTAAATTAACAAAAAAGATGGACTGTAATATTCCAAATGCGACAAAAACCCATACCGTGATGAGTAAAGGTTTTGCTGATTCAGGACTTAGTCCCAAGAGAGTTACGGGTGTAAATGTGCCGGCAATCATCAGGTAAATGCCAGCATGATCCAGCTTTTTCCATTGAGCACGTTGGTTGGGAGTCCAGGTAACACGATGATAAAGGCTGCTAATGCCAAACATGGTCAGTGAGCACACAGCATACGTAATAATGGAAATTCGCTCGATCGCCGTGTCACAGCGAAAGATCAATGGGAACAGTGCCCCAAGAGCAACAAAAAACATCGCCTGATGAAAATGGCCGCGTAATAGTGGTTTGGGCTTCATGGAAATGAGAATACCGTTATAACTCTGGAAGTCTAGGGTGATTCCAAAATTCCTGCGATTCCCATCCCGCCTGCCGTACAGATCGAAATGAGTCCACGTTTTTTTCCACCTTGGGATAAAAGTTTAGCGAGAGTGCCAACAATGCGCGCTCCAGTGGCAGCAAAGGGGTGACCTAAGGCCAGGCTACTACCTACCACATTGAGTTTTGTGCGATCGATCTTTCCCAGTGATGAGCTAAGTCCCAAGACATTTTTGCAGTAGCTCTCGGTTTCCCATGCCTTCATATTGCACAGAACTTGGCCGGCAAAGGCCTCATGTAATTCAAAATAATCAAAATCAGCGAAGCTCAATTTATTACGAGTGAGAAGTTGTGCCACCGCTTTAGTGGGTGCCATTAAAAGTCCTGCGCCACGTGTGAAGTCGACGGCAGCGGCTTCCACATCTACAATTCGAGCTAAAGGATTGAGTCCCAACTTACTCGCACCATTTTTATTTCCAATTAAAACGGTGGCCGCTCCATCTGTGAGAGGAGAGCTATTGCCGGCGGTCAGTGTGCCTGTGACTTTATCAAACGCCGGTTTAAGTTTAGCGAGTTTTTGTAGGGTGGTGTCGCCTCGCAAAGTCGCATCGACTTTAAGCCCATTCATTTCATGCACGAGATCTTGATAGAAACCATCGGCGTAGGCCTTGGCGCCATTCAAATGACTTTGCAGCGCGAGCTCATCTTGTTCTTCGCGCGCAATTTTCCATTCTTTGACCATCAATTCGCAATGGTCTCCCATGGAGAGTTGAGTGCGCGGCTCATTCACGCTCGGGATGGATGGAAGCAAAAACTTTGGCGAGAAGCGAGTTGCGATTTTAATTCTCTCGGCCATGGTGCGAGCAGCGTTAAGAGCTAAGAGTGTTTGCTGCATTCCCGCGGAGACTTCAATCGGTAGATCACTGTTGGTGTCCACGCCACCAGCAATTCCTGTATCAATGGCTCCGACATGAGCTTTGAGTGCTAATTGCCAAGTGGTTTCTAGACCAGTGCCACAGGCCCTCTGGACATTGTAGGCAGGTGAGTCGGGATGAAGCTCAGTGGAAAGCAGGCATTCGCGCGCTAAATTAAATTGTGCCGAGCTGTTCATGACGGCCCCTAGCGCAGTATCGCCGATCAATTGGCCTTGTAGCTTATATTCTTTCACCAGTGCTTTCAAAGCAGCGGTCATCAGTTCTTCACGTTTAGTGTGCGCATAGTGAGTTTGGCTTTTAGCAAAAGGGATGCGCGCGCTGCCTAAAACATAAACTTCATTTTGTGCCGTTCTCATAATTTCTCCTCACCGTTTGATTGCTGTTATTTTAGCTTAATTAAGAGATAATCAAGCGGTGAAAAGTGTGTTTAAAACATCATTTTGGATTCTCCTCTCCGGTCTTTGTCTGGTTTTATTCATTGTGGCGAGCTACGCCTTAAACTACTTAAGCGAGAGCGACTACGCTGCCTATCTCCTCATGTTGCTGTGGTCTCCCTTTGTTGCCGAGAGTCTGTCTAATTCACTCGGTCGAGCCGAGCGTTATTTGGCCGCTGCGGGGCTCATTTTCCTTAGCACCATTTTGTTATTTGGATACTCCAGTCGTCACGAAAGAATGCTGAAAGATCGTCGTTTTGGGTTTCGTTATGGCAATGTCACGCGGCCTTTTAATGCTTTAGTGCAAAATGAATTTTCACAAAATACACTCAAAAAAATGTTCGCTCTCCTTCCTTTGCAAAAACAATACTGGGTCATTTCAGGGGAAGATGCCCTGCGCGTTCTTAAAATGAACCGTGAAGTGAATTCTCATTGCTCCTTAGGTGCGAGCTATTCTTGCTTTATGCGTGCGCTCAAACGCTCTCATAAGGATGCACCTTTTACCGCGACTGGCATTGTGCTTTTGACTGCCTCGGCCGCGAAGAAGCTATATGATGATAAGACCTATGAAGAATTTAGTAAGCGTGTGATGGGTCTTTTGCATTTACGAAATACCTTGAAGCAAGTGAAGCTCAAGCCCGAGCAACAGATCGAACATATCCTGGTAGGATTTCCGACTGATGTACCGCTACCCTCTGATGCAAGATCAATCAAGGAAGAAGAGGAAAAGTTATTACGAACGTTAGGTTTGAAATTTGATGAGAGTGTTGAAAAGATAAAAAAGAAAAAAAACAAAAGCTGGTGGCAGAAACTTATCGCGCCCAGCGCTTCTGATAAAACACCGTAAGTGATTTGCTAAGTGAGCTGTTGGTAGGGGAGCCGAAAATAGTTTGATCGGCGTAACTCAAGATCAAACTCTGATTGTTGGGCAAAAGATAGCTAATCAGCATGGAGCCAGTGGCTAAGCGCTTAACTGCTCCTTCAGATGAATTACTGCCTTTGACATCAGTCGGTGCTTCGTATTGCCAGTTAATCAGAGCGCCAATACGTAACTTCTCCCAATTATAACCTCCGCCCATGGCAAAGCTTCCGCCATGACCGGGCCGCACTTCTCCATCGTAGGTTTGGTTATTAACATTTTTGGGAAAAAAATAGTGCCACTCAACTAAGGCATTAGCGTCCCATGGCCCCCACGCTTTAGTTAAAACAATTCCACTGCCTAGCCCCCAAAATCCTCTGCCTCTGGCATCAAGGCCATCGCTTGATTCATAAAGCGATCGTCCAGTTGGCGCGATTATTGAAAGGTAGCTTATGCCTTTGGGGCGATAAGGATTGTAATCCCATTCTGGTAAGAACTCATATCCCACTTGGCCTGCTAGATCACCTAGTCCCTGAGCTTCTCCACCCGCATCACCATCACGCTCTCGCAAGATATAGGGCACAGAGAGTCCTGCCTGAAATCGATCCGCAAAAACATGTGCCCCTTCAATTTTAAATGTGCGACTGAGGTCAGAGGATTTTCGTTCTCGCCACTCGCCATCAGGAGATACATCGGCATGGATCTTGGCGTGATTAAAGCTCAATGCCAACTGCGCCTTGTCTTCTGAGGTAATGATGGAGGGAACTGTAAAACCTGCCCCACAACAGGGAGCGGCGATTGCCTGTTGAGACAATAGTATTGAGCTAAATAGTAATTTTCTGAATAACTTCCTCAACGACTCGGTTTCCTTCTTTGAGCTGATAGCGAATGTCCCAAGGGCCTGGCATGATAAAATAAACATCCTGTGCGTTGAAAAAACCTTCAGAGACATATTCTACATTTACCGGACTTGAGCCATGGCCCATGCTGGGCATCCATAGCACAACATGAGGCGTGAGTTTCGGATTTATTAAAATATCCGGCCGATCTTTTTCATGAAAGTGCATCGTAAACTGGCCCACTTCACTTTCAGTGGGAAATTTAACCCATTTTGTCGTAAGACAAAGCTGTTCTTCTTGGAAGAAGAGTGCGCATTCAGCTTCGAGCTGATCACGATTCTTTTCTAAATTGTCGCTAACATAGTTCGGGTCTGCACAAGATATGAGGAGTAGCAGGCACAAGAGAGTCAAGCGCATATCAATCTCTCGCAATCGGGCAGCCAAGCACCCGCGTTTGAGATTTTTTGAGACTTTGATTTTGCTTGAGAGCATTTAAGGCGTCGGCCAGATAAAATTCTTTGGCATTCTCGACTTCTGTCGAGTTACTTACTCCACCTTGATAAAGGATCTCACCCTTCGAAGAAATAATATAAGCATGTGGGGTTCTATAGGCCTTGAGGCGATTGGCCCATGTCGATTTGTCGTCTTTAAGAAGAGGAAAATTGAGAGGATTTTTAGAAAAGTAGTCTTCAACTGTTTTGCTATCTTCGTCACGATTGGAGTGAAGCGCCAAGAAGTCGACTTCAGGATGCTGCTCTTTTAGCTTAGTAAGATAGGAAAGGTGGCTATGGGAGCAAGGACAGAGAGCAGACAAAAAGATGACTGCAGTCAGCTTTTTATTCTCTTTCCAAACCACTGTCACAAGTTCGTTTTTGAGATTGGTGAGCTTCATGGGCGGCAGTGCTGCAGCTTGTGCATAACTAATCGCAATGATTAAGGGGATCAGAAATTTGTTCATGATAAATCCTGCCGACAACTTATCATTTTTGATGCATAGTTGGCGAGTAACAATGAGGTGTCTATGAAATACTTAATGATGTTTTTACTGTCTTTGTCGCTCAACTCTTTTGCTTTTGAAGGCGGAGTCTGCTCTCAGCAAACGACTCTTTGTGCCAATATTTCTAGCGAAGTCGACTTTACCACGACTAGCGAGGGGCGCTTTCTCTTGAAACTGAAAGCTACTGAAGGCGGGGATATACAATTAAATAAAGTCGATCTTTGGATGCAGATGGGGCATCACGGCCATGGTTCATCGCCATTAAAAGTTACACTAGTATCCCCTTTGGAATATGACATCACTAAAGCCTATTTCGTGATGAAGGGATTGTGGCAAGTTCGTGTGAGTTATACTCAAGACGGAGTATCTGAGAGATTGATTATTCCTGTCATGATTCACGAATAAAAAAAGGGCGAGAAAATCTCGCCCTTATAAAACTTTATTTCTATTCTAATTAACGTCCACAGAGTGCATTTGGAACTTCGCGGATATAGCGGTCACCGCGGAATTCGTTACAAGTCATATCTGAGTTCAACCAAACATAGCGGGGAGTGCCTGCTGCTGGGCCATTGCAGAGGGAAGCTGGAACTTCGCGGATGTAGCGATCACCGCGGAATTCGTTACAAGTCATATCTGAATTTAACCATACATAACGTGAGGCGCCGGTAGCAGGTGCTTCTGCACAAAGGTGATCAGCGACTTCGCGGATATAAGTGCTACCGCGAAATTCGTTACAAGTATTATCTGAAGTTAACCATACATAACGAGTTTCACCAGTTGGAGTTGAGGGAG
>Ga0164293_10005750_pt1 | contig 10569 bp, 8 predicted proteins | sample GEODES118metaG_FD_111487 | JGI IMG/M metagenome (GOLD analysis project Ga0164293, IMG submission 111487) | Eutrophic lake water microbial communities from Lake Mendota, Wisconsin, USA - GEODES118 metaG | ecosystem: Environmental > Aquatic > Freshwater > Lake | place: USA: Lake Mendota, Wisconsin...
ACCCAGGGCCGACGCCGGAAGGCCGCGGTCCGCGCTACCCTTGCTGCCCGGCAGCCCCGCTAGCTCAGTTGGATAGAGCACCGGTTTCCTAAACTGGAGGTCGCGCGTTCGAATCGCGCGCGGGGCGTTCAGGCGCGCGCACGGCAGACCATGCCCGGGACCCCGGATCGCGCGGGCTTTGCAGCTCAGCCTCGGGCGCGCAGTGGCAGACCGAGTTCGTGCGCGGTCTGGAGCAGCGCGAGGTTCAGGCCGTCGAAGGTCTCCCAGTTGGGGGTGTCGCGCTTCTCGAAGAGCGCGGTGACGGTGTACTCGATGCCATAGGCGCCAAGGGCCGTCACGCCGACCTCGATGCTCTTGGCGCGCGCACCCGATGCCTGGCGAACCAGTTCCCTGGCACGCTCGCCGAAGGCCTGCAACTTCGCTGGTTCGGCATCGAACGAGACCGGAAGCACCGCCTTGAATTCCTTCAGCGCGTTGCCGGAATGCGTGTCGAGCTTCGTGTTCGCCATCGTGGCGTTCGGCACCAGCAGCCTTGTCTCGAGCTTGGTGCGCAGCGTGGTGGTGCGGAATCCGACGTGCTCGACCTTGCCCTGCACCCCCTCGAAGCTCAGCGTGTCGCCGACGCCGAAGTTCCGCTCGGCGGCAAGCACGATCGAGCTGAAGAAGTTGCGCAGCGGCTCCTGCAGCGCCAGCGCGAACGCGATGCCACCGATGCCAAGGCCCGCCAGCAACCGGTTCACCGAGCTCTCGGCACCCAGGATGCTCACGATCCAGACGACCGCGCCGATGAGCACGAGGATCTTGGCCACCCGCACCCGGATGATGATCAGGAGGTCATCCAGGGCACGCAGCGAGGCGCCATCCCGCTCGCGTGAGCGGGCCCACGCACCGGCGAAATCCGCCAGCTGCATGGCCAGACGCGCCACCAGCGCCACATTCACCACTTCCACCGCAAGCAACACCAGATCCAGCGGGCCCAGCGGAAGCCCGAGCAGCAGCACCAGCCACGCGGCCGACTGCAGTGCCACGGTCCAGCCCGCAGCGTGCGTGCAGCGCACGATGATGGTGGACCAGTCCGTGCTGCCCGCGCCGCGACCCGCCACGCGTCGCAGCAGACCCTGGATCGGCACCTCGACCAGCAGCTTCAGCAGCCACCCCAGCAGCACCACGATCGGCAGGCCGAGCCATTGGTAGAGCTCCAGGCCCAGCGCGTGGCGCTTCCACGACTCGGGCAGCGACACCCAGAGGGCGACCTCCGGAGAGCGCCACTGCAGCACGTCGATCGGCTTCTTCGCCTCGCCAAGCGACGCAAGGGACGGGTTCACCGGACCATTCCGCATCACCTGCCGGAAGATGCTGGGCAGCGCCTCGATGGTGCGGCTGGCGAACTGCCACAGCCGCTCGCCACCCATGGCCGACCTGCGTCGCATCGTGACATCTCCCACGCTCATGGTGGCCAGCGTGAGCGAGTCCTCCTTGGGCTGATCCTCGAGCGCCACCGGCGGCAGGCGCTCGAGCGCCAACGCCAGCTGCAGCGCCAGCCGCTCGCCGATCTCCTCGCGCACGCCCGGCGGAATCGTGCTCAGGTCCATGCAGCGCATGGCCGACTCGGTGTCGCCACGCTGCATCGACTGCTCGAAGTGGCGCAGCAGCGCCATGGGCGTCGCGTATCCGAGCGGCTCCGGCGCCTCGGACGGGTCCGTCGCCGCCGCCGTTGGCGGACCGGCCAGGGCCACGGCGGTCACCCACAGGCAGAGCGCACACGCCACGAGAGCCCGCAACCGTCGCGACGCATGATCGACGTTGCGAATGCGCCCCTGTTGCATTGCGCGCGACACGCGCCGTCAGTCCTTGGGCTCGGGCTCGAGATTCGCCAGATAGCGGCCGCCCTTGGCCCGATCCGACCTCTCCTGCACGAAGTAGGCGATGCACCAGGCGGCGAGCAGGACGACCCAGGCGAGATTCACGAGCAGCACGGGGACCATGGCGGCAAAGTGTACCCTTCCCCTCCGCGGCCTTCCACGCCGTCCCCATGAGCCTCAGTGCCGCCGCTTCGCTTCTCCTGGCCTCGGGCGTGCTCGCCACGCTGGTGGCTGGCGCCTTGTGGATGCGCGCGTGGCGCGGTCGCGTGACCGGATGGACCACCTGCTGCGGCAAGTGCGGGTTCGAGTTGCGCGGACTGAATCCCGGCGGCACCGCATGCCCCGAGTGCGGCCACAGTCTGGCGAGGGCGTCGCTGCGACCGGCGACCTCGGAGACGGTGCCGTGGCGATGGGCCGCGGCGATCATGATGACGTCGCTGGGCGTGGCCCTGCTGTGGCTTGGGCATCCCGCGAGACTGTTGAATGGAGGCCGCAGCCTGTGCGCGTGGCTTCCGGATTCCCTGCTGCTGGTCGCCTTCGAGGCCATGCCACGCGTGGCGATGCCCGAACTCGAGACCCGACTGGTGGATGGCCGCATGGAGGGCGATGCCGTGGAGGCCGCGGCACGCTCGGCCGCGGCGATCGCGGCGGCGTCACCGAACCAGCGACCGGGCGAGGGCGGAAGGATCCTCGGAAGACTCGCGGATCTTCGCCGCCTGCCGCCCGCGCTCACGGCGGAACTGCTGCGGACCTGCCTGCAGGGCGTGCATCCGATCGCGGGCGAACCGCGCCCCGTGCGCGCGGGCAATCTCTTCATCGTGACCACGCGCCTGCCCAGCACCCAGAACGCGGCGTGGGTGAACCGCTCCACCCTGGTGCTCACGATCGCGAAGGCGACGTTGAAGGCACCGGATGGATCGGTCGCCGAGCTGACGCAGAACGCGGGCTTCCAGCAGCGCCCGCGTCGCGAGTTCGATGGCGCGGCGTTCGAGGCGCCCAGGATTCCCGGCGACTACGAGGGCACACTGACCGTCCTGATGCAGCAGCCCGACGGGCCCTTCCACGCCACCGGCACCGCACCGTTCAAGTTGCGCGTGGTGGATCCCTCGCAGATCAAGGTGGAGGCGGCGCCCATGCCGGAGCTCGCCTCCATGCTGAAGGCGTGGGCCAGCGGCGCGTCGAGCGCGTGCGATGCCTCCGGAAAGCTGATCGTCTCGCTGCCGGGTGACATCGCGCCATTGCAGCGCGACGACGCGGCGATCGGTTCCCGCGTGCTGGTGGAACAGGATGGTCTGCAACTCGAGGTTGGCCGCATCTGGATCGACATGACGGCGCCATCGATCGAGCTCTCCGCCGTGGCGATTCCCGACGCGCTGGACCGCACGCGCCCCGCCATGCTTCGCATCGAGCCCGATGCCGGCTTCGCGCTCTCCAGGGCCGCATCAAGCTGCACGGTGCTCGCCGACACGGTGCGCGTTCCGCTGCAACTTCCACCCCCCCCGCCATCCCCTCCGACACCGCCGCCACCTGGGGCGCCGCAAGGCTGATCCATGCCCGAACCGCTGCTGAACATCGTGCTGCTGCATCCGCAGATCCCCAACAACACCGGCAACGTGGGGCGCACCGCCGCGGTGACGGGGTGCCGTCTGCACATCGTGCATCCGATCGCCTTCGACATGAGCGAGAAGGCGCGCCGGCGTGCGGGACTTGACTACTGGCATCTGGTCGATTGCCGCGAGCACGCAAGCTGGGAGGCCTACCTTGAATCCGAGAGGCCCACGCGCGCGTGGCTCTACACGACGGGCTCGAGCAGGCCCCATTGGCAGGCGCAGTTCCATCGGGGCGACCACCTGCTGTTCGGCAGCGAGACCGACGGCGCCCCAGCGTCGGTCCATGACTGGATCGTGCGGCACTTCGGGGAAGGGAACCGCATCAACCTGCCGATGCGCCCCCATCCGGACGCCCGCAGCCTGAACCTGGCCACGGCCGTCGCCTGTGGGGTCTATGAGGGCCTTCGGCAGGTCGCCAGCGCGGATCCCTCCTGCCTGCTGCCAGGTCCCGGGAACCCGTAGCATGCCCGCTTCGGATGGATTGTCTTACCCGTCGCCCCGAGAACCGATTCATGCATCCCACCACACGCCGCGGCTTCACCCTGGTCGAGCTCCTTGTCACGGTCGGCATCATCGCCTTGCTGGTCGGCATCCTGCTGCCCGCGCTGGGCAAGGTGCAGGAGCGCGCCAAGGCCACCCAGACGCGCGGCCTGATGGAGGAATTCTCGAAGGCCTGCGACAGCTTCCAGCAGGAGATCGGCCGCTATCCCGGCCTGGTGCCTGATGACATCCTGGCGGGCGATCCGAAGTTCAGCAGCACCGAGAACGCGCTGCTGGAGCTGATGGGTGGTGGCGTGCGCCGCGCGGACATGGAGCAGACCGCCTACGACGCGCTTCGAACCGCCGATGGCTGGACCGAGGTGAGCTTCAACGTGAGTGGCGGCACGCCCTACCTCGTCAAGATCAACCCCGGCAAGATCGGCGAGGGACCTCGCATTGCCGGCAAGCAGTACACGGCCTTCTTCGCCCCCAAGGCGGCAGATCTGCAGCCGATCGGCGGCAAGCTTGGTGGCAACGATCAGCCGCTCACCGACGAGCAGGGCAATCCGATCGTCACGAGCGGTGCCGATGGCGAGATCGCCAAGTTGCCCGGCCTTCGAGATTCGTGGGGCAACCCTCTTCTCTACATGCGATCCGTTCGCACCATGGGTCCGCTCTGCGGCCGCGCCTCGGACCGCCCGCAATTCATCGTGCTGAGCAACTCCGGAGGCCGATTTGCCGGGCTGCAGCCCTATCTTGGAAGTCCCTCGCTGGGTGCCATGATGAGCAAGCAGACGAAGGCGAACGCGCCGTCCGGTGCCGCCTACTCGGTGCTGGATGGCGCCGATGATCAGGGCAAGATCCGCAACTTCGCGCAGCTGATCCGCAATCCTGCCTTCGGCGAACCCGGCAAGCCGCTGCAGTCGAGTCCGCGAGGCCGCTTCGTCATCGTCTCGAGTGGCAAGGACGGCATCTTCTTCAGCACCGAGGATGGTCCCGGACGCAAGGGCGCGCCGGTCACCGACCTGGCCACCAAGGACTCGCTGGCCGCGATCGACAACTACGACGACATTCGCGTGTTCGGCGGCGGCTGAGACAACCGAACCCTCCACGACCAAACGAAGACGGCCGCCCCGGAAGGGCGGCCGTCGTGCTTGTTTGGACATTCGCGCAGAACGCGGGATCAATCACTGATCCATCGGCGGCGGCGGCGGAGCGCCCTCGCCATCCATCGGCGGAGGCGGCGGTCCACCGGGCTTGCCGCCCTTGCCACCCTTGCCACCGGGGCCGCCCTTGCCGGCACGCTCCTTCATCTTCGCTTCCGTCTCGGCAAGCTTCTTCTTGAAGGCCTCCTGCTGCTCGGGGTTCAGGAGCGCGAACATCTGCTTCTGACCTTCCTCGATCTTCGGCCGACTCTCGTTGAGCTTCTGCATGGCCTGCATGACGGCAGGATCCGGACGACCGCCGCCCTGCATGGCGCCCTCGACCTGCTCGCGGAGCGACTTGAGCTGCTCGGCGTTGGCCTCCTGCCAGGCCTTCATCTTGCCCTCGAATTCCTTCTGGATCTTCTCGGCCTGCCCCAACTGTTCCGGAGTCAGCGTGCTCTTGAACTCGTTCCAGGTCATCATCCAGGCGCGGCCCCCCTGCATGCGCTCGCGTGCGCCTGCCCCGGCACCACCCTGCCGACGGCCCGGCTTGGCCGCGCCACCGAAGTCGCCGTCGCCCTCCTGCGCACCCGACGGCACCGGCGGACCGCCCGTGTCACCACCACCCGGCGGTGGCGGCGGCTGCCCGGGCCCCTGCGCGCTGGCGACGAAGATGGCGGTTCCGATCGCGATCGCCGAAGCGAGGCAACGGAGATTGAAGAGACGGTCGGTGTTGCTGGCTGGACGCATGGGTCCGTTCCTTTCGGGTGTCGGTGCGCTCGAATCCACGTGGCCCGAGGCCCGCACCGCGCGATGAACGGGGTCTGCATCGGTCGTATTGCCCCGCCGGGGCGAATTCGCGCGGAAATGACGGCTGCGGAAGTTTCCAAGGGCTTCTAGGATCTCCCTCCCATGCATTTCGATCGTGATGCCGTCGAGCAGGCCCTTCGCACCGTCCAGGACCCCGAGATCCACAAGGATCTGGTCACGCTGGGCATGGTCAAGCACATCGCTGTCGGAGGCGATTCGGTGCGGCTGGTGATCGAGCTGACCACCCCCGCCTGCCCGATGAAGGACAAGATCCGCGCCGACGTGGAAGCCGCCGTGCACGCGAAGGCGAAGGCGTGCGGCACCACGCTTGAGACGATCGAGATCGAATTCACCGCCGACGTCCGCAAGGCGAACGAGAAGGTGCAGGACCAGGGCAGCCCGCTGCCGCTGGTGAAGCAGGTCATCGCGGTGGGCGCCGGCAAGGGCGGCGTGGGCAAGAGCACCGTGGCGGTGAACCTGGCGGTCGGCCTGGCGCGCTTCGGCAGCAAGGTTGGCCTGCTCGATGCGGACATCTACGGGCCGAGCGCCCCCACCATGCTGGGGCTCGATCAGGTGGGCACGAAGGCGCGCGGCAACATGCTGCTGCCCTTCGAGGTGCATGGCATCAAGGCGATGACCATCGGCAAGCTGGTGGATCCCGACAAGGCGCTGGTGTGGCGCGGCCCCATGGCCCACGGCGCCTTCAAGCAGCTGGCCACGCAGACCGACTGGGGCGAGCTCGATTACCTGGTGATCGACCTGCCGCCGGGCACCGGGGACGTGGCGCTGACCATGAGCCAGCTGCTGCCGGTGACGGGCGCGGTGGTGGTGTGCACGCCGCAGCGCGTGGCGCAGGATGACGCGCGGCGCGCGGTGCGCATGTTCCAGAACCTGGGCGTGGATGTCCTGGGCGTGGTCGAGAACATGAGCTTCTTCGCGGCGCCGGACGGGAAGGAATACGACCTGTTCGGCCGCGGCGGCGCGGAGATCATGGCACAGACGATGGGCCTGCCGTTCCTGGGTTCGCTTCCCATCCACGTGGACCTGCGCCGCAACGGCGATGAGGGCACGCCCCTTCGCAACTGGGAAGTGCCCGCCATGGGCAAGTCACTGGACGCGCTCTGCCAGCAGGTGGCGGCGCAGGCGAGCCTGGCGGCGATGAGCGGAAACGCGGCCGACCGGCCCACGCTGACGATCAGCTGAGATCGCGACCTCCACAAGCGCGGAGGCGCGCGACGCAACCGTGCATGCGCGCCTGGATTCAGTGCGCGGCGGGCGGCGGCGTTTCGCCGGGGCCTTCCTTGGCGGGTGGCTCGCCGTGCGGCATGCGCTTGACCAGGCCGTAGCGCGACGCGAAGCCCACGATCATCACGAAGAACACCGGAACCACGAGCTGGTCGAAGGTGGCGGATCCGATCATGCCGCCCATGACGGTGGTGCCGATCGACTGTCGGCTGTTGGCGCCCGCGCCGACGGCCACCACGAGCGGTGCGATGCCCAGGATAAAGGCGATCGCCGTCATCATGATCGGGCGCAGGCGCTGGTGCGAGGCGTTCACGGCCGCATCGATCACCGACTCACCCTGATCGAAGCGCATCTTCGCGAACTCCACGATCAGGATGGCGTTCTTGGCCGCCAGGCCCACCAGCATCACCATGCCGATCTGCGCGTAGACATCGAGCGCGCGCTCGCGGATGTGCATGAACACGAGCGCGCCGAGCACGGCGAAGGTGACGGCCAGAAGCACGTTCAGCGGCAGGATCCAGCTCTCATAGAGCGCGGCCAGCAGCAGGAACACCGCGACGATCGCCATGATGAACACGAATGGCGCGTAGCTGCCCGCCTCGATCTGCTGGTAGGTGGTGCCGGTCCACTCGTAGCTCACGCCGTCGGGAAGCACCTGCGCCGCCACCTCCTCCACAGCCTTGATGGCATCGCCCGAGCCGTGGCCGGCGCCGGTCGAGCCGTTCAGCTGGATCGTGTTGTAGAGGTTGTAGCGCGTGGCATTGTCGGTGCCCACGATGAACTCGAAGTCGGCGAAGGTGGTCAGGGGCACCATGCCGCCGTCCTTGTTGCGCACGTACAGCTTGAAGGCGTCGCTCAGGCGCATGCGGCTGGCCGCGTCGGCCTGCACCATCACGTTGTAGACCTGGTTGAACTCGTTGAAGTTGTTGATGAACGACTGGCCCAGCGTCTGGCCCATGGCCGAGAAGACGTCCGTCATGGCCAGCCCGTAGTTGATGGCCTTGGCGCGATCCACCTTGATTCGCACCAGGGGCACCTGCGACTGGAAGGGCGTGGTGACACCCGCCACCTCGGGGCGCTTCTGCAGGGCCTCGATCATGTCGTTGGCGGCGCCGGCCAGGAAGTTGAAGCCCTGGCCGTTGACGTCCTCGAGCTGCAGCTGCCAGCCGGCGACGGTGCCGAGGCCGGGGATGGGTGGCGGCGGGAACGGCATGGCGAGGCCCTCGGGGATCGAGAGCAGCTTCGGCGCCGCGCGCGTGATGATCGCGCGGGCGTTCTCGGTGAACGGATCGCGCTCGTCCCACGGCTTCAGCACCACGATGATGAAGGCCGAGTTCGTGGTGGTGACGTTCGTCATCAGGTTGAGGCCGTTGATCTCGATCACGTCGACCACGGCCGGATCCTGCCGGACGATCTCCAGCACCTTCTGGCTGACGGCCTCGGTGCGCTCGAGGCTGCAGCCCGAGGGCATCTGCACGCCCACGAAGTAGTAGCCCTGGTCCTCGTTGGGGATGAACGCGGTCGGCGTGCGCTCCAGCAGGTGGAAGACACCGAACGCGCCGAGCACGAAGGCCGTGGCGATGATCCACCAGCGGTGCGCGAGCCAGCGCACGAAAGACGAGTACTTGTGGGTGGCCCAGTCGAATCCGCGGTTGAACAGCACGAAGGGCTTGAACTTCGTCTCGTGCGGCTTGTCCAGGAAAACCGCGCACAGCGCCGGCGACAGCGTGAGCGAGTTCACCATGCTCAGGGCGATGCTGAAGGCGATGGTGAGCGCGAACTGGTTGTAGAGCTGGCCCGTGATGCCCGGCATGAGCGAGGCCGGAATGAACACCGCCAGCAGCACGCTGCTGGTGGCCACGATCGGGCCCGCCACTTCCTTCATGGCCCGCTCGGCCGCCACCACGCCGTTCGGCGCGCCCAGCTCGAGCTGGCGATACACGTTCTCGACCACGATGATCGAGTCGTCCACCACCAGACCGATCGCCAGCACCAGCCCCAGCAGCGTGAGCGTGTTGATGCTGAAGCCCGCCGCAGCCATCACCGCGAAGGTGCCCACGATCGACACCGGGATGGCGATCATGGGGATCAGCGTGGCGCGACCGCTCTGCAGGAAGAGGAAGATGACCAGCAGCACCAGCAGGCCCGCCTCGACGAGGGTCTTGATCAGCTCGTGGATCGATGCCGACACGAACTTGGTGCTGTCGTAGGTCACCTGCCACTTCACGCCGGGCGGAAGCAGCGGCTCGATGCGGCGCATCTGCTCGGTCACCTTCTCGACCACGCTGTACGCGTTGGCCGTGGGCAACTGGTAGATGCCGACGGTGCCGGTGCTGCCACCGTTCAGGCTCGAGGTGCTGTTGTACTGGTAGGCGCCCAGCTCCACGCGGCCCACGTCGCGCACGCGCACCTGCGCGCCGTTGTCGCCGGTGCGCACGATGATGTCCCCGAAGTCCTGCTCGGACATCAGGCGGCCCTTCGTGACCAGCGTCAGGTTGAAGCTGGGCGAATTCACCGTGGGTGCCGCACCCACGCTGCCGATGGCAGCCTGCTGGTTCTGGTCGTAGACGGCGCTCACCACGTCCTGCGGCGACAGGTTCATGGCGGTCAGCCGCTCCGGATCCAGCCACACGCGCATGCTGTACTGCAGCAGGCCGAAGATGGTGATGCTGCCCACGCCGTCCACGCGCGACAGCACCGGCTGCACGATCGCGTTGGCGTAGTTCGACAGGAAGGTGCTGTCGTAGGTGCCGTCGGTGGAGACCAGCGAGACGACCACCGTGAGGTTGGTCGACTGCTTGTTGATCGTGACGCCGAGATCCTGCACCTGCTTGGGCAGCTGCGGGATCGCCGACTGCACGCGGTTCAGCACGTCGACGGCGCCGATGTCCAGGTCGTAGCCGACCTCGAAGGTGACGGTGATGACCGAGGCGCCGTTGTTGGTGCTGTTGGAGGACATGTACAGCATGCCCTCGACGCCGTTGATCTGGTTCTCGAGCGGCATGGTGACCGCGCTGGCCACCGTGAGCGCGTCGGCGCCGTTGTAGTTGCTGCTCACCTGCACGGTGGGCGGCACCACGTTGGGGAACTGCGAGATGGGCAGGATCACCATCGCGATCGCGCCGGCGAGCGCCGTGATGATGGCGATCACGCTGGCGAAGATCGGACGATGGATGAAGAAGCGCACCATGGGGTGGATCGGCCGAGGGGGCCTTACTTCGCGGCTCCGCTGGCTGGCTTCGCGGGGGGCGCGGCCGGCTCAGGGGCCGGCTTCGCGGACGTGTCGATGATCTTGCTGCCGGTCTTCAGTCGCTGGATGCCGTCGACCACGATGCGATCACCCACCTGCAGGCTTCCGGAGAATGCGAGCTGGCCATCCTCGACCTTGATCGGCTTGATCGAGACCGACTCCACGGT
>Ga0164293_10005752_pt1 | contig 10567 bp, 12 predicted proteins | sample GEODES118metaG_FD_111487 | JGI IMG/M metagenome (GOLD analysis project Ga0164293, IMG submission 111487) | Eutrophic lake water microbial communities from Lake Mendota, Wisconsin, USA - GEODES118 metaG | ecosystem: Environmental > Aquatic > Freshwater > Lake | place: USA: Lake Mendota...
ACGCCGGGTTCAAAAGTGGAGTATCTAGTCTCGCAATTTCAAGTTGTGCCAAGGAAAGGCACTAAACTGAAAACACCTATCTTTCTGCCGATTACTCCCCAGCAGGCGATCTTCCTGCCTGCGCTATTCTCCGTGAGCCGCCCCGATGTCGCAGAGGTTGAGGAACTCCATGGCGAGAACTGCCGGGTCCTCGCAGCGGGTCTTATGCCGGAACTGGCCAAGGCAACAAAAGCGGAGGATTTCCAAACACGCGTCTGGGTCTCCCCAGACTATAAAATCCGGCGCATCGAGGTGAAGCGCCGTGATTTTTCGATTGTAGTGGATGTAAGGGAAATGACTTTTTCACCTTCCCTGTCAGCTTCAACATGGGAGCCTTCAACGGAGACAGTGGATGTCTTCCACACTTCTCCAGATATGCTCGAGGGGTTGCTTTACATTGTTATGAACTCACTCAAAACGCTTGCACAGGACACTCCTTGGATTTCGGCCAATTAAGCAAGGAGTTGCTATCAGCATGCTTTCAAAGCCGCTTGATACGGGATTTGAGCTCGATTTCGAAAAGTTTTTTCAAACGCTGTTGGCACGGTTTCGCGTCCATCGTTCCATGGGATTTCGAGCCAACCCTCGCCAGTGAGCTCGCGCATTTCAACAAAGTACGGCGCATCGTCGGTCATAAGCCGGAGAACGCCATCCGGACGAATAATTCGGCGAATCTCAGTGAGAAAATTTTTTTGAAAAACCCGGCGGTTGGAGTGTCGCCGTTTGGGCCAAGGGTCGGGAAAATAGAGATGAAAAATCGTCACACTCGCTCTCGGCAGAGGCTCAAGTGCCAAAGCGCCCACACCTTGTATGGCAGCAGCATTGCTCAATCCAAGCCGGGCTGCGCGTGCGTTGCATTTATTGACGCGTTCGGACTGTTTTTCGATACCAAGAAAATTCGAGAAGGGATGCAAAGCAGCCATGCCGATAAGAAACGCACCGCGATGACAGCCGAAGTCGATCTCCAAGGGCTTAGCCGAGGGTTCAAGCCAACCGCTTGGAATAGTTGACGTATTTTCAGATGGATTCATGAAGTGAAAATAGGAAAATAGTGATCAAGTTTGAATTAAGCTAGCTCAAGCTCGGTTTTAGCTGTTTCGACGGATTTTTAAATAGGTGCTTTCTTATGGGAACGCGGCACATGGACTTCCTAGGTTTTATAAGGAGTTGGAAATTTGAATCTGCGTTTTTTGGTACGGAGTCCTGAGCGCTCAGGGCACGGAGTGCATCCCTGCTCAAATCAACTCGACGATTCTCCAGAAATCATTCGAAAGTGACTGGCCACCCGAGACAAATGGTTGACATGCTAAAGGAGAACGCATAAGGTTTTATATGTGAATGACCCACTTTCGGAATTCAGCGATGTCGACCTAATCCAACGCATGGGCACAGGTGACACAAATGCGTTTTCCATTTTTCAGCGCAGGCACATTGGGATCATCTACTCCACTGCGCACAGGGTTCTCAACAACGACACCGATGCCGAGGATGTCGCTCAAGAAGTTCTCTTCATGCTCTGGGAAAAATCTCCCATGTATGACATCGAACGGGGTAAACCGGTGACATGGTTGGTAACAATGACCCGCAATAAAGCGATCGACCGTCTGCGATCCCTCCAACGCCGCCTGCGCCTCCAAGATGAGGTCCGGCTTGAGAATCCGGAGTCGATAGACACACGCACACCCGCCCAAAGCCTGCGCGCGACCGAAAAAAACGAACTCGTTCGCACGGCTGTAATGAAGCTGAATCCCGACCAGCGCGAGGTCATCGAAATGCTTTACTTCAGCGGCCTCTCCCAACAGGAAATCTCCGACCGCATCGACAAGCCACTCTCCACCGTCAAGGCCCGCATCCACCGCGGCATGGTGAGGCTTCGGAAAATCGTCGGGACCGAAATCTAAAAAATCCCATGACCGTTCTTGGTATCGATATCGGCGGCACCGGCATCAAGGGAGCGCTTGTCAATACCTCAAACGGCGGACTCGTTGCCGAGAGATTCCGCATTCCGACGCCCAAGCCCGCATTGCCGAATGCCGTTGCCAAAGTCGTGGGCCAGATCGCGTCCCACTTTGACTACAAAGGCCCCGCAGGAGTCACGTTTCCGGGCATTGTGAAAAAAAACGTCATCTACTCGGCTACCAATGTCGATCACTCCTGGCTTGAGGTCGATGCTGCGAAGCTTTTTCACAGACACCTTGGTGGACCTGTCACGGTGGTGAACGACGCAGATGCCGCTGGCATTGCAGAAATGAACTTCGGTGCCGGGCGAGGGAAACGCGGCGTTGTCATCATGCTCACCTTCGGCACCGGCATTGGCTCGGCCATCTTCCACGATAGCGTGCTCATACCAAATGCCGAACTCGGCCATATCCAACTGCGTGGCAAAGACGCCGAGAACCGCTGCTCCGAAAGGATTCGTGAGGAGAAGGACATGTCCTATAAAAAATGGGCAAAAATCGTGAGCGAATACCTGAGCACTCTCGAAACGCTCTTCTCCCCCGAACTCTTCATCATCGGCGGCGGCATCAGCAAAAAAGCCGATAAGTTCCTCCCCTACCTCAGCTCAAAAACTGATGTCCTCATCCAGCCGGCAAAAATGCAGAACAATGCAGGCATTATCGGCGCGGCATTTCTCGCAAAGATTCCCGCTTGATCTTCCCGAAGCTTTCACAGAGTATCTTTATTTACCGTTCACGGGGTCTTAGCTCAGTTGGTAGAGCGCCTCAATGGCATTGAGGAGGTCAGGGGTTCGAATCCCCTAGGCTCCACCACCCTCCGGAATGCGCTTTCACCTACCGGTCTTCTTACTTCCGAAACTTTCATTTCGCACTCTCGGCGCATCGCCGCCTGCATACAGGGCGTATACTCTTCAAAGCATGGAAAATCGGACACGCATCCTTGAAGCCTACACCGCACGCCTCCGCGAACACGGCACACCTCCGCATACAGTGCTCGCCTTCTGCAAATCGCTCAACCTCTCCGAGAGGGATTTTTTTCATGAGTTCGCATCCCTCGACAGCGTCGAGAGCGCACTCTGGGGCGATTGGATTTCCGGCCTGACCACCCGCCTTGAGAATGGAGCCGAATGGAAGGAATTCTCAGCACGCCATCGCTATCTCACATTCCTCTTTGCGTTCACCGAGTCCTCACTGGATTGGCGCTCGCTCATGCTCACCCGCTTCAGCCACCTTGCGCCGGTGGGATCTCCGCCATTTCTGAAAGCCTTCGAGGAGCATTTTAAAGTCTTCGCCTCAGACATCATCTCCCACGGCATTTCCACCGGCGAAGTCGCTCACAGGGGCCCGCTGCAAACGCTCTACCCGGCTGTTTTATACATCCATTTTCGTGCAGTGATCTCCTTCCTTCTCAAGGATGAAAGCCAACGCTTCGAGCGCACGGATGCCTTCATTGAAAAAACCGTCGCCTTTGCGTTCGATGTCATACGCACGCAGGCGATCGACTCCGCATTCGATCTCGCCCGCTTCCTCGCGCCCTCGGCCTGGGGGAAAATGTCTTGAGCACGCAGGAGAGCATCCGCAGTCATCGCCTCGACCGCATGGCTGCACTCGCAGGCGCGGGCGCACGCGTTGGCATAAACTACCTGAAGCATTACGGACGCCAGGCCATCAGCGGCCGAGCAGATTCGGAGGCCCTCCAGGAACAAAATGCCAGCGAGGTTTTCCGGACTTTCAGCGAATTGAAAGGCGGTCCACTCAAGCTGGCTCAGATGCTCAGCATTGACCAATCCCTGCTCCCGCCCGCCTATGCGAAGCAATTCGCCCGCGCCCAGTATTCCGCCCCACCGCTCTCCTACCCACTCGTCGTGCGAACATTTCGCAGGGAATTTGGAAAAGATCCGCGAGAGATTTTTGACGCCTTCGAACCCCAGGCCGCCCATGCAGCATCCATTGGCCAAGTGCACCGCGCCACGCTCGGCGGGCGTGCGTTTGCCGTCAAAGTCCAATACCCCGGAGTGGCCGAAAGCCTCCGCAGCGACCTCGGCGTCGTGAAACCGATCGCCCTACAAATTCTCGGCCTGCGGGAGCGCGATGTGGCTGCCCATTTCCGGGAGGTCGAAACCCGCCTTTTGGAGGAAACCGATTACGAAAAAGAACTCCGCAGCGCGATGCACCTCTCCGCTGCCTGCACGCACCTGCCGCACATCCGATTCCCAGAATACCACCCGGAATTTTCCAGCCGCAGGGTGATTACGATGGATTGGATGGATGGCGAGGCCTTCGATGTTTTTGCGGATGGTTCTGCTCCGCAAGTGCTCCGCGACAGCATAGGGCAAGCGCTCTGGGATTTTTACGCCTACCAAATTCACGACCTCCGTCTTTTCCACGCAGATCCTCACCCTGGAAATTTCCTCGTCAGCGGCGACAGCCTTTGCGTTCTCGACTTCGGTTGCACAAAAACGATCGACGCCGCATTCCACGCCAAACAATTTGCCTTCCTCGACCCCGCACTTGAAACCAACCCCGCACGACTCGCCGCGGCGATGGAGTCCATGGCCATCCTCCTGCCCTCGGATACCCCTGCTCAGCGTGCCCACTTGACGGCGCTCTGCAAAAAATCCCTCGAACTCCTCGCACGCCCCTTCCGCACGGGCCACTTCGATTTCGGCGACCCTGCATTCATGAGCGCCATCTACGAACTCGGCGAAGAAAATAGAAGAAACGACACTCTCCGCGGCATTCGAGGAGAGAGAGGATCAGCCGACACGATCTATCTCAATCGCACATTCTTCGGCCTCTACAGCCTCCTCACCCGCCTCCGGGCGCACATCCAAACCCCACTCCCCACCGGTCTGGTCTTTGAGTAGGCGAAGGCGGCCGGGACTACTTGCCCCGCATGCTGTAAAAACTATGAGCCACCGTCAACGGGGTCAGCGAACAACCCGAACGGGAGTTCCCAATGGGGCGTTTTCGAAGAAGGACTGGGCGGCACCACGCGGCATGCGGATGCAACCATGTGAGGCAGGGTAGCCAGGGAGGTAACCAGCGTGCATGCCGACTCCTCCACAGATTCTCATGAAATATGGCATGGGGGAGCCGCGAAAGGTAGTTCCCTGCGGACGTGGATCGCGATTCGAAGCCACGTTTGCTACGACAACATTACCTTCTGCATCAACATAATCTCCATAAAGACTCGATATATGGTTTTTGCTTTTCTGCAAGATTGTGAAGCTGCCCACAGGCGTGGCATACCCCTCACGACCACTGGAGACAGGAGATCGCCCCACCTCAACGCCATCTTTGAAAAATGCAGCCGATTGGGTGGTCAGATTGATCTCGATGGAAGGCGCGCCCAAAATACCGTCTCCCGTCCAAACCCAGTCCTGGCGGGGTTTGGGCTCTGGCTTTTTGCCGGAGTGTGAGGCGTATGCGATCGAGTTGTCCTTTGTGAGATAGGCTGTCGAATAAACCGATATACGGCTCCTCGAGAGGGCATCACCTTGGGGAGCGCATGCGCCGAGAAAAGTCATCAGCAAAAAGACGCGAGGAAACTGGTAAATAACAGAGCTCAGGGCGTGCAAATCCCCACGAAAAAAGCAGCAAAGCCTCCCTTGTCCACACTTCGCAGTGTAAAAAATTGACGCTTTGCGCATAACACAAAAGTACCCCATGACTTTAAAAAGCTACGAGCATCACAGTTAGTGTCAATCCAGTAACTTACTCTATAATCCGTCTGGCAAGAACTTGGATGGCTTTTCCAGCAAGGAATTGAGGAACTAAACGCCACACAGCAATCCATCCATTTTTTAGATCTAAAAGACATCGCTTGAACGTTGGAATGAGGATCAAAATGGAGTTTCTTATGGATCCTTGTGAACAGCGGTTTTTTCAAATGATGTCACCTTTGTAAGCGTGTTGGCGCACCAACTCACGCATGTATTTATACGGATTTGGTAGAGACTGTAGCTTTTTTTATGACGCGAGCGCTGGGTAGTCGGTATAACCCACAGGACCAGGCGAGTAAAATGTAGCGGGGTTCGGTTGGTTCAACTCCGTTTTGAGTCGGATGCGTGCGGGGAGGTCGGGGTTTGCGAGGAAACTGGTTCCGAAGGCAACGGCGTCGATTTTGCCAGTAGCAATGGCATCCGAGGCCTCAGCTGGTGTGTAGCCCATATTGGAAACGAGTACGCCGGAGAAGTTTTTGCGGACGGGCGTCAGCACATCGGCGTGCTGCTCACCGAGCAAGTCGGCGCGCATCACATGGAGATAGGCAAGATTGAGGCCATCAAGGCGCTTGGCCAGCCAGGTTGCCAAGGCCACAGGATCACTGTCGGACATGCTGTTGAAGCTGTTCAGCGGGGAAATGCGAACACCGACGCGACCAGTGCCCCAGACGGGGGAAACGGCTTCGAGGATTTCGAGCAAAAACCGGGCACGATTTTCGATAGGGCCGCCGTAAGGGCCGGTGCGTTTGTTAGCGCCGTCGCGAAGAAATTCGTCGATCAGGTAGCCATTGGCGGCATGGATTTCAACGCCATCAAAGGCGGCGAGCTTGGCATTTTCAGCGGCCTTTTTGAAACCGGCCACGATGGCGGGAATCTCGTCATCACGAAGCTCGCGCGGGATGTCGTAGGGCTTCTTGCCTTCTGGCGTGTGCACCTCGTCGTTCGTAATTGGCAGGGCACTGGGAGCCACTGGTTGAGTGCCTCCATTGAATAAAGAGGGACATGCGCGGCCGCCGTGCCAAAGCTGGAGAAAGATTTTTCCACCCTTGGCGTGAACGGCGTCTGTCACTTTGCGCCAACCTGCAATCTGGGCTTCGGAATACATCCCTGGCTCGGCATAAAAAGCCGAGTTTCCTTCCATCACCATCGTGGCCTCAGCAATGATGAGGCCCGCAGAAGCCCGCTGAGCGTAGTATTCCGCCATGAGTTCGCCTGGCACATGCCCGGCTTCAGCCCGGCAGCGCGTGAGTGGCGCCATGAAGATGCGGTTGGGCACTTCGAGAGCGCCAAGTTGGATGGGGTGGAAGAGTGAGGCGTTGGACATCGGATTAGTTTTTGCTGGTCATAAAATGTAGGAGTGCGCGGCGTGCGGCCACGACTTGGATCAAGGCCAACGCTGATACAAGCAAGACGGGCGGTTGAAGCAATGCCGCGGCGCCGAAGAAAAAGAAGTTGAAGGCGGCGATATTCACAATGATCGGGCCCAAAATCAGCAGCCCGAGGTTGCGCGTTCTGGGAATCGCCACGAAAAGTCCGCCGAGGATTTCCAGGACTTTGACAAAGGCTAGGAAGCCACCGAGGAACATTCCCCCCATAAACATAGCCGCCGGAGAGCCTTCGGGTGGTTGGGGAATAGCGATGAATTTCAGAAAGAAATTCAGCCCGAAGACGATAAAAACGAAGCCCAACAGGGCGGCAGTGAAGTTGTAGAAGTATTTCATGAGTTTTAGTTTTTTGGTTGGTATTTAGTGGAGATCGAAAAGAAGGGCATTAGTCCTCGAGTTGGCGGTCAATGTCAAAGTGCCGGATACTTCCGTGGCGGCGGCACCCCCTGAGTCCAGTGTGATGCCGTTCAAGACAAGCGAACCCTCGGCAATATGAAGCCAAATGCCGCGCCCCGGGCGGACTTCATGTCGCAGCGATTGGCCAGGCTCGAGGAGGATGCGGTAAATTTCGGCATCCTGCTGAATGCATGCGGAACCGTCGCGACCATCAGTGGAAATGACCAATACCTTGGAATCGTTGGCATGCTGGGCCAAGGGATGCCACTCCGTGTACGAGGGATTGAGGCCATGCGCGCGGGGTTGAATCCAGATTTGCAGAAAGTGTGTCGAGTCGGTCGAGGAAGGGTTGAACTCACTATGACGCACGCCAGTTCCGGCGCTCATGAGCTGGATCTGCCCAGGCTGGAGGATGCGCTCATTTCCAAGGCTGTCGCGATGTGCCAGCGCACCTTCCAAGACATAGCTGAAAATTTCCATGTCCCGGTGAGGATGCTCAGGGAAACCTCGGCCGGCTGCGACGATGTCGTCATTGATCACCCGCAGGCTTCGGAAGCCCATGTGTGAGGGATCGTAGTAATCCGCGAAACTGAAAGTGTGGCGGCTGCGAAGCCATCCATGATCGGCCAAACCACGCTCCAATGCACGGCGCACGGTGATCTCGGATGTTGCGACATGTCTTTCCATGTGGTCAGACTAAGAAAATGAAACTTGATAGGAAATACTTGTTTCCACAAGTTTTCTCAGCCGAATGTTAGCGCTCCCTCGCCCCCCTTCATGAGTGTTTTGTCCTGCTTGGGACTGGCCACGGAGGTGTCGCCAGGCGTTGCGGGGGATGCTCCGCCTGCGACAGCAGCTTGTAGGTCGTTTGGTAAAAGGAATCCGAAGTCAATACCACTATCGAAAGTCTGCGAGGTTCACCTGATCAACAACTTATGTATCATAAAAAAAGTTTTCTTCATCCATGGATTCCATTGCTGGCCGAATGACGCGCACCTCCTGCCACTGCGAACCGGCGAGGATCGCTGGACAGCCTGTGTCTCCGAACTCCGCATCCTCGCCCTGAGTCCAAGTATCCTTCTTGAATGTGTCGTCAGCGCCCCCCCCGGAGGCACTCACCGACGACGCCTTGTTTCTGAACGAAATCCTGAACGAACAAGGCAGCTACTCGCGCGCCTCTCGCAAGCGGCTAACCTGAAAAAGCGTTATAAGGTTGAGCAGAAAAAGAGCCGCGAAGTAAATGCTGTGGCGTTTCCAGTGGAGGGCGCCTGTGACGACTTCATAGGTGCCGATGAAATCGAGCGAAATGCCCCAGACGACCGGCGCAGCGCCCAGGCCGAGGCTGCTGATCACTGTGAAGAGAGCAAAAAAGTGATTGCGCCCCATCTGTGGCATGGTCGCGAAGATGATCCGTGCGTTGGCTACATTGAAGGCGGCTCCGGCAACGCCACAGATGAAATTCAAAAGACAAATGACAACCCATTTGCAGGGTATGATACCAGCGGCAACAAAGAACCAGCCGGCTATGGCTCCACCAAAAAGAATGAGCGCCACCGCAAGCACGGGCTTGCCGCCCAGGCGCTCGAGCATTTTGCCAAGAAACGATAGGCTCACGAGCGCCCCGATGAAGGAAACACCAGTCAGATAAAGGACCTTGGAGACACTGAATTCCGGAAGCTCGTGTAGATACTCCACGGTGAAAACTCCCAAACTGCCGACCACGATGACGAAGGAGAGGTTAAAAAGCAGAAGAGAAAAAAACGGGGGGTAAAAAAGAATCTGTTTCCAGGGCACAGGCTCGGAGGATTGCCGCAGCTGATCGCTGCCACAAACCTCCGGGATGCGCTTGATGAAAAAAAGAGCTCCGGTGCCAGCCAAGGCGCTCACCAGAAAGACAAGCGAGTATTCCATGGAGGCCACGTTGCCGGACATGAGCAGTGCCGAACAGAGAAGCGCCATCAGCGAGCCGCAGAACATGAAAATCTGATCACGGGATAAGAAAACGGCCTTCTCCTCTTCCGGTATGAGAGCGGCGATCCATGGCATCCAGGCGGTGGACGCTATGCCTCGCAGGAAATTAAATACGAAGAGCGATGCGACCAAAAGAACGAGCTTGGCGACCTCATTCAAAAAAAAAAGCAATGGCACAGCGGCCAAGATAAAAATAAAAATCGTCCTCAGCCCCCACCCCATTAAAACGAAACGCTTGTAACCGTAAACCGGCAGCCACTTGGCGGCTGGCAACTGGAGCACTGTCATGAGGGGGGTGAACGCGGCGAGAATGCCGACCACACTGGATGTGGCCCCGATGCTCTTTGCGTAAAGAATCATGGGTGCTCCGAGAACGATCTGAAAAGACAGAGCATTCAGAAGCGCGAACCAGTGGATACTGTAGAATCCCGAAGAGGTCTGCTGTTTCAATGGGGGAATGACGAGGCTTGCATGCTCCGTCGGAATGGCGACGCAGAGAGACTACTTGGGGAGCACAGGCTGTAACTCGGTGCTAGCGGCCTGGAGCGGTAAAACATAAGGCGCTCCCGGCCGGTAGATTGGAGCATCGGTCTTGGGAGGTTGGATGAGGCTGCGCTGGATGTAAGTGGGGTTCGGTGAAGCCGTGAGGTTGTAGCTTCCCTTACCGTCCGGCATCATCGGCGTCCCCCAGCGGGTGCGGCAGACGACTTCATACGCTTTGACGGGTGTTCCGTTGAGAGTGTGGTTCATCATTTCAGGCAACTGAGGCGCAGTGAATGTACTAATGATAGAACCGCCGGCAATGAGCAAAGAAATCATCATATAAAGATAATATGCGAATCCCACGATGAAATGCAATTCCATCAACAGCCTAATGGCAAATTTCTTCGTGATTCGGCATAAGGGCGGTTTGAAAATTTCGAGATTTTAGATTGGATGGTGCCGCGAAACGCGGTTTTTCAAAAATCAGCGGTTAGCAAATTTACATTCTCATTAGCAGGAGTCTGAAATCTCATAGGTTTTCTGGTATAAAAGTCTGATTGTTGGGTTTTCTTGTGGTTTTACGCCGTCTGGATTCTTCCGAGTCTAATCA
>Ga0164293_10005754_pt1 | contig 10566 bp, 13 predicted proteins | sample GEODES118metaG_FD_111487 | JGI IMG/M metagenome (GOLD analysis project Ga0164293, IMG submission 111487) | Eutrophic lake water microbial communities from Lake Mendota, Wisconsin, USA - GEODES118 metaG | ecosystem: Environmental > Aquatic > Freshwater > Lake | place: USA: Lake Mendota...
GACCCGATGGATCGTCTCAGGCCTCTCAATGGTCTGGCCATCGACGATGGATCTGCGTCCAACCTTGCTCTTTTGCTCGATCCAGCGGTGCTGCTGATGCCGTGCAGTGCGCGCCTTGCAGCAGTCGGGCCGATCGCATGGGAAGGGGCCTGCTTGCGCCCAAGGTGATCAGCCACATCCGCGGTCGCTCCAGCCCCAGAACGTCCTTGATCGTCGACGAGTCCCAGAATCTGACCCACCTAAGTCAGGACGATCGTCACCTGAGTGGGCGATGGAACCAAGAGCGTGTTCGCCGGGGATCCCTACCAGATCGACAATCCCGATGGCGATGCTGAGAGCAAGGGTCTCACCTGGCTTGTCGAGCGCTTCAAGAGGCAGAAACGGGCAGGACATGTGTCCCTCTGGCGCTGTGAACGTACGCCGCTGGCAGAGCTTGCGGCGAAGCTGCTGGAGTAAACAAGCGTGCCGGATTTCTGTCCGTTGCCCTTCCCACCCGGACGGTGATCCGTTATCTTCTGAATACCCCCATCCAATTCTCCATGCTCACGGGTAGTGAACTCCTCGCCAAGGTCAAGGAACTCGGCGATGTCTCCAAGTCAGAACTGGTGCGCAGCTGCGGCTACGTCAGCACCAAGAAGGATGGTGCCGAGCGTCTCAATTTCACGGCTTTCTATGAAGCTCTGCTCGAAGCCAAGGGTCTGAGCCTTGGTGATGGTGGCGGCAAAGGTCGCGGCAAAGGCGGCCGCACCCTCAGCTATGTCGCCACGGTCCAGGGCAACGGCAACCTGTTGATCGGCAAGGCCTACACCGCGCTGCTCGACCTCAAGCCCGGTGATGAATTTGAGATCAAGCTCGGCCGCAAGCAGATCAAGCTGATCCCCGCCGGTGGCGAAGAAGAGTGATCCGCTGATCACACGCTGCCGTTGAACGGCAGTGCAAAGCCCGGGCCTTGGCCCGGGCTTTTTGTTGTCTGGCCTGCCGTTGGCCTGAGTTGTGTAACAGTGGTTACAAATCCGAAATCAAACGGTGGCTCTGCCACCAGGGCAGACAGCAGTGCCAAGGTCCGGTTAAGGCCGCGCAGGAACTGTGCAGATCACCCATTGCAATGACGAGCACCTGATTCGCCTGACGGGACGCGAAGCCTCCCTGCTGGTCGATGCCTGCGTGATGGTGGTGCTGGCTGCCGAGTCGGCGCCTCGGGGGGCCTTGCCGCCTGAACTGGCAACGCTGCTGGCAGGCCTGTACGAGCACCTCAGTCCGGCCGTGCGCTGACCATCGCCTGCGGCTGGATCAACCGGTCAAAGTCCTCGGCGCTGATCTCACCCAGTTCCAGGGCTGCCTCGCGCAGGTTCAGCCCATGGCTGTGGGCATGTTTGGCGATCGCGCTGGCCCGGTCGTAGCCGATGGCCGGGGTCAGGGCCGTCACCAGCATCAAGCTGTCGTTGAGCAGCTGTTGGATGCGCTGTTCATCGGCGTGCAGACCGGCGATGCAGTGCTCACGAAAGCTGTCGCAGGCGCCGGACAGCAGTTCGATGCTTTCGAGCACGTTGGCGGCGATCAGGGGTTTGAACACGTTGAGTTCAAAGTTGCCCTGGCTGGCGGCCATCTGCACTGCGGTGTTGTTGCCCATGACCTGCAGGGCCACCATCGTCAGGCTTTCGGCCTGGGTTGGGTTCACTTTGCCCGGCATGATCGATGAGCCCGGTTCGTTCTCGGGCAGTACCAGCTCGCCGAGACCACAGCGGGGGCCGCTGGCCAGCCAACGGATGTCGTTGGCGATCTTGAACAGCGAACCCGCCAGGACCGTGAGGGCTCCATGCAGCGAGGCCAGGGCTTCATGGCCCGCCAGGGCGGCAAAGCGGTTGGCGGCACTGCTGAATGGCAGCCCAAGCCGTTCACTGAGACGCGCGGCCACGGCGTCACCAAACCCCAGTGGCGCGTTCAGTCCGGTGCCCACCGCCGTACCGCCGATCGCCAGCTGCAGCACCTGGGGCTGGCAGGCCCTGATGCTGTCGAGGGCCAGCTCAAGTTGGGCTGCATAGCCACTGAACTCCTGCCCGAGGGTCAGCGGCACGGCATCCTGTAGGTGGGTGCGGCCGATCTTGACGATGCCGGCAAAGCCTGCGGCCTTCTCGGCCAATGCTTTGGCCAGAGCCTCGGCTGCCGGAATCAGGGTTTGCTGCAGGTCGAGGGCGACGGCCACATGCAGCGCTGTGGGAAAGGTGTCATTGCTCGACTGGCTCAGGTTGACGTGATCGTTGGGATGGATCGGATCCTTGCTCCCCAGCGCACCACCGAGGATTTCGATGGCCCTGTTGGCGATCACCTCGTTGGCGTTCATGTTGGTCTGGGTGCCTGAACCGGTCTGCCAGATCTTCAGCGGGAACTCCCGATCGAGCTGTCCACTGGCCACCTCTTCGGCCGCGGCCACGATGGCGGCGCAGCGCTCGCCATCGAGCCGTCCCATGCGCTGGTTCACCTCTGCGCAGGCCGCCTTGAGCGCGCCAAAGGCATGGATCAGTGGCAGCGGCATCAGCTGCCCGAACGGAAAGAAATGGATTGATCGCTGGGTCTGGGCCCCCCAGTAGTGCTCGGCCGACACGGCGATGGGGCCCATGCTGTCGCGTTCCAGCCGGGTGCCGGTCCGACTCATCGGGAGACCACCTCGCTGTTGAGTTCGTTGAAGCTCATCGTTGTCTCCTGGCCGTCGCCTTGGGGCAGTGGCAACCCTGTGGCGGCGCTGATGGCGGCATTGATCTTGCTCAGCTCAACCTGGCCTGTGGCACTAAGCCGCACGGTGCCGCCTCCATCCAGCACCACCACCTGGGGCACCACCCCGCTCCAGTAATGGGCTGGGTCTGTGGGGCCGCCGTCGGCACGGTTCTGCAGCGGATCGGTGGTCAGTGGCATCAGCTCGACGGCATTGCCCCACAGCCGTTGCAGTTCCGATACCACCGCGGCGTAGCGCTTGCTGGCCGCAGCATCGTCCAGGTAATAGACGATCACCACGGGACGGCTGGCCTCCAGGGCCTGTTCGAGGCTGCTGCGCGGCGGCACCAGTGAGCCGTTGCCGGCATAGAGGGCATAGATGTTGCCGTCGTAGCTGTTGGTGTTCAGTGCCGCCTGGACCTGCAGCGGTTCAAGCCCGAATCGGGGCAGCGGCAGCAGTAGCAGCAGCAGCAGACACAGGGCTGTAAGACAACGGCGCAGCCAGCAGACCAACACAAGCGCATTGCAGTTGGGCTCATTGTGACCCCCTGAGGCTGCGGCCCATGCCTTGAACGATGCCCTTGCCGACGAGGCCGATCGCCCGGCCGACCACCTCGGTGAGCAGGACCACCACCACGCGGCCGATGCCCTGGATCAGGCTGTGCAGCTGGGGGGCCAGGGCATCGCGGGTCTCGAGCGCCAGGGTCACCAGTTGCTGGGACCAGGTCAGCTGGCGCAGCTCCTGGTCCCTGGGTTCCGTCTGCTGACGCAGGGTGATGGCGCCAGCATCGATGCTCAGCAACGGGCGGCGGCTTTCATAGACCGCCACCGGCCGTTCCAGCCAGTTGGTCCAGCGTTGCTGGGCATTGAGCTGATTGCGCAGTCGCTCAAGGTTTCGGGTCGACAGCAGCTCGGGTACCAGCAGATAGCGGCGCAGCTCAGGCCAGGCTGCACAGCACGTCAGCACCTGGGCGCTCAGCTGTTCGGCAGAACGCACCAGCCAGTTGGCCACCAACTGCTCGAGGTGCAAGAGGGCCAGGGGAGCGTCGGGGGCCAGCAGCTGTCCATCCACCAGCAGGGGTTGGTCCAACACCAGGGCGGCCAGCATGGCCTGGGGGTCGGGCAGTTCGGGATCGCTGCCGTTCAGGTCGCAGCGGTCCACCAAGGTTTCGGCCACCGGCCGAAGGCTCCCCTCCTGGGGCAGTTGTACATAGGGGCTGGCCATGTGGCGCAGGGCCTGACGCCGTAGGTCGTCCTGCAGGGCAAACCACCGCTCACGCAGCTGACCGCTGGATTCGTGATCCTGGCGCAATTGTTGGCGCAACAGGGTCAGATGCTCCAACAGGGCCAGCAGCAGATCGCTGCGCCGTTGGGGCTGCAGTCCCTCGAGCGCCAGCAGTTGGCCGCTGCGGTTGCTCAGCTCCTCGCCGATGCGCTGGCGCAGGCGTCCACAGATCGCGTCCCAGGTGCCGTCGGCAGTTCGCTGGCCCAGGCTGATCACCGTGGGGGCAGAGTTCCTGGTCTGCTGGGGTTTGGATCCATTCAACGGTGCCCGGGGCAGCGACTGGGATGGGACCGGCATGGGTCCCCAGGCCAAGCTCAGGGGACCCCACAGCAGGTGCAGCAGCGAGCGTGCGGCCCACAATTCACGCCGGCGCCCCTGCAGCATCAACAGCATCACCGGATGGGTAGGGCCGGCCTGGAGCATCTGATCGCACAGCGCCAGATCCTGTTCGATCTGTTGCAGGCCACTGATCAGCAGCCATTGGCCCAGCCCCAGGGCGGGGCCTGGTGCGACTGCGCCTGCGTCAGGCTGGGGGCCGCCGACCAGTTGCACCTCGCGGCCCCCGGCCAGCACCGTACCCAGTGCCTTCAGCAGCCCGTCAGCCGAGGGTGCTTGCAGCAGCCCTTCGGCAGGGAGGGACAGCAGCAGGGCCTGGGGCCAGGGCCCTGCTGCGGGCAAGGTGATCAGCAGCGGCGCCGGTTGCCAGGTGTGGTGCAGGTGATGGGCTTCGCGCCAGAGGGCCTCGGGCTCGATGCTGGCGTCCACGCACCAGAGCACTAGCTGGGGAGGGCCATCCAGGGTCTCGGGTCGGGTGCCCACCGTGTAGGTCTGGGGCGACTGTTCCAGCAGGCGCACCAACCCTTCGGCCAGTAACGGCTCCGCCAACAACAGGATCCGCTGACCCACTGGCGGTTCACAAAACGTGGCCACACGGTAACGGCAGAACGGCCGTTGGCCAGCGTTTCAGCTGTGCGCGCCCAGCGTTGATGGATCGGGATCACGGCGTCCCGACATCAGCACGGAATAGCTCTCGATGCGGAAGCCTGTTGTGCTCTCGATCTGGGCAATCAGGTCGGCCGGCAACACCAGATCCAGGTCCTGGATTTCACCAGACTGCGAGCAGATCAAATGGCTGTGGGGATCGCTGCGGTAGCCATAGAGCCTGCCACTGGCCCGGTCCAGGCATTCGATGACGCCGGCTGACTGCAGAGCCTCAAGATTTTGGTAAACGGATGTGTGTCCGATGTTGCGGCCCTGGTTGTTCAGCTTCTCGAAAATGTCGCGCGCGCTGAGGTGGCTGCGTTCCTGCCAGAGCAAATCGAGCACCATGCGGCGTTGTCGACTCAGGCGCATGCCCAGTTCGCGGCAGCGGCGGTAGACCGCCTCGAGCGGGGATTGGCTCGCGGGCACGCGCGTGTGGGCTAAGCCTGAAGGGGTGGTGCCCAAGTGATGCACCGGACAAAGCGGTGATTCTGTTATAGGCCAATACGAAGCGATTACGCGTAGGGGCAGCTGAGCGGGTCCTGCAGGCGTCCGTCGCCGACGGCCTGCAGTGCCTCGGCCAGATCCACCCGCCCGTCGTATAAGGCCCGGCCGACGATCACCCCATCCACCCCCAGGGGCGCCAGGCTCAGCAGCGACAGCAGGTGCTCGAGTGTGCCGATGCCCCCCGAGGCGATCACCGGCACGGTGCTGGCTTCGGCCATGGCGCGCAACGCTTCCAGGTTGGGGCCTGCCAGGGTGCCGTCGGTGGCAATGTCGGTGCTAATGATCGCGGCGATTGCGGTGCGGCTGAACCGTTGGGCCAGATCGGTGGCCAGGGTGCTGCTTTCGCTGATCCAGCCGCGTGTGGCCACCCGCCCCTCGCGGGCATCGATGCCGACGACGATGCGCTGCGGGTGTTGATCGGCCAGCTGATCGACCAGTTCGGGATGTTCAAGGGCCACCGTGCCCAGGATCACCCGGTCCAGCCCACAGGCCAGCAGCTCCCGGGCGCGCTCGGCGCTGCGCACACCCCCGCCCAGCTGCACGGGGATGTCCAGCGCCGCGGTGATCGCCTTGACGACGGCGTCGTTGACCGGTTGACCGCTGCGGGCCCCATCAAGATCCACCAGGTGCAGGCGGCGGGCCCCCTGGGCCTGCCAGCTCAGGGCCTGGGCGACCGGGTCGTCCGAAAAACGGGTGACCTGGTCGTAATCGCCCTGGTGCAGACGCACGCACTGGCCGTCGAGCAGGTCGATCGCGGGGATGATCTCCATGGGTTCAGGTTGCCAGAGCCCGTGCGGGTTTGAATGGCCGCCAGTTTCGTGGCCCGTCGACCGGGCAGCGGCATGAACATCCTGGTGATGGGCGGCACCCGTTTTGTCGGCAAGCCCCTGGTGGCCCAGTTGCTGGCCCAGGGCCACGCCCTGACCCTGTTCACCCGGGGCAACAAGCCAGCACCGGACGCTGTCGAGCACCTGGTTGGTGATCGCAGCAGTGCCGAAGGCCTGGCCCCGTTGGCGGGCCGCAGCTTTGATGTGATCGTCGACAGCTCGGGCCGCACCCTGGAGGACACCCAGGCTGTGCTCGCGCATACCGGGGCTCCCAGCCATCGCTTGGTGTACGTGAGCTCAGCGGGTGTCTATGCCGACAGCGAGCTGTGGCCTCTCGATGAGGACAGCCCCACCGATCCCGCCAGCCGCCACGCCGGCAAGCTGGACACCGAATCCTGGCTGCGGGCCGAGGGAATTCCGTTCACCAGCTTCCGGCCCACCTACATCGTTGGGCCGGGCAACTACAACCCTGTGGAGAGCTGGTTCTTTGACCGCATCGTGCATGGCCGTCCGGTGCCGCTGCCTGGCGATGGCAGCACGATCACCCAGCTGGGCCATGTGCACGACCTGGCCACGGCCATGGCCCGCTGCATCGGCGTGGATGCAGCGGCCAACCGCATTTACAACTGCAGCGGCCGCCAGGGCATCACCTTTAGGGGGCTGGTGCATGCCGCGGCGATAGCCGCCGGCAAGGATCCGGCAGCGGTCGAGATCCGTGGCTTTGACCCTGCCGGGCTCGACAAGAAAGCCCGCAAGGCCTTCCCGCTGCGGATGGCCCATTTCCTGACCGACATCACCCGGGTGCGGCGCGAGCTGGCCTGGGAGCCCCAGTTCGATCTGGCCGCCACCCTGGCCGACAGCTACACCAACGACTACGCCCTGCGCTTGCCCACCAGCCCCGATTTCAGTGCTGATGCGGCGTTGATCGGCTGATCAGCGGGCGCGCCAGTAGCCCACGGCCGAACTTAGGGCCAGCAGTAGCGAGGGCCAGAACAGCCAGAAGCCAAGCGGGTGCAACACGGCCGTGGCGGCGCTGCCGCCCCAGCCAGGCGGCCACAGCAGCAGCAGCAGGCTGGCGAACTGCAGCACAGTCTTGGCTTTGCCGCTTAGGGAGGCCGGCCCGCCGCTGGCTTCGCCGGCGCGCCAGCCGCTGATCAGCAGTTCGCGCGCCAGCAGCAGCCAGATCGCCCACAGGGGCAACTGGCCGGCCGCCCCCAACCACAGCAGCGGTGCGCTGACCAGGATCTTGTCGGTCAGGGGGTCGAGGCGGGCTCCCCAGACGCTGCCCCCACCGGCGCGGCGCGCCAGCAACCCATCGAGCCAGTCGGACAGACCGCCGCTCAGCAGCAGCAGCCAGGCCAGGCCCATCTGCTGCGTGGACAAGGCCACGATCAACGGCAGACCCAGCAGGGCCCGGGTCACGGTGAGACCATCGGCCAGCTGACGCATGCGCCTTGGGGTCATTGCTGGGGCTGCCGCACTCGGCCCCAGAATGCCTGCAGTTGATCCGACCTGCCCGTGGTGCAGCAGCCCGTCTCCGCCGTGATGACCTCTCCGGTGCTCAGCGTCACCCAGGCCAGTCCTCTGCAGGAGGCTGTGCAGTTGATGAGCGCGCACCACGTCAGCGGCCTGGCGGTGGTCGATGCCGACGGCGCCCTGGTGGGCGAGTTGACCGAGCAGGACCTGATGGTGCGCGAGAGCGGCTTTGATGCTGGCCCCTACGTGATGCTGTTGGACGCGGTGATCTACCTGCGCAATCCGCTCAACTGGGACAAGGAGGTGCACCAGGTGCTGGGCAGCACCGTTGGCGAGGTGATGGGCAAGACCCCCCACAGCTGCAGCGCCGACCTGGGTCTGCCGGCTGCGGCCAAGCTGCTGCATGAACGCAGCACCCAACGCCTGTTTGTGCTCGACCAAGGCCGCCGGCCGGTGGGTGTGCTGACCCGCGGCGATGTCGTGCGGGCCCTGGCGGCGGCCGGCTAGCTCGCCTCAGGGCGGCGGCAGCAGCGGCGGCGGCGGTGCCCCAGGGGGCATGGCTGTCGCCTGGGGACCGGTCGGCTCCTGGGCCAGCGGGGGTGGCTCCTGGGGTGGGGCCAGCAGCGGTCGGGTCTCGGCGGTTCCTGCAGCAGGGTCGGCATTGGGCAGCGGAGCTCCGGCAGGAAGCACCAGCGGTGGTGGTAGATCGGCCGGCAGGCCGAGGGGCTCGCTGTTGGCGTCTCTGCCGTCTGCAGCACCCCGCTCTTCGCTTTGGCGTTGGCGCAGGGCCAGCGGGTCGGCGCTGATCGGCGGCTCACGCAGGGGTGATCCCCGTCGCGCCATCTTGGGGTCCACCTCACTCGGGCGCGGTGCCCAGATCAGCCGGGCGATCGGTTCCACGCCCTGTTCCATCAGGCGGTTGAAGCCGGCCAGGGCGCGGTCGACCAGCTGGCTGCCCAGGGTCTGACCGCAGCTGAGCGGATTGCTGCAGGGCCCTTCGGCGGCTCTGGCGCTGAGACCGGTCAGCAACGATCCCTGCAGGGGGATGTCCCGCCGGCTCAGCCGCAGCATGTAAGGCACATGCACAAAGCTGGTGGCCCCACCGCTGATCCAGTTGGCGTCCTCCTGGCTGAAGCCCTTGATGCCCGGAATGATGAAACGGCTCTTGGAGGCGTGATCGGGCAAGTAGGCGGCCCGCAGCCCCCTGCGCCGAGCCAGCGCGCGGGTTTGTTCAAGGGTGAGCCCGTCGCGGCTCATTAGAACCTCGATGCGGCCGTCGGGGCGCAGGCCGATCAGCATGCGGATCCGCGGCAGGAAGTAGCGGATCTGTTGGCCCATGCTGATGCTGTAGGCCCCCCTGTAGCTGGCGGGGGGCCGCTCCAGGTCGTTGTAGATGCTGTGCAGGCCGCCGATGAAGGTGTCAAACCGCTGGGCCCGGGCGTTGGTGAGTTCCCCATAACCGAACTCGACCCCCCCATCGCGCCGGATGCCCACAAAGGCTCGCTGCCGTGCTGCCGTTCGGTTGCGGCCCCGCCAGATGCGATCTCCCAGCTTGAGATCGCCCAGGGGCACGGTCACCTCGCGCCCGCCATCGACATGGCGCTCGTACATCGGGCCCGAAACAAAGGCCAGGGCCTGGCGATCGGCAAAGGCCTGCTGCTCCTGGTCCCAGCCCTCGAACAGATCGATCTGCACCTTGCGTGGATCAAAATCCAGCGCGAAGGCCTCGTCGTCATCGAGCTGGCGGAACGGTTGGCCATCACCCCGCACCAGCAGCTCCGCGGCTGCAGGACTCTTGTCTTCCGGCAGCGGTGGGGCGATCGCGACCAGAAAGGTCAGCAGCCCAACGGGTATGGCGATGGTCAGAGACCGTTTGCGTCGCCACAAGGGCCGCCGCCTGGCTGAGCTGCTCAAGCGGCCCTGGGGGGTCGCTGCCGCGTCACGGCCTGATGATTCCACGCAACGATGGCCCCGTCAGCGATCAGCCACAGGATTTCACCCTGGGCGGCAGGGTGGCCGCCCGTCAAGCTGCCAAACGACGGCAACGCCAGCCTGGCCTGCGGCTGGTCCAGGCTGAAACAGGGGGTGCGCACCCGGTTGTTGCCCCGGCCCAGGCAGGCCACCGGGTGCAGATGCCCGCACAGGTTCAGCCTGCCGGGGTGGGGGTCCGGTTCGTGGCTCAGCCACCAGGGCCCCAGCGTTTGGGGCGGCTCCTGTCTCAGGCTGCCGAGCACGCAGCCCTGGTCATGGTTGCCGCCGATCAACCGCAGCGGACAGCCCAGCAGTTGGGGCAGGGCCTCCAGTGTCTGCAGCAAGTCGGGGGTCAGACCGATCCGGCTGTGGATCAGGTCCCCCAGCACGATCACCTGCGCCGGTGCCCAGCGCTGGCTCAGCGCCAGCAGGGCGTTGAGCGTTGAGCGATCACCATCGGATGGCAAGGGAATGCCGGCACGCTGGAACGTTTCCGCCTTTCCAAGATGGAGATCGGCGACCAACAGCGTGCGCCTCGTTGAATCCCAGGCAGCCTTGTCGGCCAGCAGTTGCAGCGTGTGCCCCTGCCAGTGCAGCGGCAACTGCGTGGTCTGATGCCCCAAGTCCCTGCTCACCGGGTTCCCATCACCCGCTGGTAGGCCGGGCGTGCAGCGGTGGCGGCGATGGTGGCCTGCACGTTGGGGTAGGGGCTCAGGTCGATCTGGGGAAAGAAGATCGGCAGGTAGGCCAGGTAGGCGTTGACGGCGCAGTCGGCCACACTCCAGCCCGGATCGCCCCAGGGGCCGGCCA
>Ga0164293_10005755_pt1 | contig 10566 bp, 6 predicted proteins | sample GEODES118metaG_FD_111487 | JGI IMG/M metagenome (GOLD analysis project Ga0164293, IMG submission 111487) | Eutrophic lake water microbial communities from Lake Mendota, Wisconsin, USA - GEODES118 metaG | ecosystem: Environmental > Aquatic > Freshwater > Lake | place: USA: Lake Mendota, Wisconsin...
CGGGGAGACGAGACTCCTGATGGCTTGGCCATTTTCCGGAACGCGGTCGCAGCTTGCGTTTAGCTAAATTGCCCAGCTTCTTTGCCGGGCACCAAGATATTTTCAGGTCCGCCTTTTTAGTTTGCTCCCGGGCCTTGGTATTCGCCAGAGTAGCGGACCGCTGCATTTCTGCATGCTGACCTTGCGCACCTCGGCAGTCATCGACCTGCTAGCTGTCAATCTGCGGGAACTTTGCCGATCGTTCAAACTTTGACGAAAGAAGTCAGTTTGCCGATTCCGATGACTATTCCGACAAGGTCCCATTCCCTCGCGGGAGGCCGATTGGCCATTCGGACTTGGTGCAAACAAGGATTTTCAGATGCGATTCGTCAAAATGGTGCTGCTGGTCACCGCGTTGGTGACTGGTTGGGGAACTCAGCCCTCGTTCGCCCAGTACAACATGCCTTCCGGCCAGAATTCCTGGAAGGCAGACCGACAGCAGCGGTTGAGCATGATTCCACCCGCAGGCTCGCGTCAGCGTCCGGCCGGGATGAATTCGGGTTACTCCCAACCGGGAGTTACCGAGCAACCGCTGGAGACTTATCAAGCGCCTCGCCAAGCGAGCCGGATCGCCAGTCAGGCGTCGCCGGGCCGCGTGGCCCAAACGGCTGCCCGTGGCTCCAACGGCTACTTGCCACAGAAATTCCGGGGCACCCAAGCCGACCAAGTGATTGAGGCTCCGGCGCCGCGCCAAGCAGCGCCAGCAGTTCAAGCACCGGCACCCGCCGCGGCTGCTGGTGGCCTTCCAGCACCGAGCATGGCACTTGATGGCTACTCCGAACGAATTGAATTCGACTACGAACAGCCTGGTCAAATGATGGTTGGCGAGAGCTACTTCGATGACGGCGGCAGCTGCGCGACATGCGGAGACTGCGAAACGGGTTGCCAGGATTGCATTGGATACGGCCGTGTCGGGGGAGTGCCGCCCGGATACATTGCCGACTGCTGGATGTTTGGCTTGGGTCGGATTTTGCGTGAAGCCGAGTACTTCGGCGGTGCCCAGGCATTTCAGACTTCCTCCTTCCTGATTCCAGGAACCAACGAGCGAATCGGAGATTGCAGCTTCGGCTTTTACACCGGCTTGAATCTTGGTTTGCCGCTGCGACAGCTGACGTGCGGCTTGGTTTCAGGTCAGTTCGGCGTGCGCACGGTTCAAAGCGACTATAACGGCGATTTGTTTTCATCTGACAACCGCGACCAGCTCTTCCTGACCACCGGCTTTTACCGTCGGGTCGACTACGGCCTGCAGTTTGGCGTGGTGATGGATTACCTTCGGGAAAACTGGTTTACCGATACCGAAGTAATTCAGATGCGTGGTGATTTGGCTTGGGTTTACCCGACTGGCTCTGCGTTCGGCTTCCGATTTACCAAGAATGTTCAGGATTGGGTCTCGGATGGCGTGGTCGATGGGACGTCGTTCTCGGACCTGCGGACCGGGACGTACAATCAGAGCCGGTTTTATTGGCGAAATGGCTGCGTCAACGGCGGTTGGGCTGACTTTTTCCTGGGCTGGACTGATGAAAGCCATGTTGTCGGCGGTGTGGAATACGATATTCCGTTGACCGAGACTTGGGCCATTAATTCCGGTTTCACCTATCTTTTCCCTCGAGACAATCCTGAGGCGACCAGCTTCGCCGGAAACTCCAGCGATGCCTGGAATGTGTTTGTCGGTATGGCCTGGCGACCAATGGGCCGCAACTGGTATCGAAATTACGACCAACCACTGTTGCCGGTTGCCGACAATGGCTCAATGGTTCTTCGCCGAGGTTACTAATCTGCCTGCAGGAACCTGCCCCGCCGCAGTGCGCGGGTGAGCCGGTTCCTGACCTGCCAGCTACAGGGGACCCGAATCCTTTTCGGGTCCCTTTTTCGTTGCTGCACTCGGTTACGCCCTCCAAGCCATCCGCTATACTCTAAGGTGGCGAAGCGGCCGAAGCCGCTGCACAACTTTCATTTGTTGCCTGGTCGAGCCGGGACGGTATGGCTTTCAAACCTGACGATTCTGAATATCTCCCCAATGATCCCCGCCGCCCGATTCCGGCCGGTGATGACTTCATGGAACTCTTTGGTTCCGGGGGCTTGGATTTTGAACCGGTTGTCGATGACGATGACGAGGCTGAATCCCCGCCGCCCATGGAAGAAGTCCGGTTAGTCATTCCAGCGGAAGATACGACCGCTGACTCTACCGCAGGTACGGCACCCAAATCCGGCCCTCGCACGGCCACGGGTCCGGGAAATCAATCTTCCGGCCAAGCAAAGCGGGGAGCTTCCAAAGACCCTCGGAGCGGAAATACTGGAGCCGGTCAGCCGAGATCCGGCGAGCAACAACGCAAACCAGAAAAGGCCGCACGAGGCGATCAACCCCCGCGAGCTCCACAGACTGAGCCCGTCTCTCGGGAAAGCACTGCTGAGCGGGGAAAGCCTGGCCGCAGTTCTTCTCCGCGCTCCCAGCAGGGGCAGCGCGCTAGTGAGTCGCCTAGTAATTCGCCAGTTGCGGCTGGCCCTGCATCCAGCCCCCCTGCATCTGCTCCACCACCTTCCAAAGAAAAGAAATCAATGTCTCACTGGGAACGCCTCGCAGCAATGCTGGGTTTGAAAAGCGGCGAATCAAAAGAAGCAACTTCGGCTGAGAGCGCCGGTTCGTCCGATCGGACCTCGGAAAATGAAAACAAGCGAGAGGCTCCAACCAAAAACCGCCAGCGTGAAATAACCTCGGCTGAGTCAGAATCCCCTTTGTCGGAACTGTTTACGCCGACCATTCCCCCGGAAGAGCGGCGGCGAGAAGAGACGCTGATTGATGACGTTACTTATTTTGAAGAAGTCGTTGAAGACGAAATCGAGTACACGGACGAACCCCACAGCGATGAACTCGTAAACGACGATGACTTTGTTGAATTCGCAGTCGAGGAACTTGACCCGGACTCCCGCGAATCGGGTTCATTTGGCCGAGAGGATGCTCCCAGTCGCCGTGAAACGAAGCCCAGACGCGAAGCCGGCCCGAAACGCGAATCAGTCGCCCAAGACGCGGACGACGCGGAAGAGGCTCCCGAGCGCAGTGGCAAACGGCGCCGGAGAGGTCGCCGGGGCCGTGGTCGGAACGAAGAACAAATGACGACCCCAGAACGTTCCAGCTCCGAACGAGTCGACTTCGACGAGATCAAGGATGATAGCGAGCCAGCCGATGTTCCCGAGGCACGTTCTCCTCAACCCGTGCGAGAACCACGCCCGGTCCGCGGTGAAGCCCCGCGCGATCGCGGTGAAGCCCCGCGCGATCGCGGTGAAAAGACGCGAGATCGCAATCCACCACGCGAACGTTCCTCTTCACGTGGACCATCGGGCAGCAAGCAATCAGGTGACCGGGAAGAGCTAGTTAACTCGGGCGATCGTGCCCCCCGAAGCGAACGCGGACCGCGTGGTCGCGATGATGGGCGTGGTCGCGATGATGGGCGTGGTCGCGATGAGGTCCGCAGTCGCGATGAGGTCCGCAGGCCCAAACCCCGGCGAGACGAGTTTGAGGCTGGACTGGATGAAGAATTGAATTCTGAACCAAGAGGTCGAGCTGCGTTTTCGGACCAAGAAAATGCGGGTCGCGGTGATTCCCGCAGTGGACGGCCTGGTAGCCGCCGTGGCGGCGAGGGTTCGCGGGCCGACAATGAGCGGGATGAGCCACGCTCCGAGCGCGGAGCTCGCGGAACACGGGGAAGTCGGGACGAATCACGGGAAGCCGAGCGTCGCGATGGACGATCAGAGACAAGCCGATCGGCAAAACGGCCGGCACCGGTCGATGACCAGGGTGATGATTTCGTTGATTTTGGAGACGACCATTCTGAATCGTCGGATCGGGACAAGAACATTACAACTTGGACCGAGGCGATCGGTTCGATTGTTGACGGAAACATGAAGTCCCGTAAGGGCGGACGCGGTGGCTCCCGGGGTCGCTCTCGCGATGGTGGCGGCCGTTCCGCCGGACCACGACAGGGTGACTCCCGAGGTGGTGACTCCCGAGGCGGAAACTCCGATGGAGGTGAAGAACGATCCAGTGGTGGAAGCGAAGTCAGCGAACCCCGGAGCGGACAACGCGGCGAATCCAAGGGCGGCGAATCCAAGGGCGGTGAATCCAAGGGCGGCGAATCGCGAGGTGCCCAGCGAGGCGACTCCCGTCGCGAAAACCGCCCCGCAGGTGACCGAGTCGATCGTGGTGACCGCGGTGAACGAAATGACCGTGGCGAACGAAATGACCGTGGCGAACGAAATGACCGCGGTGAACGTGGTGATCGCGGTGAACGTGGTGATCGCGGAGACCGTGGTGATCGCGGAGACCGTGGCGATCGAGGCGGACGTGGTCGAGGTGGCCGTGACAGCAGTGGCCGGGGACCCGACTCCCGTCGCTAAGTAATCGGCTCAAGCCCTGAATCGTGGGCTGGACTCAGGCCGAATCAGCCGGCGCATACCTCAAATTGACGACCTAACGGCTCCGTCAACTCCGTGTGCGTTCGCGTTTTGATTCGCTGCGGATTTTTCACCGCCTGGTTTCCCCTCCCGACTCAATCAATACTCGCTGCGAAAACTCAATGCGAAAGTTTTTCTTCCCGAAAGGCAGGCTCAGATGGTCCATGCTCTCAGTCGATGCTCTTTTATCCTGTTCGCTGGTCTCCTTTCCATTTGCCTTCTGACTGGGGACGTATTCAGCCAAGCCGCTACCGAGCGGCAGGACTATTGCGTCTACAAACCAGCGGAAGGCCGGGCTAACGGATTGAAAATTGTGTTTCTGGCTGGGGACGAAGAGTATCGTTCGGAAGAGGCATTCCCAATGCTCGCCCAAATCCTCACCCGCCATCATGGCTTCCACTGCACTGTTCTTTTCCCCATCAATCCGGAAACGGGAGAGATCGACCCCAACAACCAGGTCAACATCCCGCATCTCGAGCTGCTGGATGACGCCGATCTGGTGGTCATGGGCTGGCGTTTTCGCCATCCACCTGCCGAGGCGATGCAACATTTCCTCAAGTACTTTCAAGCTGGCAAGCCCATCATCGGGATTCGGACTTCGACACACGCTTTTGCTTTCCCGGGGGATGCCCCTGCAGAACTCCAACGCCTGACGTGGAATTCACAGGATTGGCCGGGTGGTTTCGGCAAACAGGTTTTTGGTGAAACCTGGGTCAGCCATCACGGCAATCACGGTGGCGAAAGCACCCGGGGCGTTGTTGAACCGGCTCAGGCAACTCACCCGATTCTTACCGGCGTGCAAGATGTCTGGGGCCCGACCGACGTTTACGGCATCAATGAATTGCCCGCAGATGCCAAGGTTTTGCTGCGCGGTCAGGTTTTGGCTGGAATGCAGCCCACTGACCCAGCGGTATCGGGTGCCAAGAATGACCCAATGATGCCCTTGGTCTGGGCCCGCGAAACCGCCGTAGCCCCCGGTCTCCCGGCAGGCCGCTATGTTTGCTCAACCATTGGCTCGGCTGATGACTTTTCCAGTTCTGACTTGCGCCGATTATTGGTAAATGCCTGCTATTGGTGCACCGGTCGAGAAGCCGATATCAAGCCAAACAGTTCGGTCGAATTTGTCAGCCCTTACAAACCAACCAAATTCGGTTTCAACGCCTTTCAAAAAGGCCGGACTCCGCGGGATTACGATTAGTCTCAGCCAGAGACTTGGCAACTTTATCGGGCGGTCCAGCTTTACAGGAATTGGCAAGGCCACGGCCCTGTGGCTTGACCCCTGGGCGAGGCAATTCCTCCTGCCCTTACGAGCCGTTTTCCCGGAAAACGTCCCCGGGGCAAGCGAATCTTGCCCAGCTACAGTCGAACTGCACTAGCGTTTCCCCCGTAAAATTGGCGGTTTTTCGCTGGGAGCCTTGGGGAATTCCGGGTCCTTGTGTATGATTTGTCGTTTCCCAACCGATAGCAATACTTTGGATACTGTTGACGACAGGCAAGGTGATTTGAATGAGTAATGAAATTCTGGACAAAGTAGCCCAGTCAAGCATCAAGGCAGAAGCCCCGAAATTTGCGGTGGGTGACACCGTTGATGTTCATTGCCTGATTATGGAAGGCGAGAAGACCCGGACCCAAATCTTTTCGGGAACCATCATTGCCCACAGCGGCCGCGGTGTGAACGAAATGTTCACGGTTCGTCGAATTGTTGCCGGTGAAGGTGTGGAACGTAAGTTCCCTGTTCACTCGCCGAAAATCGCCAAGGTCGACGTCAAGCGTTCGGCCATTGTCCGCCGTGCGAAGCTCTATTACCTCCGCGATCGTTCCGGCAAGGCCACCAAACTGACCGAGAAGCGCTAATTCCGCTCTGATTCGGATCGAGTCGGCGGATCGAGTCCTTTGGTCCCACCCGGCCTCCCGTCAACCGGAACCTCGCCATATCAGGGCCCGCTCAAGTTGCCCTAAACAATGCCCCATGAAAAACTCAAAGCCCTCGGCTAGACTTGCTCGCCGAGGGCTTTTTTCGTGTTTGCGAAGAATACCTTGAAGGGACTTTCTCGAATGGAGGCCTATAGACGGTCGTTACGCCGCTCGCGTGGCGTTTTCCTCTCGCCCCTTGCGAAAAGACGCCCGCGTTACCGACTCGGCCAAGTCGATTAGTTTGTCGCCGTAGTCAGCGAAGCGATATCGACTGTGAACCCGTTCGATGGACCGAGTTCGCAAGGCAGCCGTCATCTCTGGCTGCATGGAGAACATTCGAATGATGGCAGAAGTCTGCTCGTAGTCAGCATAGGGCACGACAGCTCCCACGCCTCCAGCCAGAGCCTCAGGCGCTCCTCCCGATTTGTCGAAAGCAATGATCGGCAGGCCGGCCGCCATTGCCTCGTGAATGACGCAAGGAAAGGGATCGACCCGCGAGGACATCAGGAACAGGTCTGAACCAAAAAAGTAAGGCTCCACGTTCGCCCGCTCGCCAATGAAGTGCACGCGACTTTTGGCGGTGCTCCGCTCCAGATCGAGCATCACGTAGTGGTAGGGCGAGTGCGTCCAACGAGGTCCCTCTCCCACCCAGACAAAGTGAATTGGTTGACCGGCGACCGGCAGGTCGCTGACTCGCCTTGCAATATTTGCGAAATGGTCAATTCCCTTCCGCATGTCGAGCGTGCCACAACCGAGCACCACAAAGCTCTGCTCTGGCAGATTCAATTCCCGGCGAACCTGCAAGCGCGCCTGCTCACGCGTGATTCCCTTACCAAACTCCGGGTTGAGCAATCCTTGAGGCAAGACAATGGCTTTGCCGCTCGGCATCGGGGCCTTGGCATCCGCAGCCTCGCGTACCGCATGGACCGGAAAAATCACTTTTTCGGAGTACTTATAGACATTCTGAAAATCCTCCTCGGTATACGAAGAAGGAAGTTCATGAACGAGATACAACATTCGAACTCCGCAATCAGCCAATTCCTCGGCAATGAAGCGGGACTCCATGCTATTGCAAATTGCCAGTACCGGCGGGTTTCCTTTCTCTCGGGCTACCCACCGTTGTATTTTCTTCTTCAGTTCGTCGCTCGGCTTTCGCGGCACGTTCACGCAATCGACTTCAGAGTACTTCTTAAAGTCGCCGACCAGGTGCCCACCGTTGTGCAGTACCGTCTCGCACTGGATATCGCAGTGCTGCTGAAAGTGCTTGAGAATGTTCAGGATAATCAGTGGTGCTCCCGTTCGTGTCGCTTCATGGGAGACGAACAGCACGCGCTGCTTACCGGAGCCTCCGGATGCCTGCTTTTCCGGGCTCGCTTTAAAAATCCGCAATCCGTTCTTCGAGAACTTGGAGAGCATACTCATCCACGACACTCCTGTCAGTTTTCTACTGGCAACATCCTTGCACCAGCAATCCAGCTCACTCGCAATCCAGCCCAGAACAGGCATGGTTCGAATCTGCTCAAACCAAGCCAGCTATCTCGGGCTTCCTCCGCAGCGAAACCAAACGACAACGGCTCAAATTCATTCAGGCAATCCGAATCGCCCATCGCTACACGGGAAATAGCAGCTTCCCTTAAACCGGGCAAGGCAGTTTTTAATATCGCCGACGTTATCCCCGACAAACTGCTAGCGACTGCAGCAGGCTGGCTCAAGCGGACCGGGCAAAGAGCCCCTGAAACTCCAGCGAACGCCCCGCCGCCTCGTCTCGGGGACAATCGACAACGACTTTGCCGGCTTCCATCACCAGGACCCGGTCTGCCAGCTGCAAGCTCTGAGCCCGATGGGTAATCAGAATCGTCGTTCGGCTCCGGATAAACTCACGCAGATGGTCGTGGATCAAAGCCTCTGACTTGCCGTCCAAATTGCTGGTGGCCTCATCCAGAATCAGAATCCGAGGGTCAGCAAGAATGGCTCGGGCGAGGGCAATTCGCTGCCGTTGTCCGGCCGATAACAGCTTTCCTTCATCGCCGACCTGGGTTCGATAGCCGTCAGGAAGTTGATCCATAAAACGATCAACGCAGGCAAGTTGCGCTGCTCGCATGATTTCGCAATCGGATGCCTTCCGTTTGCCGTAAGCGATATTCTCCCAGACACTGGCCCGAAACAGCGCCGCATCCTGAGTGACCCAAGCAAGTTGCCGCCGGAGTTTGCGCGGATGAACCGAGCGGATGTCGACTCCGTCGATCTCAATTTTTCCCTGATGGGGATCGTAAAAGCGGAGCAGCAGGTTCGCAAGCGTTGACTTGCCGCAACCATTGGCGCCCACGATTGCCACGCATTGCCCAAAAGGGATTTCAAACGAGACCTGCTTGATAACCGGCTGTTTGGGTTGATAAGCAAAAGAAACGCGATCAAAACGAATGCTCTGCGAATGCGTCGGCATCGGGAGCGGATGCTCCGGAATCCGGACTGTCGGGACGACGCTGAAGGCCTTGTCGAGGTTTGTACAGGCCATCCCCCCGCGAACCAGATAGTTCACGACCTCACTCATTTTTCGCCCTGGATCGCTCGCTCCGGCAAGGAGTGAATAGAACAACAACAGGGAGCTTGGTTTTAAGGGATCGGTCGAGAATTGCAGGCCGAAAATCGAGGTCTCCCGGTTCAGTACCAAATAGGCTCCGGCAATGATCGAAATCGCAATTGAGATAATCCCCAATACCTCGGTAATCGGGCGAAGCAACGAATCATACAGCGAAATCTTGGTGGACATTCGGCAGAGACTGTCGGCAATCCGCTTGAAGCGCTTGCGTTCAGTTGCCTCCTGATTGAAGACCCGCACCGTCTTGATCGCCCCGAACGTCTCGATCAGCGACTGAAAGACAGCCCCCATCCCGTCGACTTCACGTTGAGTTGCCCGCTTCATCCGTCTGGAAAGACTGCGGATCGCTCCCGCTCCCGCCGGAACTACCAACAACGACAAGAGCAACAAGGGCCAGCTAATCCACGCCGCCAGTGCCAGACACGCCACCATCTTCAGTGGCTCGCGAATCATCTTGCCGTAAAAGACCTGCAATCCCCCACTGACCATCTGCATGTTGTGAGACAGATGGGTCATCAAATTGGCAGTGCCGAAGGCCTCAATCCTTCGCTGGTCCATCTCGAGTGCCTGACGGTAGTACAGGCGCCGCATATCCCGCACCGTCCGATTGGCGACCCGAGCTACCAGAATAGCACTGATCACCAATAATACGCCCTTGATAATCGAAGTCCCAAGCAGCCAACCCACCGCCCAAAGCAACGTGCCAAATGGCGTTTTGGGAGCATATCGCTGAACCGTCGGCTGGATCCATTCACTCCACGCCAACGTTTTTTCCTCGCGCTCCCGCTTGGCAGCCAACAGGTCGCAACGGGCCAAGAGTTTATCCGCTTCTGCCCGGCGTTCGGGTTCGCTCGCGAGGGTCTCAGCTTCGGCCGTCAAGGACCGCGTCTCTTCATCCAAACTGGCCAACCGGGCCCGGCTCTCCTCGACTCTTTCCGCCAGCCAACTCTCGGCCGTGTTCCCTTCCAGCACAATCTCGACGAAGGGATAAATGGTTGAGATGCTAGCACCCCACAGCAGGGCGATCGCCAAGGAGCAGAGAACGGCGCCGAGAATGGACCATTTATAGCGCAGCGAGGATTTGACGGCCGGCAAAAACTCAAGCATGACGAAGACATCCGTGAACGATAGCGGGCACCTTCCAGGTGCCTCCCCGGGGGAGAATGCTCGCAAGTATCGCCCCGGCCGTCAATTTCAATCAGCCGGCCCCCAAAAGGCCCCCCGGCCCCCTGCTCGCAGCTACTCGCGGCTTTTTTGGTGACCGCCGAAGCACAGACGCGACCAACAGTTCCGCAAGACAGGCAAATCGGCGTGCTAATGGCTCGACGCCGAGTAACGACCAGAAGACCGCCCTGGTAACCGTCGTCGCTCAGCCAACACGCAAACGCCGGGCGAGCAACTGGAGGGCATCGCTGACCGGCACAACTCCGCCTTCCAATTCAATTTTTCCACCAGCCTCCAGCCATTGCTCGACCCGCTTCTCGGCCGCGACCACCGTACTGTGGCTTCTTCCCCCGAAATAATCCCCAATTTCAGACAGGGCATTCGAGGTATGTCGCCGGGAA
>Ga0164293_10005756_pt1 | contig 10565 bp, 10 predicted proteins | sample GEODES118metaG_FD_111487 | JGI IMG/M metagenome (GOLD analysis project Ga0164293, IMG submission 111487) | Eutrophic lake water microbial communities from Lake Mendota, Wisconsin, USA - GEODES118 metaG | ecosystem: Environmental > Aquatic > Freshwater > Lake | place: USA: Lake Mendota...
GGCCGGGCTTTCCGAGGATTGGCGGGGTGAACCCCGCCCTACGGCCTTAACCGCCCGTTAACCCTCCCGCCCCTACCCTGCCCCACGGGCTTGACCCGGACTTAATGTATGCATATAAATGTGGGGCTGGGACGAGGCGAAACGTCAGGCGAACCGCGCAAAGCATGGCGTGGACTTTGCGCAGATTGACGGGTTCGATTGGGCCACAGCGGTCACGCGAGAGGATACGCGGGGCGACTATGGGGAACGCCGCTTCATTTCGACCGGTCTGATCGGCGACAGGGTTCACGTCTGCATCTGGACAATCCGCGCCGGCAGAATGCGGCTGATCAGCCTGCGAAAGGCGAACGCAAGGGAAAGGGCACAGCATGGCCGGGCGGAAAAGCTACATTGACGAAAACGGCGACGCGCTGGAACTGGACGAAGCCTGGTTCCGCGAGGCAAAACCCACCGCCGACATCCCCGAACTGGTCGACCTGCTTCGCCGCCAGGGCCGCCCCGCCCTGCCCGAGGCGGACCGCAAGACGCGCGTCACCCTGTATCTCGACCCCGATGTGCTGGCGCGCCTCAAGGCCGATGGCAAGGGCTGGCAGACGCGCGCGAACGCCGCCCTGCGCCAGGCGCTGGGCCTGTAGGCGTTCACCCGACCGTCCGTCGCTGCTCCCGAAACGGTTCCACCGCCCTGTGCGGGCTGGCAGGCGCGCCGCTTCGGTCAGTTCTTGGGAACCTGCAGGCTTTGCACATACTGGCCAAGCTGCACCAGCCGGATCGGCGTTGGCGTGGCAATGCCGTCGCCGCTGTCGAACAGCACAAGGTTTCCGTCCAGCAGCGGGGCGAATCGCGGCATCACCCGGCCATCCTCCTGCGCATAGCCCCAGATATGGGCCATCACCCGCGTCATCGGGAAGGTGCCACCGTTGCGGGCCGCAATCGTGGTCAGGTTCGCCGGGGCTTTGGCCAGCGAGGCGGCCGCCTCGCCATTGCCCGTGCCGCCAGAGCCGTGGCAGGTGGCGCAATAGCTTTGGAAATCTTCCGCGCCGGTCGGGATTGCCCCGGCGGTTTCGGTATTGCCGCTGGGAAGACAGGCCGCAAGCGCGGTCAAAAGCACCATCGGCACGATCAGGGCAAAGGGTTTTACAGGCTGCATCGACACCTCCTTCTATTCTTTTGGTCAATCAAACCATGCCGGCCCGCTTCGCGCAATTGCATTGCGTGAATGCGAGGCTTGGACGCGGTGGTTCCTTGGGCCCGACATGGCCTTGGCCCCGCCATCGGCGTCTTTCACCGCACGTCCCTTGTCCGGGCCAGGCGCAGGACAGCAAACGCGCCAGCGCCCTTTCGGGTCCGGCAGACCGGTGTCAGACCACCACGCGCCCCGCCTCCAGCCGCACGATCCTGTCCATCCGTGCGGCAAGCGCCAGGTTATGCGTGGCGATCAGCGCTGAAAGCCCGGTTTCGCGCACCACCTCCATCAGCGTGGCAAAGACCTTGTCCGACGTATCCGGGTCCAGGTTGCCGGTGGGCTCATCGGCCAGCAGCAGCCTGGGTCCGTTCGCCAGCGACCGGCAAAACGCCACGCGCTGCTGCTCGCCGCCCGAAAGCGCCGCCGGGCGGTGCCCGGCGCGTGCGGCGATGCCCACGCGCGACAGCAGGTCCATCGCCCGCGCCTCGGCCATCCCGCGCGCGCTGCCATTGGCAAGTTGCGGCAGGACGATGTTTTCCAGGGCAGAGAATTCCGGCAGCAGATGGTGGAACTGGTAGATGAAGCCCACGTCGCCGCGCCGCGCCGCGGTGCGGGCGCGGTCGGACAGCCCCTCCATCGTCCGGCCCGCCAGCCGGACATGTCCCGCATCCGGCGTGTCCAGCAGCCCGGCGATGTGCAGCAGCGTTGACTTGCCCGCCCCCGACGGGGCGACCAGCGCCACCACCTCTCCCGCTGCGACCGACAGCGTCGCCCCGCGCAGCACCTGCACCTCGGCGGGCGTCCCCGCGTTATAGGTCTTGGTTATGGCGTCCAGTACCAGCATCGCGTCACTCATAGCGCAGCGCCTCGACCGGGTTCATCCGGGCCGCGCGCCGCGCCGGAAAGATCGTAACGATGAAGGACAGGCCCAGGGACAGGGCCACCGCCGACATCACATCGCCAAACTGCAGCTTTGCCGGCAGCGCATAGATGCCCCGGATCGACGGGTCCCAGACCCCGCCGCCCGAGACATAGTTGACCAGCGAAAAGATCGGATCAATGTAGATCGCAAACAGACATCCCAGGATCACGCCCAGCGCCGTGCCGATCAGCCCGGTCGACGCGCCGCAGATGAAGAAGATGCGCAGGATCGACCCTTCGCTCAGCCCCATGGTGCGCAGAATGCCGATGTCGCGCCCCTTGTTCTTTACCAGCATGATCAGCCCCGAGATGATGTTCATCGCCGCAATCAGCACCAGGATCGACAGGATGATGAACATCACATTGTCCTCGATATCCAGCGCGCGCAGGAAGCTGCCCGCGGAATCGCGCCAGGACCACAGCAGGGTGCGCTCATCGCCTGCCGCCAGCAGGGCCGGGGTCAGATCATCGACCCGGTCCGGGTTCGTAACCATGACCTCGATCTCATCCGCCATGCCTTCGCGGTTGAAATAGGCCTGGGCTTCGGCAAAGGGCATGTAGACGCGGGTCTGATCAATGTCCCAGCGGCCGGCGGTAAAGACATAGACCACCTCATAAGCATTGACGCGCGGGCTGGTGCCGAAGGCGGTCTTGACCCCGTCAGGGGTGATCAGCCGGATGCGGTCACCCACCGTTACGCCCAGCTCGCGCGCCACGCCCGAGCCGATGGCGATGCCCTCATCAAACCGGGCGATATCGCCTGCGGTCTTGTCGGACGGCGCGATGCGCGGCAGGGTCCGCAGGTCGTCGCTGCGGATGCCGAACACCTGCACCCCGGCGTTGCGCCCCTGATGGGTCGCCATCGCCTGCCCCTTGATCAGCGGGGCCGCGCGGGTGACCCCGGCCACGCCGCGCAGGCGCTCTGCCAGGGCGTCATAGTCCTGTATGGTGCGCAGCGTCTGGCCCGTCTCCGCCACCCACGGGGTGGAATAGACCGTGACATGGGCATTGGCCCCCAGGATGGTATCGACGAACTCCGCCCGGAAGCCCGCCCGCACCGCCAGCGTCGCGATCAGGGCAAAGACGGCCAGGGTGATGCCGATCAGGCTGATCCAGGTCATCACCGAAACCCCGCCCTCGGCCCGCCGCGCGCGCAGGTACCGCCAGGCAATCATCCATTCGAACGGGGCAAAGGGGGGGGTGCGGGTGGCCATGATGGTCCTTGCGGGCGAAGACGCCCCTGCTCATTTTCTGTTCAGAAGTATCCTCGGGGGTGAGGAGCTGATGGAAACCCTCCGGTGGAGGGTTTCCGCGACGAACGCCCGGCCTTTGGCCGGGCTGGGGGGGCAGACAGCCCCCCGGCCGGTCGGCGGGGCGGGCGGTCAGACGCCTTCGTAAATCGCGGCCACACGGGCAACAGCCTCTTCCGCCGTCATCTCTTCGCTTGCCCCCGTACGCCGCGAGGTCAGTTCCACCTTCCCGCTGGCCAGTCCGCGCGGGCCGACGGTGATCCGCCAGGGCAGGCCGATCAGGTCCATTGTGGCAAACTTCGCCCCGGCCCGCTCGTCGCGGTCGTCATACAGCGGGTCAAGACCCCGCGCGACCAGCGCCTTGTAGAGGTCAGCACAGGCCGCATCCGTGGCGCTGTCGCCTTGCTTGAGGTTCACCAGCCCGACATGGAACGGGGTCACGCCTTCGGGCCAGATGATGCCCTTGTCGTCATGGCCGGCCTCGATGATCGCGCCCAGCAGGCGCGACACGCCGATGCCGTGGCTGCCCATCTGCACCGGCACGCGTTCGCCCTTGTCGTTCACCACCACCGCACCCATCGGTTCGGAATACTTGGTGCCGAAGAAGAAGATCTGCCCCACCTCGATGGCGCGCGAGGATTTGCGGCGCGCCTCGGGGATGGCGGCATAGATCGCCTCGTCATGGGTCTCGTCGGTGCGGGCGTAGGGGGTGGTCCATTCCCTGACGATGGCCGCGCATTCGGCGCGGTTGTCGTAATCCACCACCCGGTCACCGAAGGTCAGGTCGGTGATCGCGGAATCGTAGAAGACCTCGCTTTCGCCCGTTGCCGCCAGCACCAGGAATTCATGCGTGTTGTCACCGCCGATGGGGCCAGAGGCGGCGCGCATCGGAATGGCTTTCAGGCCCATGCGTTCATAGGTGCGCAGGTAGCTGACCATGTGACGGTTGTAGGCATGCAGGGCAGAGTCGACATCGATGTCGAAATTGTAGCCATCCTTCATCAGGAATTCGCGGCCCCGCATCACGCCGAAGCGGGGGCGGATCTCGTCGCGGAATTTCCACTGGATGTGGTACAGGGTCAGCGGCAGGTCCTTGTAGCTGGTCACGTGGGACCGGAAGATGTCGGTGATCATCTCTTCGTTCGTCGGCCCGTAGAGCATGTCGCGCTTGTGGCGGTCGGTGATGCGCAGCATTTCCTCGCCATAGTCATCATAGCGCCCGCTTTCGCGCCACAGGTCGGCGGGTTGCAGGGTGGGCATCAGCAGCGGGATGTGACCGGCGCGGATCTGTTCCTCATGCACGATCTGTTCGATCCGGCGCAGCACCTTGAAGCCCAGCGGCAGCCAGGAATAGATGCCCGCCGCCTGCTGCTTGATCATGCCGGCGCGCAGCATGTAGCGGTGGCTGACGATCTGCGCCTCGGACGGGTTTTCCTTCAGCACGGGCAGGAAATAGCGGGACAGACGCATCGGGCACCCTTTCGGCTTGGCTTTGCCCGTTCCTAGCGGGAAGCCATGGGGCAGGCAAGCGGGCTGACCGGCGGGGTGTGGGGGCCGAGGAGCTGTCCCACAGTGGGCAGGTTGGCCGATGCAATGGTTTCAAGGGGTTGGAAGGCGCGATTTACGGTTTTTTAAGACTTGGGTGCCGATGTCCCTTTCCCGGGGGCATGCAGGATGTCAAAGTTTTTCGGTACAGATGACGAGAGGCGCGATGGACCAGAGAGTAACCATCCTGCCGATCGCGCCGGACTATTTCTGGCCCGGCCTTGCCCTGCTTGGGCTGCTGCTGGCAACGGGGCGGATTTACTAGGCTTCGACAACGAATGGGAAACGTGGCGGGGCGATCCCTGCTTTCCCGGCGCAACGCCGGTTGCATCTCCCCGGCCCGATCAGCGGACCTTCCAGTGGAAGGTCCGCCGGGCCGTTGCCAGAGCGCGCAAGCGCAGGGCCGGGTGGCAGGCGCGGCCGTCGGGGCAGTGCCCCGACTTGGCGCGGGCCAAATCCAGCAAGGGGAAGAGTTGGGCTTTCCCGAAGCCTGTCGGCAGCAGATGCAGGCAGGCACCTTTTTCGGGGGTGATGGTGCGTGCGGGCACGCACCCTGCGGTTTGGGGCCGGTTCGTTTCGCCTGACGGCTTGTACAGGGCGCGCGGTCCACACATCTTTCTCAGACAAAGGGCCGCGCCCCCTTGCCCGCTGCGGCCCCGTCGTCCAGAACAGACGGGCAGTCTGGGGATATGTGAAGATGGCCTTACCGGTTCGGGACCAGCTGAAATACTGGGGCATCGCGGCGATCGGGTTCTTCGCCCTGCTGTACCTGCTGGGCGATGTGATCCTGCCCTTCATCGTCGGCGGGGCCATTGCCTATTTCCTTGATCCGGTGGCGGACCGGCTGCAGCGGCTGGGTCTGAGCCGGGTTGCCGCAACGACCGTGATCTCGCTGCTGGCGGTGCTGGTGGTGGTGGCTTTGGTGCTTGCGGTGATCCCGACACTGATCAGCCAGCTGAGTGCGCTGATCTCTTCCGTGCCGGAAATCACCCGGCAATTGCAGGCCTTTCTGCTGGACCGCTTTCCAGAGCTGAGCGACAGCACCAGCACAGCCCGCCAGACCCTGACCCAGATCGGCGAGGCGATCAGTGCGCGCGGCGGCGAGCTGGTGAACGGCGTTGTCGCATCGGCGCTTAACCTGATTTCGGTGGTGGTCTTCATCGTCGTCGTGCCGGTGGTCGCCTTTTACCTGCTGCTGGACTGGGACAAGATGGTGGCGCGCGTCGACAGCTGGCTGCCGCGCGACCATGCCCCCACCGTGCGCCGGATCGCGCACGAGATCGACGCGGTGCTGGCCGGCTTCGTGCGCGGGCAGGTCAGTGTCTGCCTGATCCTGGGCACCTTCTATTCCGTAGCACTGATGCTGGCAGGCCTGCAGTTCGGTCTGGTGGTGGGGGCCATCGCCGGGGCGATCACATTCATCCCCTATGTCGGCTCTCTGGTGGGCGGTGCACTGGCCATCGGGCTGGCGTTGTTCCAGTTCTGGGGGGATTGGGTGTCCATCGGCATCGTCGCCGCGATTTTCGCCTTTGGGCAGTTTTTTGAGGGCAATATCCTGTCGCCGAAGCTGGTGGGCGGGTCGGTTGGCCTGCATCCGGTCTGGCTGCTGTTCGCGCTGTCCGCCTTTGGCTCTCTGTTCGGGTTTGTCGGCATGCTGGTGGCCGTGCCGGTGGCGGCGATGATCGGTGTGCTGACCCGCTTTGGCATCACGCGCTACCGCGACAGTCTGCTTTACCGGGGCGTGGACGGCCGCAGTGCGGCATGGGAAGATCCGGCATGGGAAGATGAAGACAGGCCGTGACCCGGCAACTGGCCTTCGATCTGCCCGCGCGTGCGGCGCTGGGGCGCGAAAACTTCTTCGTCTCGCCCGCCAACGCGCTGGCCCTGGCCGCGCTGGAGGGCTGGCGCAGCTGGCCGGGGGGGCGGATGCTGCTGGTCGGGCCTGTGGGGGCCGGAAAGACCCATCTGGCCCATGTCTGGGCCGCCGAGGCGCAGGCCGTGATCTTGCCTGCCGCAGGTCTGCAGGCCAGGGCTTTGCCCGACCTTGCCGATCACGGTGCGGTGGTGGTGGAGGATGTCGATCATCTGTCCGACGCCGCCGATGAAACCGCGCTGTTTCACCTGCACAACCTGCTGGGCACCCAGGGCGGGGCGCTGCTTTTGACCGCCGAGGTGCCGGTGCGCGACTGGGGCCTGACGCTGGCGGATCTGGCCAGCCGGATGCAGGCCATGGCCCTGACCCGGCTTGATCCCCCCGACGATGCCCTGCTGTCTGCCGTGCTGGTCAAGCTGTTTGCGGACCGCCAGATCACCGTGGCCCCGGCGCTGATACCCTATCTGGCCAGCCGGATGGACCGGTCCTTTGCCGCCGCCCGCGATCTGGTGGCGCGGCTCGATGCGCTGGCGCTGGCCGAAGGGCGGCCCGTGACGCGCGCCCTTGCCGCCACCTTGCTGGACAGGCCCGAGTCGGACCTGTAGCCTTGCCAGATTGAACGAGGCGGACAAGACCACGATGACACAGGCTGATTTCCTTAAAACCGCCGCGCCGGCACCCATTGCGCTGTCTGACGCGGAAACGACCGGGCCGAAACGGTTTTTCAACCGGGAACTCAGCTGGCTGGCCTTCAACTGGCGCGTTCTGGACGAGGCGGGGAACCCGCGCGTGCCACTGCTGGAACGGCTGCGCTTCCTGTCAATCTCTGCCACCAACCTGGACGAATTCTACACCGTCCGCGTCGCCGGGCTGCGTGAGCTGGCGCGGGCCGGGAATGTGCCGCTGTCGGAAGACGGGCTGACCCCGGCGGAACAGCTTTTGCTGATCAACGCCGATGCCCGCCGCCTGATGCAGACCCAACAGACCGCCTTCAACCGCCTGAAACGCGAGATGGAGGCAGAGGGGATTGCCCTGCTGACGCGGTCCAAGCTGACCGCCCGCGATTTCAGGTTCCTTGAGACGCATTTTCTGGCAGCGGTGTTTCCGCTGCTGTCGCCGCTGGCCATCGACCCGGCGCATCCCTTTCCCTTCATCCCCAACACCGGCTTTTGCCTGGCGCTGCAGCTGGAGCGCAGCCGCGACGGCCGCCCTTTGCAGGCGCTGTTGCCGATCCCGCAGCAGATTGCGCGCTTTGTGCCGCTGCCCGCCAAGCCCGGCGAGCACCGCTTTCTGCCGCTGGAAGAGCTGCTGCTTTTGCATCTGGGGATGCTGTTTCCCGGCTATGTCGATCTGGGCCATTGCACGTTCCGCGTGCTGCGCGACAGCGACCTGGAGGTCGAGGATGAGGCCGAGGACCTGGTGCGCGAGTTTGAAACGGCGCTGAAGCGGCGGCGGCGCGGCGAGGTGATCCGCCTGAAAATCAGCGCCGGAGCGCCCGAGGAGCTGGCATCGCTGATCATGCAGGAGCTGCATGTGACCGAGGCCGAGACGGTAGAGGTACGCGGTCTGCTGGGCATTGCCGATCTGAAGGAACTGGTGCTGGACAGCCGCCGCGATCTGCTGTGGCCGCCGTTCGCGCCGCGCGTGCCGGAACGGGTGCAGGACCATGACGGCGACATGTTTGCCGCAATCCGGCAGAAGGACATGCTGCTGCATCACCCTTACGAGACCTTCGACATGGTGATCCGCTTTCTGCAACAGGCGGCGCGCGACCCCGATGTTCTTGCGATCAAGCAGACGCTCTATCGCACCAGCCGCGACAGCCCGATTGTCGAGGCGCTGTGCGAGGCGGCAGAGGCGGGCAAATCGGTGACAGCGCTGGTCGAGTTGAAGGCGCGCTTTGACGAAGCGGCGAACATCCGCCAGTCGCGCCGGCTGGAACGGTCTGGCGCGCATGTGGTTTATGGATTCATCAACTACAAGACGCACGCCAAGATCAGCACGGTGGTGCGGCGCGAGGGGGATAACCTGGTCACCTACACCCATTACGGCACCGGGAATTACCACCCGATCACCGCGCGCATCTATACCGATCTCAGCCTGTTCACCTGCGACCCGGCGCTGGGGCGCGATGCGACCAAGGTGTTCAACTATCTGTCAGGCTATGTGCAGCCCGAGGGGCTGGAGAACCTTGCCATTTCGCCGATCAGCCTGAAGCCGCGCCTGCTGGACCTGATCGCGGCCGAGGCGGCGCATGCCGCCGCGGGGCGGCCTGCGGCGATCTGGGCAAAGATGAACAGCCTGATCGAGCGGGATGTGATCGATGCGCTTTATGCCGCCAGTGCCGCAGGGGTGAAGATCAGCCTGGTGGTGCGCGGCATCTGCGGTGTGCGGCCGGGCGTAAAGGGGCTTTCGGAGAATATCCGCGTGAAGTCCATCGTCGGGCGGTTTCTGGAACATTCGCGGATTGTCTGCTTTGGCAACGGGTCCGGCCTGCCGTCGAAGAAGGCGCGGGTTTTCATCTCTTCTGCCGACTGGATGGGAAGGAACCTGACGCGGCGGGTGGAGACGCTGGTGGAAATCATGAACCCGACGGTCAAGGAACAGATCGTGGGGCAGATCATGGTCGCCAACCTGGCCGACGAGGCCCAAAGCTGGGTTCTGCAACCCGATGGACGCTATCTGCGCGATCTGAAGGCGGGGGATGAAACCTTGTTCGACTGTCACCGGTTCTTCATGGAAAATCCATCCCTGTCGGGCCGGGGCACGGCCGGTGCAAAGGACGTCCCGAAACTGGCGCAGACAGCCGACTGACCGGCCGGGAGGTTGACCCTGCCCGCGCGGGGCGGCATGGTCTGCCCGCAACGGGGAGGCCAGAATGAACGACCGGACCGAGTCCTCGCCTGACGATCACGGCCCCTTTGCAAAGCCGCTGTTCGACGATCCGTCGGCCCGCGCGCTGAGCCGCGTGGGGGTGGTCGATGGCAGCTCGAGCTCTGTCCGGATGGTGGTTTTTGATGGCGCGGCGCGGTCGCCCGCCTATTTCTACAACGAAAAGGTCATGTGCGGTCTGGGCCTTGGCCTGGCCGAAACCGGGCGGCTGAACCCGCGCGGGCGCGAGCGCGCGCTGGCGGCGCTGCGGCGATTCGCGCTGCTGGCCGAGGGGATGAACATGGCCCCGCTGACCGTCGTCGCAACCGCCGCCGTGCGCGAGGCTGTGGACGGGCAAGAGTTCAGTGACGAGGTGCTGCGGAAAACCGGGTTGCGCCTTTGGGTGATCGGCGGGGACGAGGAGGCGCGGCTTTCGGCGCAGGGCGTGCTGCTGGGCTGGCCGGACGCCAAGGGCATTGTCTGCGACATCGGCGGATCGTCGATGGAACTGGCGCAGGTGGGGGGTGGCAAGGTGGGCGCTCGGACCACCTCGCCGCTGGGACCGTTCCGGCTGCAGCAGGTGCAGGGCGGACCAAAGGCCCGGCGCCAGCACATCCATGGCATCCTGTCCGAAATGAAGAAGAAATTCCCCGACAAGCATCCGCGCATCTATCTGGTGGGCGGGTCGTGGCGGGTCATCGCGCGTCTGGACATGGAACGGCGGGCCTATCCGCTGACCGTGCTGCACGAATACCGGATGCTGCCGCAGCAGATTCTGGAAACCCTGGACTGGATTGCGGTCAGCGACCTGCCGATCCTGCGGGTGCTGACCGGCACCTCGCAGGAACGGATGGAACTGGTCCCGCTGGCCAGCGAAGTGCTGCGCGGCCTTGTCGAGGTGTTCGATCCGCGCGAGGTGGAC
>Ga0164293_10005759_pt1 | contig 10563 bp, 14 predicted proteins | sample GEODES118metaG_FD_111487 | JGI IMG/M metagenome (GOLD analysis project Ga0164293, IMG submission 111487) | Eutrophic lake water microbial communities from Lake Mendota, Wisconsin, USA - GEODES118 metaG | ecosystem: Environmental > Aquatic > Freshwater > Lake | place: USA: Lake Mendota...
AAATGTGTTTTAGAATAATGCTCTGCGAACCCCGGTGGTAATTATACTGCATCAATCATCGGACTAGACGAATAATCCACGACAACATCACACACAGCCTCCACCCACTTCCCGACGGGTTCCGTTCTCGCATTGCCAGCGGCCTTTCGGTTTAAAGACTACCACCCGTAGCTATCACGCTACTTCTCATCCTGCGGGTCACAGTATCAGCTGATTAGACTGAACGTCCTTTATATTCTAAAACATACTGTCATACAATGTATGTCACACTACAATATGTTTTAGAATAGTGTTAAGACTGAGATTACATCTTAACCATAAGCACCTCTAGCATTACCGCACACCTTGCGAGCATACGTTCTCTAGACATCCACTAAGTCCATATCACTATGTAACCTAGTCTGCTTACAGTATCGCCGTTTTTAAAGACAGGCAGTAGTCTTGTCGCTATATGCTATTCTACACCATCTATCCCGTTAACCTTGCGAGCTATTCGAGTGCGCTAACACCCTACGAAACTTTCAGTATAAACTAATGTCACCTTGCGAGCTTCATTAGACTTGATTGTGTTGCCACTCAAGTATTAGATACTTTTCACATATAACCGAGGCAGTCTTTGCATTTTTGTTTAAATGATCGGATTTGAACCGACAGCATTCTTCTTAACAGGAAGATGATCTACCATTGATCTACATTAACCTACCGCGATGAGCTGCCTCAGTTGCTGAATAATCTTTTGAACTACCCTATACAACTCACCACATACCTTTTGCCTCGCGAGCTACTCAGTGATGTTTCACGATCGGTGTGCTGTATTGCTACAGCCCACTAACCATTGACATTGCATACGAGCTCTTAGGTGCGACCCTTCGAACCAATACACTACCCTTTCTCATACCAACTGACTGATTGGTTTCGCATGGAAGTCAGCACCACCTGTTACTTTTCACTGCCCCGTGTTCCTTGCGGCACGTCGAACAATGTTCTTTCCCATACATCAGCTTTGCTGTTACATCCACCGGTCTTATCAGTGAACGCTACCTCGCGGTAGTGAGCAGGCTTGTTTACATGAACCATTTCTGGCGCTGGTATGTAGGCATTCCAGCTTTGGGTGTGTCGCCACACTTATTCTTCGTAGACGGCAAGCCGCCTACAGGACAATAAACTGCCCTTAAACTTTATTTGTTCTGCCATCTGCACTATATGCCTCGCTCAACAGCTTTACTCGAGTTTACTGTTTATTGCTTTGGTTACATAACGCTTGATCTTGCCTCTGTGCTTACAGAAGGCAGAACAAATAAAGTTATGGTGCCCCAGAGGAGACTCGAACTCCTAAAATTTGGCTTCTAAGACCAACACGTATACCAATTCCGTCACCGGGGCAATTTACTAACTTAACTTTTTAAAGAACGTTTAACTAATTTCTTAGTATGTGTATATTATAACATCATATTTAAATGCTGTCAACCTTTATCTGGCACCGCCTACAGGAATCGAACCCATATTCAAGAGGTAGAAGCTCTTTGTATTATCCATTATACTAAAGCGGTATGGTGCGAGAGACGGGACTCGAACCCGTATAGCCTTGCGGCCGGCAGATTTTAAGTCTGCTGTGTATACCATTCCACCACTCTCGCATTCTGGTACCAAGAGTTGGACTCGAACCAACCACACCTAGTGCTTCAAACTAGTGCTCTACCTGATGAGCTATCTTGGCATTGTTTGGTAGGTTTAACAAGAATCGAACTTGTATCGTTGCTATGTCAAAGCAATGTTCTACCATTAAACTATAAACCTATGGTACCCTGCCCCTGATTCGAACAGGGAGAACTTCTCCTTTTGAGAGAGATGACTTTACCAATTTGTCCAGCAGGGCATAGAACCTCTTTGGGGTGAAGCCGGGAATCGAACCCTGCCTTACTGTTTCACAGACAGCCGTGCAACCACTACACTAGCAACACCATATTGAAACACACTCAACCTTCCGCCCTTGATTCGCTACTGCTACTAGGGGCGTGTTCTAATGTGTTTCAATATGGTACCTCTGGATGGAATCGAACCACCGTCCCCACGTTCGTAGCATGGTATCCTATCCGTTGAACGACAGAGGTAAACTTAGCTGACCCTAAGGGGTCTTCCAAAATTTTGTTAAATCTGCAGGCATACTGTACTGTCTACGGTCCATTAATATATCTATATTACTGTATGTAGGGTTGCCAATCCACGGTGCTCCCATTGCTAGGGTTATTTTAACTTCGGTTCCGGTATTGGTCATTCCATGAGGCCAGCCACCATCCATAATAAATGCACCATCTATATTAGGAGCAGGTATATCACCTACAGTGGTTTTAAAATATAATGTATCTGTACGACCTTGCAACACGATTCTAAACTTGTGTTGCTGTGTGTTTAGTTCGTGTGTTTCGCAATCAATATGCTCATAATTACTTGTTCCAGGTTGTGTAATCAGTGCCATGACTCTGGCGCGAGTGCCCGCCCATGGGAACACATGATTTTCGAACCAATCTTTGATTTCCTTAGGTGCATAATCTACCCAGGTGAATTCTCCTAGTTTATAATTACTAGCACCTTGTACCGACCCTTGACCCTGTTTAGTCATCAATGGGATCATCTTGGTATGTCTATAGTCATCCCAGAAAGCAACAGTATCAGGTAGTAACAGTATATCTGTCACAGCCTTGGCCTTGTCTAACCCAGGCATATAAACATTTGCGAACATCAAATGATCAGAGTCTGTAATCATAATATTTCAATGCTATTGAAAATTTCTTCTACATTATAGCCCACCCAACCTAATCTAATAAATTTTCTAACATCAGTAGTTATTGGTTTAGATACGCTGTGTATTTTATCTACACCTAATATATAAGCTTCATTTGGATTTGCTATAAAGCTGGCTTCACATACTAAAGAATCTATAGTATATACTTTAACAACAGACTCGCTCCAATTACCAGTATCATCTAATCTTGGTAGTAATTCTGATTCGATAGATGGATTTTTTAATTTCCAAAAAAGTGTCGAACACTTTCCGGGTTCGATGTAAAAATTAAGCACTGTTTGTATTAGTACATGTTCTGAGTGAGGGCTTGTGCCGCCACCTGCTATTTCGTTATAAGTGATCGTTGCTGGTGTTATTTTAAATTTTAAAATAGATGACAGTAAATTGTTAAGATAATTTAAATCACGTATATTCCAAGTTCGAAAATCGGGAAATCCTTCAACTAAAGATCCGCCTACTATCCGTGACATATCTATTTCCGGAAATGTAACATCTAATTTTTTAAAATAGCCGTGCATACTAGTAATTATCTACTCTATATGTTATATTATTTTGTTATGGATACAGTCTTTTTACAGCATATAAATAGTTGCATGAAATATTACAAATACTTAGAGTTGGATTGGCAACCTAGTGCTGCTAAATTAAAAGATTATTTTTATAAACATGAACAGACGTTTTTATCTGATCTAGCACAATCCTCATGGAAGCCTACTAATACCCTAGATATTATCAGGCATGTACCAGAACTTTTAGATATGCTAGCACCACTTATGGTTAGGATACATTTTATTGCGTTCTTTGTCACTGAGCATCAATATGGACGAATACACATTGACGACGATGATTATTCCAAAGTAAGACTTAATATTCCTATTATAAATTGTGAAGACACTGAAACAATATTTTTTACAGTAACCGAACCATCTGAGAAAATTATGCAGTCCAACGGTATTGCACTGCATAATTTAAATCCTAATGCATGTAAACAGGTTGATCAGTATTACCTGACTCAACCTGTTTTATTTAGAAATACAGAACCACATCAGGTTGTAAGCAATAATATATTACAGCCTCGAATATCTTGTAGTATAGGATTTTATCAAGACTTATCCTATTTGTTAGAAGAATAATTACGTGGCCGGTCCGGAGAGATTCGAACTCCCGACAGCTGGTTTCGAAGACCAGAACTCTTCCACTGAGCTACGGACCGATTATTTCGTGTAATGGCTTATCTATTGCTACTGTGACTATAAGTCTTGGACCTGCGCTGACTGATACTGTGTGAGCACAGTCGGTTTTTACAAATGCACTAGGCACAAGCAAATTACTTTTGATTTCGGTCGGAGTTCCGAGACATTGCCAACGCTCTTTCATGGTATCACCGGGAATACTTTTACTGGTATAGGAAAAGCCGCTTAGGCTTTTAAAAGTATTATCGACTAATCTACTATCTCCATAATGCCAATCTTGCCACCAGATCATTTCATCTTGTGCAGTTCCTTGCACCAACACATTAAATCTAGTTTGAATTCTATGGCTATTCCCAAACCGATCAAATTTTAAATCTATATGGGGATTACCGATGAAAAAATCACTGCTATTACTGACAAAAGCAGAAATGCCATAGTAGTCTGTTGTACAATTATATCGTTTTAAAAATAATCTTAGTTCGTTGGTTGCTATGCTTTCTGGCCATTGAAATGTATTAAGATCATGAAAGAATTCATTACGGAATTGTTTTGCATATTGATCAACAATCCAATCTTTAGCTTGTTTAGAAAACTTAAAATCTGTTTGATGATAGAACATATTTGTATCGAGTCCTGAAAATTGGTGCTCCTAACAAGAATCGAACTTGTATCGCATCCTTACCAAGGATGTGTTCTGCCATTTAACTATAGGAGCAAATTTGGCAGGCGTGCTAGGGCTCGAACCTAGAATAACAGAGTCAAAGTCTGTGGTGTTACCATTACACTACACGCCAACAATTGAATTTGTAAGCCTACGTCGCGTTTATCGTAGATTTATTCAGGACTTACCGGCCGCCTAGCCTGACCTCGAGCACGATGGATATCACTTGGGTTTCCACCAGCGTAGTCTCCTTTACAGACCCCTGCAGTTCCCCGCAGGGTGGGAGTTGAACCCATTTGCCTTTTGCGTCTAAGTACCTTCGAAGAATACTTTGAACGTGTTTCCACTTGCTGACACTTACAAAACTTGGTCGGAGTACAAGGATTCGAACCTTGGACCCCCTGGTCCCAAACCAGGTGCGCTAGCCAGACTGCGCCACACTCCGAATAAAACTGGTGCCCCTTGACAGAATCGAACTGCCAATTGATGATTACAAATCAACTGTTATACCATTTAACTAAAAGGGCGAATAGGTTTTCTGAGAGCCCAACTATCCTCCTGGGAGGACTCACTGGATTGTCTCGACAGAGCAAGTTTACACTACCGTCATAGCCGTCTGTGGTGTCATACAGCCGACCTAAACTGTACTAGGCTTGCGGGACTCAAACCCTGCGTCTATCTCAGAAATTTGGTGGTAACGGCTGGATTCGAACCAGCACCTTGCTCCGTATGAAGGAGGTGCACGACCATTATGCTACGTTACCATATAGAAACACACTGGCTGTTGCTTGTCATTGTCTTTAACTACCTCTCGGTGGCGGTAGACCAATGTGTTTTTATATGGTAGGGGCACAGGGACTCGAACCCTGATAGACCGGTTAAAAGCCGGCTATTCTAGCCTTTGAATTATACCCCCATATGGTCCCTCCGGGCAGACTTGAACTGCCAACCAGCGGATTAAGAGTCCGTTGCGCTACCATTGCGCCACGAAGGGATGGATCGTAAATATTTTCTTTTACGTGCCATCCAGGACCATACGGGGGTCTAGGATGACACTAGAGTTTACCTCGTTTCATGTCATTCTCCTTTGTTGATATTACGCTTTTGGGCTTGGCGTTCTGATTTCCAGAACACTCGTTTCCAATCTTTCAAATGCTTCCACCATTGTGGAGGCGCTGTTAAGTTACCTTTTTTGACATTGGCCATTACAGTCTCCTTAAGTGGTTCCCAGAACAAGAATCGAACTTGTAATGACCGGTTATCAGCCGATTGTTATACCATTTAACTATCCGGGAACAAATTGGTGGAAGCGGTGAGATTCGAACTCACGGACCCTTTCGAGCCGTCTGTTTTCAAGACAGGTGCAATAAACCGGACTCTGCCACACTTCCTTTTTTTGGAGTAGGAGGTGAGATTTGAACTCACGGTTTTACGGATTTGCAATCCGTTGCAATGGGCCGCTCTGCCACTCCTACATTGTTTGGTACCAGCGGAGGGAATCGAACCCTCTCAAGAACGCTAATCTGGCGCTAAAAGGTGTATAAGACCTCTCTGACTTCCAAGTCTCGCTGGCATTTGGAGCGGGATAGGAGAATCGAACTCCTAACTAAACCTTGGCAAGGTTTCGTTTGACCATTAAACTAATCCCGCATTGTTTGGTGGACCGTAAGAGAATCGAACTCTTACCTAGGACGTGCAAAGCCCCCGTGCTCCCATTATCACTAACAGCCCATTAAAATTTGGTACACGATACGAGAATCGAACTCGTCTTTCCGCCTTGAAAGGGCAGCGTCCTAACCGATAGACGAATCGTGCAAATTGTTTGGCTACCCTCCAGGGACTCGAACCCCGACGAACAGTTTTGGAGACTGTGATGCTGCCATTACATTAGAGAGTAATATTTGGCTCCCCAGGTACGGATCGAACGTACGACACCTTGATTAACAGTCAAGTGCAACTACCGCTGTGCTACTGGGGAATAAACTGGCGCCTCGTAGGGGAGTCGAACCCCTGTGTTCCGCTAGACAGGCGGGCATAATAGACCGTTATATGAACGAGGCAATCTGGTGGAAGTGGTAGGATTCGAACCTACAACGTTTCTTATGTGGCGGATTTACAGTCCGTTGCCTTCAACCAATTCAGCACACACTTCCATTAATTTTAAACACACTCTCCGCTATGCTTTTTGACACCGTCAAAGGGTGAAAGGAGAATGTGTGTATTAAAGCATACTCGGCTCCCCTTACAACCTTGTTCCTGTCAATTCAGGATGCACCTGGAATGAACCCAGCGGATCCCCTTGGTTGTTTGTATCTGTCAATTCAGATTGAAAGTATACTTTAATACGCTACCATTTTTTTATCCACACAAGGATAATCCATCCGGTAGGCCGCCCGTTTGCTCCATGTTTTGAGTGCGGAGCCAGGACCTCGTTTCCTGTTATTCACACTTTGCGCTTTCAGTTTACACTAAACGTCGGTGCTTTCGCTAACGCTTCGTGGTACACTCTAGCACGTTCAAACTTATCTTGAATAAGTTTTTGAAGCTGCTCTTTAGTAAGTTCTTTACCAAAAGCAGATTCACAAGCCTGTTCACTGATACGTTCATTTAATTTTTCGTAATCTCTCTGTTTCATTTTCCTTTTAACAAATAAAAACCCCAGGGTTTTTAGTCCTGGGGTCCTTGGAGTGGTGTTGTGTATTTTGTTACACTACGGTCCTCCGGGACCCCTGGCATAGCTCTGGTGTACGATCATTCGTAAAACTATCAATCGCAAGCCAATATGAGGGCATTGAGCCTATCATCTGGGCTATGGATTTACAGTTAGTATGTAATGACCTTGTTTTCATCTTGCTTGCTTTCTTTTTAAACCTTTTTGTTTTAGGCAACATCTTTGCTGCCTATGTGTTAATTATACAGGTATTTATCATTGTTGTCAACCCCTATTTGCATTTCTGGCAAAATAAAAATTGACACCTTTTCTAAACAACTGTGTGTAGTATACGACCTTTTTATTTAGCTGTCAACAGAAATCTGTGTACTTTATGTGGCTTTTTTGCCACAGTTTATTCTGTGTCAGGAATACCGGTCTCACTGGAGATCAGTAAGTGCTTACCAATCTCAAACAAGCCTATACTACCGGGTAGATCTAAGGCACATACATGAATCTGTGTGATACCATCTTCATCTATGCTGGCTGCTACGAATTCTGCGATCTCTCCACTCTGGACCATTAACCGCATTGTGTCAATAACATCAAGAAGATCTTGTTTGCGTTTGGCTTCGGCTTCTAGTTTTCCGCCCAATACAACTACTTTTGAATCTGTTTTCATTTCTTTCTCACTCTAAAATATGATCAGCCACTCTTAGAGTGACTACTTCTTGTGCTGTGAGATACACATCGGATGCTGACAGCAGTTTTTTCTTAATCACTCCAGGCGCCAGTCCAGTGGCATCTTGCAACACACTGATCATGCGTTGATTGCAGTGATCATTTTCTTTCATCGTGGCTTTGAGATCGTGATATTTAGAATCCATGCTTTCTGTGAACTGATGACACATGAAACTGGTATTTTTTGCTGCGTATCTGTGACCGTTATCGCCGCTGGCAAAGATCAGGAAAGCAGCACTCATCACAGCACCCATGCCTATGCATCTTATCACATGTGGGCTAGATCTCATCACATCGATCAATGCAAAGGTTTGATAGAGATCTCCACCAGTGGAATTAATGTATATGGTCAAGGTCTTTTCTTTGGCAGAATCTAGATTCTCAAAGATCAACCATTTCATACAAGCTCCCACAGATTCCTCGTTGATTTCGCCGTTGAGCAGATACGTATGGCACTCTAGCAATTTAAGATCTATTCTGTCTACAGCTATAAACTCTTCTAGTTTTTTCACCCTCTGCTCCATGATGTACTCTTACTTATGCTGAGTCGCTGTCGACCCATTTGCCATCTGCCCAATGCCTTGTGTCATAGATATTGAAATCCACGTTGAATCCTAGTAGTCCTAGGCATAGTTTCAAGCCACTGTGACTTTGTTTGGCAGTGATCTCAGCACGAACATCGATGATATCTGCACTGAGGTAGATCTGCAGTTCCCAATGTTTATAAGCCGCGGGCAAAGAGCCGTGCCATGTGCGGATATTGTGGAATCTGTTTGATCCGGGTATTCTGATATTGAAATTAAAGTTAATCATTTGGTTGTTCTCGAAATCTATCTAAAAAGCTTTCTATATAACAACTGTATTCACGGATGTCGTCTTCAGATATATTTTCTTTTATGTAATGAACCCATGTATGACCCTCCAGTTCAACCACACTTATTACTCGAAATTCTTGGCCAGTGGCGCTGCTCCATTTAGATCCCGCTTTGATCATACAATCTCCTATTGTTTGAACACCTCCACAGCTTCGTTGTCGATGTTCTCAGTCATATGTAGCATAAACCTATAGGCATCCCAGGCAGACTTGACTGACTTATTCTCGCTGAGCTCTGTGGGGAACATGTCTACCCATACCGAGTTTTCAGGTTGACGATGACGATGCAGTCCTTGTCTACGAGGCTGTAGTATCTTGTTTGTGCTCCACAGTTCTAGAGCCACTGCTTGGCACTTGCTCTCGTCAAGACCGTAAAGATAATCGTCATCGCGATACATGTATTGACTAATTACATTGGCTAACTGAGGTTCATCATGAATAGAAGTGGCAGCAATGATAAATGCCACATCGTTGATGTCAACTGATCCCTTAACAATATCACGGACGCAACGTCCAAGGCTAAATCCTATTTTCATACTTCTTCCTGTTCTGTTAAGTGTTCGGGTTTGGTGTGAGCATCGCAGGCAGTATAAATCCAGCCGCTGCCTCTAGTCTTACCAGGATTGCCACATTCTTCGCAAGTGACAGCACTCATGCTTTCTGCCATACGCACCATGCCACTGATATGCTCGTCTCCACCTGTGTAGTAGAAACGTAATGTGCCGAACTTTTCTTTAACCTGATCCAGTGTGACCTGCGGTACTTGTTTGTACTGTGTGTAACCTTTTTCAAAGTTCTTGTTATTCCAGTCAGTGTAGTGTTGGATATTGCTCATGAGCAGATTCAAAATATTATACCAACCATCACCACATTCAAATCCCCAGCACATGGTAGTCTCCATCATGCTCTTGTTGCGGTTGACCATCATCTTTGGATACTTCTCGCACAACAGTTGATCTAGTTCTTGTTTCATATAATTCCCTAGTCGTATTAATAAGTTTCTTTTACAATTCTAAATTCTGTCAAGGGATACTTGGCTTTAAATTCTTCAGTTTTAACAAAATCGTTATAATGCTGTGCGTTAAAAAACATACGATGAAATACTGTTTTATGATCCAAAGTAGTCACTGTAAGATAAACTGATTTTGCTTTGCCTGCCATAATATACTCTCGTTGTTACATGATATACTATTATAACACCAAATACGAATTATGTCAACTGGTTTTCCATTTTAGTTGGAATAGTAAAGCATCTTTAGGATCGTTGAAATAATAAGCAGTGATAAAATCGTTGGAATAAGAAGCATCTGAAACATCTTGCACATAATAGTCCTCAAAGCTGGAGCACTGTCTACTGGCCCATGCAGCCGCTTCGGCAAAATAATCTGCTGCTTGTTCGTAGGAGATATCGGCGTCATTGAGATATACGACTATCATGCCCATTTCATTGCAAACATAGCAGCATCTTGTTCATTTTGGAAATACCATGCTCGTCCATTTGGATCGCTGAGATCTCGAAACTTGTCTTGACAATTTTCCAAACACCAAGTTAACTTCTGTGAAAAGTCGTCATCTCTCAGAACAATCGCATGATAAGAGTTCAACAACTCCGTTAACCTTTGATCAATCTTAAGATGATCT
>Ga0164293_10005760_pt1 | contig 10562 bp, 12 predicted proteins | sample GEODES118metaG_FD_111487 | JGI IMG/M metagenome (GOLD analysis project Ga0164293, IMG submission 111487) | Eutrophic lake water microbial communities from Lake Mendota, Wisconsin, USA - GEODES118 metaG | ecosystem: Environmental > Aquatic > Freshwater > Lake | place: USA: Lake Mendota...
CCAGCGCCCGGCCGCTGCCCCGCTCCAGTCGCCGCCGCCAACCTGATTAGGCTGGCGGCAGTGCGGAGATCACGATGAGCAGCCTGGTGGTGGTGGGCTTTCCCAAGGTGGATGAGGCCGAGCAGGTGCGCAGGGAGCTGGTGGATATCCAGCGCGAGCAGCTGATTTCCCTGGAGGATGCCGTGGTGGTGGAGCACGACGGCGACGGGCAGGTGCACCTGCGCCAATCGGTGAATCTCACCGCCGCCGGTGCCCTGGGCGGCGGCTTCTGGGGTTCCCTGGTGGGCCTGCTCTTCCTCAATCCCCTGCTGGGTGCGGCGGTCGGGGCCGGGGTGGGCGCCGCGTCGGGCTCGCTCTCCGACATCGGCATCAACGACACCTTCATGCGTGAGCTGGGTGAGACGATCCCCCGGGGCAGCGCGGCCCTCTGTCTGCTGATCCGCGAGGCCACCGCCGATCGGGTGGTGGAGCGGCTGCGGGCCCACGCCCCCCATGCCAAGTTGCTGCGCAGCAACCTCAGCCACACCGATGAAGAGCAGCTGCGCGAGCTGCTGGAGCGTGCGGCCCGCCAGGCCGAGGCCCTGCGGCTGTCCTGAGGGGCCGGCCCGGCACCCGGAAGCTGTTGCCCCGCTGCTGCAGTTCACGGTTCACCGGACGCACCAGCTCCCTGGGCAGCTCCTGGGCCATGTCTTCGGCGGAGGTGGCCACGGCCTCCACCCCCTGCAGTAGCAGTTCGAGCAGGTCGGCCCACTGCCGCACCAGGGTGGCCTGAAGAGCAGCTGAGCGCTGCTGGTGAGATGAGGTCATCGGCGGGCGGGAAAGCTGCATGCATGCTGCGCCAAGCACACATGCTGTCAATCCGTCAATGATCAGCTGTTGGCAGTTGTTGCGGTCCCCAGCCAGGTCTCCAGGGCCGGTGAGAACACCTCCCGGATCACCGTGAGCGGCAGGCCGCCTCGGAAGAAGCGGTAATGGCGGCTCCAGAAGGGCCCGGACGCGCCGAAACGCTGCTCCAGCCAGGGGGCGTTCACCTGCGCCAGGCCATCCACCTCGCGGAACAGCTCGGCGCGGTCGCTGGTGAGACTGCGCCAGATCGGCTGCTCCCGCCGTTGCAGATGGGCGTCGGCCTGGTTCTGGTTCCACCAGCTCTCGGCCCAGGCCAGGGTCTGGTCGCCGCAGCGCAACCACACCTGGCGGCGCAGCAGCGGCGCGGCCAGTTCGCCCACCTCCGGCGGCGGCGGTGCACCGCCGCTGGCATCCGCGGCGGCAGCCGTTTCGGGGGCCATGGCGATCAGCTCGATCTCCACCGGCTGGCCGCTGAGGGATTCCAGATGGCGGGTGGGGCTGCCATCGCCGAGCAGCAGCAGCCGCCAGGGCCCGCTCAGGGCCATGGGCAAGGCCTCCAGGGCCAGGGTCTCGACCCCCATGCCCCAGAGCTGGTGCAGGCGCAGCATCGCTTCTGAACGGCTGTTCCCCAGCCTTCTAGCCAGTCGGCCTGCCCGGAGGTGGCTCAGAAGCCGCTGCTGATGCTGATGCGCCGCTGCACGCCCTGGCGCTCGATCACCGCCGAGTCGCCGTTGGCCGACTGCAGGCGCCAACCGCTGTTGCCGATCGATTCGCCGGTAGCCGCGCTGGTGGAACTGCCGTTCACCTGGAAGATCGCCGAGGCCGGCTGGCCGGGCACCTGCACCACACCCACGAGCTGGGGGAGGTTGGCCGCTGGCTCAGCCTGGGGCCTGGGCGCGTCGGGGTTGGCGCGGGCTGCCGGGGCTGGACTGGTGACCCTGCTGGACATGGGCACCTGGAGCACCTGGGCGGGTGGCGCGCTGCTGGGCGGCAGGGTGGCCAGCTCCTCCATCCAGGGTTCCACGGGCGGCGGCGGCAGGCCCTCGCTGGCACCGGGGAGGGCCTGGGGGTTGGGGCTGGGCTGGCCGGCGCTGCCCAGCTCCGGGGCTGGCGGTGCCACGGCGGGCCCCAGGGAGCGCAGGCGTTCCACCAGCAGCATGCTGCGCTCCTGACGGATGGCCTGCTGGCTCTGCTGCCAGAGGCTGAGACCGAGCAGGGTGAAACCGGTGCTGAGGGTCACCAGCAGGCTGATGCCCACCAGCAACCAGGTGTCGGCCACCGGCATACCGGTGGCTTGGGCGCCCCCGCTGCGGCTGCGGTAGCCGGGGGGGGACTCCCCGGCCACTGGAGGGGACTCCTCGCCGCTGTGGCGCACGTCCACATCAATCGGGGCCTCCGGGGCGAACACCCGGTTGAGCACCTGCTCGGCGCGCAGCTCCCAGTAGGCCCGGGAGGTGGGGACGGCACGCACTGGACTCAAGAGCCTGCCCCCTGAACGCTGGCGATCAACTTATCGGCCTTGCCCTGCCCCTGGTTCGGGGCCTGGCCTGCGCGGCGGCTGGTCAGCTCCAGCCAGAGCAGCAGGGCCGTGACATCCGCCGGGCTCACCCCCGGCAGGCGGGAGGCCTGGCCGAGGTTGAGGGGGCGCACGGCCGCCAGCTTCTCGCGCGCTTCGCGCGAGAGGGTGCCGATGGCGCCGTAGTCGAGGTCGGCGGGGATCGGCCGGTGCTCCTGTTGCTTCACCTGGTCGATCTGCTGCTGCTGGCGGGCCAGGTAGCCGCTGTACTTGATGGCGATCTCGGCTGCTTCCGCCACATCCCGCGGCAGCTCCGGGTCGGCCAGGCCATGGCACACCAGATCGGTGCTGTGGAATCCGGGCCGGCGCAGCAGCTCGGCCAGGGTGATCGAGCCCTTGATGGCGGCACCGGTTTCGGCCTCCACGGCGGCGGCCGCCGGATCGCTGGCCTTGAGGCGCACGGTGTCCAGGCGGCGCTGCTCGGCGGCGATCGCCTCCTGCTTGCGCTGGTGGATGGCCCAGCGGCGGTCGTCGATCAGCCCCAGCTCCCGGCCCAGGGGGGTGAGGCGCTGATCGGCGTTATCGCCGCGCAGCACCAGCCGGTATTCGCTGCGGCTGGTGAGCACCCGGTAGGGCTCACGCAGATCCTTGGTGATCAGGTCGTCGACCATGGTGCCCATGTAGCTGCCTTCCCGGGGAAAGTGCACCGGCTCTTGGCCGCGGATCAGGCGCACGGCGTTGAGCCCGGCGATCAGCCCCTGGGCGGCCGCCTCCTCGTAGCCGGTGGTGCCATTGAGCTGACCGGCGGAAAACAGCCCGGCCACCCGCTTGGTCTCCAGGGAGGGCTTGAGCTGGGTGGCGGGCAGGTAGTCGTAGTCGACGGCATAGGCTGGGCGCAGCATCACGCAATGCTCCAGGCCGGGCAGGGTGCGCAGCAGCTCCAGCTGCAGCCGTTCGGGCAGGCCGGTGGAGAAGCCCTGCACGTAGATCTCCGGCGTGTCGCGGCCCTCGGGCTCCAGGAAGATCTGGTGGCTGTCCTTGTCGGCGAAGCGCACGATCTTGTCTTCGATCGAGGGGCAGTAGCGGGGCCCCTTGCTGTCGATGAAGCCGCCGTAGATGGGCGTGAGGTGCAGGTTCTCCTTGACCAGCTGGTGGGTGGCGGCCGTGGTCCGGGTGATGTGGCAGCTCATCGGCTCACCGCTCACCCAGCTGGCCGGGTCGAAGGAGAAGAAGCGGTCGTGGGCGTCGCTGGGCTGCTCCTCCAGCTGATCGAGGGCGATGCTGCGCCGGTCGACCCGGGCTGGCGTGCCGGTTTTAAGGCGTCCGATCTGGAACCCGAGGGCTTCGAGCGTCTCGGTGAGCCCTTCAGCGGCCTGCTCGCCCGCCCGCCCGGCGCTCATGGATTGGTTGCCCACCCAGATCTGGCCGCCCAGGAAGGTGCCGGCGGTGAGGATCACGGCGCCGGCGGCGTAGCTGCTGCCGAAGTAGGTGCGGATGCCTGCCACGCGGGCGGCCGGGCCCTGGCCCGGCTCCCAGGCGCTGCCGCCACCGGCGGGGTCCCCCTCCACCAGCAGCCCGGTCACCATCGCCTCGCGCAGGGCGAGGTTGGGCGTGTGCTGCAGCAGCTGCAGCATCTGGCGGGCGTACTGGCGCTTGTCGGTTTGGGCGCGCAGGGCCCACACGGCCGGGCCGCGGCTGGCGTTGAGGATGCGCTTCTGCAGGGCCGTGGCATCGGCCAGGCGGCCGATCACGCCGCCGAGGGCATCCACCTCATGCACCAGCTGGCTCTTGGCCGGCCCGCCCACCGCCGGGTTGCAGGGCTGCCAGGCGATGCGATCGAGATTGAGGGTGAAGAGTGCCGTGGAGAGCCCGAGGCGCGCGGCGGTGATCGCCGCCTCGCAGCCCGCATGGCCGCCGCCCACCACGATCACATCGAAGGTTTCGGTGGGGGGAGCGTGCTCTGTGGCTGGGCTGGCGCAGGGCATGGGCCCATTCTCCACGGCAGAGGGGTCAAGGGGGTGGGAGCTGCACGAGCAGATCGGCCAGACCGATCACAGCGGCGACACCCAGGCGCACCCGGCGCAGCTCCTGGGCGGTGAGGGCGCCGAGTCGTCGGTTGAGCCGGGCGTTGCGGATGCAGATCACGCGTCCGCATAGGGCAGCCGATGGCTTCAGCAGACCATGGCCGGGAGCGGGGTGGATGACGGGCATCGGCAGGCGCTGCCGCCCATCCGTATCCGAGCTGAGCGGCACCACCAGCACGGTGTCGGCTGTGCTGTCCGCTCCTCTGGCGGAGCTGGAGATCACCACGCAGGGCCTGAGCTTGCCGTCGCCGCTGTCCCGGTCGGCGCGACGGATCAGCACACTGCCGGGTTCAAAGCATGGGCTGGGCCCAGCCATCACTGAGCCCGCTCCAGTCGTCCCGCTCCGACGCGCTCACCAGGGTCTGCTCGCCGAGCAAGCGCTGCTGCAGGCCCCTCAGGGCTTCGTTCACGGCTTTGCCGAGGGGGATGGGCGCCTCTTCACGGAACCAGCGCACCAACTCGGGCTCCACCCGCACTGTGACGCTCTGCTTGGTCATGAGACCAGGAGCAAGTCCGATCAAGGCATCGTGAAACGCCATGCGCCGTTGACGGTTGGGCCGTTTTGGTACGACTTAGCCGGAGCAACGGACTAAGCTGATGTCATGCAGGTGAACCTTCACGACGCCAAGACCCATCTCTCCCGCTATGTGGATCAGGCGCTGGAGGGGGAGGAGGTGGTGATCGCCCGTGCTGGGCGGCCCCTGGTGAAACTGGTGCCCCTGGAGCCGCGTGCTGCGCAGCGCAGGCTGGGTTTCCTGCAGGGCAAGGCCGTGATCGCCGCCGACCTGAAGGCCGACTTCGCGGCGGAGATCGGGGCAATGTTCGAGGCATGACGCCGCGGTTGCTTGACACGCAACTGCTGCTCTGGCTTGCTGTTGCCCCTGAGCGGCTGCCGGTTCCACTGCGGCAGCTGTTGCAGGATCGGCAGATTCCCTTTGTGTTCAGCGTGGCCAGCCTCTGGGAGGTGGCGATCAAGAGTTCCCTGGGGAAGCCGTCGTTTCAGGTGGATGCCAGGGCGCTGCGGCGCGGACTGCTGGCCGAGGGTCTCCAGGAGCTGCCCCTGGTGGTGGAGCATTGCCTGGCCGTGCAGCATCTGCCGTGGGTGCACCGTGATCCCTTCGATCGGCTGCTGGTGGCCGCCGCGCGAGAAACCGGCTTCCAGCTGATCACGGCGGATCGAACCCTGCTGGCCTATGGGCCGGAGGTGATGGCTTCCTGTGACGTCTGAGCGCCTGATGGCCCTCAGGCCGCGACTCTTCACGCCGCCAGGTTGCGGAAGCGGGTGAACTGGGGTTCGAACAGCAGCTTCACGGTGCCCACCGGGCCATTGCGGTGCTTGGTCACGATCACCTCGGTGATGCCGCGGTCGGGGGTTTCCGGGTTGTAGTACTCGTCGCGGTAGATCATCAGCACCAGGTCGGCGTCCTGCTCGATCGAACCCGATTCGCGCAGGTCGCTGAGCATCGGCCGCTTGTTGGTGCGGGCCTCCACGCCCCGGCTGAGCTGGGAGAGGGCGATCACCGGCACGTTCAGCTCGCGGGCCATCTGCTTGAGGCCGCGGGTGATGCGGCTGAGTTCCTGAACGCGGTTGTCGCTGCCGCCGCCCTCCATCAGCTGCAGGTAGTCGATCACCACCAGCCCCAGCTCCTTGCCGCTCTCGGCCATCAGCCGCCGGCAGAGCGAGCGCATCTCCAGCACGCCGGCATTGGGCTTGTCGTCGATGTACAGCGGCAGCTGGCCCAGGCTGTTGATCCCCTGGCCCAGCAGCGGCCATTCCTCCTGCTGCAGCCGGCCCGTGCGCAGCCGGCCGCTCTCGATGCCCACTTCCATGGCCAGCAGCCGGTAGGTGAGCTGCTCCTTGCTCATCTCCAGGCTGAACAGACACACCGGCAGTTGGTGCAGCTGGGCCACGTTCTTGGCCAGGTTGAGGGTGATGGCTGTTTTGCCCATCGCCGGGCGGCCGGCCACGATGATCAGGTCGCTGCGCTGCAGCCCCTGGGTCATGGCGTCGAGGTCGTAGAAGTTCACCGGGATGCCGGCCACCGCCGTGCCCAGGGAGCGGCTCTCGATCTCGTTGAAGGTGCTGGTGAGGATCTCGGCGGTGGGGGTGAGGCCGGTGCTGGGCTTCTCCTGGCTGATGGCAAAGATCTTCTGCTCCGCCTCATCGAGCACCTGCTCCATCGGCTTGCCCTGGTCGTAGCCAAGGGCGATCACCTCGTTGCCGGAGCGGATCAGCTGGCGGCGCAGGTGCTTGTCGCTCACCAGGCGGGCCACCTGCTCGATCGAGGCGGTGGAGCTGATCCGTTCCACCAGCTCCACCAACCGGCCGCTGCCGCCCACCTTCTCCAGGTTGCCGGTGTCGGCCAGCCAGGCCGTCATGGCCGTGAGGTCGGTGGGTTTGCCCTGGCCATGCAGCATCAGGGCTGTGCGATAGATCTCGCGGTGGGCGCTGAGATAGAAGGCTTCCGGCTGCAGCACGTCGGCCACCCGGCCGATGGCGTCCGGGTCGAGCAGGATGCCGCCCAGCACCGCCTCCTCGGCCTCCAGGTTCTGGGGTGGCAGCGAGTCGGGCAGGGCCTCGAACTGCGCCTCGCCCGCACGGCCAGCCTGGCGCTGCTGGCGGGATGGAGCGCCGGAGTCCCCTGAATTGAGGGGGGCTGGGTTGAGGGGAACGGTGACCATGGGAGCCGGGACCGGTTGCCGGGGAACAGGGGAACCCGGGAGCGGTGGCGCAGCGGACACCGGGTGGTTGATCATCGCCGCTCGAGTGGGCTTTGACCAGCCCAGGGGGCCCCAGTGGTGGGGTGCCAACACAAAAGCCACCCCAGTGCTGGGGTGGCCAAGGGGTGCGGTTGGATCGCGGCTCGCTGGCGGCGGTCAGTGGCTCACCACTTCCAGGTTGAGCTCGGCGGTGACTTCGGGATGCAGCTTCACCTGCACCTTGTAGGAGCCGGTGCGATGGATCTCAGGCACCGTGATGTCGCGGCGGTCCACCTCTTTCTTGGTGGCGGCTTCGATCGCCTCGGCCACGTCGCCGTTGGTCACGGTGCCAAACAGCACGTCATCGCCGCCGGTCTGCTTCTTCACGGTGAAGCGGCCGATGGTGGTGAGCGCGGTGCGGAAGGCTTCCGCTTCGGCCTTGAGGGCGGCCTGGCGCTCTGCCTCCTTGGCCCGGCGTGCCTCCACCTGGCGCAGCACCGCGGCGGTCACCGGCACGGCCTTGCCGGTGGGTACCAGGAAGTTGCGGGCGTAGCCGGGGGCCACGTCCACCAGGTCGCCGTCCTTGCCCAGGCTGAGGACGTCTTCGCTGAGAACCACTTGAACGCGCTTGGCCATGGGAGATAACGACGGGTGTCTGATCGCGAGCCGATCACCCAGCCTAGATCAGGGGGTGATCAGCATGAGTCCGGGATAGGCCTGGCGAAGGCTCCACGAGGCCGTTCTCCTCCACGAACTCCACGTCGGTGTGGGGGTGAGGCTGCAGCGCTCGCGGATCGCCTTGGGGATGGTGACCTGACCCCTGCCGGAGATCGGCACGGCAGCACAGGAGGATTGGAGCCAGGAAGTGTCCTGCGGCCTGTTCAGAGCCGGCCGCCGGGGGCGGCGGCCCGTGGCAGGCGCACCTGGGTGGCCAGGCCGAGGCGGCGCATCAGGCGGATGTGCTGCCAGGTGAGGTCGATCTGGCGGCCGAAGCCATGGCGGGCCGAGTGGGGGAACGCGTGGTGGTTGTTGTGCCAGCCCTCGCCAAAGGTGAGCGCGGCCACCCAGGGGTTGTTGCGCGAGCCGTCGCCGCTGGCGTGGGGGGTTTCACCCCAGAGGTGGGTGGCGGAGTTCACCAGCCAGGTGCAGTGGTACACGAGCACCAGGCGCAGGGGGATGCCCCAGAGCACCAGGGCCCAGCCGCCGGCGCCGGTGATCGTGCCGATCCAGAACAGCAGGCCGGCCAGGGGAAGCTGCAGCAGCAGGAACCAGGTGTTCAGCCAGCGGTAGTAGGGATCCTTGGCCAGATCGCCCGTGAGCCGGGGCACGGCGCCCATGGCGGGGATGGTGGTGAACATCCAGCCCATGTGGCTCCACCAGAAGCCCCGCAGGCTGGTGTGGTGGTCCACCTCCGTGTCGGAGAACTTGTGGTGGTGGCGGTGCAGGCCCACCCAGTCGATCGGGCCGTGCTGGCAGCTGAGGGCGCCGCAGGTGGCGAAGAAGCGCTCCAGCCACTGGGGTACGCGGAAGGCGCGGTGGCTGAGCAGGCGGTGGTAGCCGATCGTCACGCCCAGGCAGGCGGTGACCCAGTAGAGAACGAGCAGGCTGGCCACGGCCGGCACGCTCCAGAAACGGGGCAGCAGGGCCACCACCGCCAGCACGTGGATCGCCACCATGAAGCCGATGGTGGTCCAGCGGGTGCCGCGCTTCGCGGCGGGCCTGGGTTCGCCAAGGCGGGGCCGGTGCAGGGCTTCGGCCCGGCGGCTGCCGTTCGTGCCGCCGTTGATGAAGGCCGGCTGGCGGGTGCCCCGGGCCGCGACCCGGGCCGATGGCCGATTTGTTGCTGTGGCCGTCATGACGGACCGACTCCTGATCAATCGCTACGATGGTAGCAATACGAATCCTGATCAGCCTCAGTTCTGATCCGGATTCGTGTTCCGACTGGTGCGGCTTGCCGGCCGGTCGGGTTGTCGGTTTCTCCGGCTTGTCGGCTTCAACAGGTGGGGCGCACTGCGTGGGATACAGGGACGACATCGCTGCTGGCCGGGTCGCCTTTGCCCATCTGATCCGCCTCTGGCACGGCCGAAATGGCTGGAGCCACCGGGTGCTGCCCGCTTTGGCGGAGGCCCTCGACCTCGGCCGGCTGCACAACTCCCAGCTGTCGATGCTGCGCAACGGCAAGCTCGCCTCCCCAGGGCCGGAGGTGTTCCTGGCCCTGGGACGGATCAACCAGCTGCTGGCCAGGGAGGCCGCTGGCGGCGGCCTGTCTCCCGCCCTGCGCCAGGAGCTGGAGGACCATCCGGAGCTGCTGGCGGCCCTGGAGGGGGCGGCCCAACCGGTGCAGGCCCCCGGCGAGCCCGTGCTCGGCCCGGGCGAGCTGCTGGAGATCTTCGTGGGGGTGCGTCAGCCGCCCGCGGCCTTTGATCTGCGCATCGCCGAGGCGGAGGCCGGAGCCCTGAGCGCCGCCCTGGCCGAGCTGTTCACGGCCGGTCGCCCCTGGCGGCTGTGCCGGGAGCAGGTGCTGGCGGCCTATCCCGTGGCCAAGCGCCAGCGGCGCGAGCGCTTCGCCGAAGTGATGGCCGGCCAGCGCGACTACACCGCCGCCGAGCTGGATGCGGAGCTGCCCGAACTGCGCCGCACCCTGGCGGCTCTCGGCGCGGCCGGCGATGGCGAGCTGGCGCCGGACCAGTTTCTGGAGTTGTTGCGCCAGCGGGTCAGCATGTTGGAGACCGGCAGCGAGCACGATCTGGCCGCCGCCATCCGCGCCCAGCTCAGCCAGCGCCGCTGACGGGCACGATGGCGGCATTGCCCATCCCCCACGCCCGCCTTGCAGCTGCCTGAATCCAGCCCCGTCCCGCGTGCTGCCGAGGCCCCGGCCCAGGCTGCCGAGCAGGTGGCCGAAGCCCAGGCGGCGATCGCCTTCCTGGCTGAGGCCCACACGGCCCGGGTGCAGCCTCGGCTGGAGCGGGTGCTGGCGGCCTTTGCCGCCGAGCGGGTGGGGGTGCAGCACTTCGCCTCGGTGAGCGGTTACGGCCACGGCGACCAGGGCCGGGAGGTGTTCGATCGGGTGTTCGCCCGGGTGCTGCAGGCCGAGGCCGCGGCCGTGCGGCTGCAGTTCGTGAGCGGCACCCACGCCATCGCCGCCGCCCTGTTCGGCGTGCTGCGGCCCGGTGATCGCCTGCTGGCCCTCACCGGCCGCCCCTACGACACCCTTGAGGAGGTGATCGGCATCCGCGGCAGCGGCCAGGGTTCCCTGGCTGAGTTCGGCATCGCCTACGACGAGCACGATCTGCTGGCCGATGGCGGCATCGACTGGGATGGGCTGGAGGACGCCCTGGCGCTGCCCACCCGTCTGGTGCTGATCCAGCGCAGCTGCGGCTACAGCTGGCGGCCGTCGCTGCCGGTGGCCACGATCG
>Ga0164293_10005763_pt1 | contig 10559 bp, 9 predicted proteins | sample GEODES118metaG_FD_111487 | JGI IMG/M metagenome (GOLD analysis project Ga0164293, IMG submission 111487) | Eutrophic lake water microbial communities from Lake Mendota, Wisconsin, USA - GEODES118 metaG | ecosystem: Environmental > Aquatic > Freshwater > Lake | place: USA: Lake Mendota, Wisconsin...
CTCGGGCCACGTCACGGCGACAACGCGCCGATGGCGCGAATCGAACTCGTCTAGCCGCGCGATCATGCGTCGCGCACGCATGACCATCGCCTACCGAGGCGATCAGTTCAGCGGGTTCGCGGCAACGCCAGGCGTGTCGACGGTTGCCTCAACACTCGAGGCCGCCCTCCAGCAAGTAATGCAAGAACCGGCGAAGGTCATTCCTGCCGGTCGCACCGATGCCGGCGTGCATGCCTGGGGTCAAGAGATCAGTCTCGATCTGCCCGATCGCATTGAGATCGACGTATTGGCCAATCAACTCAACGCCCTGTGTGGGCCGTCGATTGTGGTGCGCGACGCGCGCTGGACGCAACCGGAGTTTCATGCCCGTTACTCCGCGCTGTGGCGCTCGTATCGATACACGGTGTTGAACACGCCAATGGCGAACCCGTTCATGGTGGAGACCGCGTGGCATATCGTGCGCCCGTTGAAGTTGCGGGCCATGCAGTTGGCCAGCGACGCGATCATGGGCGAACAGGACTTCTCTGCGTTCTGTCGCAAGGCGACCCGCGACGACGGCAGTGAAAAGTCGATGCGCCGATTCGTCATGAAAGCCGACTGGGTGGACGTGGGCGAGGGTGTGCTGCGTTTTGACATCACGGCGAACGCCTTTTGCCACCAGATGGTGCGATCGCTTGTGGGAACGTTCATTGATATTGGGCTGGGGAAGCGCCCGCCCAGCGACATGCGGGGGCTCCTGTTGTCGCGCGATCGGACCCAGACGCCCCCCGTTGCCCCACCCCATGGCTTATGCCTGTGGGAGGTGGGCTATCCGCGGGATCTGGCGTAGTTGCGCGATTGTCATCGGGCAACTGCCACCCCTATCCTGAAGGGGCTAATTGGCGCGGATTTCGCCGCCGTCACGAATCTTTGAAAGTAGTCATATGCGTACCTATTCACCGAAAGCAAGCGACGTCCAGCGCGACTGGCATCTCGTTGACGCCGATGGACTCGTGCTCGGTCGGATGTGCACCGAAGTAGCGCGCATTCTGCGCGGTAAGCACAAGCCGATGTTCGCCACACACATGGACACCGGCGATCACGTAGTCATCATCAACGCGTCGAAGATTGTGTTGACGCGCGGCAAGGCCGACACCGAGCTCGTACACGACTACAGCGGTTACCCCGGTGGTCTGCGCACGCAAACCTACGGCACCCTGCTCAAGCGCAAGCCCGAAGACGCGATTCGTCGCACGGTTCGCGGCATGTTGCCGAAGGGCCCACTGGGTCGTCAAATGATTAAGAAGCTCAAGGTGCACGCTGGCCCTGAGCACACGCACCAGGCTCAACAGCCCAAGGTGCTCGACATGTCGCACGCCAAGGCGCGCTGACCGAAAACGCTGAAGCATTAGGGAACAAGGAGTACACGTGGGAACCAAGCCCCTCACCCAGACCACTGGTCGTCGCAAGGAAGCCGTCGCCCGCGCTCGTTTGCGCCCTGGCACCGGCAAGGTGACTGTCAACGGTCGCGAGTTCGACAACTACTTTCCGAACGCATTGCAGCGCGCGGAAGCCACCGAGGCGCTGCGCGTCGTTGAGGCGGAGAACGTCTACGACGTTGACGCCGACATCAAGGGTGGTGGCATTGCTGGTCAGGCCGGTGCGCTGCGCATGGCGATTGCCCGTTCGATTCTCGAGCTCGACCCAGAGAAGCGTTCCGTATTGCGTAAGGCCGGGCTATTGACCCGCGATTCGCGCAAGAAGGAAAGCAAGAAGTACGGCTTGAAGAAGGCGCGCAAGGCGCCTCAGTACACCAAGCGTTAGGCGAGTACTGCGCGACGTGTTCGCGCAGGGTGCACATGTTGCGTTTCGGAACCGATGGGGTCCGCGGCGTTGCGTTGCGTGAACTGACCGAGGACTTCGTCGCGACGTTGGCCATGGTGGCCGTCGACGAGTTGGGATTCACCACAGTCGTCGTTGGCCGTGACACGCGCGAGTCGGGCCCCGCGTTGGCCGCCGCGGTGTGCCGAGGGCTCCACCACGCAGGGGCAAACGTCATCGACCTCGGTGTTGCCCCCACGCCGACGGTGGCCGCAATTGCGGCAGCGACGTCGGCGGCAGCGGTCGTTGTCACCGCGTCGCACAACCCCTACACCGACAATGGCATCAAGATCTTCGGCATCGGTGGCGGGAAGTTGAGCGATGACGAGCAGACACGCATCGAGGAACGTCTCGCGCGCGGCGACACGGTCGCAGCCACTGCAGCTGCTCGCCACACGAGTGATGATGCGCGCCGCGAAACACTGCTTGCCAGTTATCGCAACGCAGTGGTAGCCGCGGCAGGCGTCGGGGCACTCCATGGACTCACCGTTGTCGTTGACTGCGCCAATGGCGCTTTCAGCGAACTTGCGCCGCAGGTACTTAGTGCACTTGGCGCGAACGTGACGGTGATTCACGATGAGCCCAACGGGCGCAATATCAACGATGCGTGCGGTGCAACGCATGTGGGTTCGTTGTGCGAAGCAGTGCGGCTCCACGGTGCCGACATGGGCCTCGCTTTCGACGGCGACGGCGACCGCGTGATTGCCGTTGATCACCGCGGGACACCAATTAGCGGCGACCACCTGTTGGCGCTGTCGGCAATCGATATGGCCGAAGCGGGAACGTTGACGAACAATGTCGTTGCGGTGACGGTGATGACGAATGCAGGATTTCACGTCGCCATGCGCGAACGCGGCATCGGTGTGGTGACGACGCCAGTGGGTGATCGTCACGTGCTTGCGGCGATGGACGAGCGTGGGCTTGTCCTCGGCGGCGAACAAAGCGGACACATCATTCATCGTCGATTCGCCACAACGGGAGACGGACTGTTGGCCGGCGCACTGGTTGCCTCGCTCGTGGTGCGGCGCGGTCGATCGTTGCATGATCTCGCCAACGACGCGATGACGGCGCTGCCGCAGGCACTCATCAATGTGGCGACGCCGACACGAATTAGTGATCCGGCAATGACGTTCGCCGATGACATTCGCCGCGTCGAGGAGTCACTTGGCGGCGTGGGTCGGGTGCTGTTGCGGGCAAGCGGGACCGAATCGATGGTGCGCGTAATGGTGGAAGCGGCAACCCAGGAAGGCGCTGATGCAGCCGCACGCCTGCTTGCGGAAACCGTGGAGAGGCGACTCGGTAGCCTGTAGGTATGTGCGGCATTATCGGTGTCGTGTCGCGTCCGTCGACGCGACCCATGCCCACTTCGGCCGAGATCGTCGCGTTGCTCGACGACGCGCTGCGGCTAGTTCGCGAACGCGATGTGGTGGCCACCGCTCGGCAGCTTGCAGAGGCCGATCGTTTGCTGCGCGGTGAGCCGGGGCTTGCGGCGCTGGTGGACGCATTGGAGTTGTCCGCGGCAATCACGAGCCGGCTCGACCAACTGGAGCCCCTGGTGGTTGCCATCGAACAGGAACTGGAGTCGCTCACCGGCGTGAGCGCCGCGGTGCTCGAGCGACGGGGCAACGACGTGATTGCAGTACGCGATGCAATGTGGTCGTTGCGTAACGATCGCCTGCGCACAGCACGTCTCGTCGGCGAGTTGGCCGGCAAGTCCGCGAGTGCATCGTCGCGCAACGCCTACTTCACGATCCAACAGGCGTTTTCCGCGCTTGATCGCATGGAGGTGCGCGGCCGCGACTCGGCTGGCGTCCACGTGTTGGTGTGGGGGCATGGACTGACGGCCGACGACTCGCGGGTCGCGCCGCTGCTCGCGGGGCGTACGGAGGATCCGTTGTTTACCTCGGGTTCGGTGCGTGTGGGCGAGGGCGACCGCGCGTGGTCGTTCGTCTACAAGGCGGCTGCCGAGATCGGCGAACTGGGCGACAACACCCGCGCAATGCGCAACGCGGTGATCAACGACGCATTGCTGCGCACGCTGTTGGGCCAGTCGAATGCGCGCGTGTCGGTAATTGGCCACACGCGGTGGGCGAGCGTGGGCATTATCTCCGAGCCGAACGCGCATCCCGTGAATAGTGAAGAGACGACCGCAACCGGCGAGGCGCCGTATTTGATCTCTGTGCTCAATGGTGACGTCGACAACCATGCCGACATCAAGGTGCGCAATGCCTTGTCGATTGCCGAACCGATCACGACCGATGCAAAGGTGATTCCCACTCTCGTTGCGCGCCGACGCGCCGGAGGCGCCGAGCTCGAGACAGCATTTCGCGATTCGGTGGCGGAGTTCGACGGTTCGGTGGCGATTGCGACGGCGAGTGCCGATGAGCCCAACGTGATGCTGCTCGCATTGCGCGGCAGCGGTCAGGGTCTCTACGTCGGCGTGGCAGAGGATCGTTTCATTGTTGCCAGCGAGCCGTATGGTCTCGTGGAAGAGACGCTGCAGTACGTACGGATGGACGGCGAGGCGCTCGCCGATCCGCAGAACCCATCGAGTCGCGGCCAAGTGGTGGTCATGCGTGGCGACCGCGCAGGCAGCCTGGACGGGTTGCAGATGACGGCCTACGACGGCAGTGCGATTGCGCTCACCGATGCAGACATGACCGTGGCTGAGGTAACGACGCGCGATATCGACCGCGGTGAGCACAAGCACTTCCTGGCCAAAGAGATTGCCGAGGCGCCGGCCAGTTTCCGCAAAACCCTGCGCGGCAAGATTGCCGAGCGCGACGGACTCCTGCGGCCGTCGTTAGACGAATCGGTGTTGCCGGCCGCACTGGTCGACATGCTGCGCACGGGACGCATTCGACGCATTCGGGTGATCGGCCAGGGCACGGCGGCGATTGCAGGTCGCAGCCTGGCGCAGATTCTGCGCACGATGGTGGACCATCGCGTGTTTGTCGACGCGCTGGTGGCCACCGAATTGTCAGGTTTTCAACTCGACCTCGATATGAGCGACACGCTGATCGTGGCGATCAGCCAGAGCGGCACCACAACCGACACGAATAGGACCGTCGACCTTGCGCGCACGCGCGGCGCTTCGGTGTTGGCGATCGTCAACCGTCGCGGCAGTGAATTGTCGGCCAAGGCAGACGGCGTGTTGTACACCTCCGATGGGCGCGACGTGGAAATGAGCGTCGCCAGTACGAAGGCGTTTTATTCGCAGGTAGCCGCCGGTGCGGTCCTCGCGTGTGCGTTGTCTGAGGCGTTGGGGAGCGGGTCCGACGAAGATCGTCACCGTTTGCTCGGTGCGTTGCGTGCGGTGCCGGAGGCGTTGACCACGGTGTTGTCGTTACGGCCGCAGGTGGCACAGGCCGCGCGACGGTTCGCGCCGGGTCGTCGCTACTGGACTGTGGTGGGTAACGGTTTTAATGCGGTGGCGGCTGAGGAAGTACGTATCAAATTATCGGAGCTCTGTTACAAGTCGATTGCCTGCGACATCACCGAAGACAAGAAGCACATCGACTTGTCGTGTGAGCCGATGATCATCGTGTGTGCGACCGGATTGAACGACGGCACGGCACTCGACGTAGCCAAGGAAATCGCGATCTATCGCGCGCACAAGGCGTTACCAATCGTCATCGCCGAAGAGGGCGACCAGCGTTTCGACGCTGCGGCGGCAGTGCTTGCCGTGCCGCGCGTAGACCCGAGCGTCGCGTTCATTCTGTGCGTGATGGTCGGACACCTCTTCGGCTACGAGGCGGCGTTGGCAATTGACTCGCTTGCCCTGCCGTTGCGCGGCGCGCGCGAGGTGGTGGAGCATGCGGTCGAGCGCGGCGGCGTGGGCTCGCGCCTGCTCGACAAGGTGCGACAGGACATTGGCGTTCCTGCGAATCGGTTCTTCGACTTGCTCGCAACGGGTGATTACGACGGCAATCTCGAGGCCTCCACCGCCGTGCGCGTGGTGTCGATGTTGCGTGACGTGATGTCGTCGGATCCGCTCCAGGCGTTTCAGGACCACACGGGCAAGGTGTCGTCGCCGGAGGCATTGCTTGACGATCTGACGAGCGCACTTACGCGTGCAATCGACGAGCTGACGCGCCCGGTGGACGCGATTAAACATCAGGCCAAGACGGTGACGGTAGGTATTTCGCGCAGCGACGAAGGTCTTCTCGATCGCCCGCTGGTGCAAGCCGTGTTGCAGGCGGGCGCATCGCGCGACGGGTTGTCGTACAAGGTCTTGAAAGTGGTTGCCGATCTCGATCCCGCGGTCGCCCAGGTTGCAGGATTCACGCGGTATCGCATCGAAGGCGACCCACAGTCGGCAACGGTGTCGATTGTCGATCGCGGCGGTATCTCGCGAGAGCTCGTCTCGCGCGCGGAGAGCAGCACGCAGTTGGTCGGCACCAAGCACCGTGTGGCAATGGATGGCAATGTTTTGGTGGCCCGCGGTCGCCGCGATGGACGCACCGTGATCTTCGTGCCCGAATCCAAGGGCGCGCAGGTCGTGGGCATCACCTTGCTGCACGTCGTGTTTCACGATCATTTGCCGGCCGCGACAATGAAGGCTGTCTTGCAGGGTTACGACAATCGCTACGACCGCCTCGTCGACTGGGTTGCGGAGACCGAAGGGTCATTCCGCGAGGATCGACTCGCTGAGATGCGTGTCGATGACCTGTTGATTCTGCCGATCAGCGATACGGCCAATCGCTGGCTGACCAAGACGCCGCGGAGCTAACGCGGTGCGGGGGATCGGCATCGATGCGGTCGATATTGCCAAATTTCGTCGCGCGCTCGAACGCACGCCATCGCTGCGGCAACGCGTGTTCACTGCTGACGAACTGACGAGCATCGGCGACCGAGACGATACGGTGCCCGGCCTTGCCGCGCGGTTTGCCGCACGCGAGGCAACGATGAAGGTTTTGGGCGTCGGCATCGGCGCGTTCGACCTGCATGACGTATCAATCGCGCGGCTTGACGGCGGACAGCCACAACTCGTCGTAACGGGGCGCGCGGCGACGCTTGCACATGAGCAGGACATTTCAACCTGGCACGTGTCGCTCACGCACACCGACTCGGTGGCGATGGCCGTGGTGTCGGCGCACTGACGTGGCCAACGACAAGCGCTGGGCCTGGGCGGAAATCGACCTGCAGGCGTATCGACGCAACGTGGTGGCAATGCGCGAGCGTGGCGCCGTGGGCGACACCTGGTGCGTGGTGAAGGCCAACGCATACGGTCATGGCGCCGTCGCGTGTGCCGGCGCCGCCATGGATGCGGGGGCAAGTGGATTGTGTGTTGCGCTCGTGGGTGAGGGCGAGGAGCTGCGCGTGGCGGGAGTCGCCGCGCCAGTTTTGGTGATGAGCGAGCAGCCACCCGAGCAACTGGATGATCTCGTGCGCTTCGGGCTGATTGCCACCGTGTACCACGAGGGATCAATCGACGCGTTGTCGCGCGCCGCGGCACGAGCCAACGTCGTGGCATCGGTACACCTCAAGATCGACACGGGGATGCATCGCGTGGGTGCGTCGCCGGAGCACGCCGTCGCGTTGGCGACACGCATTGCTAGCGACCCGTGGCTGGACCTCGACGGTGTCTACACCCACCTCGCACGAGCCGACGAGCCAAATGGTGATGCCGACACGCAGCGTCAACGCGATCGATTTGCCGGCGTTCTCGCACAACTCGACGAAGTTGGCCTACGCCCGCGGCACGTGCATCTGGCCAACTCGGCTGCCACCTTGCGCGCGGTTGCACGGGTGCCGGGCGTGACCATGCACCGTGCAGGCATCGCGACCTACGGCATCGCCCCCGATCCGCACGACACCGCGACGTCGCTTGAGCCGGTGATGGCGTTGAAAGCGCGTGTGTCGCATGTGCAGGTGGTGCCCGCTGGCGAAGGCGTGTCGTACGGCTTACGTCGACCGCTTGAGCGCACGTCGACCGTGGCGACGTTGCCGCTTGGCTATGCCGACGGCGTGCCGAGGCGACTGTGGGAGCGCGGCGAGGTGCTGATCGGCGGCAAGCGCCGACGCTTCGCCGGCATGATCACGATGGATCAGGTAATGATCGACTGCGGCGACGACACGGTACGCATCGGTGACGAGGCGGTGCTGATTGGCCAACAAGGCTCGGCGATTATCGCTGTCAACGACTGGGCACGCGTGCTGGACACGATTGGGTACGAGGTCGTGTGCGGAATCTCGTCTCGTGTGCCCCGTAGATATCTACGCTGAACCCCGATGTTGCACCTGCAGGCGCGCGCTCCCGAGGACACTGCACGCATCGCTGCAGCCATTGCGCGATTGATACGACCCCGCGACATGGTGGTGCTTGTCGGCGAAATGGGAAGCGGCAAGACCACCTTCACCCAGTCGTTTGCTTCGGCACTTGGGGTGAGTGAACCCGTAACTTCCCCGACGTTCAATCTCGTGCATTCGTATACAGGGAAGGACTTGTCGATTCATCATGTTGACCTGTATCGCCTTGAGCGCACGGGCGAACTTGAGGACCTCGGGCTCGACGACATGCAAGATGTGGGCGGGGTGATGATCGTGGAGTGGGGCGACGTCGTTGGCGATGCGCTTGGCGATGGGCTGATCGTGACACTCGCCCACGGCGAAGAGGAGTCGTCGCGGACCGTAACGGTGTCGCGCCGCGGCCGCCAGTGGGAATCGCGTTGGCCGCAAGTCGAGTCGGCCTTGCGAGACTGGATGGTCGCATGAACCTGTTGGCTCTCGACACTGCTACCGACACGGTGAGCGTGGCCGTCCACGACGGCGATGGCATTGTTGCGGCTGCAGTTGCGCGCGGCGAACGTCGGCATGCCGAATTGCTTACGCCCATGGTTCGCGATGTGGTGAGCCGAGCGGGTATCGCACTCACCGATATAGGTGCAATCGCTGTCGATATTGGCCCTGGGTTGTTCACGGGTATGCGCGTGGGTATTGCCACGGCGAAAGCAATGGCCGAAGTGCTGGACGTGCCGGTCGTACCGGTGTCGAGTCTTGAGACGTTGGCGCATGCCGCAGATTCAACCGAGATGGAGGTCATTGCCTGCGTACTCGATGCCCGTCGTGGTGAGGTGTATTGGTCCCTCGCGCGGGCGAGCGATCGCGTGCAACTGACCGAACCGCGCGTTGGGCCTCCCGAGTTATGCGTGGCCGATATTGCTGCGCGCGGCCAGTCGGCTGCGGTCATGGGCTCGGGCATGGAGCGTCATCGCGAGGTGTTTGCCGACCTCTTGCGATTGGCCGTTCCGGCACACACGCTCGGCGGACCGAGCGAGCCGACGGCCGAGTCGGTGGCTGCGCTTGGACACCCGCGGGCGATGCGTCAGATGACGAGCACGGTTGACGAGGTGGTGCCGCTGTACTTACGCGCGCCCGATGCAGAGATCAACTGGTCCACGAGGTCGTCGGCATGAGCGTGTTGGATCGTCTATTGCGCAGAGACGACACGTCGTCAACGGAGTCCGCTAACCCGGTCTTGGTCATCACGCGCATGGAGCGGCGCGACCTGCGTGAAGTGATGCCGATTGAGAACGCGGTGTACCCCAAGCCATGGACGGACCGCGTCTTTGCCGACGAAATCGAAATGATGCGCCGCAATCATCGTCTGTATCTTGTGGGCCGCGTGGGGCGCACGCTCGTTGGTTACTGCGGGCTGTTGTTCGCCGATGATGCCGCACACGTCACCAATATCGCCGTGCACCCTGATTGGCGCTCACGTGGTATCGCCACCGAGTTCATGCTCGAGCTCGCCGAACGCGCCATTGCGCTGGGCTATGTGTCATTCACGCTCGAGGTGCGTCATACCAATGCTGCTGCCCAGGAGTTGTATCGCCGATTTGGTTTTGTTCCGGCGGGCGTGCGCAAGAAGTATTACGAAAATACCGACGACGCAATCGTGATGTGGTGTCAGGACATTCAGGGGGACGAGTTCGCTCAGCGCCTGCGCGCAATCGAAGCCTCGCGACCGCGGAGGTCCCGGTGATCGTGCAGGCGAATGAGTCCACGGTGGTGCTCGGTATCGAGACGAGTTGCGACGAAACCGCCGCCGCGGTTGTGATGGGTGGCAACGACGTGTTGTCGTCGGTGGTGTCGAGCCAAATCGACGAGCACGCTCGGTTTGGCGGCGTGGTGCCGGAGATTGCCTCGCGGGCTCATCTGGAGTCGATGGTGCCCGTGATTCGCAAGGCGCTCGATGATGCGGGAATCGGATTTGAGCGCGTGGACGCGGTGGCCGCCACTGCCGGGCCCGGCCTGATTGGCGCATTGTTGGTGGGTGTGTCTGCAGCCAAGTCGATTGCGCTGGCCATCGACGCACCATTCGTTGCGGTCAATCACCTTGAGGCGCACCTCTATGCGGCGCTGCTTGACGATCCGACGGCGTCGTTTCCCATGCTCGTGTTGTTGGTGTCGGGCGGCAACACGTTGCTCGTGCACGTGGAACGACACGGCCACTACCGCATCGTCGGCCAAACGATTGACGACGCGGCCGGCGAGGCGTTCGACAAGGTAGCGCGGTTCCTCGAACTGCCTCACCCTGGTGGCCCGTCGATCGACCGCGAGGCGCGCAACGGCAACTCGCAGGCGATCGCATTTCCACGCGCCATGTTGCACGACGGGCTCAACGTGTCATTCAGTGGATTGAAGACCGCAGTAATCAATCACGTGCGTGCGCACCACGATGTTGCTACCGCCGA
>Ga0164293_10005767_pt1 | contig 10555 bp, 13 predicted proteins | sample GEODES118metaG_FD_111487 | JGI IMG/M metagenome (GOLD analysis project Ga0164293, IMG submission 111487) | Eutrophic lake water microbial communities from Lake Mendota, Wisconsin, USA - GEODES118 metaG | ecosystem: Environmental > Aquatic > Freshwater > Lake | place: USA: Lake Mendota...
GGAATGTTCTCTAATTTTGAGCACAGTGTTGTGAACCCATCTGTCCAATGTGGGCATGTCTCGCCACTGCTCGCTCTTGTCGTGTTGAGCACAAATTAAAATGTGTTCACCATCTGTGCGCCAAGGTTTTAATTTTAATTTTAATCTATGGGGTCTGTTGGGATCCAAGTCACCCATGCCAAAATCAGCAGCACGATTGATGCCATTCAACGCCACTTTCCAAGTGTGATTTCTCTGTATGCCACCCACTTCCAACACCAGCACATTCTTTCCACGACTCCTGTATGATTGATAAATTTTTTGATTGCCATGCATTCTACCATGCCACAACATGGACCATATCACAGGCACATCTATGTCTTCCATGTGGTCATAGGTCACTGTGTGACCCAACTGTTGCAAGCCATCTGCCACATAGTAGAAGATGTCTGTACTGTTGAGTGCTCCGTTGTTTTTGAATAGACCAAATTTCATATGGATAAATATGTGAGTATTTAATACCAAATCAACAGGAGTGAATGCATCATGATAGCAGGAAAAGTATGGGGCAAAACAGAATTGTTAGAAGCTAACGGTGTATTAGAATTCCATCGCATCGAAGCCAAGGCCGGAGGCACGTGTTCCAAGCACACGCACAAATACAAGTGGAACGGATTCTTTGTTGAATCTGGTAAGATGATCATCCGAGTGTGGAAGAACAATTATGATCTCATAGACGAAACAGTATTGACAGCGGGTCAGTATACCAAAGTAGCTCCTGGCGAATATCATCAATTTGAAGCTGTCACAGACTGTGTTGCTTTTGAATTATATTGGGCAGAATTTGATCACGACGATATTTCTAGAGAAACAGTGGGGTTTGCTAAATGACAGATAACAGACTTACACAGGATTGGATTTCTAATGAATGGAATAATTCAGTATATCAAGATATAAAGAAAAACAATTTCCTCGCTCTTGATTCGTATTTAAAACATCCACCAACTACAATATTAGATATTGGATGTGGCTTAGCATGGGAATCTCGCATGTTTAATGAAAAATACAAAACAAAGTTATGGCTAATCGACGGCGATTTTACGAATAATAATTTAAAAGATAATACGGCCAAGGACATAAATTATCATTCATCAGCCAATGAATTTTTATATTATAATTCTTTGAGTCGTTTAGAAACTGAATTAAAAAAATTAGGAACAACAGAGTTTACATTGTTAGATTGTAATAATTTAAAATTACCTGATATAAAATTTGACTTAATTACATCTTGGTTGTCATGCGGATTTCATTATCCTGTATCTACATATGCTGCAATAATTAAAAAACATTCCCATAGAGATACTCGTATAGTATTTGATCTTCGAACACACGTTAAGACTAAAGAAATCATGTTAGAAGATTGTTTTGAAATTGTAAGTATTATTTGTACTACAGGTAAATCCGTCACTGCTGAGATACGACTAAAATGATTAAATTATTTAAATTAATTATCGGACCATATGGAAAATAACGTTATCAAAGGGACAGGTGTTAAGATTATTGAACCTGTAAATCTATACGGTTGTACCTTACAAAACGATGTATTTGTAGGCCCATTTGTTGAAATACAAAACGATGTAACAATCGGTGAACGATCTAGGATTCAAAGTCATAGTTTTATATGTTCAAAAGTAGAAATAGGCTCTGATTGTTTTATTGGTCACGGGGCTATGTTTATTAACGATAAGTTCGTTGATAGAAAATTATCTAAAGATTTTTTACCAACAAAATTAGGCAATAAAGTATATGTTGGTTCAAATTCAACCATAATGCCTGTAACTATTTGTGATGATGTTGTTATCGGAGCAGGTTCTGTTGTCACTAAAGATATTACAGAGTCTGGAACTTATGTGGGTAATCCTGCCAGGAAATTAAAATAAGGAAAAACAAATGATATTATTAGTAGGCTATGGATACTGGGGTAAAAATTTAGCCAGGAACTTTAACAAAGAATTAACAGCAGTGTGTGATTCGGATGTTAAAAAATTGGAAATTGCAAAATCTTTATATCCTGCAATTACAACATACACTTCTTTAGAAGCTGCGTTGGAACACCCAAAAATTAAGGCAGTTGTGATTGCAACCAAAGCCAACACACATTATGATATTGCTTTACAGGCTCTAGCAAAAGGAAAAGATCTTTGGATTGAAAAACCAGCCTGCGAAACGTTGGATCAAATCAACAATCTTATTAAAGACTCTGAAAAAACAAAAAATATTATTTTTGTTGATCATACATTTTGCTATAATCCTGCTGTAGAACAATTAAAAAGCATTGATATTGGCAAACCAATATATTACGATAGCACCAGAATTAGTCTAGGATTATTTCAAAGTGATGTTGATGCTCTGCTGGATCTTGCAATACATGATTTAAGTATTGTGAATTATCTTTACCCTGATCTAGAATTGAAAGATAGAACAATTATTAAAAACAATCACATTAATGATAAAGCAAATCAAGTGATCGTTAATCTAAAGTTTACCAACGGATTTACCACTACAATAAATTGTAATTGGGTCAGTCCAGTAAAAAAGAGACAAATTATTTTAACTGGCGATAAGAACAGTGTTGTCTACGATGATATTGATCTTAACAAAATTAAAATTTATTCTACAGGAGAAATAAATTCGGATTTTAATACTAATCAACTAGGTGATATGTTGGCTCCAAAAGTTGGAACCGCAGAAGCATTGTATACCGGAAGAACACATTTTCTAAAATGCATAGAATCTAGATCACAACCGTTAACTAGCATTTATACAGCCAAAAAAATTATGGAGTGGGTATTATGATTCCTTTTTACAGTTTTGAAGAAATACACAAGAGTGTATTAGATGAGTTAATTCAAAAATCAGAATCTGTTATCAGGAGTGGTAACTACGTGTTCGGTACTGAAAAATTTGAAGAAGAATTTGCCAATTATGTTGGTGCAAAGTATTGTGTGGCAGTGTCGAACGGAACATCTGCAATACATCTAGCACTGTTATCGTTGGGAGTAGGACCAGGAGACGAAGTCATCACTGTGTCGCATACTTTTAGAGCTACTGCAGCAGCAATCAAATATTGCGGAGCGATTCCTGTGTATGTTGACATTGATCAAGAAACATTTACCATGGATCCCGATAGTCTGCGTAAAGCCATTACATCAAAAACAAAATGTATATTGCCAGTGCATATCTACGGCAATGCTGCTCCGATGGATTTAATAAATGACATTGCTGCTGAAAAGAATATTTCAGTCATTGAAGATTGTAGCCAAGCACACGGCACCACATTAAATAATAAACATGTTGGAACATTTGGCAATCTAGGAACTTTTAGTTTCTACCCAGGCAAAGGACTTGGAGCACTAGGTGATGCCGGGTGCGTAGTTACAGACGATAAAAATTTATACAAATTCATGTGTAAGGTAAGACAATGGGACGACAACGATATTGGTTATAATTACAGAATGGCCAATATACAAGCTGAATTTTTAAGAATAAAATTAAAGAATTTTGATTCTGTTCTAGAAGAAAAAAGAAAAATTGCCAACGAATACAACAAACATTTTTCATATGTAAAAACTAAGAATTCAAACCATAGCTATCATATCTATCCTATCTTAGTTAATGATAGAGAAAAATTAATTGCAGATGTTAAATCTAAACTTGATCTAAAAATGCATTATCCGGTTCCAGTACATAAGCTAACAGCATATCGAGCACCTTATTCTTTACCAGTAACCGACTGGGTGTCTAGCAAGCAAGTAAGTCTGCCCATCTATCCAGGTGTAGATTATAAATCCGTTATAGAGACAATTCATGATAATTCTAGCTGCCTTTTATAAAAATATTTTAAAATCTGCAAATCCTAATCTAACGCAAGAGTTTGACTATGAGAGCGCACTCTCTTCTCTAGAAAAAACATTTAAAAAATATAATCCAAAAGGGAAATTTATTCTTGCCACTGATACGGTTACAAATATAAAATTAGAATTTGGTAAGATTTTTAGAACTGATTTAGATTCTTGCAACCTCATGGAATCGTTGGTGTTGTCTAATTTAGACCTTATCAAACAACTAGAAGGAAAAATAATTCTCTGCGGTGCTGATCATTTAGTAACAGGTAATCTTGATAATTTCTTTAAAGAAGAATTTGATATCGGTATATTGTGGAACGGTGGCACAGTGAACAATACTGTGGTGCTAGCCAATACAGAATTAGGAAATAAAGAAAAAATTGTATCTTTCTTTCAAGGAAGAACCGATGCGTTTTATCAACTAGACCTGTCAGAAAAATCTTGGTTCGGGGACCAAATAAGTATTCAATCAGTTTTAGAAAAGAAATATCAATTACCGCAACTGCTTTCAGGACAATCGATGTTACACAAATCTTGCGGGTTAAAGTTTAAATTTTTTAACTATTCAGAAGAATTTGTGTTTGGCGTGAAAAAAAGTTCGGCAGCACATAACAAAACTGCAATATTTTTAGATTTTAAAGGCAATAATAGAAAGCAATGGTTTACTGCTATTGCTCAAGAAATATTGAAGGGGTAGTATATGAGCGAAAGAAAAATAAAAGAATTTGCCTGGCCACACATAAAACATTTTAGAACATACATAGATGTGGGAGCATGTCAAGGCGATACAACAAATTCATTTATTCAACATTTTAAAACTGTTATATCTTTCGAACCCAACCCTGAAGTATTTAAAAAAATATCAAATGATGCAATAAAATACAATATTGCTCTTGGTGATAAGGAAGAAACTTTAACAATTGTTCTTCCAAACGGAATAGATAAACCAGAACACGGTAGTATTGTTAGATATAACACAGAAGAATTTTCCAATTGTCCACGGTTTTCCACTATAGTAAAAACTATAGATTCTTTTAATTTTGTAGATGTAGATTTTATTAAGATAGATGTTGAACATTTTGAAATGAATGTTTGTCTCGGTGCTGTAAACACTATTAAAAAATATATGCCTGTTATATTATTTGAAAACAAAAGAAATGAAGCAGACCACGTGCAAGATTGGTTAAAAAATCTAGGATATACAACAATAAAATATAAAAGCGACACTGTTGCTTATAAGGAATAACAACTTACATGTCATAATATCAATGTTTTAAAAGATACTGCAATAAGTACACATATGAAGATATTTGTGGGCTATGATACCAGAGAAGACATCACATATCAGGTGTGTGAACATTCAATCAAACAGCACCAACCCAACGCTGAAGTTCTACCACTCAAAATGAAAGAGTTGCGTGAAGCAGGACTGTACACACGCCCCATCGATCCACTCAGCACTACCGAATTTACTTTTAGTAGATTTCTTATTCCCTACATGACCAACTACGCCGGGTGGGCAGTGTTCTGTGACTGTGACTTTGTGTGGACTGCGGATGTGGCTGAATTGTTTGCTCAAGCAGATGAACGTTATGCAGTGATGGTGGTCAAACATGATTACACACCACCACCAGGAGTCAAGATGGACAATCAAAAACAGATGCCCTATCCTAGAAAGAATTGGAGCTCCATGATACTGTGGAATTGTGCTCATCCTGCCAACAGAGCAGTCACTCCTGAAATGGTCAACAAAGAAACAGGACAGTATCTACACAGATTCAGTTGGTTAAAAGATGAGGAGATTGGCAGTGTGGATCACAGTTGGAATTGGTTGGTGGGTTGGTACAAAGAACCCAAAGACGGTGAGCCCAAAGTGTTGCATTACACAGAAGGTGGACCTTGGTTCAAAGAATACAGAGATTGTGAATATAGTAATGTTTGGAAAAAATATCTAGCCAACATGCTTAAAATAAATTAAAATTTAAATCATGTCTCAAAAATATTGCGCAGTGACCACATTCAATCAATCAGGGTATGACACATACGGTCACAAAATGATTCAATCATTCATTAAGAATTGGCCCGTGGAAGTGCAACTGCATGTGTACACAGAAGATTGTGTGGTGAAAGAATCAGCACCAAACATAATTGTGAAGGATCTGCACCAAAGTTCTCCAGCTTTGGTAAAATTTAAACACACATGGAAAGATGTACCCAAAGCCAACGGCGATGTGAGCAAAGATCCTGTGCGCAGCAAGAGACGAGATTCTGGTAAAGGATTCAAATGGCATGCTGTGAGGTTCGCCCACAAAGTCTATGCAATATTTGACTGTGCTAGAGAAGCCGATGCAGATTTTTTAATATGGATGGATGCTGATATGTATTGTCACAGCACTATCTCCATGCAAAATATTGCCACCATGATCACACCCAACATGGATCTTGGCTATCTGGGAAGAAAAGGCAAGTATCCAGAATGTGGACTGTATGCTATGAATTTAAAATCTGATATAATTAAAAACTTTTTGAAAGAATTCCAACGTGTGTATGACGATGCCGAAAATGGAATATTCCTCATGGAAGAATGGCATGACAGCTATGTGTTTGAGCAGATCAAAAATAAATTTCCACAGATGAGACAGCTGGATTGGTCAGCACACTTGTATGATTTGAGACCGCGTGCTGGTGCAACGTTGGGTGAAGGACACCCACTGATCAACAGTGATTGGGGTGCATGGCTGGATCATCTCAAAGGCAGTAGAAAGAAACTAGGTCGCAGCAATCAAGAAGATCTTAAAGTTGCAAGAACAGAATCGTATTGGAAATGATTAATTTTATGTCTGGAAAGACTTGGAAATTACTTGCCTCCGAACCTAGCAGCATACGGTCCAGGGCCCAAGTATCTTCCAAACTGGGTGCGATCATGCGGAGAGTTGTGACCAGATACGGGTGCCCAACAAAATAATCTTTTACTTTTTAATCTTATGGTCTCATACCCTACATGTTCCATCAGTGTGCAGCACACATCAATGTCTTGATTGACCTCAAAAACTACCCAAGGTTTCTGCTGTTTAATTAAATCCATTGCTCCTTGCAGCACTTCCAACTCCCAACCCTGCACATCTATCTTGATTAGATCCACATCCATAAGATTCTCGTTGTCCAATTTAACCACGGGCACAGTATAGTCTTTTCTTGCTCCTGGTCTGGACAATTTGCCATCTCCGCAATTTTTTCCTCCTTGACGGAAATCAGCTGTGCCTTCAAAATTGGCCACTGCCTTGGTTCTAATCTCCATGAGATCGCCCACGTTGTGAGTGAGACATTCTATGTTTTGTTTGGAAGGTTCATAGCCTACAACTTTTTTGAATTGTTTCACAAACGGTAGACTCCACACTCCCACATTAGCACCCACATCTATAAAGGTTCTACGATTGGGTAGATGTTCTAGAATGTGTGTACGATACTTGCCTTCATAAGTTGGATTCAACATGTCAACGTCATGTTCAAGATGATGACTCATTCTTTGGTCATCCACAGGCACGCACCAACCATTTTTAAATTTTTTCATATGTATTTCCTTAAAAAATTCCAAGCTTCTCCAGATTTTAATTCTACAAAATTCCAATGACACATGGCTAGGCGTTCAAGCCAATGTTGCCTTTCTGGCAATATGGGATTTTCTATGTGATGTAACTCTGTGTTGGCTACTGCACAACTTTGACTGTGTTTGGGTTCAGGATCTGTGACGAATGATGGTACTCCTTCTATGATGCTGGCCACGCTGGGAGAACTGTTGTATACCACAGTGGCCCAAGCATTACGTAGATCCTCAATCAGATTTAGATTATTGCTCAATGAAACGTTTTTGTATTTTATTTTTAAAATACTCATTATTTTTTTATCACCCGGGTGTGGTCTTACAATTATGGGTCTGTTAGAAAACTGTTGAATTTTTTTTATTGTGGCATCCAACCAATCTATCACATTTAATCCAGTCATACTCCATCCACCATTTCTTTGCAGACAAATAAGAACATGTTCACCTTGTGTTCTGTATGGTTTAACGTTGATCTTTAAATTCAAACTAATTTTTTTCCACCTGTCAGGATCAATATCTTTGTCAAAATAAAATCCAGTAGTAGGGAATACTCCATCAAAACTGTATCTCAAATAATGATGTGGATTTGTTTTGTCCACATACAGAAACAGACTGCTGTCCACAATCAATGCACGTTTTTTGTTTTGATGTTGTAAATCGATAGCTGCCTGTCGCAATCTTAGATGAGGAGCATCCTTGCCATGAGAATGCACATATCCTTGAATCAATGCCACATCACATGCGATCGGATTGAACTGCTGATGTGCTACAGCAATATCTCCCACAGTGCGCACACCCAGTAAAAAATTATCAAGAATCAATTGCTTTTCAATGTTTCTATTTTGAGGTGGTATGCCTTTGTAATATGCTGCCACAGTAAATCTGTTCATTTTTTTTGTCCCTGTAGTATATTCCAAGCATAACCGGTTTCTACTTCTTCCAGAGTGAACTGACCATATGCCAATGATGAACAATGTTTTTCAATCAACTTGTCACAGGGATAGTATGGAGTATTGATTTGTGTTAAATCCATCAGAGCCAACGGGCTGGCAGCACAAGGCACTGCTACAAATGCAGGCACTCCATATGCTATGGATTCTATGGCTGCTATGCTATTGAAACACACAGTTGCAAATATGTCTTGATCTAAGGCATTGTAGATGGAATGATTGTGTCTTTCTGGCCTTGATTTTTTTTCTCGCATAATTATGGGCAGGTCTGAATGTTGTTTTATGGTAGCAATAGTTTTTGACAACCATTGTTCTATGTTCATATTATAAAAATTACAAGACTTTGGATTAGGCAGGACAAGGAGAATCTTTTTGCCAGATTTTTTCCAACCCTTCCATTGCAGCCTGTGATCATTTTTTACTAGATATTCCCATCGATCAGACGGATATTCTTCTAGAATATTTTTTTGCACATCATTTTTTACTATCCTTACAAAATGTTTCTTGCCTTTGGGATTAAATTCATTGCGAAAATTTCCAAAATATCCAGTGTCCATGTAATAAAAATCACGTTGTTCAGCTCTGCATTGATCCACATATTTTTTTGAAGTAACGCCAATCACAAGCAAGGGTTTGTTTTTGTCCATACTGTCCAAGGTCACTGTATTCTTGGTGCTCTGTATGAATGGTTTTGCAAAGCCAGCAACTTTAGACATGATATTTTCTCACAATCTTAATGGCAGTGCCGTCAAATAATTCTTGCACAGTGAATTGACTGTAACTCAAAGCACACAACCAACGTGCTAGATGTGGTTTCTGTAAATTTTCTATGTCTGACAGCTTGTTGCTGCTCACGGGATTAGTGATGTGCTTGTCCAAGGTGATCACAGGAATACCACACCATATGGCTTCTGTGGCAGCATTGGAATTAATATTCACCACACAATAATAGTCTTCATTGCGGAGTTCTTCCACAAGACTGGTGCGTACTTTTTTATTGGTTTTTTCTCTAAACACAATTTTTTTATCTGTGTGTTTCTTCAGTTCACGTTCCACATCATATTTCCAAGTTTTAAGATCCACATGAAATATACCAGCGGCGAACGGTCCTGGTTCTATGATTAGTATTTTCTCTCCTGACTCACGCCATGGTTGGGGAAAACTAGTGAAGTTAGATAATCTATCCACAGGAGCTTCAAACATCCGATCATGATGTATGTGATTGCGCACCAATCTGTGCCATTTTTTATTGGGTTCTAAGAAGTTGGTGTAGCCGCTGTCTATGAACCACATGGGATATTTTTTATCTATTTTTTCAGTCAACAACTGTTCGTTGCCTGTGGTATTTCTAATTAAACAATCCTGTTGATAATCAGTGAAGTCTTGTCTGCGCACCAACTCAGCATTTTTGTGTATGGTCAGTCCTGTGCTCTTAACAAAATGCTGCTGCTTACTTTTTTTGTACATGCTCAGCACACGCTCAGTGCCCAATGCCTCCAACACCTGATCCATGTTCTCATGTATGACTTTAAAATATTTTTCTTTATTTTGATCCATCAGTTGCCATATTTTTCCCACATAATTGGTCAACTCTCGATATAAAATTTTCTCCAATTTGCCAGGCCATTTGCCCCAACTCCATTTGGCATTGTTGGCTTCCAACACCTGTTCTGCTTCTCCCGAATTGCGCATTTTTCTCAGCCAGCGTCTGTGCTGTCTAATATTTGTTTTGATCTGTCTGATGTGTGTCCAACTTTCGCTGTGCTCATATGTTACCGAATCTTTGGCTATTTGATAGTGATTGATGATACTGTTGAGAAAATGTGCCAATTCTTTATTATTAATTAGTAGTTTCATGATGATGTTTCTGTGTGGTATTTAAATAGAAATTGATGGATTAAAAGTGGATCTGGCGACTAGATGCTGGCGTCTTCCATACCAGCCACACGCAATTTGACTATGTTGGTCATCTGCCATTGCTTTTGGTCTAGTCCTTTGCAAATACCCAACCATTTGTTGCGCATCAGTGCAAAATCATTGATGATCTTTTCATAGTCCACCACATCTGCTTCACCATCCACATACTTCTCCACTTCTCTGCTGGTGAGTGCTCTGTTGTA
>Ga0164293_10005769_pt1 | contig 10554 bp, 8 predicted proteins | sample GEODES118metaG_FD_111487 | JGI IMG/M metagenome (GOLD analysis project Ga0164293, IMG submission 111487) | Eutrophic lake water microbial communities from Lake Mendota, Wisconsin, USA - GEODES118 metaG | ecosystem: Environmental > Aquatic > Freshwater > Lake | place: USA: Lake Mendota, Wisconsin...
AGAAGCCGGCGCCCATGGAGGGCGAGCCGGTGCGCGGTGCCGGGGCCTCAGTGGCCACGGCGCAGTTCATGTAGCACCAGCGCCAGCGCGGTCGAGACGTTCAGGCTTGGGGGGCCGTCGAGTTCGCCCGCCAGCGGATCGGGGCTGGACGCGATCTCCACGCAGCGATCGCAGGCGGCAAGCAGTTCGGGGGCCACGCCGCGGCCCTCGGCGCCGATCACGATCGCCACCCGTGATCCGGGTTTCCACGCATGCAGCGGCACCGAGCCCGCGGCCTGTTCCAGCGCGACGCACTCGAAGCCCGCGGCCTTGGCGGCGAGCACGGCCTGCGCGGCATCGGGCACACCCGTGAAGGGCACCCCGAACACGCGACCCATGCTGATGCGGATGCTCTTGCGCCCCAGCGGATCCGCGCACCCGGGCCCCAGCGCGATCGCCGATGCGCCCAGGCACGCCGCGTTGCGGAAGAGGGCGCCCACATTGTCGACATGCACCACGCCGTCGGCGATCACCAGCGTGGCAGGGCCAGCAGGCAAGGTCGCGAGCAGCGAGGGCAGGCCGGGGCCCTCGGTGTGGCGGCCCAGCGCCAGCGCGCCATGGTGAAAGCGGTAGCCGCTGTGCGCGGCGATCCACTCGAGCGGCGCCTCGATCAGAGGGCAGCCTGCGCGCGCAGCCAGCGGTTCCAGCAGTTCCAGGTGCTGCGGGGCGGTGAGCACGCTGACGGGTTGCCAGTGGCCCATGGTGCAGGCGCGAAGGAAGCGCGCCACGCACCGGGCGCTCTCCACCAGGAAGAGGCCGTGCGCGCCGCGCAGGTCGGCGTCACGGACGTCGCGGTAGGGGGCAAGACGGGGATCGCCGTCGGGCGCAGCCGTCATGTCAGGGCTGCTGGCTGAGATCCACGAGCCGCTCGACCGCCGTGCGGAAGGCCGTCACGGCACGGGTCGCATCGTCTCGCAGTTCCTGCGACAGGCCGGGTGCGGGTTCCTTCGCGTCGGCGGCCAGCTTCTCGAGCGCCTCGTTCGCGCGGCGCAGCTCGTCGGTGGCGATCACCAGTTGACTGGCCGCGTCGTAGCGCTCCATGCGCGTGATCATGTCGCTGTCGACCATGGCGACGGCCACGCCGAACACCGCGCGCAGGGCCGCCAGCAGCGGGGTCTCGAGCGTGCGCGAGATCTGGCCACCCATCAGCGAGCTGTCGGCCATGAAGTCGTAGAAGGCGTCGGCCGAGTCGCCGCCCGCCTTGCGCAACCGGTCCAGCAGCTCGGTGGTGCGCGCCCACTCGCTCCTGGAGCGCCTCCAGAGGTCCATGGCCCTGGGTTCGGCGTCCTTCAGGAAGCGCTCCTTCAGCGCCTCGGCGTCCACCTTCAGCGCGTCCCAGTCCGCGGAGGCGCGCGTGCTGGTGGCGCGGACGGTCTCGTCCAGGCTCGGCGTCCCCGGGGTGCCGTTGGCGAAGCGCGCGCGCAGACGGTCCATCGCCTGCGAGGTCCGCTCGACCGCGCCGGACCAGCGAGGCTCGTCGCCCACGAAGGCGTCACGAAGCTGGATCGCCTGCTCCTGCAGCGCCGCGAACGCCGTCCTGGCCTGCTTGGCGTAGAGCCGGGCCCAGTTGGCCTTGATGGCCGCGAACTGGTCGGGAAGCTGCTCCAGGCTCTTCGCCGCGCGAAGGCCAAGCAGCGCGACCCTCGAATCGACCGGATCCGCCGCCGCCAGCACGATGCCCTGATCGATGGGGGTGCTGCGGGGACCGGGCATGGAGCGGCCGCCACGCATGCTGCCGGTGTCGTTGATCACCAGAGCCACGTTGCTGCCCAGGAAGGTGGCGGAGCGCGAGATGGTGGCGCCCGGATGCAGGGTGATGCGCGGATCGAGCTCGAACTCCACCACGGTGCCGCGCGAAGCGTGCGTCTGCGCCGCGCGCAGGGCATCCTCCATCGAGCCGGTGGCGCGGAACTCCGCGTGCTCGACGCGAACGACCTTGCCCCACTGCAGGCCACCCAGGATCACCGGCGTTCCGGGCACGATGTTCGTGGCGTCCTGGGTGATCCTGAAGCCCACGCGGTACGTGTTCCACTGACCCCACTGGATCGTGGCGATCGCGATCGAGAGCACGGTGGCGCCGATCACCGTGGAAAGCGTGATCAGGCCGGCGCGCGCCTCGCGCAGGGGATTGGGTTCATGCGCGCCCATCGGCCGCGCGCCTCAGCGCTTCTCGCCGCCCTCGCTGGCGGGCGCGTTCAGCACGTCGTAGAGCCGACGCTGGGCCTCCTCGTAGCGGCCCATGGCGTCGATCACCTCGCGCTGGATCCGGGCGCGGAACGCCGCGTCGGACTCCATCTTGCCGGGCATGTGGTCGACGGCCTGCTTCAGGGTCTCGCCCGCGGCGCGAAGATCGTCGGTGGCCATCGCGAAACTGCGGGTGGCGTCGTAGAGATTCTCGTGCGCGACCTCGCCGGCCTTGGGCTGGTAGAGCAGCTTCCACGGACTGTGACGCACCTCGATCGAGGCGAGCTTGAGTTGCGCGGCCATCTGGCGCGAGTCGTCCAGGAACATCTCCAGCGAGGGCAGCGACGAGGTCATCGCGTCGCGCGCCTGCTCCAGCGCCTTGGACAGGCTGTCGGCGGCCGAGGCGCCGTCGTCGAGGAGCGCGAGCAGCTTGGGCATGCCCTTCTCGCGAAGTTCGCCCGTCATCTGTCGCGCGTTCTCCAGGGTCTTCGCCGCGTCGGCCACGCCCTGGCGGATCGCCTGGTCGTTGTCGGCGAGAAGCCTGTCCGCGCGCGTGACAGCGCCGGCCGCGCCCTGCAGCGTGCTGTCGATGTTGCCGCGCCAGCGATCGGTGTAACTGGTCTTGATGTCCGCGACCATGGTGTTGGCGTTGCTGAGCATCGGGGCGACATCCTGCTCATAGGCCTCGGGGAGCTTCTGGTTGATGTAGGCCATGGTGTCCGCGGCCTCGTTCAGCATCTGCCGCGCCTTCTGCGCGTTGTCCGGGCCCACGAGCGCGGCCAGCATGCCACCCCCCTCGAAGGCCATGATCCGCGAGTTCGAATCCTCCTCGAACGGCTTGACGAGCGCCGCCGGCGGACTGCCCACGCGAATGAAGTTGATCGACGCGGAGTTGCCCAGCAGGCTGGGCACGCGCATCGCCATGGCGGCCTCGTTGTGCACCTTCATCGCCTCGGCGTGCTTCTCGGCCAGCGTGGTCCACTGCGCGTCGGGGATCGAGCCGCGTCGGGGCAGGTCATCGGGCTTCGGCGACCAGTAGAGCGTGACATCGGAGTTCAGGCTGATCTTCACGTCGATGAACTGCAGCACGCCCCCATCCTTCGGCAGGTCGGGGGTGACCGCCTCGACCTTGCCGGCCAGCATGCCGCCCACGCGAACGTCGCTGCCGACGTTGAGTCCGGACACGCCCTCGGTGGTCGTGAACCGGATCACGTACTGGTGCTTCCCCGAGAAATCGGTCTTGCTGAGGACGAACGCGATTGCACCGAGCAGGAGCAGCGAAGTGCCCACGAAGATGCCCGCTCGGATGCTGTTGAGGGAGGTCGACTCGGCCATGGGCCGAAGGGTATCGAAGCCCCGCGTTCGCCGCAGATCTCAGCCGGCTGCCGCAGCCGCCTGGCCACCCACCATGACCTCGTTGGTGGGGTAGCGCTTCAGCGCGGCCAGCAGCTGCTCCACCTGCACATGCGGCGGAAGGCTGAGCAGGCGACGGCGCAGGGCCGTGACGGTCTTGAGTTCCTTCTCGCCCAGCAGCAGATGCTCCTTGCGGGTGCCGCTGGCGGCCAGGTTGATCGCCGGGAAGATGCGCTTCTCGGAGATGTCGCGGTCGAGGATGAGCTCCATGTTGCCGGTGCCCTTGAACTCCTCGAAGATGATCTGGTCCGCGCGGCTGCCGGTGTCGACCAGGCAGGTGGCGATGATCGTGAGCGATCCGCCCTCCTCGCAGCGACGCGCGGCGCCGAAGAGCTGCTTGGGCACTTCCAGCGCGCGATTGTCCAGGCCACCGCTCATGGTGCGGCCGCCGCTGGCGAACCTGCGGTTGTTGTTGAAGGCGCGGCCGAGTCCCGTGAGCGAATCGAGCAGCACCACCACGTCCTTGCCGGCTTCCACCATGCGCTTGGCGCGCTCGATCGCCAGGATGCCCAGCGCGGTATGGCGCTCCACGTCCTGGTCGTTGCTGCTGGCCAGCACGTGCGCGGGAACGTTGCGCTTGAAGTCGGTGACCTCCTCGGGGCGCTCGTCGATGAGCAGCGCGATGAGCTCCACCTGCGGGTGGTTGTGCTTGATGCCGAACGCCAGATTCTGCAGCAGGATCGTCTTGCCGGCCTTGGGCGGCGCCACGATGAGGCCGCGCGTGCCGAAGCCGATCGGGCAGAACAGATCGATCAGCCGGCAGCTGGGCGGGCAGCCTCGATGCTCCAGGTGCATCCGAGGCGCGGGGTCGAGCGGCGTGAGTTCCGCGAAGACCTTGCGGCTTGCGTAGTCGGTGGGGGCGAGTCCCTCGATGGCCTGAATGTCGATGGCGACCCGCTTGACGCCGGTGGGACGGTTCGGCGCGTGGCGATCCTCGATGACGGCGGTCACTTCCTGGCCGGCGCGAAGCGCGAACTTCTGCGACAGCTCGGTGGGCAGGTACGGGTCGTCGGGGGTCTCCTCGAGACCGTTGTTGAACTTGCGGATCCGTCCGTCGCCGCCACCGGAGGGCAGCTCCAGGATCCCAGTGTGGGTGTTCATGACAGCCAAAATCCCCAAATGCCATCAGGTTCAGCGCTCTGGACGATCCATTCATGGACCGATTGCCGACGAGCCCCGCGCGGGGGCCCCATCTCCAGGTCGGTTGTGGCAAGCCGGGCGGGAACCCGACTCCGCAAGTGAATCAGGTGGAGGCTTCCAAGTCAAGCAGCGCCCGGGCGATTTCGGCGGCGGTGCGCGCGTTGTGCAGCAGCAGCGCCACGTTCGCGCGCAGCGACGATCCGCCGGTCCTTCGAGCCATCGCGCCCAGCAGGAAGGGCGTGACGTCGAGCCCTGACACGCCCGCGCGCGCCATCTCCGCGGAAACTTCCGCGTAGTCACGCTCGAACTCGGCGCGCGGCATCTGGAAGGGTTCGGGGCAGGGCTGCACCGCGAGCACGCCGGTGCCAAGGCCGAGCGACCAGTGCGCGGCGGCTGTGCGGGCCAGGCCTGCGGCATCGCGCACGCTGGCCGAGCAGCGGAGCGCGGGATCCGGCGGACAGGTGAAGCAGGGGAAGTGGGCGGTGCCGACGCCGATCACCGGCACGCCTTGCGTGTCGAGCGCCTCGAGCGTGGCGGGAAGATCCAGGATCGACTTCGCGCCCGCGCACACCACCACCGCGCGCGTGGAGGCAATCGCGGCGAGGTCGGCGCTGATGTCGAGCGTGTTCGCGAAGCCGCGGTGCACGCCGCCGATGCCGCCCGTGGCGAAGGTCTGGATGCCCGCAAGGCGACACGCCGCCAGCGTGGCCGCGACGGTGAGACCGCCGCAGGCATGATCGGCGATCGCGGGACCAAGGTCACGCGCACTGAGCTTGCGCGCGGCGCGGTCGGCGCCAAGTCGCTCCAGTTCCGCCGCTTCAAGGCCCGCGCGAAACTCGCCATCGAGCACGGCCATCGTGGCGGGAACGGCGCCGGCTTGACGCACGGCGTGCTCCATCGCGCGCGCGAGGGCCAGGTTCGCGGGTGCGGCGCTGTCCCAGCCGGGGCCGGCGACCTCGCGCAGCTGTGGCGCGGCTTCGCGGGGCAAGCCATGCGTGAGCACCGCGGTCTCCAGCGCCACCACCGGCTGGCGGGCGCGCAGCGCGGCCGCGACCTCGGGGTGGATCCGGATGGAAGTGCCCGCGCGCACGCTCAGCGCCGACGCGTGGCCACGCGGCCACCGAGCCGCTTGGGCGGGAGTCCCGATGGCACGACGCCGCCCGGGAACTTCGTCGGGTCGGCCGCCTCGGGCACGGGTGCCTGGACCTCGAAGCGGTTGCGCTGCTGTTCCAGATCCACCTTGCGCTTGGCCTCAAGCTCGCGTCGCGCGGTGACTTCGCTGGGCACGGGGCCTGGCGTGAAGTCCGCGTATTCCTTGCGCGGGATCTCGACGTTGGTGAGCATCTCGATGTTGGTGAGCAGCTCGCCCTGGTCGGGGCACACGAAGGTCCAGGCCACGCCGCGGCGACCGGCGCGCGCGGTGCGGCCGATGCGGTGCACGTAGACCTCGGGATCCTCGGGCACGTCGTAGTTGATCACGTGACTGATGTCGTCCACGTCCAGGCCACGCGCGGCCAGATCGCTGGCCACGAGCACGCTGAGCGAGCCGCCACGCAACTTCTCCATGACCTTGTCGCGAGCGCGCTGGTACATGTCGCCGTGGATCGGGTGGGCGTCGATGTTCTTCTTCTGCAGGTATTCCGCCACGTCGTCGACGGTGCGCTTGGTGCGGCAGAAGACCACGGTCAGGCCTGGGGTCTCGTGCGTGAGCAGGTGGTGCAGCAGGCGGCGCTTGTCCCAGTGCTCCACGCCGAGATAGCTCTGGTCCACCTGGCTGACCGTGAGGCTCTTCTCGGTGGTGACGATCTTCTCGGCATCGCGCATGTAGCTGCGCGCCAGCTTCTCGATCTCGGGGCTGATGGTGGCGCTCACGAACACCGTCTGCGGGTGCTGCTTCATGCTGCCGAGGATCCGGCGGATGTCCTCGCGGAAGCCGATGTCGAGCATGCGGTCGACCTCGTCGAGCACCGCCACCTTCACCTTGGTGTAGGGCAGCAGACCGCGCTCGTTCATGTCCATCACGCGGCCGGGGGTGCCCACGATGATCGCGGGACCCTTCTGCAGCTTGGTCGCCTGCGCGTTCACCGAGTTGCCACCGTACACCGCGACCACCGTGTGGCCACTGTGGCGCGCGAACTCGTGGAACTCCTTCGCGACCTGGATGGCGAGCTCGCGCGTGGGCACAAGCACGAGACCCGAGAAGGCCTCGTCGGGCTTGACCCGCGCCAGCATGGGCAGCGCGAAGGCGGCCGTCTTGCCGGTGCCGGTCTTGGCCTGCCCAAGGCAGTCCTTGCCGGAAAGCGCCACCGGAAGCAGGGCGGCCTGGATCTTCGTCGGGTGCTGGAAGCCCTTCGCCTCCAAGGATTGGAGGATGGAAGCGGGAAGGCCGAGGTCGGCGAACCGCACGTTGAGATCGAAGGTTTCTGCGCTTGCCATGAAATTCCGGGGGAGGGGTGATGGTAAGGCAAGCCGGGAGTCGATACAAAGTGCGCCGTGCGCGCTCGAAGTGAAGTGCTGATCGACCTTGCGGCCCTCGACCACAACCTGGCGACGATCCGCGGCATGCTCCGGCAGGGCACGCGATTCGGCGCGGTGGTGAAGGCCGACGCCTATGGACTCGGCGCGGCCCGGATCGCGCGCCGCATGGCCTCGCAGGTGGACATGCTGGTGGTCTTCGGCCTGGATGAGGCCGAGGTGGTGCACGCCGCCGCGCCAGCCACGCCCGTGCTGGCGCTGATGCCGACCCACGAGATCGAGGCGGGGAGCCCCATGCACGGCATGCTGCTGCGCGGGCTGCTGCATCTGTCCGCGCACGACGCGGGACAGGTGACGCGACTGGAGCGCGTGGCGGCCGAACTGGGCGTGCGCATGCCGCTGCATCTGGAGGTCGACACCGGCCTGGGTCGCGGCGGCTGCCTTCCGGCGGAGGCGACCGCGCTGGTGGCGCGCATCCGCGCGAGCGATCGACTGGAACTGGCGGGCGCCTTCACGCACTACGCCAGCGCGGGTGGAAGCGAGATCGCGACGGACGTGCAGCGCGAGCGGTTCGAGGCGTGGGTGGCGCAGGCGGCGCTGCCGCCAAACTGCCTGCTGCATTCGGCGAGCACCTTCGCGGCGATCCGCGACGCACGCTTCCACCACCACATGGTGCGCGTGGGCCTGGCGTGGACGGGACTCCCGTTCGAGGGCACGCGCGATGGCCGCAGCATGACCGCGGCGCGCACGCTGCGCCCCGTGTTCAGCTGGCGAAGCCACGTCATGCAGGTGCGGCAGCTGCCGGCGGGCAGTGCCGTGGGCTACGGCAGTCGCTGGGTGGCGCGCACGCCAAGCGTGGTGGGGCTGGTGCCGGTGGGCTACGCCGACGGCTATCCGCTGCTTCCCATGGACTCGCGCACGCTGCGGCCGGCGCAGGCCGAACGACGCATGGTGCGAGTGCAGTACGGTTCCGATGGCGCGACCGGCTGGGCGGAAGCGCCCGTGATTGGCGCCGTCAGCATGGACCAGATCGCGATCGACCTGACCTCGATCGCCGCCGCGCTTCCCGAGGCGGGCCTGCACGCCGTGGTGGAAGTGGTGTCGGGCGACACGTCGGCGCCGAATCATGCCGCGCGGGTGGCCGCGATGACCGGCCAGCACGCCTACGAGCTCCTGTGTCGCATTCCGGCTCGTGTCGCAAGGCGCTATCTCGCGGCGCCGGAGCCGGTCGTGCGGGTCGCCGACGCGCCGGTCGCCGTCGCGCGCGTGGCCGGCTGAAGCGCGGGCGCGCCCCGCACGCTTCGCCTACAGTTTCCCTCCCATGGCGTTGGCTTCTGCGGATCCCGTTGCCGTGCCGTCCCCGCAGCATGTCGCGGCGGGCGTGACGCGCCTTGGGGTGGTGCGATACCTGAACACGCGGCCGTTGATCGCGGGCCTGGAGCGGCTGCAGGGGCTTCGCATGCGCGGCGAGGTGCCGGCGGAACTCATCGGCACGCTGGAGCGTGGCGAGACCGACGCGGCGCTCTGTTCCAGCATCGACTTCCAGCGCAGCGAGTCCGACCTGGTGATCCTGCCGGTCGGCCTGCTTGGGTGTGACGGTCCCACGATGACCGTGAAGATCTTCTCGCGCGTGCCGCTGGATCGGCTGGATCGCCTGCACGCCGACGCGGACAGCCACACGAGCCGCGTGCTGGCGCAGCTGGTGCTGGGGCATCGCAACGGCCGCATGCCGACGCTCGTGGATGGCCTGCCCGCGGCAGGTGACGCGCGCCACGCCGAGGCGATGCTGCTGATCGGCGTCAAGGTGGTGCTGCATGCGCCCGAGGCGCGCGAATTCCCGCACACCCTGGACCTGGGCCAGGCATGGAAGGCGTGGACCGGGCTTCCCTTCACGTTCGCGTGCTGGATGGCGCCGCGGCCGCGCGATGCCGCCGCGCACGCGCGCTTGCGCACGCTGGCGCAGCTGCTGGATCACCAGCGCCGCCGCAACGCGATGCGGCGGGAGCCGCTGGCCGCGATCGAGGCCCGCGCGCACGGCTGGCCCGTGCCCGAGGCGCACCGCTACCTGAACGAGCTGCTTCGCTTCGCGTGGAACGACCGACAGCGCGAGGGACTGGAGTGCTTCTGGAAGCGCGCCTTCGAAGCGGGCCTGCTGGCGCGTCACCGTCCGCTGGACCTGCTGGAGAGCGCATGCCTCCCCGCGCACGCCTGCGCCTGAGCGCCGCGACGCGCCTGGATCGACAGCTGGAATTTGCGGGGGCGGATGCGCTTCGACGCCATGCGCAGCGGGCCGAGTCGCTGGTGCGCGAGATTCCGCGCGACGCGCTGGTGAGCGAGGCGTGGTTCGTGGAGCGCCTGACCGGTGTTCGAAGCCGAGATGCGGAGACCAGCGCGACGCTGGTGGGACAGGCGGTGGCCATGGACAGCGCGGCGCTTGCGCTGCGCTGGTCGGAGCGGTCGCCATTGCATCCGGCGGACCTTCCGGGCGGCGCGATTCCCATGGAGGAGGCTGCCCGGCGCCTGGGCGTGACCGTGCGTTCGCTGCAGCGATGGCGACGGCTGGGGCTCGTGTCGGTGCGGGTGCGCTTCGGGCGATCCGTTCGCTCGGCGGTCTCGGGCGAGACGCTGGCGTGGGCGCAGCGCGAGCGGATGGCCCAGCGGCCCGCGCATCCGCGGAATCCCTCGCGACGCGAGCAGCTGGTGGCGTTCGCGCGATCGATCGTGACGCCTGGCGCGTCGCTGCACGCGGTGTCGCGCGCGGTGGCGAGCGCTTCGGGGGCTTCCGTCTCGACGGTGCGGCGCGCGTTGGCTGCGGCCGAGCGAAGCGGGGGGTTGCCGCGTCTGACGCGTCGCGAGGCCCCCGGGGCGCGCACGCGCTCGGCGGCGTGGCGTGCCTGGCGACGTGGCGCGGGATTGGCGGAAGTGGCGGAGCCGCTGGCGCGCAGTTCGTCCGCGACCCTTCGTCTCATCCGTCGCGAGCGGCGGGACCGGCTTCGGTCGCTTCGACTTCAGGTGCCGGCGTTGCCGACCTTCGGGCGCGCGGATGCGGCCGACACGCTGCTGGCTCCGAAGCCCGTGCAAAGCGGGCTTGCGTCGCGGCCGTGGCCTGGCGACGCGCGCGGATTCCTGCGGCGATTTCCGCCCGGCGTGCCGGGCGCCGATCGCGCGTGGGCGGCCGATGCGCAGCGGCTGGTCGCGTTGCGCTACCTGCTCTGGCGCGTGGAGCGCGAGATCAGCGGCCTGCGAGGATCCGACCCCGGTCCGGGGCTGGACCGGGCCGAGGCTGGCCTGCGCTGGGCCGCG
>Ga0164293_10005770_pt1 | contig 10553 bp, 9 predicted proteins | sample GEODES118metaG_FD_111487 | JGI IMG/M metagenome (GOLD analysis project Ga0164293, IMG submission 111487) | Eutrophic lake water microbial communities from Lake Mendota, Wisconsin, USA - GEODES118 metaG | ecosystem: Environmental > Aquatic > Freshwater > Lake | place: USA: Lake Mendota, Wisconsin...
GATCCAAGAGTCTACAGCCAGAATAACTTTAGTGTTGGTTTGACCCCCTTAGCTAAAAATCGGACCATTGCAAGGAAGAGAATCAAGCAATTCCACTAACCTCTGAATGGCCGATTATCAGAGAAGATGACATCACGAATTAAAAGAGAAATCCAATCGTCGATTCATACTAAATTCAACTTTAAAGAATTACCGACTTATACACCCAAAACATGCCGAATATTGACAAGTAAAGTGGAAATGTATGTGAGTTAGCACCAATCCTGATTGAGAACAGGCCAACGCAAGATCGACAGAAATGGTTAAAGAAATTGTCAATGATTCGCAAAAATATAGGCGATATTTCGCCGATACACCTAACAAGACGAAACACCTTATATGATTTGGACCAACCCCACACCCAAGATCAACAATCCATCCAAAAAAATTAAAAGGAAGTTCCCTTTCTTATTTAATTGAGTTTGAAAATTCAATATTAAATTCACCAAATAGTGTCTAGTCAAATATAAGCAACTTGAAAACAATAGATGCAACATTACGAAAGTTGAGAGAATCTAGAAAGCTTATTCTACGAGAGGTTGGTGCAGAAATTTCACTTGACCCGACTATTTTAAGCAAGATAGAGCATGACGAAAGAATGCCGACACGTGAACAGGTAAAAGCTCTTTCAGACTTCTATAAGGATCAAAAGAACGAAATAATTATTGCTTTGCTCTCTGACAAGCTATATTACGAAGTTAGAAATGAAGAACTAGCTTTACAAGTAATACAAGTAACAGAAAATAAATTTAAATATCATAAGAAAAATGATAAGTACAAAATCAACCATATATAAGCTCCCTAAGGAGTCATTGTCATTAGTAGATAAATCTCAAATTAAAATTTTTGAAGAGGATTTTAAATCAAAAACAAGAAAAGATTTTATCGGAATAAAATACAATCAAAGAAACTATAATGTAAACAGCAATTCTGAATTAATTTTAAAAAGTAAAATAAATGCAATTGGCCTATTTTCAGGTGCAGGAGGACTAGACATCGGAACTCAACTAGCTGGTGTAAAAGTTATTTCTAGTTTAGATTTTGATAAAGATTCCGTAGCAACCATGAGAGCAAACAAATATTTTTCAAAAACTGTTCATTTACAAGAAGACATAAGAAATATTACAGGCAAAGAATACAAAAAAATAATAAAAGATAATAATCCTGATAAATTAATTCTAATCGGGGGCCCACCTTGCCAACCTTTTTCAAAAGCAGGCTATTGGAGAACGCATGAGAATAGATTAGGCGCGGATGACCCTAGAAATATGATAGGAAATTATTTGAGATTAATTAGCGAAGTTAAACCAAACGGATTTGTTCTTGAGAATGTTGAAAGCATACTACATCCAAAAAATATTAACGCCGTTGATGATTTAGTCTTAGCAATTGAAAAGCTAGGTTTTTATTATAAAATATGTAAGGTAAATGCAATTGAATTTGGCATACCCCAAAAAAGGAAACGAGTATTTATTGTGGCGTCAAAAAAACCGTTTAAAACAGAATTGATAAAAACACATGGATCAGATAAAGAAATAATGTTAAATCCATTATTAAAACCTTACGAAAGAGTAATTGATTGGATAGGGAAATATGATAATATCTTGTACTCTGACGACTATGATTCTGCGGAAGGCAAATATTTTGAAGATCTTCTGGCAATCCCTCCAGGGAGTAACTATATTGCATTAACAAAAAGAAAAGGATACCCAAATCCTAAATTTGTTGCTGGTAAAAGATACTGGACTTTTCTACTTAAGCTACATCCACTGCAACCATCATGGACAATTATTTCTTCACCTGGCCATTGGGAGGGTCCATTTCACTGGAACTCGAGAAGACTAAGAATCAAAGAAATTGCAGCAATCCAAACTTTCCCTGAAGACTATCACTTTGTGGGTAGTCGTAGATCAATTCAAAAACAAATAGGAAATGCTGTTCCCCCTTTACTTGGTAAAATAATAATTGAGTACTTAATTAAAAATATTCAGTGAAAAGCTATAAAGTTATTAGTTTATTTTCTGGTTGCGGTGGTTTAGACCTCGGTTTCAAGAAAGCAGGATTTAACACTCTTATTGCTACAGATAATTGGAGTAAAGCGTGTGAAACACTTATTGAAAATAAATGTGCAGCCGAAGTAATTCATGACGATATTAGAAATATATCTTTTAAAAAATACAAGAATAAAATCGATGTAATAACTGGGGGACCTCCATGCCCGCCATTTAGCCAAACTAGACATTATTTAAAAGATATTAAGAATGGATTTGAAGATGAGGGAGCAGGTTTTGCAGTTCCTGAATATTTCAGAGTAATACAAGAAGTAAACCCAAAAGTCTTTTTGTTTGAAAATGTAGACGGCTTTATGTTTAAAACGCATCAAGAAGCTTTGAATTTTCTAATCAATAAATCTAATAAATTAGGATATAATATAACTTACAAGATAGTAAATACTGCAAATTATGGTGTGCCCCAAACAAGAAAAAGGTTTATCTGTGTTGGAGTTAAAAAAACAATAGGAAAATTTGTTTTTCCTGAAGAAACGCACAATGAAAAAGGTACAAATAAAAAAAATGCATGGGTAAATTGCAAAGATGTTTTAGCAGATTTTGATTTTGTTTCAGCAGAAGAAAAAAATCAAAAGCCTGGTTCAAAAGATTACGAATTGTTGAAATTAATTCCACCAGGAGATAATTATCTTTTTTTTACAGAAAAAAGGGGGTGTAAAACCCCTCTGTTTAAATGGAAATCCAGATATTGGACTTTTTTATTAAAACTAACACCAGATAGACCATCATGGACTATTCAAGCAAGTTTTTCTAATAATCAGGGGCCATTCCATTGGAGAAACAGATTTTTGAGAATTGAGGAAATAAAGCGTATTCAAACAATTGACGATCGATATATTTTAAAAGGAGACTTTAAGGAACAATGGAGGCAAATAGGAAATGCTGTTCCACCTTTAGTTGCTGAAATATTTGCAAATGAAATAAAGAAATTACTTCTAAAAACTAATTAATATGCCTTTTAACGAAGCCAACCTTGACGGTACAATTAGCCTAGGTGATCAATTTCTTGATTTTGATCCCTCTTCCGTAGTAGTCGAAGCTTTAAAGAAAAACAATTGGGAATACACTGAGATTGAGAAATCGGGAAGCTCAATATTGAAATGTAAAATTAAAAATGGTTCTAAACTTCAAAATATAGCATTTTCGATAGGCAAAATTCAAAACCAAGAAGAAGGAAGAAATCCAAACGAAAAAAGAATTCAACTTAGTCCCAAAAATACTTCGTTAGCATTTGAATATCCCGAAAGTGAAGATTCTAAATATTCAATAATAGGTGTATACAAAAGAAATACATATGATGATATTATTATTTGTGGATGGCCAAAAAATGCAATCAAAACCCCCAATACTCAAATCAGTGTTCGTGTTAAAATTGATTTAATTGCTGAAGCTTTAATTAATGGATTTGCAAGGAGATTAAATGAGGCCGATCAAATGGTTTGTGCATTTCGACCCGAATTCATACACTATTATTTATTGAATAAAGATAATCTCCATAGTGTTAGTGAAGATGCAAAGACAACTCCCATTTCATCTCAACCGTTAAATCAAATACTATATGGCCCTCCTGGAACGGGAAAAACGCATTACTTAAGAGATAAATTGATACCAAATTTCATTCAAAAAAATTATCAAATATCAAAAACTGAATTTGAAATTGATAAAGTTTCATCACTTTCCTGGTGGAAAGTTTTTGCACTAATTCTTTTAGATAATAATGAACTTACAGTACCCCAAATCAAAGAACATCGCTTTACGCAATACAAGCTTCGTAAATCATCAACCAATAGTCTAAACCAAACAGTTTGGGGCCAACTATCTTCTCATACTGTTTCGGATTCGAAAACTGTAGAGTATTCTAATCGTATTGATCCATTGATATTTAACAAGAAGGAAAAGGGATCCGTTTGGTACATAGAAAAATCTAAATATATTTTACTGCAGGATTTAATTGAATTATTAAATGAAATTAACTCCTTTAAGGGCAGTATTGAAATAAAAGAGAATTTTAAGATTGTAACTTTTCATCAATCATATAGTTACGAAGACTTTATAGAAGGAATTAAACCCGTAATGTCGGAGGACAAAGAGGAAGGAGATAGCGAGCTAAGCTACATAATTGAAAAAGGAGTTTTTTATAACGCATGCGAAGAGGCCTGTAAATTAGCTGGCTTTTTAAGCCTAAAAGACTGCATAGAAAGTGCCAAAGAGGAGAGAATAGCTAAATTTCAAAATGCGCCAAAATATGCAATATTTATTGATGAAATTAACAGAGGTAACATATCCTCAATATTTGGTGAGCTTATAACACTAATCGAGAATGACAAACGACTTGGACAAAATGAATTAATATTAGAACTTCCATATTCAAAAAGTAAGTTTTCGATTCCGCCAAATTTAATGATTTATGGGACAATGAATACCGCAGATAGATCGATAACATTGCTAGATTCAGCATTAAGAAGAAGATTTCAGTTTGAAGAGATAAGTCCGAAACCGGAATTACTAAAGAATATTAAATGTGAAGATATTAATTTAGAACTACTGCTGAATAAAATAAATAAAAGAATTACATATTTTTTGGGAAAAGATCATTGCATCGGACATTCATACTTTCTTTTAATTGAAATGTCATCATTACCCAAAAAAGATTTGCTAAGAATATTTATCACCAACATCATACCTCTTCTTGAGGAATATTTTTATAATGACACCCCTAAAATTCGTAAGATTCTTGGAGAATCCAAGGAAACAATGGAATATAATTTTTTCGAAGAAGATGATGAATCAAGTTTTGACAACCTATTCAATAATTTAGATGAGGACAATGATATTGACAAGGATAGAAAAGTTTTTAGAAAAAATGAAAAGTGGAGCCAACTAATACTTGAAGAAAATTCTGAAATAATTCCATCAGAACTTTTTTTAAAGATTTATCAATAATGGCAATTTATTCAATTTTAGAATTTGGAACAATAACTGCCAAAAATGACACCATAAATGGGAAAAGGCAGAATTCAGTTCAAGTGCCTAGCAAAACATTTGAAAATCTTTGGGATTTCAGTCTAGAAGTACAAGCAAATGTTGACGAGTCTAATAGAGTTTTTGACCTTTTCACCAGAGGAGGAAAAAAGGCTATAAAAGCTAAGAATTTTGTTGGCGTCATTGAAACTAAAAATGGTGATACTATTGAAATTTTACCAAAAATACAAGGAACTTCAAGCACCAAAGAATCAAAATCTATTTTCTTGCAAATGCTAAAAGTTCTTCAAAACTTTAATAGCCTATCATTTCAAAATGCTCAACTAGATTCAATTGACAACTTCCCAATTTTGGAATTATTTATCTCAAATTATATAAATGAAAGTGAGCAAATTATTTTAAATGGGCTTCGGAAGGGATATTCAAAAAAAGAAAGTAACCTCAAGTATTTAAAAGGGAACATTTTATTCAAAGATCATTTAAGGAAAAATATTATCAACAAAACAATGTTTTATGTACGTCACTCTGAATTTTCAGCAAATATTTCCATAAATAGAATCCTTAAAACTACGCTTCTAAAACTTGAATATTTAACTAATTCACACGATAATAAAATAAAAATAAATAAAATCCTCGATCTACTAGAGGAGGTGCCTTCGTCTCAAAATATAAATAGTGATCTTAAAAGTTCTAAAAACACCAATAGGTTTTTTCTCAATTATAGTAGAATTTTAAAATGGTCAGAAATTTTTCTATTAAACAAAGGCTTAACAAATTTTTCAGGAGATACTATTAATCAAGCTTTGCTTTTCCCGATGGAAAAGGTTTTTGAGTCCTTTGTGGCATATCAAATTAGAAAGCACTCTAATGGAGTTAGAGTTTCTACCCAAGACAAAAAATATCATCTGGTAGAAAAGTACATTGATAAACCAAAGTATAAACTTCAACCGGATATTGTTGCATCATTCTCTGATAAATGCATAATTATTGATACCAAATGGAAGATTCTTGATGAAAGATCCAGTACATTAGCGATAAAACAGTCTGACATGTATCAATTATATGCTTACGGAAGAAAATATCTTAAAGGTTTTGCGGAGCCAGTATTATTCTTAATTTATCCATATCATGAGAATTTTACTACCCAATCCGAAACTTTTTTTTATGAAAAAGTAGGTAATTTTTGGCTTAAATTATACGCCCGGCCTTTTGATTTAAGAGGTAATTATAAGGCCCAAGTAATTAATCTGCTAGAGTTTTTAGATTGTGTAAAGGAGGCTTAATTTGTAAAAATTACTTTCACTTGAATATGAAAGTAATTTTTTTATTAATGGATTTTTCATGTGCAATTTGTTGGTTTGAAGGCACCTAAAATTGCCCGATTTTCTAGTTTTAAACGGCCCGAAATAGTGGGAGGAGGTCACTTCCGTTTCATGTTTAAATCTTTTAAGTTGGTGGATTCCTCCAAAACCCACTGGCCTAAGTATGGGTAAGGCGACAGGTTTTCTAATTATTCAATTTTCATTGGCCTGCCGGAGAAACCATATAGAAGGGTATTTGATATCCTTCTATTAAACTTTGCTATACTAGCCTTTTTATGTAGTATCACAGGTATTTTACTTGGAATCATTTTAAAATCAATTAACTTTTGATAGTTGGTAACTATACAAATTTTTTTTATATCATGTTTTGTCTTACCAGGCCTTTTTATGTGCAGGGTATTATCAACTATCGAGGGGCAGATAGCGATAATATCAACCTCACTCTTTGAACATATATCAGAAATAATATCTTGATATTTATTAAATTTCAAAGGACTTGTGAAAAAGTTTATGAATAACGGTAGTATATTTTGACTGTGAACATCTTTCCGATAAAATTTATAAACACGAGAAAGTTTATCTAAATCCTTTTGAATGTCACTTTTTTTATAACAGTCGATCTTAAATTCAAGAATAATACCTTGCTTGTGACTCGAGTCTCCTTCAATAAATAAATTGAAATCTAACCTTTTATCAGTTTTGTATTTTGGCAAAAATTTTCTTAGAGGATACTCTGGAATTATTTTGTGGGTAGGTTTTTCTTTAAAAAGCTGACGATAAAACTCATGAGTCAACGTTTTTTCATAGTAAAACTTTATTTTGTTACTTATTATGTAGCATCTAACCAAAGCCAAGATAATTTTCATAATCGATTTATGTTGCTCAGTTGGATGCTTTATTGTTTTTTTTGGCTTACTATATTTCATATAATGCGATAATAATTACCATCAAAATATTTTTATTTTGTATTGATTTTACCTAAGCAAATTCAGGCATCATAATTTAGCGAAAGCTGAACTCAAGCGGAGTGCATTAATCTGACATTAGAATCAGATACAAGAACTATAAATATTTTCTTACCATGATTTCTACAGTAAGAATTAATCAACTTTTTATATAGCTCTTTAAATGTACTTTCATCCCAATCAGACGTCAACACCAAATTCTCCTCATTTACAGACAAACATGTAAACCATGTTTCTACAAGTTTTGACATCATACCCTTAAAACCGATAACCCCCTTAGAGGGATAATACTTCTCACCAAAATTCCCGCTAGCCAACGCTAAGCAAAAAGGGCGGCAAGGCCCTGGAATCTCAGAAGGAATCAAATTTATATTTCCCGCACCGATTCTGCGTATTGTCTCGTCTTTCATTGTGTTAATAGTATTATCTCCAATACCGTTTACATTTTGCCAAATAGAACTTAGGAATTTCTGAGGATCAAAATGCTCGCTATTCAAAAGCGAATGATAGTTTTCGGAAATCTCAATTAATATTTTAGCAGACGCGTTACCGCCAGACTCCTTAATTTCGGAAATAACTTTGTCAAATTCATGCAAGGGGTTCATATTGATTTAAATTTTAATTTTCTAATCTACTGAAAACTTGAAAAGAATACTTTAAGGGTTTTCACTTATACTATTTTACCCACTTTCAAGTGTCCTCGCCAACAAACCAAAAGAAAAAAAATTATTGCTCCTCCCTATACAACGGCAACTCCCTAATTTTCTGGCCCAGCTGCTCCTCTCCCGGCACTACGCCCCTCTCTTGAAGCCCTTTCTCCACCTGGCGGTTTTCTTTCTTCAGGGTATCGAGATTAATTTCTTTGCCTGAACGTTCTTGCGGTGGATTCATGATAAGGGCGCGCTCCATACGAATGATCTCCTCAATAACATCAGCAGGCAGCAGATTCTCACAATCGCCGGCAAGAGCCAAGGCCTCTTTACTAAAGAAACTATCGACCTGTAAACGCCTCTTGATCAGGTGGAGCAAGCGTCCAATAGAGCGGCACACATTTTCCCGCTCTTCAGGGCTCATTTGCTCGGCAAACTCATACTCCTCAATCTTTTTAAGATTCAGCATTACGGGCTCCAGACAATCAGAAGAAATGATAAATACCCGGTGCTTGGCAAACTCATACACCGTTTGCGTAAGCCCCTCGAGTGTATTGGATGGCACTACAAAGAAGATATCTGTCCGTACATCTTCCTTGTCAGCATACTTGCTGGCGGCATCAGCCTGACTGCGAAGGTAGTTAGGGAAATTACCTTGCTTATCATTGACAGGACTCTTTGCATCAAACACTACAAACTCGTTGCAGACAAGAATGGTATTGTCGGGCTCACCCCTAAACGGCACCTTATCTACATATTGTATGGTATGTTTTTCACAGAGCAGCTTGATCTTGTTCTTGGCATCTGACTGGTGCCGGGCCCAAGTCTCTTTGAGTCCTTCCATACGAGCCAGCTCTGCCTGCTGGCGCTCTTCGACCTCCTTGCGTCTTTCAGCAGAAATTCGGTCCTCAATTTGTTGTAATGTGGCAAGAGCCTTCTGGGACTCCCTCTCCCTAGAAATGTCTTTTGCTTCAAGCGTGGCCCTCTCCGCTCCAAGGTCATTGACTTGCTTTCGTAATTGATTCAATTCGAGTGCTTGAGCATCCTTGTCACGTTGAACATCGCTGATGCGACTCTGGGCAGCGTCCAATTTATGTTGAACCAAATCAATTACTCGCCGATCATCATCGCTTTGCTTACGATAACGATCTAACGATTCTGTAAGAGATTGCAACTCACTGAGCGCATCAATTACCAGTTGCTTAATACGTCTCCATCCGAAAATACGTCCCCAGAAGCCGATGGAATTCACTTCGCTGAGGAGGGTTTTAAGGGTATTCATAAAAATTAATTTACGGGGTCATTGATGGCTTTCTCAGTTATGAGGCAGCACTTGTTTAACATATAAATACTAGCAGTTTACGATAACTCAATATTGTATACGCCGGACTCATTTCTCACTATATCGGTCACATGAAATCCCCCACCTTTGCCGGCTATCTCCAATAAATTGAAATGCTTCCAATACTTAGGTACGTTGGGAAAAACCAGCGTAAATTTTTTTAACTGACGAACTTGCTTGAAATAGTACTTTTCTGGACTTATGGGCACGTTATAGGCCTGTACAAGTCTAAGCATATCACGAGTGTCAGGGTTAACAAGAAATGTAGTGTCATATATATTCACCCAGCCCCCATTGGCATACTTTTCCTTTGATACATACTTACAATGAATCAGGGTTTGGCCTTCTACTTCATCATGAGCCTTATAGGCCAAGTTAGTCCAGAGCATTTCATTTTCCAGCGGCGGGTGGTTGGGTTCTCCCAAGGGTCTCCAAGTCATGGTATTTCGCTTTGTTGACAACACAAACATACCAACTAACTACGCAAACATATTGCGCACTTTTTACGTAAGTTTGTGTATGGTCATGAAAAACCAACACAACACCCATACGCAGCGCATTCGCCAGATTTGCGCATTCCTGACCGCCGGAGGGGGAACTTTGCAAGAAATGCACACGCATGTAAACGAGGGACTGCAAGATTGCGGACTTGAACCGATAGGGTTGCGCACCCTACAAGCCTGTATTGAAAAATTGCGGCAGGGAGATTTTGATCACAGCAAAAAGGAGTTACCGTTTAAGTTGAGACAGAAACTCTTTAAAGTGGTATTTAAGCATAAGATATATACATGGGCCTCCGATACGGAGTTCCCTGAATTTGGCGACCTGGATCAAGAAGAAAGATTTACGCTTCCCTTTTTGGCCGGAATTCTCAAACGATTTGACTCCATCCCGGCCGTACAAAAGATATTATACCAGCTGCCCGATATATTTAACATTTCGGAAGACGAGATGGAGAGTCAATATGCTGTTTTTCAAACAGGGCCCATTCTGTTTGATCCTGCCAATCCCGATTTTGAGGCAAGGGTGATCAAATGTGTAATAAAAATTCTATCCCATATCCATCGTGGTGAAATGATTGAGTTTAATTACACAAAAGTGGCTGACTATGACAGTAAAATAGAAAACCTAACCATGCAACAAGTAGCTCCTTTACATATCCGCTACTATGAGCACTATTATTA
>Ga0164293_10005771_pt1 | contig 10552 bp, 7 predicted proteins | sample GEODES118metaG_FD_111487 | JGI IMG/M metagenome (GOLD analysis project Ga0164293, IMG submission 111487) | Eutrophic lake water microbial communities from Lake Mendota, Wisconsin, USA - GEODES118 metaG | ecosystem: Environmental > Aquatic > Freshwater > Lake | place: USA: Lake Mendota, Wisconsin...
AGAGGAAGCCCTGCTCGTGGAAGAAGCGATGCACCGCCATCGCGAGGCAGTGGCGCACGCGACCAACCGCGCCGAAGGTGTTCGTGCGCGCGCGGAGGTGCGCAACCTCGCGCAAGTATTCGAACGAGTGCTGCTTCGGCGAGATCGGGTAGGTGTCGGGGTCGTCGACGAGGCCGTAGACCTTGATCGACTCGGCCTGGATCTCAACCGACTGACCCTTGCCTTGGCTTGCAACGACGGTGCCGGTCACTTCGACCGAACAACCCGCGGTCAGCTTCAACACTTCCGACTCGTAGTTCGCGACCGTGTTTGGCACGACCGCCTGCACGGTGTCGAAGCAGGAGCCGTCGGTGATCGCGACGAAGGAGATGCCCGCCTTCGAGTCGCGGCGGGTGCGGACCCAGCCTTGGACCGTCGCGGTCTTTCCGAGGTGCGATTCGTGGTTCTTGAAGAGGTCTGCGATGCGAACGGCCATGGTGGGATCCGAAATGGGTGACAAGAGAGAGGAGCGGGCAAGATAGGTCGGCCAACGAGGGCCCACCTCGTCCGAAATGCGTCCGAAATTCGTCAGGATTGGTGGCAGGTCGAACGGGGCGCGCCATCTCGGCCCGCCACCGCGTGTGGCTCCCGAGGGCCTCTGACATCCATTTCATGTGCCAATTCGGCAGACGAAGCGGGCCCGAACGCCCGTCGTGACTCCCAACAGGCGAACTGGCTGGCGTGACTTGGGCGAGCGTTTCGGCCCGTCATGGGCGCTGAAGGGAAGCAGGAAGGTGCGACCCTTGATGACGTCGTGGATCTCCAAGCCCAACGTACAACAAGACTTACGAAGAACCATGCGCGTTGCCACGCTGCGTGAGCGCCTCTCGTCGAGCTGCCGCCGCCGCGACGTACGTTTCGGCGGGCGTTTGGTCCTCGCGAAACCCACGGCGCACATCGTGGCACACCCGTTGCATGGCGCGGCACCCCTCATGGTGCTCCGTCTCCACAGCCCCGATGCCGACCAAGCCGCCGCAAGCGGCGTGGATCCGTCGCGTCGGCTGAACCTGCTGCTGACCTACGGCGGCTGGCGCGAGAACGCTTTCGCCGACCAGATTCCCCTGATCCTGAATCGCTTCGGTATCCGTTGCTACCGCGCCGAGAGCGGTGATGAGGCGAGCGACGTCATCCGCAGCGAGCGCGTGCATATCGCGGTGATCGACCTCTCGATCCCGATGCACCCGACGCGCAGCCAGCCAACGGGTACGCGCGCCGTGCCTGCCGGCCCGCGCGTCCTCCAACTTCTTCGCCGACTCGAACAGCCGCCGCCGACCATCGTCGTGCGCCCGCGGCAGGTCGACCCGGCCGAATCGACCCGCATGCTCGCCGACGCACTCCGCGACGGCGCGTTTACGGTGCTCGACGACCCTGTCCCCATCGAGTTGATGCTGCAGGCGCTCGAGCGCGTCGTGCGGCGTCACTACCGCGACCACTGGCCAGCGGCGTGACGGCGGGCTACCCAAATCAAGTCAAGTTGCGCGGCCGAAGTCGGAGTCGGTCGCAGGTGAGAGTTCCAAAGACAAGCAAGTTCCACTGAAGGAGAAACACATGAAATTCCGTCCACTCGGCGACAAGATCCTCGTGAAGCGTGACGAAGCCGCAACCAAGACCGAAAGCGGCATCTTCCTTCCCGAGTCGAGCAAGGAGAAGCCGAAGCAGGGCAAGATTGTCGCCCTCGGCGATGGTCATCGCAGCAAGGACAACGGCAAGGTCACGCCGTTCACCGTGAAGAAGGGCGACAGCGTCATCTTCTCGTCCTACGCGGGTACCGAAATCAAGATCGACGGCGAGTCGCTCCTCATCATGACTGAGGAAGACATCCTCGGCGTGATCGAGTGATCTCGCGGCGCTTCGTTTGCGCGCGATGCCAATGAGATGTCACTGAGACTCCACTGAGACTCCCATGAGTATGACCCACGACACCCTTCGCCTCGCGTTTCGCGAGCTCAACGGGCAGCGCGACCTGCGGATCGAGTTCGATCACGCGTCGAGTTGCATCGTGAAGCGCGCGATGCTGATTCCAGCCGAGGCGGACGGGCTTGTGAAGGTCACCGACGGCTCGCACGTCTACATCGTGGACGCGGAGCGCGTGGCGTGGATTGAGATTGGCTAGCGCGCGCGAGGTTTGAGCGGTCGCGCCTGCGGGCGCTCCCTCTGGTGCAACAGAGGCGAAGTGGAGTTTGAGCGGTCGAAGTTTGAGCGGTCGCTGCTTGCGGCAGCGACCTCTGGCGGAATCGAAGATTGAAGTAACCCAAACGCGCGAAAGCGCATCAGCAGAAAGAAACGAGAAACACCAATGGCAGCAAAGCAAATTGCATACGACACCGACGCACGCGAGCGCATTCTCCGCGGCGTGCAGAAGCTCGCGAAGGCCGTCAAGGTCACGCTCGGCCCGTCGGGTCGCGTCGTTGTCCTTGAGAAGTCCTTCGGCGCCCCAACCGTCACCAAGGACGGCGTCACCGTCGCCAAGGAAATCGAACTCGAAGATCCCTACGAGAACATGGGCGCGCAGATGGTGAAGGAAGTCGCGTCGAAGGCGTCGAAGGACGCTGGCGACGGCACCACCACCGCGACCGTCTACGCCGAGGCGATCTTCCAAGAAGGCCTCCGCAACATCACCGCAGGCGCGAACGCGAACTCGGTCAAGCGCGGCATCGATAAGGCCGTCGCCGCCGTGATCGAAGATCTTCGTCGCATGTCGAAGAAGGTCTCGGGCTCGAAGGAAATCGCGCAAGTCGGCGCGTGCTCTGCGAACCAAGACATGGACATCGGCAAGATCATCGCCGAGGCGATGGACAAGGTCGGTAAGGACGGCGTCATCACCGTCGAAGAAGGCAAGAGCCTCGACACGCACGTCGCGCTTCTCGAAGGCATGCAGTTCGACAAGGGCTACCTCAGCCCGCACTTCGTCACCGACACCGCCAAGATGGAGTGCGTGCTCGAGGACTGCTACGTCCTCCTCTACGAGAAGAAGATCTCGAGCGCGAAGGACTTCCTCCCGATCCTCGGCAAGATCGCTGAGAGCGGTAAGAGCCTCCTCATCGTCGCTGAAGATCTCGACGGCGAAGCGCTCGCGACCCTCGTCGTGAACAAGCTCCGCGGCGTTCTCAAGGTCTGCGCTGTGAAGGCGCCGGGCTTCGGCGACCGTCGCAAGGAAATGCTGCAAGACATCGCCGTGCTCACCGGCGGTCAAGCGATCATGGAGGAACTCGGCATTCAACTCGAGAACCTCACGCTCGCCGACCTCGGCCGCGCGAAGAAGATCACCGTCGACAAGGACAACTGCACCATCGTCGAAGGCCTCGGCAAGACCAAGGACATCCAAGGTCGCATCGAGCAGATCAAGGCGCAGATCGAACTCACGACGAGCGACTACGACCGTGAGAAGCTTCAAGAGCGCCTCGCGAAGCTCTCAGGCGGCGTTGCGCAGATCAACGTCGGCGCCGCGACCGAAGTCGAAATGAAGGAGAAGAAGGCACGCGTTGAAGACGCGCTGCACGCATGCCGCGCGGCCGTTGAGGAAGGCATCCTTCCAGGCGGCGGTACGAGCGTCATCCGCGCACGTCGCGTGCTCGAGAAGCTCAAGAAGGGCCTCCCGGGCGACGAGTCGGTCGGTGTTGACATCGTGTGGCGCGCGCTTGCTGCACCAGCGAAGCAAATCGCTGCCAACGGCGGCCTCGATGGCTCGGTCGTTGCGCAGAAGATCGAAGACTCGAGCGACGTGAACTTCGGCTTCAACGCGGCGACGCAGAAGTACGAAGACCTCGTGGCCTCGGGCATCATCGTGCCGACCAAGGTCGAGCGCATCGCGCTGCAGAACGCGGCGTCGATCGCGGGGCTTCTCCTCACGACCGACTGCGCGATCACCGAGGTCAAGGAGAAGAAGGCGAAGGCCGCTGCAGGCCACGACCACGGCGACGACTATTGATCGCGTCGACGCGCGCGCCGTTCACTCAGCGGCGCATGCATCAGTGAAGACTGTGTAAACGCACCCGACCGCCGAAAGGCGGTCGGGTGTTTTGTCAATCGAGCGAATTTTCAATCGTTTCCGCGATAAAAACCTTCGGCACAATCTCTTTCCGTTGAAGTATGCGCATGGAGTGCTCTGTCGGTGCTTTTTTGCGTGAATCCGGCCAAGCCGGCAAGGGACTTGAACATGGTTTTTGCAATGGTTGAAAAGAGATTTGCAATTGGCGTGATTGGTGTGGCCGTCGCGGCTGCAGCGACAAGCGCAGCGCTCGGTCAATCGGGTTCGGTGACGTGCTTCGGCGCGGGCGCGACCTCGACTGGCGTCTTTCCGCAGTTCGGTCAATCCAGCACTCCGACGAACTTGCAACCCTGCACCGCGCTCGCGGCTGGCTGGATGCACACCCTCGCCCTTCAATCAAACGGCGTCGTGGTGGGCTGGGGCGCGACCACCAACAACCTCGGCCAGGTCACAAATCAATCTGTTCCGCCGGGCTCGCTTGGCATCTGCAGCGGCATTGGTGCGGGTTACTACCACTCTGTCGCCGTGCGTCCAAACAGCACGGTGGTCGCGTGGGGTGACAATCGTTACGGCCAGAGCACGGTGCCGAGCGGGCTCGCAGCGACCAAAGTCGCAGCTGGCGGCTACCACACCATCGCGGTTCGAACCAACGGCACCGTCGCGTGCTGGGGTGCCGGAACGGTGTACGGCGGCGTCATCCCCGACCTTGGCCAGTGCGTTGTGCCCGCAGGTCTTGGCACGGTGACGGCGATCGCCGGTGGTGGTTACCACACGGCCGTCATTCGCGCGTCCGACAGCACGGTCATCTGTTGGGGTTCGAACAGCCAGAATCAGTGCCAGACCCCCGCAGGTCTCGGCCCGGTTTCCGCAATCGCGACGGGTGATAGCCACACCGTCGCGCTGAAGACCAACGGACAAGTGGTTTGTTGGGGAAGCGGCACCACGACGGTCGGCTCGAACAACGAGTACGGCCAGTCGATCGTGCCAGCGGGTCTCGGTACTTGCACGGCCATCTCTGCGGGCGGCATGCACACGATCGTTGTGAAGGCGGATGGATCTGTTGCGGCGTGGGGTTCGGTCGTCGGCAGTTCAGGAAGCGATCCGAACTACGGCCAAGGTGTTGTTCCGACGGAACTCACTTCGCCGAATAGCGCGTTGGTCGTGGCGGCCGGTGGTCGCCACTCTGTTGTCATCAGCAAGGTTCGTCGCGTTCCCGCGCAGTACGCGACCATTCAAGTCGCTATCGACGCGGCCGTTGCCGGTGATCGCATTGAAGTCGCCCCTGGAACGTACAACCAATCGTTCTCGTTGAACGGCAAGGATGTTGTCGTGCGCGGTTCGACGAACTCGGCAACGCCGACCATCATCGACGGCGTGGGTATCTCGACCTCCATCGTGACGATCAACGGCGGACCAGCGACTTCGGGCCTTGAGTACCTCACTTTCAAGCGCGGTGGCGTCGGCCAGCCCATCAATCCGCCTTCGTACAACTTCACCGGCGGTGGCGCGGTGTTCGCGAAGGACTCGTCGGCGTTCGTGCGCAACTGCATCTTCACGACCAACGACGCGGACTTCGGCGGAGCGATGTACTTCCTTCGCTGCACGCTGAACGTCGACGGTTGCACGTTCGGTGGCAGCGGTACGAACGCCAATTTCGCCGAAGTCGACGGTGGCGCGATTCTTACATACGCCTCATCGGGCGTGGTGAAGAACTCGAGCTTCACGAACAATCGTTGCGCTCAGACTTACGCGGGCAGCGGTAGCGCGTTCAAGGGCGTCGGGATTCGCGCGGCAGGTACCAACCTCACGCTTGAGAACTGCACGATCAGCGGCAACCCTGTGCCTGGCGCAGGTGCGGCGGTTGAGTACTTCCAGAACGCGAAGATCCTTGCGGGAACGATGCGCCTTGTGAACACCGACATCCTCGACAACCTCGTGGGTGCCGGCACGACCGACGACGCAGCGGGTCTCCGCATCATCGGGAACCAAGCGGCATGTGTTCTCTCAGGTGGCTCGGTGATTTGCGGAAACACACCCGACAACGTCGTCGGTCCGTACCTCATCGAGGGTTCGGCGACGGTCTGCGATTGCGAAGCCGATTTGTCTGGCAACGGACAGGTTGATGCTGCTGACCTCGGCATCCTTCTGAGCGTTTGGGGTACGTCGCCTTCCGATGGACAAGGCGATCTCAGCCACGACGGCTTTGTGAGCGCGGCCGACCTTTCTGCGCTGCTCACAAAGTGGGGTCCGTGCCCAAACTGAGAAGCGGCTGATTGAAAATGGACGGCATGGCGAAACGCCATGCTTCCGCAAAGACGCGGCTTCAAACCACGGCTCAAAAACAACTCAAAGCCACGGCCCAAAAAACACGGCCCAAAAAACACGGCCCCCGAGTTCGGGGGCCGTGTCTGTTTTAGGTCGTGTGCACTCGAGCCGTGCCCTTTGTGGACGTCAATTTGCGGCTGAGGTTGTTTGCGATGTGAAATCTCGAATCGCGAAGGTTTTTCCTCAGGTTGACCCTCCGAATCCTGTTGATGCTTTGGAACCCACGGCTGGCCGCGATGGCGGCACCACAGATCGTTCGTTCGGCGTCCGATCGGCCCGAGGACTCTCCACACGACGAGGATCAGAGCATGAACGTCTTTCGATACACCACCAATCGCGTCTTTATCCTTCTGTCGATTCTCACCGCAGCTTTGCTCGCTCGCCCAGCCAACGCGCAGGCGGTGACGGTCACGAACTTCGGCTGCGGCGGCACACGGCTCTCGTTCACCGCGATCACCGGGGCGGCGACCTATGCCGTCTCGATCGAGGAGCAACTCAATTGCACCGTGTGTGGGATCGCCAGTTGGTACACGACTCGGACCGCTGACGTCGGCAGTTACCCGACAACCCCGTTGATTGTGGGGCGGACTCCGGCGTTCGTTGGTCGTTGGAAGGTTGTTGGCCGAAACTCGGCGGGTAGTGTCGTGGGTAGCACGCTCTATTCGGCTTCTGGCATATCCCACGCATCGTCCGGAGCTCCCTACGTGACGTCGGTGCCATCGTCTCGCACGGTCTGCATCGGATCATCGGTCGTTCTCCGGGCGAGTGAGTTCAACAACCCAGGTGCTTACTACCAATGGCGCCGCAACACCATTCCCATCGTTGGCGCGACGGGACCCACCTACACGGTCACGATGCAGGCCGCAGATCCTGCCTCGACCGTCTACGAGTGCATCGTCGGCAACGCATGCGAGCCTTTGGTGACCGCCCCTGTCACCGTCTTCAAGGGCGCGGCCAATCCGCTGACCGAGGTCAGCGTCCAGAGTTACGAAGAGCGGGAGACGATGACCACGACATTCGGTCCAAACAGCACTTGCTCCGTGCTCACGTCGTCGGTCGTTCGATCGGGCGCCTGTCAGGCCAGCTTTGCATCACTCGCGGCGGGCAGCCTCGCGGCCAACATCTCGAACCCGACGCTCGCGAGTAGCGACACTCGAAAGGACTCAACGTCGGAACTGCGATTCAGCGTGGCTGAGGAGACGACCTTCGCGTTTACGGCATCGAGCGGGCCTTACATCGAGGGCTGCCCAGTTCCAGACCGCGCGACCGTCGCGCTTACTGGTCCCGTGAGTTTCTCCGCTGCGCTGACCACAGGCGAGTCGACTGACGGCCAGTATGTACTTGTTCCGGGTGAATATGTCCTCACACTCAATCTTCAGAACGGGGATCTCGGCTGCAGAAACTGTGGTACCTGCGGACCGTCTTGCGTTGCGAACTGCAACTGTCTTCGCCAAGCAGTATCTCTCACGTTTGAAGGCCATTTCGTGGTGACGACCGCGTGCGGCTCGCCGAACGCAGCGAGCTGCTGCGTCGTCCACGACAGCCCTGGCTGCGCCAATGCGGAATGCTGCCGAAACGTCTGCGTGATCGACCCGTACTGCTGCGACTTCCAGTGGGATAGCCTTTGCGTCTCGGAGACGAAGGCGAACTGCACCACTTGCGCCGGTGGAACCGGCGACCTGAACGGCGATGGTGTCGTGAATGGCGTCGATCTGGCTGAGTTGCTCTCGAACTGGGGACAGCCCGGCGGCGATGTCAACGGTGATGGCACGACCGATGCGAACGATCTTGCCATCCTGCTCTCGAATTGGGGCTGATGCGGTTGACCGAACAGTGAAGTAGGCCATCGAACAAGAACCGACCGCATTGCTGCGGCCGGTTCTGTTCTGTTCGCGATATCGCAAGACGATTGGAACCGACGAAACGGCGCGCGTGGTCGTTGACGAGAGTTGCGACACGGCGCCGCGTGCGAGCGGTCGCTCAATCCACGTCGCCAGAAATCAACTTGCCTTCTGGCCACGACACGCGCGACTTCCACGAAATCGTGACGGGCTTCGCATCGGCATCGCTCGTGCGCGCGGGCAACGCGAGCGTCCACTTCAGAAGTCCCTGCGGCTTCGAGTCCTTCGTGTACTTCTCATCGGTCGCAAGCGCCGGCGTGACATCCTTCAATTCAACCTTCGCGGCCTCGTTGCGCGACACCGGTACGCGATCCCATACTTCGACATCAACCGGTCGCGTGAGCGTGTTCTCAAGCACGATGCGATACGAACGATCGATACCCTTCGACTTCGCGAAGACGCCCGACTCGCCTTCCTTCTTGGTCGTCATTTCGCGGCGCGCGGTCACGCGCGGCTCTTTGCCGAACCAGAGTTCGACTTCGCCGCCGACGGGCACCTCGCTGAGATTCGCGCGGCCAATCGAGTCCGCGCCGAGATACATGCGCGCTTCGCCGGGCAAGAAGATGTACGCGCTCTCGTTGCGGAAACGTGCGCGGAGATAGACGTCTTGCTCGACGAGTGGTTGCGCAACAAGCGTGAATGTCGGTTTCGCGTCGAGGTTCGCCACACGCGTGCGGCGCTCGACATCGGCGTTGCTCGCCGCGGTGAACGTGCGTGGAATGCGATACTCAACCGCGGGGCCAGTGCCGCCGACCGACGCATCTGCTGCGAGGCCTGCGTACCGGCGCGCGGCGCGGTCTTCCGCACCACCTTCGCCGCCGCCACCTGGTGAACTAGGTGCCATCTCCATGGGGGCCGGCGCTGCCGAGCCAACCGCGGGCATGTCGTACATCGCCTTCGCTTGGAAGCCGAGCGTTTCGGGCGGTGCTGGCTCGTACAACTCGATGTAACTCGGCGAAACGGCCGAGGGATTTGCCGCGCGTGTTGGTTGCGCGGTCGAAAGGACGAGCGCGACGTCGTTCCAATCTTCGCCTGTTGCTTGACGCACGTTCGCATCAAACTCAAGCGACAGCGCGCCTGCTTCGGGGTTCCCGCGAATGGTGTACGACGGCTGCCACGTTGCGTTCGCCACGAGGTAGGTCACATTCGTCGCGACTTCGGCATCGCGCGGCACGACAATCGTGACAAGCGCGAAACGCTCACTCGGCGGCGCGCCGCCTGCCGCGTTGAGTTCGCGCTGGCGCATCGCAACGAGGCCCTCGGCGTCGCGCTTTGCTTTCGTGAGTTCGAGTTCGCGCGCGGTGAGGCGATCGCGCTCTTTCGCGATGAACGCGAGTTGCGCTTCCAATTTCGCCGGATCGAGCGACGTTCCGAGCGAGTCTGACGCATCCGACGAAACCTTCGCCGCGATGCTGTCAATCGTCTTGAGCGCAGCGCCGTTGTTTGCGAGTTGCCGAGTGAGATCGTTCACCACGGCTTTCGCTTCCTCCCACTTCGCAAGCGCTTCTTGGACGCGCGGATTGTCACTCGACGGCGCGGGCAGCGCGACGGTTTCCGTCTTCACTTCGAGGAGTTTCGCGCCATCACCAATCTTCGCTTGCACGCTATCGAGGTCCGCGGTTTCTGGCAGTGGGCCAACGCGCAACTCGTAGACGCCTGCGCGGAGGCCGACTTTGCCAGAGCGCGTCACCGCCGCACGGCCGCGGTAGAGCGTGACCGACGACACTTTGAGATCCGCGCGCATGGCGACGGGTTTCTCGGTGTCATCTTCGATGAAGGTCAGCGCAGCATCCACGGCGCGCACGTCGGCGTGTGCGGATGGCGCGATCGGGGCAATCGCGAGAAGGATGGAACTCAACGAGAGTGATGAGAGCACGTGCTGTTGCATGTGCGCAAGGTAGCGCGTCGAAGTGGTCGTGCGCCGAGTTCAGTGCGTGAGAACGAGCGCAACGATCCCTGAAACGACGACGATCACACCGCCGATGATCGCGCCGATGCGCCACTGTCGTCGCCGCGCTTTCGCGCGATCAACCCAGATGCGGCCGTCGGCTTCTCGCACCACGACTCCCGCACGAATCAACGGCAACAGCGGTGGCTCGCTCAACCCGAGCGTTGCCATCTTGCGCGCACGTTCCGGCGAATCTGCTTCGGCTTTGAGGAGCGTGCGCACTGGACCGGGCTTCTGTAGCGCGATCAAGAGCATCATCAGTGGCCCAACGACAGCGCCGAGCGCGGTGAACGCGCCGCCAGCACCTGGAGAGCCGGGCATCGGAAGAGGCACGATGGCAGTATCGCGCGA
>Ga0164293_10005775_pt1 | contig 10549 bp, 10 predicted proteins | sample GEODES118metaG_FD_111487 | JGI IMG/M metagenome (GOLD analysis project Ga0164293, IMG submission 111487) | Eutrophic lake water microbial communities from Lake Mendota, Wisconsin, USA - GEODES118 metaG | ecosystem: Environmental > Aquatic > Freshwater > Lake | place: USA: Lake Mendota...
GGAATTGGCCCGCTGCGGGGCCACGGTGGTGGTGAACTACGCCAGCTCCCCCGACGCTGCGGCGGCGGTGGTGGCCGCAATCGAGGCGGCGGGCGGCAAGGCCTGGAGCCAGCGCGCCAACGTCGCCGACGAGGCGGAGGTGGAGGCGTTGGTGAAGGCGGTGCTGGAGCGGGAGGGCCGCCTCGACGTGTTGGTCAACAACGCCGGCATCACCCGCGATGGCCTGCTGATCCGCATGAAGAGCGGCGACTGGCAGAGCGTGATCGATCTCAACCTCACGGGCTGCTTCCTCACCACCCGGGCCGTGGCCAAGGGCATGCTGCGGGCCCGGCGCGGCCGCATCATCAACATCACCTCGGTGGTGGGGTTGATGGGCAATGCGGGCCAGGCCAATTACAGCGCCGCCAAGGCGGGACTGATCGGCCTGACCCGCAGCAACGCCGCCGAATTCGCCGGTCGCGGCGTCACGGTCAACGCCGTGGCCCCGGGCTTCATCGAGAGCGACATGACCGCCGCCCTCGACAGCGAACCGATCCTGCGGGCGATCCCCCTGGGCCGCATGGGGCGGGCCGAGGAGGTGGCCGGCGCCGTGCGTTTTCTGGCGGCCGATCCGGCAGCGGCCTACATCACAGGCCAGGTGCTGCAGGTGGATGGCGGCATGGTGATGCGCTGAGGCGGGTGGACGGGCGCCGCTCCCATGGCGGCTCGCTCAGACCTCCGGGTGCGACGGCGGGGAACTGGTCACCGCTAGGGGCTGGGTCAGGTCCTCCCGCATGCGGCGGATGCGCAGCAGCAGCCGCAGCCGCCGGCTGCGGGCCGTGATGGTCAGGAACACGCGGATGGGCACGTACACCACCGCCATGGCCACCCCCAGGGCGGTGATTGCCAGGAAGACCATCCCATTGGCGGAGGTGGCCGGCCCGAGGCCGCTATCCGCGGCGCCGGAGACAGCCCCCTCGATCGTGCTCTGCAACAACTCGTCCATGGGCCGAAGCTACCGGCCCGGGGCGGCGGCCGCCTGGATGCCGGAGCGGTTACGGCAATCCCCACCGGCCCTGCCCCTGGGGAGTTCCCCGTCGCCGTGGGAGGCTTGAAATCCCGACTTTCCTGCGTCTGAGCGATGGCCAAGCTGATCCGATTCGCTGACGACTCCCGCGACGCCCTCGAGCGCGGCGTCAACGCCCTGGCGGAAGCGGTGCGGGTCACGATCGGCCCGCGCGGCCGCAACGTGGTGCTCGAGAGGAAGTACGGCGCCCCCGATGTGGTCAACGACGGCGTGACGATCGCCAAGGAGATCGAGTTGGAGGATCCGTTCGAGAACCTCGGCGCCAAGCTGATGCAGCAAGTGGCGTCCAAAACCAAGGACAGCGCTGGCGACGGCACCACCACCGCCACCGTGCTGGCCCAGGCGATGGTGCGGGAGGGCATGCGCAACGTGGCCGCCGGGGCGAACCCGGTGGAATTGCGTCGCGGCATGGAGAAGGCCGTGGCGCAGGTGGTGGCAGGGCTGCGCGATCAGGCCCGCAGCATTGAGGGCGACGGGATCCGGCAGGTGGCGAGCGTGAGCGCCGGCAATGACGACGAGATCGGCCAGATGATCGCCGAGGCGATGGAACGGGTGAGCGCCGATGGCGTGATCACCGTGGAGGAATCGAAATCCCTGGCCACCGAGATGGAGGTGACCGAAGGGATGGCCTTCGATCGCGGCTATTCCTCCCCATACTTCGTGACCGACCAGGAGCGGCAGGAGGCGGTCTACGACAACCCGCTGCTGCTGGTGACCGACCGGAAGATCAGTGCCGTGGCCGACCTGGTGCCGGTGCTGGAGGCCGTGAGCCGCAGCGGCCGGGCGCTCGTGATCCTGGCGGAGGAGGTGGAGAGCGAAGCCCTGGCCACCCTGGTGGTGAACAAGACCCGCGGCGTGCTGCAGGTGGCTGCGGTGCGGGCACCGGGCTTCGGCGAGCGTCGCAAGGAGATGCTGCAGGACATCGCCATCCTCACCGGCGCCCAGCTGATCGCCGAGGACCGGGCCATGACCCTCGAGCAGGTGCGCATGGAGGATCTCGGCAGCGCCCACCGGATCACGATCCGCAAGGACAGCACCACGATCGTGGCCGATGAATCGCGCCGGTCTGCCGTCAGCGAGCGGGTCGCCGCGATCAAGCGCCAACTCGCCAACACCGACTCCGACTACGACCGCGAAAAGCTGAACGAGCGCATCGCCAAGCTCGCCGGCGGCGTGGCGGTGATCAAGGTGGGCGCCCCCACCGAAACCGAACTGCGCAACCGCAAGCTGCGCATCGAGGATGCCCTCAACGCCACCCGCGCAGCGGTGGAGGAGGGGATCGTGGCCGGTGGCGGCTCCACGTTGCTGATGCTGGGTGATGCCCTGGCCCCCCTGGCCGCGGAATGCCAGGGCGATGTGCGCACCGGCGTGGAGATTGTGCGGCGGGCCCTGGCGGCTCCGGTGCGCCAGATCGCCGTGAACGCCGGCCGTGATGGCGAGGTGGTGGTCGAGCAGATCCGGCTGCAGGGCAAGGGTTACAACGCCGTCACCGGGGCCTATGAGGATCTGTTCGCCTCAGGCATCGTGGATGCCGCCAAGGTGCTGCGGCTGGCCCTGCAGGACGCGGTGTCGATCGCCTCGCTGCTGATCACCACCGAGGCCGTGATCGCCGACAAGCCCGAGCCCCCCGCCCCGCCGGCTGGCGATGGCGGCATGGGAGGGATGGGCGGCATGGGTGGAATGGGCGGAATGGGAGGGATGGGTGGCATGGGAGGTTTGGGCGGCATGATGTGAGCCGCCCAAACCGCGGCAGCCCCCCTTCCACGGCATCTCCCCTGCCACGCCTCAGAAGGTGTCCACCAGCCGGGCGTGAATCCGGCAGACGTTCATCGCCTGACGGGGGGGATTGCTGCAGAGCTTGCCCAGCTCCCGATTCAGGGCCTGCATCTGGGCCATCGTGTGGGGGGTGACGGGCAGGCCAAGCAGCAGGCCGCTGAACAGCACCATCCCGGGCAGGGTGCGTCCTGCCCGCCGCAGCCCAAGGGGCCTGAAGCCCGCTCTGGCGAACGGCAAACGCAGCGTGGACAGCCTGGGAAAAAGCAGGAAAGGCATCACGACCTCCCTGGAATGGGAACGGAGAGAAGGGATGGCATCCGGCGCACCGGAGGTGCAGGGTCCGCCGAAGCAGGACCCTGCCTCCATGGTGTGGTGCCAGAGCCACAAGGTGGCTGGTGGTTCAGGAAACTTTTGCCTGGCGCGGGCGGGGCTCAGGCGGCACCGATGTGGCGCACATAGGCGGCCACCTGCAGATCGATGCCGGTGATCGCCGTGCCCACCACCACCGCATCGGCACCGAGATCCAGGGCCTGACGGGCCTGGCCGGCGCTGGCGATCCCCCCCTCGCAGATCAGCAGCCGCTCGGGAGGCAGGGCCGCCCGCAGGGCCGCCAGCAGTTCCCAGGCCGGGGGCGCGGCAGCGGCGGTGGCCTCGGTGTAGCCGTAGAGGGTGGTGCCGATCCAGTCACAGCCCAGCTCGGCCGCACGCAGGCCGTTGGCCAACGTGTCGATGTCGGCCATCAGGGGGGCCCCCAGCTCCTGGCGGGCCCGGGCCACCAGATCCTCCAGGAGCACCCCACCGGGTCGCGGGCGGTCGGTGGCATCGAGGGCCACCACATCGGCCCCCGCGGCCCAGACCGACGCGATTTCCGCCCAGCCAGGGGTGATGTAGACGGGACTATCGGCGAACGTGCGCTTCCAGAGGCCCACGATCAGGGCATCGGGGCAGCGGCGTCGCACCGCCCCGATGTGCTCTGGACTCTCCAGGCGCACCCCCACCGCCCCATTGGCGAGGGCCGCCTCCGCCATGGCCGCGATCACAGAGGGATCCCTCAGCGGCGATCCCTCCGGAGCCTGCACCGACACGATCAGTCCACCCCGCAGGCGCTCGTTGGCAGGAAGCCCCATCAGCAAGCCCGCGGCAGATCATCGGCGGCATCGGGCAGCCAGGCCCGCAGGTCGGCCAGGTCGGCCGGAGCGGGCGCCGCCGGGCGGGGGGAGGGCGCCAACAGACCCAGCCGCGGCAGCCAGCGGGTGGGAGCGGGGGCAGGCGCAGGGGCAGGGGGATCGGGCAACGCCGCCAGGATCGAGGCGGTGGGGTGGAAGGCGGGCCAGGGGGCCAGGGGCTCGGTGGCGGCCTCGCTGGCGGCCTCGGCATCGACCGGGGCGGCCTCTGAATCCTCCGGGAGGGCAGCCGGGGAAGGCGGCACCTCGGGTGACGCAGCTTGGCTCAGGCCGCCGATCGCCTCCTCCACACAGGTGCGCAGCAGGCCGCGCACCCGGCCGAACCAGGGACGCGCCACGACAGGGGCCTGCTCCGCGGCGGCGACTCCCTGGGGGGGCCCATCCAGGGTGGCGGCAAGCGTGGGCTCGGCGACGGCCGGAGCGATGGCGAAGGAAAGGGTTGGGAGAGGGGGCGGCAACAGGGAGGGATCCACCTGATCCAGGCCGCTACGGGCGATTCGCTCCAGTTCGGCGGGGCTGGGGGCAATCTCCGGCTCCAGCCAGGCAGCAGATGGGGCAGAGGCGGTGGGGGCGGCAGAGGCGGTGGGCGCGGCAGAGGCGGTGGGCGCGAATTCGGCAGCCAGGGCGGCGAAGGCCTCCTCCACCGAAGGCAAGGGCGAGGGAGGGGCCGCGAGGGCCAAATCCAGATCCTCCAGCCGAATCTCGGGGCCGAGGGCCTCCGCCCCCGCGGAGAGGGCCGCCACTCCAGCGGAGGGGGGCTCGGCTACCGCGGGGAAGGGCTCGAAGGAGCGCTGCAGAAGATCCCCAAACCAGCGCCTGGACTCGGGCCCGGCCTCGGCCGCCAGCCACTGCCGCTCGAAGGCCTCCAGGGACGCCAGGCCGCGACGGTGGACCCAACGTTCGGCCAGGCGGCGCGCTTGGGGGGCATCCCGGCGCTGGATCGCCTCCAGCAGGACCAGGCGATCATCCGGACGTGGGGCAATGGGCCCGCGCCGGCGGCCGGTGGGGACGGGCTCGGCACTGGCGGGTGAGGGGGCGGCGGTCACGGCGGCGGGGAGGAGGGACTCAGGAGAGTTTTCGATCCAGCAGGGGGCGGATCGCGAGGAACAGACCGAGCGCCAGGGCCGCCAGGATGCCGAGGCAGGCGGCGGCGGTCAGGGAGCCGTAGGGCGCGTTCAGCACCACATCGGTGAGACGGAAGGGGCCGGCGTAGGCGGCACGGATCGGTTCAATCGCGAAGGTAAGGGGATTTAGGGCCGCAAGCCAGCCCAACCAAGGGGGCATGAAGGAAATCGGGGCCAGAGCGGTGCTGGCGAACAGCAGGGGCAGGTTGGCCACGAAGATCACGGCGATCAGCTCGATGTGGCCGGGAAGGGCGAAGGCCAGGCCCAGGCTCAGCGCCGTGACGGCGAAGGTGAGCAGCAGCAGCGTCACCAGGGTGAGCAGCAGGCCGGCGCCGCCGGGCCAGCCGTAGCCGAGCAGGGCGGCGGTGAGCAGGATGGCCAGGCTCTGGATCAGGCTGATGCTGGTGATGTAGAGCACCGAAGCCAGCACGATCGAGCTCCGGGAACGCAACGGCGCCACCAGCAGGCGATTGAGGAAGCCGAATTCCCGATCGAACATCACCGGCAGCCCGGCGTTGAGGGCACCGCTGAAAGCGGTAAAGACGATCACCCCGGCTCCGAGGAAGCGGCCGTAGCTCATGCCGTCAGGCAGCAGGCCGGTGGGGGCGTTGGCGAACAAGGCGCCGAACAGCACCAGCCAGATCAGCGGCTGCAGCACCCCCGCCACCAACGTGGAGGGGCGGCGGGCCAGCTGCACAAACAGGCGACGGGTGAGGGCCAGGGTCTCCTGGCGGATCTCGGCGAAGGCAGGGCCGGCGGATCCGGCCGGGCTCGGGGCGACGAGGGAGGGGTTGGCGCTGGTCATCGGGAGGGGGGCAACAACGCGGGCGAGCGAGAAAGGGCTGTCGGAGGAAGAAGGGGGTAGCGGTGGAAATCAGCGCATCGCCTGCTTGCGCTCGGCCTTGGCATCGCGCTGGCCGGCGACGGCGAGCTCGGCATCCATCAAGGTGCGACCGGTGGCCTGCAGATACACATCGTCGAGGCTGGGGCGACTCTGGGCCAGGGCAAAAACCGGCAGCTGGGCCTGCGCGAGTTGCCCCCGCAGCCGCTCCACCACCGCCTCGTTGTCCACCACGAGGTTGAGGGAATAGCCCTGGGCGCGGTTCACCACCACCTGGCGCACCCCATCGCAGGCGAGCACCAGCTCGCGCACGCGGCCAGCCTCCTGGGCATCGCTGAATTCGCGCACCCGCAGGGTGACCCGGTCGCCGCCGAGGGCGGCCTTCAGCTCGGCGGGCGTGCCTTCGGCGATCACGCGCCCCCCCTCCAGGATCGCCAGCCGGTCGGCCAGGGCGTCGACCTCCTCGAGGTAGTGGCTGCTAAGCAGCACGGTGGTGCCCTGGTCGCGCAGCTGGCGCAGCACGGTCCAGATCGCGGCGCGGCTCTCCAGGTCGAGGCCCACGGTGGGTTCATCGAGCACCAGCAGACGCGGGCGGTGCAGCAGGCCGGCCGCCAGATCGAGGCGACGGCGCATGCCACCGGAGTAGGTGCCGCAGCGGCGATCGATCCAATCGTGCATCGACAGCAGCTCGATCAGCTCGCCGATCCGGCCCTGCCGATCGGCCGGGCGCAGGTGGTACAGATCACCCTGCAGGCGCAGCAATTCGCGGCCGGTGAGGATCTTGTCGATCGCCACCTCCTGGGCCACGTAGCCGAGCAGGCGGCGGGCGGCGCGGGGATCGGCCAGGGCGTCCATCCCCCCCAGCCGCACCGTGCCCGCGTCCGGGGCGAGGAGGGTGCAGAGGATGCGCAGGGCCGTGGTCTTGCCGGCGCCGTTCGGACCGAGCAGGCCATAAAGGGTGCCTGCCGGCACCGATAGACAGAGATCGTCTAGGGCCAGGACTGGGGTGGCTTTGCGGCCGCCGCCGTACCGCTTGCTGACGTGCTGCAGGTCAATCAAGCCTGGATCGCTCCCCCGGCGCTCGCATGGGGAGGCAATCTAGGCAGCGCCGGCGGCCAGCCGGAGGGGGAGAGCCGCCAGCAGCACCGTCACGTCGAAGGAGGCGGCCTGGGGGGTGCGGGCAAGCACTAGGAGCAGGCAGATGCCGAAGAGATAGAGGATCGACCAACGGAAGAGGCTGCGGGCCCCGACAGGGTTTTCGGGATCCGCCAGCAGCCGGCCGCTGAGCTGGAGCAGGCGGGCGTTGAAGGGCAGCAGCAGCACCGCGTAGAACCAGCCACCGCTGGGCAGGGCGAAGGCCCCCAGCCCGCTGAGCAGAACGGTCAGCCAGCTGTAGATCCGGATGGCGCGGGCGGTGACGGCCGCCCCCCGCACCGCGGGCAGCATCGGAATCCCCACCGAGCGGTAGTCGTCGCGCAGCAACAGGGCCAGGGCCCAGAAATGGGCGGGGGTCCAGACCATCACCAGGCTGAACAGCCACCAGCCGCCCCAGCCGATCCCACCGCTGACGGCCGCCGCCCCCACCAGCGGCGGGATCGCACCAGCCACCCCGCCGATGACGATGTTCTGGGTGGTGCGGGGCTTGAGCAGGGCGGTGTAAAGCAGCACGTAGCTGCACAGACCGAGCAGGGCAAGGGCGGCGGCGAGGGTGTTCACCCCCACCACCAGCAGGGCCACGGAACCGGCGGTGAGGCCGATCGCCAGGGCGAAGGCCTGGCGCTGGGCGAGGCGGCCGGAGGGCAGGGCCCGCCGGCTGGTGCGCTGCATGCGGCCGTCAAGCTCCTGCTCCCAGAGGCAGTTGAGAACGCCGGCGGCAGCCGAGGCCATCGCCCCCCCGAGCAGGGTGGCGAGCAGCCGCTGGGGGGTGGGGGGCCAGCCGGTGCTGAGGGCCATGCCCGCGAGGGTGGTGGCCAGCAGCAGGGGAATCAGACGGGGCTTGGCCACCTCCAGCCAGGCCGGCAGGCGCACGGAGGGGCGCACCGCTGGCGGTGGTGGTGCCGGAGCCACAAGGGAACCGGCGAGGGGGCTGGCGCTAACCATGGGCCATCTCCTGGGGTGGGGCGGCGGACGCGGAAACCGGCAGGCTGCGGCCGGCGAGGGCGGCGAGAACGGCGACCAGCAGCGCAGCGGTGAGCTGGTGGGCAACGGTGAGGGCGGGTTGGCTGAGGGCCAAACGCAGGGTGGCGATGCCGAGCGCCAATTGCAGCGCAACGAGCAGGCCCGCTAGGCCGGCAAGTAGCCGCAGGCCGGGCCGGGGAGCGGCGCCCAGGCCGAACAGGGCGGCAGGCAGTAGGGCCAGAACGCTGAACGCGGCCGGCCAGGCACCGAGGCGATGGCGCAACAGCCAGCGGCACCCCTCCCCCGCCTGCAGGCACAGCTCTGCAGCCCAACGGCTGGCCATCAGCCCGCCCAGCAGGCATTGGCCAAACACCAGGACGAAGGACAGGGCCACGAGCAGGCGCCAGGGGGCTGGCTGCGGCGCGGCGGCCGCCGGGGTGGTAGCGGCCAGCGGGCTGAGTCGCAGCCGCTGGTCGAGGGCGCTGACGAGGGTCACCAGCAGAAGGGCGGTGGCCAGGTGGGCGGAAACCACCGCGGCGGGGAGAAGCTGGAGCACCGTGAGGGCCCCGAGGCCGCCCTGCACAGCCACCAAAGCGAGGGCGCCGGCGGCGGCGGCCGGGAACCAGGGGGGCAGGGATCGCCGATGCCACCAGGCAGCCCCGGCGAGCACCAGCAGGGCGACGCCCACGAGGAAGGCGTCGAGCCGGTGGAACCACTCAAGAAACACCTGCAGATTCATCTGGCGGCCAGGTAGCAGCACGCCGTAGCAGAGCGGCCAATCGGGGCAGGCGAGCCCGGCCTCCATCACCCGCGTGGCCCCGCCAACGGCGACGAGGGCCACCAGCGCCACCACAAGGTGCCCGGTGAGCCAGGTCAGCCACCGAGGCGCGCCCCCTGGGCCATCGGACCCAGGCGGCCGCGACGGGGCGGTAGCGGACGCGACCGCGGCGCTGAGGGAAGCGGGGGGCTGAAGGGCGATTTTGCGAGGCACCACCTGCATGAAGCGGGGTTCCTGAGGGATATCAAGGTAGCGACTTTGCCCAGATGAGCGTTCGCGCACAAGTCGCGCTGCACCGGGGGAAAATGTGAAATTTCGCGGCAATCGACGCCGCCGCTACAGCCGGATCCGCGCTCTCCGCAAGAGACAAATACGATGAAGCTCCGGTCCCGAGCCTGGGGCTTCCCCCTTCACGGCTCTCCTTAGCGGCTCACCCCCCCGTTCCCCCGTGCAGATTCCCTCCTCGCTGATCACCCTTTTGGCGGGCATGGTTCTTGTTCTTGTCGGCCTGTGGGTCGGCAACAACGTGCAGCTCCTGCCCGTGGAGGCCAGCAGCAACGCGCCGATCTACGACGACTTGTTCAAGGTTCTTTTCGTCATTAGCACGATTCTCTTTCTCGGCATTGTCGGCTTGCTGGTTTTCAGCCTGATTCGCTTCCGCCGCCGTCCCGGTCAGCGCGGCGACGGACTGGCGATCGAGGGCAACCTGCCCCTCGAGATTCTCTGGACAGCAGTGCCCGCGATCGTGGTTCTGTTCGTTGGGATCTACAGCTACGACATCTATGAACGGATGGGAGGGATGGTGCCTCTCAACGACCATTCGGCCCACCTGGCCGCAGCCCACGAGGGCGGAGGGATGGGCTCGATGGCCGGGGCGATGGGATCGATGGGCGAGGGCTCGGTGATACCGGTCTCCCTGGAGAGCTCCAGTGGAGCAAAGTCCTCCGCCGGGAAGGGGCCACGCGTCTGGGGGGGCATCGGCCCCACGGGCGCGGCCGCTGAGGCCCTGAATGTGGATCTCACCGCCATGCAGTTCGCCTTCATCTTCCATTACCCCGACGGCGACATCACCACCGGCGAGTTGCACGTGCCGGTGGATCGTCCCGTGGAGCTGCGCATGAAGGCCAACGACGTAATCCATGCCTTCTGGGTACCCCAGTTCCGCCTCAAGCAGGACGTGATCCCCGGCCAGCCCACGGTGCTCACCTTCACCGCCACACGCCCAGGCAGCTATCCGATCGTCTGCGCCGAGCTGTGCGGGCCGTATCACGGCGGCATGCGCTCCACCGTTGTGGTGCACGAAACCGACGGGTTCGACGCCTGGCTGCTCAAGAACCGGCCAGCCACCGTTGCCAGTGCCGCAGAGGCCTCCCCCACCGGCTGATCGCCAGACCGCCTCTCGCCTCGCCAGCTCCGCCCACACCCTCGCTTCCCCCACCCCATGACCCTCGCCTCCGCGAGCGACTTCGAACCCCAACCGGAAGGCCTCCAGCCCCAGGGGTGGCTCCGCTACTTCAGCTTCAGCCTCGACCACAAGGTGATCGGCCTGCAGTACCTGGTGACAGGCTTCCTCTTCTATTTCATCGGTGGCGCCCTGGCCGGCGTGATCCGCACGGAGCTGGCCAGCCCGATCAGTGATTTTGTGAGTCGGGAAACCTACAA
>Ga0164293_10005780_pt1 | contig 10547 bp, 10 predicted proteins | sample GEODES118metaG_FD_111487 | JGI IMG/M metagenome (GOLD analysis project Ga0164293, IMG submission 111487) | Eutrophic lake water microbial communities from Lake Mendota, Wisconsin, USA - GEODES118 metaG | ecosystem: Environmental > Aquatic > Freshwater > Lake | place: USA: Lake Mendota...
CGGCGCCACCCCCACCGCCCCCGCCACCACCGCCGCCACCAGCTCCACCAGCTCCACCACCACCACCGCGTCCGCCGGCACCGCCACCTCCACCCCCACCTCCACCACCACCACCGCGTCCGCCCGCACCGCCACCCCCACCACCGGCGCCGCCACCGCCGCCGATTCGGATATAGGCCGACAGGCGGCGACTGGCCGGAGGACTCGACTCGGGAAACCGCAGCCTCGATACCAGGGGGTGCGGCTGCCCGGATTGAGGCTGCGGTTTGGCCGTGGAGTGCGGTGAGCAAACCAGGGACGAACGCAGGTCATGGATGGCCGGATCAATCCGCAAGTGAATCCCGCTTGCCGCTCTTCGCCTCGACCCGGCGGAGCAGGACCCCGATGCGACCAGTGAATTCCCACTCGTTTCATTGCCCCAACTCCAATTACCGGGAACCCGACTGTCACCGGCCTCATTGGCCGGCGCTGGAAGAACTCAATGCGAGGCTGACGATGCATACAACTGGGCCAAAAGCTGCTCCTGAGCAATCTTCGACATGCAATCCTGCCCCGCTTCCCACGCGGTGGCAGCGACGACTGCTGACGCTGGCGACGGGCCTCATCCTCACGATGATCGGCTGGTCTAACCTCCCGAATGACGTGCCGCAGAAACTGCTCGCCAGCGTCGAGCAACAAGGTTCGCCTCAATTGGCTTATCGGCTCCGCTGGGTCGAATGGGCCGTGCGTTGGGGAGCTCATCTCTCCGGGTTGGATAACAAGTGGCAGATGTACGGTCTGCAAAGCCGCTTTACTTGGCGCTATGAAATCATCGCCACCTATAGTGATGGCGCGCAGCAAATCGAGTGGCTGTTGCCACTGCCGCGACAGTCGCAACGGACGCTCTGGCAGCGCTTGGTCGTCGACTTCAAGGAAGCGAAGTTCGATCTGAATATCTACAACGACTCCCTCGCCCGAGAAACTTACGCGCACTACCTCGCCCGGCAATTTCCTGAGCACCAAGGCTGCACGTTGCAGCGAATTCGCTACGACTTGAAGTACCAGTACATCCTGCCCCCCGCGGTGGCGGTCAAAGAGCAACAACTGCTCGAAGATTGGGTCGAGACCAACACGATTAGCAACTTTGATGTCTCCGCGGTCGTCGCCTCCCAATTGGGGACCGAGCCCAAGCCGCTGTTACCTGCTGGTCCCCGGCAAGCTCTCACCATCAATCAATAAACCCAGCCACGAATCAAGTCTCCCGCTGGTTTAACGCCGGCTGTTGTCTCCAGGAAGTTTGCGATGTTCTCCCTTCTGGTTAGAAATTGGAACCCCTTCTGGTTCTCGCGTCTCGATGCCCGTCCCTTGGCATTGTTCCGGATATTGACCGGACTTTTAATGCTGGCGATGCTGCTCAGCCTCTATCCCAACTGGAGCAGGTTTTTTGCTGCCGACGGCATGATCTCGCTCAATTCTCCGGGTTTGGAGAATAACCGCGTCAACTCTCCGTTGGGCCTGTTTTTCTGGACTGAGGGGCGGGTCCCAATTCAGACCTTCTGGTCACTGGGAGTCATCTGCTCGATCCTGTTTGTGATCGGCTGGAAAACCCGCTGGGCCACCTTCGGGATGCTGGTGCTCGTCGGCTCGATGATCAACCGCAATCCCTATGTCGTTAATGGCGAGGAACTCGTCTGGCGTATGGTTCTGCTCTACAGCCTGCTGATTGACCTCGGAGCAACTTGGTCGATTGATGCTTGGTTGAGGGATCGCAAAGGGCAACCAGCAAGAACCACAGTGTTCGCCTGGCCCGTGCGGATGCTTCAAATCAACGTTGCCCTGATCTATGCGATCAGCCTCCCTTACAAATTTGCCCAAGACCCAGGTTGGGTGACCGGTGATGCCTTTCACTGGACGGTGGCGAGCGACATGTGGGGGCCCAGCAGTTTCCCCTGGATTACGCTCGCTTTTGGGGGCTTGCTGCGGAAGGCAATTACGTTTGGAACGGTGCTGGTGGAAGCCGCCTTTCCAGCTCTCGTCTGGTTTGAAGCTTGTCGCCGCTGGGTCCTGCTGCCCATCGCCGGCCTGCATTTGGGAATCGCCCTGATGATTCCCAATGTCACCTTTTTCACGCTCTCAATGGTCGGGGTCTTCCCCTGCTTCCTCACCGGTCGCGATTTCGATGACTTGGCGCGAATTGGCCGCTGGCTCAGCGCCCGCTGGAACTCCGCCTGGGGATCCGCTGACCCCTGCCGGAAACCAAGCACCCAGCGGGGTTAGGCGAAGCACCCAGCGCGGTTGGGCGCTGTGCTCCCGACCATTGTTCGTCACTACGATAGGCTGGAGACTATCGTAGAGCCCCCGAACTGCTCGGTTCAGCACTGCCAGCTCAGCAGTACCGCCGATTAAGAAGCACCGCCAGCTATCCAGCAAAAGTCAGATCACTCAAGCTTGTTGCCCGCAGACCAAACACTCGGTGCTGGCTCAACTTGCTTCCGGCTCGATCGACGCCGACATGGAGCCTTTGCAACGGGCGATCAAGCTGTCTTTGCCGAAAGCGTGAATCTGTTCCCGCTTGAGTTCGGCATGTTCCTTGGTGGTCGTCAGGCAAATGGCCTTGCCCGACGCATCGACCTCCTTGGCAATCTGAAAGCCCTTTTCCAAGGTGTGACCAAACAGCTGCTGCATCACCAGGATCACGTACTCGTAGGAGTGATCGTTGTCATCCCACAGAATGACGTGGTACCGGGGCTGGCGTTTCGGTTTTTGCTTCCGCCGCGGGCGGACTTTGGTTTGGAGGGCGACGTCGGAAGCGATGCTGCCTTGATATTCTTCTGACATGACTCAAACCTGTACTGAAAACGCTGAATCTTGGCCGCTCGGCTCACTCGTCGCTCTGGGAACCACGGCCCCGCTCTGGGAACCACGGCCCTACTGGGGTTACCGAGACTAACGGTTCGGGCTGGCATGGCCGGACTTGCGACCGGCTGCCGAATCACACGCTGCCCCCTCACAGTTTGCCACTTCCCGAGTTGTATTGAGAAGCTTTGCCCCGTCCCGGTTTGCCGCGGCTCAGTTATAACGGCTGCACGCGCGACTTCAAGCTTCCATTTTAACTCTGTTTGCCGGCAGGAAAAGCGTTTTTCCGGCGGCCTCGGTTGCTGGCCTGATCATTTGCCCAATCGCGGCTAAAATGCGGGACGGCACTCAGTCCGTTTATTTCCTGCAGGTGTTTCCCATGTCCCAGTTTGCAGATTATCTAAGCAACCAAAAGGCCCGTTTCGAATCGGACTTGGGTGATTGGTTGCGAATGGCTAGCGTGAGCACGGACCCCGCCTTTCGACCGGAAGTCGAGCGGGCTGCCAATTGGTTGGCTGATCGGTTCCGAGGATTGCAACTGACGACGCGAATTATTCCGACTGCTGGACACCCGATCGTCTATGCCGAATCGCCCGCTGTGCCCGGTGCCCCAACAGTGTTGGTCTATGGCCATTACGACGTCCAGCCGCCCGATCCGTTGAATGAGTGGATCACGCCCCCCTTTGAACCGACCGTTCGCGATGGCAAGTTGTTTGCCCGCGGCGCGACCGACGACAAAGGACAAATGCTGACCCACCTGTTCGGCGCGGAAGCTTGGCTCAAGACCGCCGGCCGCCTGCCGGTCCAGCTGAAGTTTCTGATCGAAGGTGAAGAGGAATGCGGGAGTCTCGGGTTGAATGAATTTCTTGCTGGGAAGTATGACACTGAGCTTGGCCAAGCAGCCCTCGACTTGATTCGGGCTGATATTGTCGTGATTAGCGATAGTTCGCAGTATGGCCCTGGCCGGCCAGCGGTTACCTATGGACTCCGCGGGATCTGTTATTACGAGTTGCGGCTGACGGGGCCGCGTCAGGACTTGCATAGCGGAGCTTTTGGCGGCGCGGTAACCAACCCAGCCAATGCCCTGTGCCAAATCCTCGCTGCCTTTCGGGACTCGGCTGGTCGCATTCAAGTGCCAGGTTTTTACGACGACGTCCTGCCGCTAACTCCGGCCGAACGCCAACAGTTTGCCGACCTGAAGTTTGATGATGCCGGTTTCATGTCGGGACTCGGAGTGCAGGCGCTGACTGGGGAAGATGGTTTCTCCACTTTGGAGCGACGGTGGGCTCGGCCTACGTTTGATATTAACGGTCTCTGGAGTGGTTATCAGGGTGAAGGCGCCAAGACTGTTTTGCCTGCGCGGGCCGGAGCCAAGTTCAGTTTTCGGCTGGTTCCCAATCAGGATCCGAAGAAAATCGCCGCCCGTCTCGAGGCTTGGCTGCGCCAAATCTGTCCACCGGGGATTGAACTGGAACTCGTCGACATGCACAGCGCACCCGGTTCGCTCGTGCCTCTTGATAGTCCTTACATGACAGCCGCAGGCAAAGCGATCGAGCGGGGCTTTGGCCAAGCTCCGGTTTTCATTCGGTCAGGTTGTTCGATTCCGGTCGTCAACACCTTCGCCCAGAAACTTGGAATCGGCACCCTCCTGTTGGGCTGGGGGCAAGACGACGATAATCCGCACAGTCCCAACGAGAAATTCCTGCTTGCCGATTTTCACCGCGGGATTGCCGCCAGCGCGGCTCTGTGGGAGGAACTGGGCAGATTGGGCACTCCAGCCACCTGAGTTTGAACGGAATAGCGATTCCAGCAGCGTTGTGATCCTGCAGTTGCTTATGCTCCGGTGGAGCCCGTCTGATTCGGCCCACTCCAAGTTCCAGCCGCAGCATATGCGCCGTCAACAGAACATTCAGCAAATCACCTTTTACTACTTCTCGAACCACTCATGCTCGACCGCAAATTCATTCTCGATAATCTCGCCGCCGTCAAAGCCAATTGTCAAAACCGGGGACTTTCGGCTCAGCTGCTGGCCGAATTGGACACCTTGGTCGACGTCGAGGCCAGGCGTCGGAGTCAATTGCAACTGCTTGAGCAACTGAACCGGGCAGCGAATGAAATCAGTCCGAAGATTGGCAAGGCGAAGGATGCAACTGAGCGGGAGGCATTGAAAGAAGAAGGCCGCCGGCTGCGCGAAGAGAAGCAGGCTGCCCAGGTGACGCATGACGACTTGGAGCAGCAGGCGGTTGCCATTCAGATGCGACTGCCGAACATGGCGCATCCCGCCGCGCCGATCGGGGGCGATGACCACTCCAATCTGGAAGTCGGTCGGGGCAAGCATCCGCCGCGCGATTTTGATTTCAAACCGCTCGATCATTTGCAATTGGGTGAAAAGTGGGGCTGGATTGACTTTGAAGGTGGGGCCCGAACGACCGGGGCTGGTTTTTATTTTCTCAAAGGCGAACTGGTCTTGCTGGATTTGGCCCTGCAGCAATTCGCGGTCAACGAGTTATTCCGCCGCGGTTATCATCCGACCATTACGCCGGACTTGGCTCAGGATTCGATCCTGCTCGGGATCGGCTTCATGCCTCGCGGTCCGGAGACTCAGGTTTACAGCATCGATGGCACGACTCTCTCGTTGATCGGCACCGCGGAAATCACTCTCGGCGGCCTGTACAGCGGGCAGATTCTCGATGAGTCGCAATTGCCGCTGAGGCTTTGTGGAATCAGTCACTGCTACCGTACCGAAGCAGGCGCGGCGGGCCGGGCCTCGCGCGGGCTCTATCGCGTCCACCAATTTACGAAGGTAGAGATGTTTGCCTTCACCACCCCGGAACAGAGCGATGCCCTGCACGATGAATTGCGGCAGATAGAAAGCGACTTGTTTGATGCTCTGGAGATTCCCTATCGCATTGTCGACACGGCCACAGGTGACCTCGGAGGCCCGGCCTATCGCAAGTGGGACCTTGAAGCCTGGATGCCCGGGCGAGGTGAGGCCGGTGAGTGGGGCGAGGTCACGAGTACCAGCAACTGCACCGATTACCAGGCGCGGCGATTGAACATTCGCTTTAAAAAGGCTGGCGAAAAAGGCACCCATTTTGTTCACACGCTCAACGGTACGGCTATTGCCCTCTCCCGGGGCTTAATCGCCGTGCTCGAGAATCATCAAAACGCCGATGGCAGCGTTACGGTTCCGGCGGCCCTTCGGCCATACCTCGGTCGAGAGCGCATCGGGGGCTAGGCCCGCTCCGGCTAGGCCCGTTCCGGCAAGGTTGATTTTTTTGCTGCCCGGGTTGCCCTGGCTGCCCGAGTTGCCAATTGAGCCCTGGATGCAGCTTAGGCCCGATCCCTCGGGGCCGCTGGTGACTGGCGGACATTTGTGAATTAGAATCGGCGGGCGTCGGAAGTTCGTCCGCCAGCCGGCCATGCTTCCGGACGCAGAGGCTTCATTACATCCATTTGAGGAGACCACACGCATGTCCCTGTCGCGACGTCATTTTTTGGGTGCCGCTGCTGCCGCCGCCACTATTCCGGTACTGACCGGCTCACGGCTGGGAGCCTCCACTCGAGCCGCTGCTGAGCGACTGCCTGTCGGAGATGAGTTTGGCGGCTTCCCGCTGGGGGTGCAAAGCTATTCGCTCCGCAATTTTGATCTCCAGCAATGCCTGCGACAGATTCAGGAACTGGGACTGCACTACGTTGAGTTTTACAGCAAACACATGCCGCTGGAGATCAACGCTGAGCAACTGGAGGCGACCCGGAAGCTGCTTGCAGCGGCTGCCGTGCGGGTCAACGCGCACGGGGTGAGCGACTTCTCCAAAGACCATGAGGCCAACCGCAAGATTTTCGAGTTTGCCAAACGGGTAGGCGTCAAGAACATCACGGCCAACCCGGCCAAGGATTCGTTTGACAGTCTCGACAAGCTCTGTGCCGAGTACGACGTACGGGTCTGCATTCACAATCACGGCCCTGGCGCCCTCTATGACAAGATTTCGGACGTGGTCAAGATCGTCAATGATCGTCATCCCAACATCGGAGCCTGCATCGACACCGGGCATTTCATTCGCTCGGCAGAGGATCCGGTAAAGGCCGTGCATGAACTCAAGGGTCGGGTGTTTGCCCTGCACGTCAAAGACGAGGCCGAGCAAAAGCCAAACTCCCACAATGTCATCATTGGCCAGGGACATCTCGATCTCGTCGGACTGTTCCGCGCCCTTCGGGAAACGGGCTTTCCCAAGGACGGCTCAATTTCGCTGGAGTACGAGGCGAAACCCGAGAACCCCTTGGAAGACATGCGGGCCTGTGTTTCCGCGGCCAAGGCCGCAATCGCCAAACTGGCTTAAGCTCTGTTCCGCAATTCCCTCTCAGCTGGGGCTCACGCGACCGCCCGATTCAGCAGTTGGGAGATTGCTGGACTCCAGTCCCGCCTTCTGAGCCGGGTTTCGCGCCAGCCCCCGGTTCAGGAGTTGGCAATAAGTCCGCCTTAAACGACCTGCGAAGGCAGTCGTCGGGGAAAGACGGGCTACTTTTCAGCTTGATTGTAGAGGTCTCGGAATCGAGTCTTAACGCTTGTGCGGCATAGCCGCGTGATTGCTCGGCACTCACTCCCCCGCCCCCTGCCCTGCGGCGATGGGCGTGGATACGCCAAGCGCAAGTGTTCAGCCAACTCCGTGGCGGAAAGCATACGAAGGCAGTCACTATGCCAAGTCGCTATGCCAAAGTCGCGCCATGCCAAAGTCGCGCCATGCCAAAGTCACCATGTCAAGGCAGTCACATTGTGGCTGCCTGTCGGCATTGTGGCTGCCTTTTGACATCGCCCTTTCGAGGCGAGTTGCCCGGGCAATCAACTTGTCCATAACAGTCCGGCCAAAAAGCTGTGACCGCTGCTCAGTTTAATTTCGGAAGAGACTAGTCGGCCCGGCGGTATTCGATTTCCATGGTCCGGAAGTCCCGGCCGTCGGGCCCGGTCATCCAGGATTCCATGACGTGGTGGTCCCGGTCGGACAAGCGAATCATCGACCGCCTTGCCACGCGTTCTCCGGTGGCTGGATGGATAAACTCGCTGAGCATCGTCCAAACATGACCCGTCGAATCGACTTCGCCGGCCTCGGATTGCATGATCGAAGAACTGTTGTCGATCCAAAATCCTTCGTACTTGCCGGTCGAAAAGTTGTATCCCCAATAGCCTCGGCCAACAAAGGATGGGTAGGGAGGAGGGGCGGGGTCGCCGGTAAAATGCTGGTGCAGATACAGCCCGTCGACGTCCCAACTGTTCCGCATCGTTCCGCCCGTGATTTGAGGGTCACCCGGACCGAAGAAGAGTTTGATTGTCGCCCGAAAGGTTCCGGCAAAGGGCTCCAGCAAGGCATGTTCCGCACCGGGGCGGGGAGGTTGAAACTCGTCGCTCATGGCTCAATTCCGGGACAGTGGTGAAAGACCGACAACTCAGACGTAGCGGGGGGAAACCAATGGTCTTTGGTTAATTCGAGACGAGTCGCTTGATTTTATCTTCGGCCCCGGCGCGTGTCTGCCATGTCACCCTGGTTTTCACTGGGCAGAACAGCGATGTGCGCTTGGAGCGGTCAGCCTGATTCGACGGTTTGACTGATGGTGATCCCGAGTTTCAGGATCTTGGAGCGGAGCGTGGTCCGCGTGATTCCGAGGATCTTGGCCGCCTCGACCTGGTTTCCGCCGGTCATGCGCAAGACGCGGGTGAGGAGCAGTTTTTCGGCTTCATCAATCACCCGGTCGTAAAGGTTGGTTTCACCCTCGCTCACCTTGGTCTCGATCAGCTCCAGCAATTCATCAGTCTCGACAGCCCGAACCCGCGAGGCGGCCGGCGCAGCTTGTGTTCGCGTGGTCGGCAAGCTCGGAAGAAAATCGGGCAAGACGACCGGCCCGGTGGTTTGCAAGACGGCCTGACGCACGACGCTCTGCAGTTGCCGAACGTTGCCCGGCCAATGGTAGTGTCGCAGGCGTTCGATCGCCTGTTCGGAAAACTGCAGCACTTCCTTGCCCAGGTCCTGATTCGCGAGTTGGCGAAAATGATCAATCAGCGGCTCCAAGTCCTCGACCCGATCGCGCAGGGGCGGAAGCTCGATTGAAAACCCGTTCAGCCGATAATACAAATCGCTGCGAAACAAGCCGTCGGCCACCATCCGTTCGAGGTCGCGATTGGTTGCGGCAATCAGCCGGACATCGGTTTGGATTGTCTGATTTCCGCCGATCCGTTCGAATTGCTGTTGCTGGAGCACACGCAGCAGTTTGCTTTGCAACGTCGGTGACATGTCGCCAACTTCATCCAGAAACAAAGTGCCGCTGTTGCATTGTTCGAATCGGCCGATTCGCTGGCGTTCCGCGCCGGTGAAGGCTCCCTTCTCATGGCCGAAGAGCTCACTCTCCAGCAGTGCCTCGGGGATCGCCGCGCAGTTGATCGCCATGAAGGGGCCTGAAGAGCGATTGCCAAATTGAAACAGGGCACGTGCTACCAGTTCCTTGCCCGTTCCGCTTTCACCACGAATCAGAACAGTAACGTTTCTCGACGCGACCCGGCCAATCGCTTTGTAAACTGCTTGCATTCCCGGGGAGCGGCCAATCATCCACTCGGCGCTGGCATCTGGAGAGGCTTCCAATCGCATCCCAGCACATTCACGGGCCAAACGCCGCACTTCGATCGCTCGGGCGACGACCTGCTTTATCTCAACCACGTTAAGTGGTTTGGTCAGGTAGTCGAACATCCCCAACTTCATCGCCGCGATCGCCGTGCTGCTGCTGTTGCTTGCCGTGATCATTACAATCGGCAGGTGGGGATCTGTTTGCAGCAGCTGCTGCGCAAGGACCAGCCCTGGTCCATCGGGCAGCACCAAATCGACAATCGCGACTGCCGGCCGAGTTCGCTCCAGCAATTCCACAGCGGCATGACCAGTCGAAACACTGGAGACCTCAAATCCTTGAGTCCCAAAGACATGCTGGAAAAGGTCCAGCACCGCCGGTTCATCGTCGACTACCAGAATTTGTAAGTTCGCTTCCATAGGCCAGAATTTTAGCTCTTTTTCGCAGGCTTCGGAACGCACGACGGTATCGGGCCCTTCCAGCAATTCCCGGGGCCTCGCAATCACAAGGGTAGCGTGAGGTTCGGCTGAAATCCCCCTACCACGGTTGGCAGCGGAACCCGCCAGGCTCGGAGTTCCAACCGCAAACACAACAAGGCAGACCAGCTTGGCCTGCCTTGTTGGGAGTTTTACGGTGAAAGGACTCATTCGCAATCGCACCGCTCAAGCTGCAGGCCCCATTCAGTGGGCCCCGTCAGTTTCGTCATGAACCGTGCCCAACAGGGCTGTCTGTCAGTGCCCAACGGGCCGTTGGGCAAATGACGCGAGTGTGCGGATAGAACGTCTTTGCCGGGGCTCCGACCTAGCCCAACTTCACTTCGATCTTGCGTGACGTGGCCGCTGGCAATTTCGGCGCAACGACCACAAGGACGCCGTGCTTGAACTCTGCCGAGATTCGTTCGCCGTCGGCATCTGGAAGCTTGATCGAGCGGTTGAACGATCCCCAGCGGCGCTCGTTGCGGTGGACTTGGCGTCCCTCGCCTTGCTCTGGAGCCAAACGCTGGCCGGACACGGTAAGGACTCCATCGTTGAACTCGACTTGGACGTCTTCGGGAGCGACTCCGGGCAAATCGAGCATCATTTCAAAACCGGAGTTGGTTTCGA
>Ga0164293_10005781_pt1 | contig 10547 bp, 9 predicted proteins | sample GEODES118metaG_FD_111487 | JGI IMG/M metagenome (GOLD analysis project Ga0164293, IMG submission 111487) | Eutrophic lake water microbial communities from Lake Mendota, Wisconsin, USA - GEODES118 metaG | ecosystem: Environmental > Aquatic > Freshwater > Lake | place: USA: Lake Mendota, Wisconsin...
ACCCGAGCTGTCGGCGAGCCGTAGCCGCGGCCAGCCGACCTCTCTAGGGTCGGGGGCGCGCGCGGTTGCCGCTCCATGGAGCATCGGCCCTGGGGCTGGTTTGAAACGCTGGGCGAGGGCCCTGGCTACCGGGTGAAGCGCCTCTGCGTGCATGCCGGCCAGCGCCTCAGCCGCCAACGCCACAGGCACCGCTGCGAACACTGGGTGGTGGTGGGCGGCAGCGGGCTGCTCGAATGCGATGGCAACCTCAGCGAAGCTGCCGCCGGCAGGGAGCTCTTCATCCCGGTGGGGGCCGTGCACCGGGCCACGGCAGGGGATCAAGACTTGCTGATCGTGGAGGTGCAGCGCGGTGATCCGCTCAGCGAGGGCGACATCGAGCGCCTAGCTGACGACTACGGCCGGATGTAGCGGTGCTAGATTTTTGTTTCAGCCTTTTTCAAGGGCAGGGCAGTTCATCAGGTTTTCGGACCATCAGGTTTTCTGGCTATCCAGGTTTTTCTGGCTATTTCAGGTTTTTTCTGGTTGTCAAGGTCTCTGCCGGCCTGCGTTGAAGGACATCTACAGGCCCAGGCCTGAGCAGGCTCAATTTGACCTCCATGAATCAACCGTCCAACGACGGCACCCTGTCGTGCGCCGTTGTCAGCGATCCCGCCGTGCTTGAGGCCGGCATCGCCGACAGCGCCGCGCAGGACAAAGGCACCAGCGGGGCCGCCTCGACTGAGTTCACGGCCTCCGAGCTCACGGCCTCCCAGCTCACCGTGACTGACCTCACCGTGACTGACCTGACCCAGACCGAGCTCACCGCGGCCGCCCCCGCCTCCGGCTTCGCGCGCTTCGGCTTTTCCGCCGAGGTGCTGAGCGCCCTCGATGCCATTGGCTACAGCGAGCCCTCGCCGATCCAGCTGGCCGCCATCCCCGAGCTCCTGCTCGGCCGCGACCTGGTGGGCCAGGCCCAGACCGGCACCGGCAAGACCGCGGCGTTTGCCCTGCCGATGCTGGCCCGCCTGGATACGACTCAGCGCAAACCCCAGGTGCTGGTGCTCGCCCCCACCCGCGAGCTGGCCCTGCAGGTGGCCGCTGCCTTCAACAGCTACGCGGCCCAGCTACCCGCCGTGCGCACGGTGGCGGTGTACGGCGGTGCCGATTTCCGCGAACAGATTCACCAGCTCAAGCGCGGCGCCCAGATCGTGGTGGGCACACCCGGCCGGGTGATGGACCACATGCGCCAGGGCACCCTCGACCTCTCAGAGCTGCGGGCCCTGGTGCTCGATGAGGCCGATGAGATGCTGCGCATGGGCTTTATCGACGACGTGGAGTGGGTGCTGAGCCAGCTGCCCGAGCAGCGCCAGGTGGTGCTGTTCTCGGCCACCATGCCGTCGGAGATCCGACGCATCTCCCAGCAATACCTCCAGCAGCCGGCCGAGGTCACGATCAAACCCAAGGCGGCCGACGCCAGCCGGATCCGCCAGCGTTTCCTCACCGTGCCTGGCCCCCACAAGCTGGCTGCTCTGGAGCGGGTGCTGGAGAGTGAAACCAGCGAGGGTGTGATCATCTTCGCCCGCACCAAGGCGATCACGCTCAACGTGGCGGAATCGCTCGAGGGTCACGGCTACGACGTGGCCGTGCTCAATGGCGATGTGCCCCAGGCGCAGCGCGAACGCACCATCGAACGGCTCAAGAACGGCCAGGTGGATGTGCTGGTGGCCACCGATGTGGCCGCCCGCGGCCTCGATGTGGACCGCATCAGCCTGGTGATCAACTACGACGTGCCGTTCGACAGCGAGGCCTACGTGCACCGCATCGGCCGCACCGGCCGGGCCGGGCGCAGCGGCGACGCCATCCTGTTCCTCACGCCCCGGGAGCGCCGCTTCCTCGGCAACCTGGAGCGGGCGGTGGGCCGGCCGATCGAGTCGATGGAGGTGCCCAGCAACGCCACCATCAATCAGAACCGTCTCGATCGCCTGCGGCAGCGGCTCACCACCACCCTGCACACCCCGAGTGCCAGCGAGGAGGAGCGGGCCCTGCTGGCGGAGATCATCCAGCGGGTGGCGGGCGAGCAGGGCTGCAGTGCCGAGCAGCTGGCCCTGGCTGCCCTGGAGCTGAGTCTGGCCGGCAAGCCCCTGCTGCTGCAGGGCCACGACGACTTCCAGAACCTGCGCGGCAGCGGCCGTGATGGGGCACGCGACTTCGGCCGCGACGGTGGCAGGGATGGGGCTGCGGGCGGCCGACGCCAACGCTTCGAGCGCCAGGGCGAGCGGGGCGATCGTGGCGATCGATTCACTGAGCGCAGCAGCGGTCCCGAGGACCACATGGAGCGCTTCCGCGTTGAGCTGGGTTGGCGCGACCGGATCAAACCGGGCAACCTGGTGGGAGCGATCGCCAACGAGACCGGTCTCAACGGCAAGGCGATCGGGCGCATTCAGATTTTCGACACCCACAGCACCATCGACCTGCCCAAGGGCATGCCCGACGACGTGTTCCAGGGCCTGCGTCAGCTGCGGGTACTCAACAAGCCGCTGCAGATTTCAAGGCTGCAGGGCTGAGCCCTGCAGCAGCGGCAAGGGGAGGAGGCGCAAGACCGGCCTAGGCACAAAGGCCGGTCACGTCCCCAAGGGAGAGAGCGGTGATCTCGGTCACCGACAGCTGCTCCACCGCCACCACCAGTGATGCGGCCACCTCCAGGTTCTCGCTCTGCACCAGGCTCTGCAGCAGGTCGAAACGATCCTGGGGAGCCAGCTCACCGTCCTCGCACCAGGCGAGGCTCCAGGGGACAGGGGCCGTCATCGCAGGAAGGGCGGAGATCAGGGTTTGCTGACAATGGGACATTACCGGGGATCGCACCCCGATCCACACAGTTCCTTCCACTCCCCTTCACGCTTCTCCATGGAAGGCCACGCGGATGGCACCCATGGGCCAGCCAGGATCTACAATTGATTCGATTCATGGCGCCAAGGCTCCCTGCGGAGCGTTCAGCTTTTCTGGCTTTACCACCTCTTCTGGTACTCCCGGTCTTTCTGGCAATCCCTAGGAACCCCTGCATCAGCGAATCAGTTCCAGGATTTGCATCACAATGACCATTTACGTCGGCAACCTCTCGTTTCAGGCTGAACGCGAGGACCTCGTCGATCTCTTCGGGCAGTACGGCGAAGTGCGCCAGTGCAGTCTTCCCCTCGACCGGGAAACCGGCCGCAAGCGTGGCTTCGCCTTCGTGGAGCTCGCCGACGACGCCGCTGAGCAAAAAGCCATCGACGACCTCCAGGACGTCGAGTGGATGGGCCGCATGATCCGGGTCAACAAGGCCACCCCCCGTGAAGGCGGCGGCGGTGGTGGCGGCGGCCGCGGTGGCTACGGCGGCGGCAACCGCGGTGGCGGTGGCGGCGGCTACGGCGGTGGCGGTGGCGGCGGCTACGGTGGTGGTGGCGGCGGCTACGGCGGTGGTGGCGGCAACCGCTGGTGATCGCCCGCTCCCCCATCCAGCCCCTCACCTGATCAGCCCTGCCTGATCAAGACCGAGCCACGGGTCCGGGTCGACTGCCTTCCAGGAGTCTTCCCTGGCTGCTTGGGTTCCTCGCCCCACTGGAGTGATCCAGTGGGGCTTTTCTGTGGCGACGACAGCGCCGCGCTGCGCCAAGCTTCACCATTCGCCACCGCAGCGCTGCCATGCCGCCGGCTCCCGCCCTGCAACGCCTGATCCGCACCCTGCGGCCCCACCGGCGCCAGGTGTGGCTGGCCGTGATCTGCTCGGTGCTCAACAAGCTGTTCGACCTGGCGCCACCGGTGCTGATCGGCCTGGCGGTGGATGTGGTGGTGCAGCAGGACACCGCCTGGCTCACCCGCTTCGGCGTGAGCACCGTGCCCGGCCAGCTGGCGGTTCTGGCCGTGCTCTCGTTTGTGATCTGGAGCGCCGAGTCGCTGTTCGAATACCTCTACGGCGTGCTCTGGCGCAATCTGGCCCAAACCGTGCAGCACGAACTGCGCCTGGAGGCCTACGACCACCTCCAGAAGCTGGAGATGGGCTTCTTTGAATCCAGCAGCAGCGGCCGGCTGATGGCCGTGCTCAACGACGACATCAACCAGCTGGAGCGCTTCCTCGACCACGGCGCCAACGAGATCCTGCAGCTGCTCACCACCGTGCTGGCGGTGGGCGGGGCCATGGTGGTGCTCTCGCCCGGGGTGGCCGGGGTGTCGTTCATTCCGATCCCCGTGATCCTGTGGGGCTCACTGCGCTTCCAGAAGCGCCTGGCGCCCCGCTATGCCGCCGTGCGCGAACAGGCCGGCGATCTGGCCAGTCGGCTGAGCAACAACCTGGGCGGCATGCTCACGATCAAGAGCTACACCGCCGAACCGTGGGAGCTGGAGAGGCTGGCCGAGCAGAGCCAGGCCTACAGGCTCGCCAACCGCCGCGCCATCCGCCTCTCGGCCGCCTTCGTGCCGCTGATCCGCTACGCGATCCTGTTTGCCTTCATCGCCATCCTGGTGATCGGCGGCCTGCAGGCCTGGCGCGGCGAGATCGCCACCGGCAGCTACGCCTTCCTCGTGTTCATCACCCAGCGGCTGCTGTGGCCGCTCACCACCCTGGGCCGCACCCTCGACGACTACCAGCGGGCCATGGCCTCCACCAACCGGGTGCTGGACCTGCTGGCCACCCCGATCGCCATCCCGAGCGGCAAGCGGCCGCTGCCCCTCGCGCAGGTGAAGGGGGAACTCTGCTTTGACAATGTGTCCTTCGCCTACGGCGGCCGCGAGCCGCTGCTGCGCCACTTCAACCTGGAGGTTCCCGCCGGCGGCACCATCGGCATCGTGGGTGCAACCGGCTCGGGCAAGAGCACGATCGTGAAGCTGCTGCTGCGGCTCTACGCCATCCAGGCGGGCAGTATCCGCCTGGATGGCATCCCGATCAGCGAGCTACGCCTCGACGACCTGCGCCGCGCCATCGGCCTGGTGAGCCAGGAGGTGTTCCTGTTTCACGGCACGGTGGCCGAGAACATCGCCTACGGCAGCTTCGACGCTCCCCGCACGGCCATCGAGCGAGCCGCCCAGCTGGCCGAGGCGGCCGTCTTCATTGAGGGGCTGCCCCAGGGCTACGACACGGTGGTGGGCGAGCGGGGCCAGCGCCTGAGCGGCGGCCAGCGCCAGCGCATCGCCCTGGCCCGCGCCATCCTCAAGAACCCGCCGGTGCTGATCCTCGATGAGGCCACCGCGGCGGTGGACAACGAAACCGAGGCGGCGATCCAGCGTTCTCTCGATCTGATCACCGCCGAGCGCACCACCCTGGTGATCGCCCACCGGCTCTCCACCGTGCGCCATGCCGATCGCATCGTGGTGATGGACCGGGGCCGGATCGTGGAGAGCGGTCGCCACGAGCAGCTGATCGCCGCCGACGGCGCCTACGCCAACCTCTGGCGCGTGCAGGCGGGCCTGCGCCAGGGTGAGGCCCTCAGCCTGTGAACGCCAGCTGAACTAGGTTGAGCCCGATGAACAGCCCAGTGGCCCGGCGGCGCCGAAAGCGAGGCAAGCGAGGTCCGGTGCTGTTGGCCATCGTTGTAGGCCTGGGCGGCGGACTGCTGCTCTCCCTGCCCCTCTGGCAGTGGATCGCCAGCAACCCCGGCCTGGGCAGCACGTCGGTCACCAATCCCTTCGCCGCCTGGACCGGCGTGGGAGACCAGGACATTCTCCTGCTGGGCACCGATGTGGGCGGCGGCAACACGGATGTGATCGCCAGCCTGCGGGTGGAGGGCGGCACCACGCGCATCATCCAGGTGCCGCGTGACACCTACATCGAGGCGGAGGGCTACGGGCCCCACAAGATCAACTCCCTCTACAGCCTCGGCGGCACCGAACTGGTGAAGCGTGAGCTGTCGCGCAAGCTGGGGCGGCCGATCACCCACCACGTGGTGGTGAACCTGGCGGCGATCCGGCGCATGGCCGATGCCATCGGCGGCATCGATGTGAATGTGCCCAAGCGCATGGCCTACGTGGACAACAGCCAGGGGCTCACCATCGATCTGCAGCCCGGCCCGCAGAACCTCAAGGGCCGTGATCTCGAGGGCTTCCTGCGGTTCCGCCACGATGAGCAGGGCGACATCGGCCGCATCGAGCGCCAGCAGATAGCCCTCCAGGCTCTGTTCCGCAAGCTCACCCGACCGGAATACCTGGTGCGTCTGCCGGCCCTGCTGGCAGCCGCTGGCAAGGATCTCAAGACCGACCTGGGCCCGATGGAACTGGGTGGACTGATCACCGCGATGGGAACCACCGAGCTGAACACCAAGCGCCTGGGCGGCCAGCCGTTCATGCTCGACGGCATCAGTTATTGGGACGCCGAGTGGCCCCATGGCGACGAGGGCATGGGCGAACACGGGGATGACGATCCGGGTCGGGGCCGCTATCAGGGGCTCTATTAGCGGTTCCACGCTGCTGCTGCCACCCGTGCCATCACCGTGAACGCCGAGTTGCTGCGCAACACCCTGAAGCTGGCAGTAGCGGCCTTCATCACCGCCGCCCTGGCGGTGCATTTCGATCGCATCCAATACATCTGGTACCCGCTGATGGCGGTGGTGATCGTGGTCGACGACAACGACGACCACACCGTGGCGGCGGCCAGCAGCCGCATCCTGGGAACAGTGATGGGCGGCCTGATCACCTTTCTGGTGCACACGATGCTTTCCGGCTGGATCGGCGTGCTGGTGTCGCTGCTGGTGATGATCCCGGTGCTGCAGCTGCTGGGCTGGCAGAACGCCCAGGGCACCGCTGGGCTCACGGCCGTGATGTTCCTGATGATCCCCAGCCACGCCGCCCTCAACTGGGATTACGTCTTCAATCGCGGTCTCGACACCATCGTGGGCTGCGCGGTGGCGATCCTGGTGGGGCTGATGTTCTGGCCGCGCAGTGGCATGGCTGAGCTCACGGCCGCCGACGGCGAGTTGCGCCAAGTGCTGAACCGCCAACTGGCGCACTACAGCGATTGGCTGGCCCAGCGGCGAGCGCGGCCCCAGCCTCTGGATCCGGCCCCCCTGAGCAGCACCCTGCAGCGCATGGAGCAACTGGTGGCCGTCGAGAGCCGCGGGCCCAGGCACCAGGTGCTCAAACGCAGCGGCTGGGAGCAGCGGCTGCGGCTCTGGCAGCTGGCTCAGCTGCACTGGATCGCCTGGGAGCGGCTGATGGCCGCCCTGCCCCAGGTGGAGAGCCAGCAGGCCGAGCCGCTGCGCCGGTCGGTCGCCGAGCTGCAACGGCAACTGGGTGGCGCGCCGGGGCCCACGCCTCTGCGCGATCCGGGCCGGTGGCACGAGCTCTCCCAACAGCTGCACCTGCCCCTGCTGTCCCTGCTGGCCCTGGCCGAGGAACAGCGTCCCCTGCATGCCGCCCTCGGCGGCTTGAACCGCATGGCGCCGCGATGAGCCAGCTCCAGGGCCTGCGCAATGCCCTGCGCACCGCCGTCACCGCAGGGCTGGGCAATGGCTTCGCCAGCATCTCCGGCGTGGAATTCAGCCAATACGTGGCCCTAACGGTGCTGTCGGTGTCCACCGGCACCTACGGCGCGGCCATGGCCCTGGGGCGCCAACGCCTGCTGGGCACCGTACTGGGCTCGCTGTTGTTGCTGATCGGCTACGAGGGCCTGCACGGGGTCCCGCTACCCCTGGCGATCGCGATCACCCTGGGGGCCCTGCGCCTGCTGGGCGGACTGCTTCAGCTGCAGGTGGGCTACAAGGTGGGCGGCATGATCATCGTGATGGGCTGGCTCGTGCACGAGGGTGGCCTGGCCACCTGGATCCCGATCCGCTTCTTCTGGACGAGCTTCGGGGTGCTGATCACCCTGCTCGGCCTGCGGTTGTTCTGGCCCGCCCGCAGCCTCGACAGCAGCCTGGCCCAGCTGGCCCAGCTGCTCGGAGATCTCCACAGCACCCTGCGCGACCTGGCGGCCCGGGTTGATCCAGCCGCTGCCGGAGCCGCGGCCAACCCAGTGGGAATCGCGCGCTACCGGGCCCTGCGCAACCAGCTGATCGCCCTGCGTCGCCAGCGCCCCACCTGGCTCCAGGAGCTCGGCGCCATGCCCGAGCGGCACCCCGCGGCGCTGCTGATGGCCAACTTCGAGACCACCGCGTCCCGGTTGATCACGGTGGTGGGCGGGATGGTGCGCGAGGCCCCCACCTTCCGGGACCCCCAGCTGGTGGCCGGGCTGCACCGCTGCGAAGCCGACCTGCTGCAGGCCATGGCCGACCAGCTCGAGCAGTGGCAACGGCAGCTGGAGGGGAGTCGGGGCCTGCCCCGACCGCCTGCACAGGGATGGCAGGCGCCAGCGAGCTGGCGGGCACTCGATCAGGAACTCCAGGATCCCCTTGCCAACACGGCCTCAGTGGAGCGCCTGGAGCGCATCGCCAGCCGGCTGGTGCTCTGCCGCCAGGCCGAGGAGGCCCTGCGCACCTGCCAAGCAAGCTGGGCCGCACTGGCGAAGAGGGCCTGAACCCAGCCCATGGCCGAGCTCAATCGCCTGCTGCAACAGCGCCATTCCCTCTACCGGGGTTTGCTGGCGGTGGAGGTAATCGCCCTGCTGGGCCTGCGCGGCCTCCAGGAGGCGCCTCGTCTGGTGAGCGTGGTGTATCTGCTCATTTCCGGTGTCGCCGTGATTCTGGATTCGCCGCTGCTCCCCAAGAACCGCCTCAACCTCAAACCCGCAGCTACGACATCAGCGGCACTCCACCTGGTGCGCCGGTCGCAGCAGGTCTTGGTGCAGCGCCTTCAGCTGGCGATCCTGTGGCTGCTGGCCCTGGCCGTGGAAGTGATCTGGCAGGCCGCCCTGGTGCTGAATCCCCCCCTGGCGGTGCAGCTCAGCGTGATCCATCTGCTGATCTGGCTGGTGCTGCTGCTCACCCTGTTGTGGGGCCTGGTGAGTGCCCTGGCCGAGGAACCGTTCTTTAACGGCAACCTGCTGATGGGCGCGGCGGCGGGCTACCTGCTGGTGGGCTTCACCGGCGGCGTTGTCCTCAATTCCCTGCTGGTGCTCGATCCAGCCGCCTTCAACCTGCCGGCCCATGGCCACGACCTGCCTGATGGGGTCGGGCATGCTCCGGCCATGCTCGGCGCCGCCTTTGCCAGCCTCACCACCCTCGGCAGCCCGGCGCTGAAAACGGACAGCCTCACCAGCCTCACCGCCGGCGTGGCCATCACGATTGTGGGGCAGCTCTATGTAGCCATCCTGATTGCCGGCATCCTGGGCAAACCACGCCAGCAGGCTGCCGACCGCCGGGCCGCACACCTGAAGCGCCGCATGGCAGGCCGTTCAAGCAAGCTCAACAGGGAAAGGCGCTGATCTGCACCACCGTGGTCGTTCGCACGCGCGCCCTTCCCCTGCTGCTGCTGGGCCTGCTGCCGGCATCCGCGATCCCGGCCTGTCTGACGCCCCCAGGGCTGGCGGCACCCGCAGCCATCCGGCAGGCCCCACGCCAATCCACGGCCGATCTCGAGCGCAGCTGGCAGCGACTGGATGCGGAGCTGCGGGCCCTGGATCAACTGCTGCCCAGCGAGCCCGAACCACCGGTGACCAACCTGCTCCGCACTCCGGAGCTACCCGCCAACCTGCTGCGCGCCAACCAGCCGGCCCAGGGATCGATCCAACCAGAGCAGACAGCGCCCAGCCCGCCGCTGGATCTGCCCACACCCCAGCAACTCCAGGCCGGCAGCGTTGGCGGCCTGAGCCTGGAGCAGGCCCTGGCGATCGCCTTCGCCAACAGCGCCAGCCTGCAGGCCCAGCGCGAGCAGGTGGCGGCGGCCCTGGCCAGCGTGCAGGCCGCGATGGGCACCTACTGGCCCACGGTGAGTGCCTTTGCCAATGGCGGATACACCGGCAGCCGCAGCACCACCACCGCCCAGAAGCGCAACGACAACCTTGGCTTCGGCCCCCTGTTTGCACCGAACGGGCTGCTCGATTCAGCCGGTCAACCCACCGCAGGCCCCTTCTATGTGCCCAACGGCGGCTCGGCGGCCATGACCTCCGGGGAATGGGGCGTGGAGGGCGGTCTGCAGCTCGACTACGCCCTGCTGGATTTCGCCCGCACCCCAACGGTGAAGGCGGTGCGGGCCCGCCTGGAGCAGCAGCGCAACACCTACGCCAACCAGCTGCGCAGCCTGCAGCTGCAGGTGAGCGAGGCCTACTACCAGCTGCAGCGCAGCGATCAACTGGTGCGCGTCTACGAGGCCAACGTGCGCAACGACCTGGTGATCCTGCAGGACAGCCTGGATCTCAAGCAGGCCGGCCTGGTGCCACGGCTGGATGTGCTGCGGCGACGGGCCATCCAGGCCGCCGACGAGGAAACCCTGATCCAGGCTCTGGCCGACCGGGCGGTAGCGCGCCGCCAGCTGGCGGTGCTGCTCAACCTGCCCGCCGACGTGACCCCCACGGCCAGTGACCCGATTGTGGTGCAGCCGCGCTGGCCCCTCGACCTGGAGGCGAGCCTGCTGGCGGCCTACCGCGGCAACCCTGAACTGGAGGCCATCCTGGCCACCCGCACCGCCCTGGCCCAGCAGAGCCAGGCCACCGCTGCCGGCTTGCTGCC
>Ga0164293_10005782_pt1 | contig 10546 bp, 2 predicted proteins | sample GEODES118metaG_FD_111487 | JGI IMG/M metagenome (GOLD analysis project Ga0164293, IMG submission 111487) | Eutrophic lake water microbial communities from Lake Mendota, Wisconsin, USA - GEODES118 metaG | ecosystem: Environmental > Aquatic > Freshwater > Lake | place: USA: Lake Mendota, Wisconsin...
CTTTGGAAATGCCCATGACGCCGGGGTTTGAGGAGGTGGTGAGGACGGTGACGGTGAGGCGGCCGTTGAAGAACAATTGGAACTGGAAGCGATTGAGTTCGGAGGAGCCGAAGGAGGGGACGTCGTCGAAGGTGATGGCGAGGTGGTCGGAGAGTTGTTTCCAGGAGACGGTTCCGCCAGCGGCGGGGTTCAGGTCGGTGGAGAGGCCGGAGAGGCGTGCCATGGAGAAGTGGTGATCGGCGTCGCCATCGGGTCGCCAGTCGCCGTTGCCGAAGGTGATGTAGCCGTTGCTGCCGACGAAGACGGAGGAGTAGAGGACGCCGTGGAAGGGGATGGCGGCACCGTTGGAAAGGGGGATTTGGACAAAAGAGTCGTCGGTGAGAGGGAGGGAGGTGCCGCCTGCGGGATCGGTGGGGAAGACGGGGATGAGGTCGCGGGTGACGTGGTAGCGGTCGGCGGCGGTGAGGGTAACGGAGCGGGTGGTGACATTGCTGGTGCCGGACTCGGTGAAGGTGATGAGAGCGGTGTGGGTGCCGGGGGGCAGCGTATTGGCGGAGGGGAGGATGGAGGCGATGACGGAGCGGCTGCCGGAGGGATTGATGGAGCCGGAGGTGGTGGAGAGGCTGATCCAGGGTTTGTCCGCGGAGATGGCATAGGACATCGGGCTGGAGGACAGGTTGCGGAGGGTGAACTCCTGGGAGGAAGGGGTGAAGGGGCCGCCGGCATTGCCGGTGATGGAGCTGCTTTGAGATGGGGAGACGATGAGGGAGGTGGCGGCCTGGAAGGCGCGAGCGATGGAGAGTCGGCCACCGGTGATGAGGCGGTCGGTGAGAGCGGGGAGAGGTTTGACGGAGCCGAGCAGGGCGGTTTTGATTTGGGAAGCGGACCAGGCGGTGTTGGCGGATTTGAGCAGGACGCAGGCGCCAGCGACCTGGGCGGCGGAGGAGGAGGTGCCGCTGCGGGCGGCGTGGAGAGCGCCGGGAATGGTGCTCAAGATGTTGCTGCCGGGAGCCGCGAGATGGACGCTGTTGACACCGGTGTTTGAGAACCAGGAGAGCTGGCCTTTGTCATTGAGAGCGGTGACGGAGATGACGTTGTCGGAGTCGTAGGAAGCGGGGTAGAAGGGGGTGGCGTCGGTGTTGCGGGAGCTGTTGCCGGCGGCGGCGATGAAGAGGCGTTCGGCGGATCCGGCGGCGATGACGGCGTTGCGGAGGGCTTGAGAGAAGCCGTTGCCGCCCCAGGCGTTGCAGGTGAGGTTGACGTTGAGGGAGTTGGCGTAGGCGAGGGCTTCGGTGGCGTCGGAAGTGAAGCCGGTGCCATTGGCGTCGAGGATTTTGAGGGGGAGAAGGGAGGCGTGCCAGGCGACGCCGGAGCCGCCGAGGTTGTTGTTGCCGCGGGCGGCGAGGGTGCCGGCGACATGGGTGCCGTGGGAGTTGTCATCGGAGGCATTGGGGGTGCCGGAGACGAAGTTCCAGCCACGGACGTCATCGATGTAGCCGTTGTTGTCGTCGTCGAGGTTGTTGGCGGGGATTTCTGCGGAGTTGGTCCAGATGTTGGAGGCGAGATCGGGGTGGGTGTGGTCGATGCCGGAGTCGAGGACGCCAACGAGGACCGAGGAGGAGCCGGTTTGGGTGTCCCAGGCGGAGGTGGCGTCGATGTCGATGCCGGAGGTGCCGCCGGATTGACCGGTGTTGTTCAGGTGCCACTGGGAGGGGAAGGAGGGGTCATTGGGGGTGGCGGCGGCCTGGACGACGGGGTCGGATTCGGCGAGGGTGACGAGGCCGGAATTGAGGGCGGCGGCGGTGACGAGCGGGAGGCTGGTGAGGGTGGGGGAAGGGAAGCTGATTAGCCAGAGGCGGGAGGCGGGGAGTTGGGCGCGGAGTTGAGCGCCGGGGAGGTTCAAAGCGGTGAGGAGGGTGGCGGGTTGGACGCCGGAGTTGGGCTGGACGAGGATGTGGTCGGCGACGAAGGCGGTTTGCAGGACGCGGCGGCGTTTGGCACCGCTGACTTCGTAGCGATCCTGGACGACGAGGAGAGGGTGTTTGAGGGTGGTGCGGACGAGGCGTTCGATGAGGATGCGAGAAGCGTCCTGGGGGTCGGGGATTTCGCGGGTGCTGAGGAGTTCGGCGGCGGCGTAGGCATCGGGGATTTCGAGGCCGGTGGCGAGATCGGGGGCGACTTCGAAAGGAGGGAGGCTGTTGTTGGCGGTTTCAGGGAGAGCGAAACCGGGACGGAAAGTGTAGATGGCACCGGCGGTGGTGTTTGGACGGGAGGGAGAGAAGACCTCGGTGAAGTAGTCGCGCGCGATGCCGCTGATTTGGAGGGTGAAGGGGTTGGTGTTGGGGTCGTTGCTGGCGATGTTGAGTTGAGCGGAGCGGGTGCCGAGGGTGAGGGGTTCGAAGTGAAGGGTGAGGGTGGCGGTGGAGCCGGGGTTGATGGTGGTGGAAGGGGGTGGGGTGGTGGCGAAATCGAAGGGGTCATTGCCTGCGAAGGTGAAGGAGAGGCCGGTGAGGGGAGCGGTGCCGGTGTTGCGCAGGGTAAGGAGGATTTCGCCAGGATTGGAGCCGACGAAGACGGAGCCGAAGAGGAGGGAAGCGGAGCCGGAGGTGAGGGGTTCGGCGCTGGCGTTTTCGACCTGGAGGGAAGGCAGGGCGAGGCCGTTGCCGGAGAGGGCGAAGGTGAAGGGGTTTTCGTCGGGATCGTTGCTGGCGATGGAGAGGGTGGCGGAGCGGGGGCCGGCGGCACCGGGTTGGAAGCGGACGCTGAACTGGGAGGATTCCGCGACGCTGAGGGGGGTGTCGCGGAAGCCGGTGACGGAGAAGTCGCCGGCGTGAGGGCCGGTGATGGAGACGGCGAGGTTGTTGAGCTGGGCGGTGCCGAGATTGCGCATCAAGACGGAGGTTTGCGAGGGGGTGGCGCCGAGGACGACGGTGCCCAGGTTCGCGGTGTGCTGGGCGGAGGTGATGCTTTGTCCGGAGGGTTGTTCGATGGCGATGTCGGGCTGAGCGAGGCCGGTGCCGGAGAGGCTGATGGCGAAGCTGGGGGTGTCGGCGTCGTTGCTGGAGAGGACGAGGGTGGCGGGGCGGTTGCCGTTGAGGGAGGGAGCGAAGCTGATGGTGAAGGAGGCGAAGGCACCGGGGGCGACGGCGGCGGGAGGGGCCTGGCTGAAGGTGAAGTCATCGGCGGCGGGGCCGGTGATGGCGGAGCTGGTGATTTGGAGGGGACCAGTGCCCGGGTTGCGGATGGTGACGACCTGAGTGGCGGGGGTTTGACCGAGGATGACGGTGCCGAAGTTGAGGGCGGCGGTGCCGAGGGGGAGGGGTTGATTGATGGGGCTTTCGACGACGATGTTAGGGACGGTGACGCCGAAGCCGGTGAGGGTGAGGGAGAAAGGGTTTTCGTCGGGGTCGTTGCTCGCGATTTGGAGGGTGGCGGCGCGGTCGCCACCGGTGTTGGGGGCGAAACGAATGGTGAAGGTGGTGGTGCCGCCGATGGCGAGGGAGGCGGGGGGTGGCTGGGTGATTTGGAAGTCGGCGGCGGCGGTGCCGGTGAGGCTGGGGGAGATGCCGGTGAGGACAGCGGTGCCGGTGTTTTTGAGGGTGAAGGTGCGTTCGACGGAGGCGTCGCGAACGAGGGCGGAGCCGAAGGTCACGAGGCCGAAACCGGAGGCGAGGTTGGTGTCGGCCGGTTGCTCGATGGCGATGTCAGGAACGACGGCGCCGACGCCGGTGAGAGGGAGGGTGAAGGGGTTTTCGTCGGGGTCGTTGCTGGCGATTTGGAGGGAGGCGGAGCGGGTGCCGTGGGCGGAGGGAGCGAAGGAGAGGGTGAAGGTGGTGGATTGACCGGGGGAGAGGGTGGCGGGGGGAGGATTGGTGAGGGTGAAATTGGAGGCGTGGGTGCCGGTGATTTGAGGGGTGATGCCGGACAGGGGGCCATTGCCATCGTTGCGGAGGGTGACGACCCGGGTGGCGGGTTGGCCGCCGGGGAGGACGTCGCCGAAGTTGAGGGTGCTGGTGTTGGAGGTGAGGGAGGAGCCGACGGGTTGTTCGAGGGTGATGTCGGGCTGGACGACGCCGGTGCCGGAGAGGGCGAAGGAGAAGGGGCTGTCGGTGGGGTCGTTGCTGGCGACGCGGAGGGTGGTTTGGCGGAGGCCGGAGGCGCTGGGGGTGAAGGTGACGGTGATGGTGGTGGATTGGCCTGGGGCGAGGATGGAAGGCGGCTGGGAGGCGAGGACGAAGTCGTTGATTTGGCCGCTGAGGAAGGAGACGGCGAGGCTGTTGAGGGTGCCGGAGCCGATGTTGCGGAGGGTGAACTGGCGCTGGGCGTTGCCGCTGGCGACGGGGACGGAGCCGAAGGAGACGTTGGAGACAGTGTTGGTGAGGGGGGTGTTGGCGGGATGTTCGACGATGAGGTCGGGTTTGACGGTGGCGAAGCCGGTGAGGTTGACCATGAAGGGGTTTTCGTCGGGGTCATTGGAGGCGATGGAGAGGGTGCCAGAACGGTTGCCGCCGCCGAGGGGTGCGTAGCGAACGGTGAAGGTGGTGGTGTCGCCGGAGGCGAGGGTGGTGCTGGGAGGGACGGGGACGGTGAAGTCGGAGCCGTGCGCGCCGGAGAAGGAGATGGCGATGTTGCGCATTTCGGCGGGGCCTTCATTGCTGAGGGTGAAGACCTTGTCGACTGGGGTTTCATCGACGGCGGCGGTGCCGAAGCCGATGGTGGAGACGCCGCTGACGAGGGTGCTGCCGGCGGGTTGATCGAGGCGGATGTCGGAGACGGCGACGCCGGTGCCTTTGAGGGCGATTTCGAAGGGGTTTTCGTTGGGGTCGTTGCTGCGAACGATGAGGGTGGCGTTGCTGATTTTGTTCGGGACTGGCGTGTAGCGGATGACGAAGGAGGAATGCTCGCCGGGATCGAGGGCGTTGGCGGGGAAGGCGGCGGTGCCGAAGTCTGAGGCGTCGGTGCCGGCGAGTTCGATGGCGATGGCGTTGAGGGGGCCGCTGCCGGTGTTGCGGAGGGTGAAGGTGAGTTCGGCGGGGTCGAGGCCGGTGTTGACGGGTCCGAAGTCGATGGTGGAGGATCCGGTGGTCAGGACGGTGTTGAGGGGTTGTTCGATGGCGATGTCGGGGCTGGCGTCGGCGAACCCGGTGAGGTCGACATCGAACGGGTTGTCGTCGGGATCGTTGCTGGTGATGCGGAGGGTGGCGAAACGTTCATCGGGGGCCTGGGGCAGGAAGCGGACAGTGAGGGTGGTGGTTTGACCGGGTTGAAGTGAGGAGGGGATGGGCGTGAGGACGGTGAAGTCGGCGGTATGGGTGCCGAAGAAGGTGGGGGTGAGGCCGGTGAGAGGGGCGGTGCCGGCATTGCGCAGGGTGAATTGCAGGTCTTTTGGCTGGCCACCGAGGTCGACGGTGCCGAATTCGGCGAGGGATTGGCCAGGGAAGAGAGGATTGCCGATGGGGAGTTCGATGGCGAGGTCGGGAGCGACGGTGGCGGTGCCGGTGAGGCTGACTTGGAAGGGGTTATGGGTGGGGTCGTTGCTGGTGAGAGAGAGGGTGGCGGAGCGGGCGCCGCCGGGGGGGGGGGCGAAGGGGACGACGAAGACAGAGGTGGTGCCGGACGGGAGGGAGGGAGGGGGGGGGACGGGGATTTGGAAGTCGCCGGGGGTGGCACCGGTGAAGGCGAGGGCGAGGCCGGTGAGCGGGCCGGTGCCGCTGTTGCTGACGGTGAAGGTGCGATCGATTGGGTTTTCGGCGACGGCAGCGGTGCCGAAGTGGAGGGAGGAGACGCCGCTGGTGAGGGTGGTGCCGACGGGTTGTTCGACGGTCATGTTGGGGGTGACCATGCCGATGCCGTAGAGGAAGATATCGAAGGGATTTTCGTCGGGGTCGTTGCTGGCGACGCGGGCGATGGCGGTGAGTTCGCCGCTGATTTGAGGGGCGAAGCGGAGGGTGAAGGTGGTGGAGCTACCGGGGGCGAGAGTGGCTGCGGGTGGAACTTGGACAAAGTAGGTGCTGGCGTTAGTGCCCGAGAGGGTGACCTGGATGCCAGTGAGGTTGGCGGTGCCGGAGTTGGTGATGGCGAAAGTGCGGTCGGCGAGGCCGGTGGTGATGGGGGTGGAACCGAAGTTGATCTGGCTGGCACCGCCGGTGAGGGCTGTGCCGAGAGGTTGATCGATGGCGATGTCCGGAGTGGGGAGGAGGCCGTTGCCGGAGAGGGTGACGAGGAAGGGGCTTTCGTCGGGGTCATTGCTGACGAGGCGGAGGGTGGCAGTGCGGGTGCCGCCGGCGGTGGGGGCGAAGCGGACGACGAGGTTGGCACTGGCATCCGAGGCGAGGGTTGAAGCGGGGACTTGTTGTAGGCTGAAGTCGGCTGCGTTGGCGCCGGTGATGGTGGTGGTGATGCCGGTGAGCGATTGGGTGCCGCGGCTGCGAACGAGGAAGGTGCGATCGTCGGGCGTGCCACCGACGAGGGTGCTGCTGAAGGTGACGGTGGCGAGGGTGTTGATGAGGGGGACGCCAGGGGGATACTCGACATTGACGTCGACGGCTTCCTGAACGAGTGCGGCGCCGAAGACGAAGGCGGCACCTTTGTCTGGGGTGACGAGATCGGAGCGGCTGGCGCCGGTGATGACGCGGCCTTCGGAAGCGGCGACGGCGATGCCGAACTGGTCATTGGTGCCGGCACTGGAGGAGATGAGGACAAGTTCCGGGCTGGTGGGTGTGGCGGAGCCGAGGTCGTAGACCCATGCGGTGCCGGCGTCGGTGGCGGCGAGATCATCGAGATGGGCGCCGACCGTGACGCGTTGTCCGTCGATGGCGACCGCGATACCGAACTGGTCGTTGGCGGCGGGTTGGGGATTGCTGAGGGTGCGGGTCGGGGTGGTTGGGGTGGCGCCGCTGAGGTTGTAGATGTAGGCGATGCCAGCGTCATTGGCGGCGGAGTCGTCGAGGTTGGCGCCGACGGCGACGAGGGTGCCGGAAACGGAGATGGAGAAGCCGAATTGATCGCTGGCGGCGGGTGAGGGGTTAGTGAGGGTGAAGGCGGCTGTGGTTGGGGAGGGGCCGTCGAGATTGAAAGCGTAGGCGGATCCAGCATCGGTGGCGCCGGTATCGTCGCCTGAAGCGCCGATGAGCACCCATCCCTGGCTGATCGCGACGGATTGACCGAAGAAATCCTGCATGACAGGCGAGGGATTTCGAAGGGTGCGAATGGGGGTGGTGGGCGTGGTGCCGTCGAGCTGGTAGACATAGGCGCTGCCGGAGTTGGTGGCGAGGGCGTCATCGAGTCTCACCCCGACGACGAGGCGGGCGCCGGAGAGGGCGAGGGCGCTGCCGAATTGGTCGCTGGAAGCGGGTTCGGGGTTGTCGAGGATGAAGGCGGGGATGGAGGGGGTGGGGCTGGCGAGATTGTAGATGTAGACTTTGCCGGTGTCATTGACGCTGCCGGAGTCGGCGAAGGGAGCGCTGACGGCGACCCAGCCGCCTGAGATGGCAACGGCGTAACCGAATTCGTCGCCGTTGGCTGGATTTGGATTGTTGAGGGAGACGGTGGGGGCGCCGGGGGAAGGGGAGGCGAGGTCGTAGATGTAGGCGCTGCCGGCATTGAGGGCGCCGATGTCATCGAGGCGAGCGCCGACGACGAGGCGGGTGGATGACATGGAGACGGCGCCGCCGAAGAGGTCGCCGGAGGAGGGGCTGGAATGGTTGAGGAGACGGACGGGGGTGCCCGGGGAGGGGCCGCCGAGGTTGTGCAGGGCGACGGCGCCGGTGTTGCCGACTACGGAGTCGTCGAAGGGAATGCCGACGGCGATCCAGTCGCTATGGATGGCGACGCTGAGGCCGAGATTGTCGGCGGCGACGGGAGTGGTGCGGGCAAGATTTGCCACGGGGAGAGTGGGTTGGCTGGCATTGAGATCGAAGGCGTAGGCGCGACCGGAGTTGTTGGCGGTGGTGTCATCGAAGGGGGTGCCGACGACGACGCGGGTGCCATGGATGGCGACGGCGTAACCGAATTGGTCGGAGAGGGTGGGGCCTGGGTTGTCGAGGACGAGGGAGGGGTTTGAGGGGATGCCGGAGGTGAAGTCGTAGACATAGGCGCGGCCTGAGTTGGTCGCGGTGGCGTCATCGGAAGCGACGCCGACGATGAAGCGGGTGCCTTGCAGGGAGACAGCGTTGCCGAAGGAATCGGCGTCGGCGGGATGAGGGTTGATGAAGGTGGCGAGAGGAGTGGAGGGTGTGGAGGCGTTGAGATCGTAGAGCGTGACCGAGCCGACGTTGTTGACACCGGAGGCGTCTTTTTGGGGCGTGCCAACGAGGAGGTAGCGACCGTCGAGGGAGAGGGTCTGACCGAAGGCGTCGCCCGTGACGGGTGAGGGGTTATTGAGGGTGAGTTCGGGGAGTTGCGGGTTGGCACCGGCGAGGTTGAAGACGTAGACGGAGCCGGCATTGGTGGCACCGGCGTCGTCGAGGTTGGCGCCGATGGCGACACGGGTTCCGGAGATGGCGACGGAAGAACCAAATTGGTCGGAAGCTGCTGGCAGAGGATTGCGGAGGATGTGGGTGGGCTGGGTGGGGGTGGAGCCAGCGAGGTCGTAGACGTAGGCGATGCCGGTGTTTGAGGCGTCGGTGTCATCCTGGAAAGCGCCGACGACGACGCGGCTGCCTGAGAGGGCGACGGACATGCCGAACTGGTCGGAGACGTTGGGGGAGGGGTTGCGAAGGACGAAGAGGAGGTTGCCTGAGGCGGTGTCGAAGACTTTGACGGCGCCGGAGTCCTGGGCGCCGAGGTCGTCGAAGGGAGCGCCAGCGAGGGTGTAGGTGGGACTGACTGCGACGCTGAGGCCCATGGCGGCGGACTCTTGGGCGGCACCGTCAGGTGGGGAAAGGAGCTGGAGGAGGCTGCCGGGTTGCTGCGCCGAAACGCTCAGGGCGACCAGGCACAACGCTGGAAGGCCGAGTTTTCGGAGCACAGGGAATGGGAACATGGATTGGATAAGCGGTCGGAACGAGGGAAGCCTCATTCTGTTGAATATTGTAACTATGATAATTGTAAATAAATTGAAATGCAAGGATTGTGATAATTAAATCAGGGTGAAATTCGGCTTTTGGAAGGTGGTGGAGAGGGATGTTTTCCGGTGGGATTGGCTTTGGGGTGGGCCTTTGGCATGGGGAAGAGGCTGATTTTTGGGGCGGATATCGATTTTGATGCTCAATGGCATCACCATTTGATGCGCATTGACATCAGTTTTGGCGAAGGTATCTTGAGCGGGTGAGGACGACCTTGACGATTGATGATGAGTTGGCGACGAGCATCGAGCGTCTGCGTCAGCGTCAGGGGGTGGGGCTGCGGCAGGTGATCAATGATTTGCTGCGCAAGGGGCTGTTGGCGGAGGCTGAGAGGGCGGAGCCGAAGGTCTATGTGGCGCCGACGTTTAAGACTGGGCTGCGGCCTGGAATTGACCCGACGCGAATGAATCAGTTGTTGGATGAGCTGGAGGTGGAGGAATATCTGCAACGATGATTTGTCCTGATGTGAACCTGTTGCTCTACGCGGTGCATGAGGACTACCCGGAGCACGCGAAGGCTAAGCGGTGGTTGGAATCGGTGTTGTCGGCGGCGGCACCCGTTGCCCTGCTTCACGTTGTCGTGATGGGCTTTGTTCGGCTATCGACTCATCGAAAGATTTTCTCCCAGCCGTTGACCGTGGAAGAAGCGCTGACTGTCGTCGATGGCTGGCTGGCGATGCCGAATGTGCGATGGGTGTCTCCGGGTGGGCAGCATTGGGAGTTGCTGAAGGAGAATCTGCGCGATGCGGGGACGGCGGGAAGTTTGACCACGGATGCTTACATTGCGGCGGTGGCGGCGGAGTTCGGGCTGATCGTGCATACCAACGATCCGGATTTTGGGCGGTTTCCGGCGGTGAAGTGGGTGAATCCTTTGTTGGGGCAGTGAAAACTGCGCTACGTGCAGGGGGCAAGCAGGATGCTTGGACCACCTTTTGGAGTGCGGCGTTGCCGATTAAAAGTGGGGCAGACAGGAGAGCCGAGGCTCAGCGAGACAGGCGAAGCCAATCTGCTTCACTTGGGGCGGTTGAGCCAGGCTTGGAACATGAGGATGTCCCAGAGGTAGAAGTGCCAGTTGCGGGTGCCGGAGAGGTGTTCCTGCCATTTTTGGCGGATGGGGGCGGGGTGGAAGTGGCCTTCGCGTTTGAGGCGGGTTTCGCTGAGGAGCTCTTCGGCCCAGTCGCGGAGGGGGCCTCTTAACCAGACGTCGAGGGGGATGCCGAAGCCGCGTTTGGGGCGGTCGATGAGCTTTTGCGGGACGTGGCGGTAGAGGGCTTGGCGCATGAGCCATTTGCCTTGGTCGTTGCGGACTTTCATCGACGTGGGGATGGTCCAAGCGAACTCGATGAGGTGCTGATCTAACAGGGGGATGCGGCCTTCCAAACTGACGCCCATGGCAGCGCGATCGACTTTGGTGAGGATGTCGCCTGGGAGGTAGGTCTCCATGTCGAGATGCATCATGCGATGGGTGAAGTCGGGGACTTC
>Ga0164293_10005783_pt1 | contig 10546 bp, 9 predicted proteins | sample GEODES118metaG_FD_111487 | JGI IMG/M metagenome (GOLD analysis project Ga0164293, IMG submission 111487) | Eutrophic lake water microbial communities from Lake Mendota, Wisconsin, USA - GEODES118 metaG | ecosystem: Environmental > Aquatic > Freshwater > Lake | place: USA: Lake Mendota, Wisconsin...
ATTTACTGGCCAACTACGGATCAGAAGGTTTGGGGTTCGAATCCCTGCGGGCGCACTCTACAAAAACTCACTGTCGAACTTCTCTATCAGGGATTTGCTTGCCTTTGTGACTCCATCTTGCCATTGGTGTTCAATATTTTGGCCGATGTAATCAGATATGAATTTAAAACTTCTCCAAGAAATGTTGTATCTATTACAAACCCGAGCAATGGCAATCAATTCCATGTCTACTATATCTACTTTCATTCGGTCCAAAAAAGCATCAGATTCCCGAACAAAACTGTCGCCTGATGCACATATCACTCCATCGTAACCTGAATAATATTCGTTATTTCCATCTTCACATGGGATCAAACCTCTCTCACATAAAGGAAAAGCATCAAAATCTCTTTCAATCACCTTATGAACTTCTACAACTCCTTCAATTTCGGGCTGCATTGCACCAGCAGTCCCCAGATTTATAACTAGATCTGGCTTATAAATTTGAACAGATTCCATAAGTTTCATCGATGAGTTTATTTTACCAACACCTGAGTAAATTATATTTGATCTATTACCCCAGTTTTCTATTGATAACTCTGTAGGGAGTGCTGCAATAACTAATATATGCTTGTATTTTGGCACATGACCTAAACTCACCCCACTACTTTATCGTAGTTGAGTGCTATACGCTCAAATCGGGGTACTCTGAATCATGGAGATAAATGAATTTATTCAAAATTACGGAATTCTTGAATCTAAAGCGTGCAAATCAAAAAGTAATTTAGAAGTTTCTGCATTTACACCAGTTGCTTTTCAAAACAATGGGTTTAGAACGGACATTGAATCCAAAGATCAGTTATATAAATACATTGACACCATGCACGTGGGCAGATTCTCTCAAAATTTGTTTTTATTGGGGGAGGGTCTAACAACTCCTGAGTTTGAATTGTTTAAGGAAAGCGTAAAAATTTCTATCGAGTTCACAAAAAGTTTAGGCAAGGAATTAATACCTATTAATGCCTTGACAAGAGCATTTATTAGTTACCGAGCAATTAAATCTTTATCAGCAAACTTCAATGAGCTCACTAGCATATGTGAAATTGGTCCCGGGAGTGGGTATTTGGGCTTACTTTGCGGCTTATCTGGTTTCCCATACTCAAGTGTAGATGTTACTAAAAATTTAACGACTTATCAAAATGCTTTATGGAACTTTGCTAACATTAAAGTTAAGTTCGCCGGAGTTCAAGGTGACTATAGTGGGAATCATTTTTTGCAAATTCCGTGGTGGGAATGGAGCAACCTAAAAACTATTTTACCCGAACGTAATATTGTTGTTATGAATCACGTAATAAAAGAAATGACACCTCTTTCTTTGCGGTTTAGTATCCGCAGATTTACAGACCTTGGAGCAAAATTTGTTACCGCTGAAGGTTTAGGGTATTCGACTAATCCAAAAAACACATTTTCTATTATTGATAATTGTAGTGTTATTCATAATGGCACTATAAATAGAAACTATCAAAAAATTTGGCTCTGGAAAATCAATAAAAGGGAAAACAAAAAAGTTGATGTTCTTGGTTCACATAGCGATGATACTTTTAGTTTGATTCATAAAGCTAAAATATATATACTAACCTTTTTAGAAAGCACAAGATTATTCCGGAAATTAGGTTATGGAAGTATAAAATTTAAGCAGAAAGTGTTATATAGATATCAAATGAAACAAAAACTAAGTTCAATGATGGTCCAACCCAAAATTGTCGTTTCAAAAAATGAGTTAGTTGATTTTCTGATTTCATGTAACAGTAATTTGATTTCAGATGATGATTTATTCATGACCTACTCTATGACTAGTCAGCACCTTTAATATATAAAAGCAGCATTTTTCAATAAAGCATGAATACAAGGATTCAAAGTTGGACACCATGGTTTTGGTGGTACTAATGTGAAAAGTACTATTACTTTAGTTTTATCAAATTGGTAGCTCTAAAGATCAGAATTCATCAGTATACAAATTGTATTTCAGTGCAGATACTGTACAATAGTTGCATTAATTATAAGTTTGCATGATTTCAGCATATCAATACTAGAGGAGATTAGATTGAAGAAATGTTTAATAATAGGTGCAGGATTTGCAGGTTTGGCAATGTCGCACCAACTCAAGCTAATTGGTGGCTGGGATACGACAATAGTAGAAACTGGTACAGAACTTGGCGCTGGAGTAAGAACTAGATTTTGGGGCGGACACCCTTACACTTTTGGGCCGAGACATTTTCTCACAAAAAATGAAAAAGTTTTTGAGTACCTGAATAGCTATTTGCCAATGAGGCTATGTGCGGAACATGAGTTTATTTCTTATGTTGAGCAAGATCAAAATTTTTATACTTACCCAATCAACTCAATTGACATTCCAAGAATGCCAGAAGCAAATCTAATTACTAAAGAGTTAAGCCAGATTAACGGTCAGGTTCGTGCTAATAATTTTGAGGAATATTGGATTAATGCAATTGGCCCCACACTTTACGAAAAATTTATAAATTCATACACAAAGAAAATGTGGCAAGTAAATTCAAACCAAGAATTAGACACATTTGAATGGTCGCCAAAAGGAACAACTTTAAAATCCGGTCCACGTGCTGCTTGGGACACAGCAATTTCAGCATACCCTTTGGCGAGTAATGGTTATAATGATTATTTTGAAATTGCTGCAGCCGAATCTAAAATACTTTTCTCAACCAGAATCAGTAAATATGATCTTGAAAATAAGAAAGTTTATTATCAAGATGATTGGCACACTTTTGATGTAATTGTAAGTACAATTTCACCAGATTCACTTTTTCAATTTTCAAATGGTGAGCTTCCATTTATTGGTCGAGATCTCCACAAATTTGTATTGCCCATTGAGCACGCTTTCCCAAAAAATGTTTATTTTGTATACTATGTTAACTCTGAACCTTTTACTCGAATTGTTGAGTATAAAAAATTTACACTTCACAAGTCTGATTCAACATTGCTTGCTTTAGAAATTCCATCAAAAAATGGCAAGCATTATCCTCTACCAATTCGGAAGTGGCAGACTTTGGCGGATAGCTACTTGGATCAACTGCCAAAGGATGTCTATTCAATAGGCAGAGCAGGTTCATACAGATACGAGGTAGATATTGACGATTGTATTGAACAAGCAATGGGCGTATCTGAATCATTAGTTTAATAGTACTAAACTTAATTCACAGCAATAAAACTTATGATCTACCAGTAGCCAAAAAAGTTTTTAAGTGACTCGTTAACGAAGAACGTGTAGATATTTTATCGAACCAGCTTTCTCCCAAATTTATCATAGATAAAGCTGGCTGTAGATTAGTTTTAACTATACTTGGTTTGGGCCCTTCAAAAGTTTCCGCAATCAAATTTGCCGCTTGTAAATAAGTTAAATCACCGTTTGTGTAACAATTTACGATGTATTTTTCAGTTTTATCTGAGTGCGTTTCTGAAATTATACGAGATATTACATCTATCTCTGAAATTAAACTGCTAAAGGTTTTGTCAGGGTTGTATACGAGAGTTTTTTCTCGTAATTTACTTTGATATATCCATCTATCAATAATATTTTGAGAAACTCGCCTACCGAGCAATGTTGGTATTCGAAGAATAAGCAAATGACCGCGAGAGCCAATTTGTTTTAAGACATTCGCAATAGTGTTCTCAAAATATAATTTTGATTTAGCATAGTCATTTTCTGGATTTGGAATCGTTTTTTCCGTAACTTGCTGACGGTTCAAAGTGCCGTAAATACTTGAAGTGCTAGCAAATACAAACTTACAATCAGGATTTAAATTAATTCTAGAAAAGAAATTCAATGGAGCTTTATAGTTGACTTCATAAAAATCTGTATTATTTATTCTTGGGCCATGAGCCGCAGCATGAAACACAAAATCAAACGGCAGGTGCAGTTCATTATGATCCCATGTATTTGGATTAAGCAAATCCATTCTTATATGGCCCGTTAGCGCTTTTCGATCCAAACGTGAAGATGTTGCTAAAACCTTAAAACCAACCGAACACAAAGCTTTTGCACAATCCTGAACTAAGCTCGAAGAAGCTCCCGTGACAAGAGCACGTTGAGTTTCCATTAGTTACCATTTCTCCTATCTCAAGTGGGCCAAATAATAACTTTTAGTTAGTATAGATCCTAAGGCATTCATACATTATGGTATTCTTTTATTCATCAGAGCCAAGCAGATTGGGTAAAAATGTTTTCAAGTATTTTAGATCTACCTAAACCTAAACCAATGCCAAGTGAGGATATTTATTTAGCTGAAAGACAAAAACGTTTGAATTTTTCGAGTTTATGTCAAGAAAACTATGACCGTTATTTATTTTCATCCAAAATAAATTCAGTTCCTGACTATTTACCTATTAAATTAGACATTGAAAATTTGAGCAGGTGTAATTTTCGTTGCGTTATGTGTCAAGTAAGTGAGTGGGCAAAAGGACAACGTGCCCGAGATTTAACTTTTCATGAATTTCAGCAAATAATTGACGAAAATCATGGGTTAGTAGAAATAAAGATACAAGGCATGGGTGAACCCACCTTGGCGCGAGATGATTTTTACCGCATGATTAAATATGCTCGCGAAAGACACATTTGGGTTAGAACTGTTACAAATGGTTCGCTTCTCCACTTGAACGATAACTCATTGAAGTTATTGGAATCTGGTATTAATGAAGTTCAAATAAGTATTGATGGTGCAAACAAGGAAGTATTTGAAGCAATTAGGGTTGGCGGAAAATTTGAAAGAGTTGTGGATAATGTTACAAATCTAAATAATTTAGCAAAAAGTTTGGGTAAACAAGTCACAAAAATGTGGACTGTAGTTCAAGACAAAAATATGAGTCAGCTTAGAGATCTGGTTGTTTTAGCTAATGACATGAATTTCACTAGCATGGTTTTTAGCCTGGATATTTCGGATTGGGGAAATTCAGATTGGACCTCGAGAATAAAAGAAAAGTCCGTAAGTCATGTTTTTGATTTGAAATATGCAAATGAACTATATGAACTCGGAGAAAGTTTAGGAGTAAACGTAGCCTTTTGGAACATTAATGAAAAATATGAAATTTCTAATAAAGAGAAGCTTTGTCCCTGGCCATTTGAGCGTTCGTATATAGCATCTGATAATAGAATTGTTCCATGTTGCATGGTCGCAGATCCAGACACTTTTGAAATTAAAGGACCTGGTACTTTTGTTGAAATTTGGAACTCTAAACAGTATCAACGATTTAGAGAAACCCACTTAGCTGGGGACTTAAATAAACTTCCTAGTATTTGCAAAGGTTGCTACAAAAAATAATTTACCAAAATTGTTTGCAAACTTCGCAAAACTATAACGAGTAAATTTTTAGTCTAATACTTTATGGTATTTGTAATTTAAGCATTGTTAGTCAATGCAGTATCAACAATTTGATGCCATAGTTCATTAAGATGCCAGAATATTACACTTATAAGCAAGTTGGTGCTACGCTAAAATAATGTTTTTTATAAAAAAAATCTTTAATCGAGTTCAACTTATCACTTCTGCATTATTTTATTCGTTGTTTATATTTACATTTTCAAAGAAGTTGACAATCCCTACTGGTGAGCAAATAGATGATCTTAAACATAGTGGTTTTTTTGATAACAAAAATACAATTGATGTAACAAAGTTATATCAAGATGCCAGACTTGCAAACAAGAAACATACCGAAGGCAATTATAAAGAGGCCACTAAAATACACCAAAATATTCTTGAAGAAATTTACACCTTTAATAACATTAATGAATCTACATGGTCTCCAATGTTCCTTTCATATTATTTTGGAGGCTTTTTAGGTCATAGAGCTTTAATTGGCGTTTTATTAGCTGCCCAGAAATTTGGAATGGTGTCTCCAATAACCCGCATTTTGCCTTATTCTGGAGAAGTTAATGAGCAGCAATTGAAAATTTTATTTGATAATAATAAAGATATTGAAATAGTAAGAAGTGATAGTGGCCATAGATTTTTAGAAGGTCCACTTAATTGGCATTTGTCAGAGCGGCTATGGATGATCAAAACTAATCAAGGATTTCTAGAAACTCAAGAATTTACAGATAAAGTATTTAGGCGCTTACAAGAACTACATATCAATTCTGTATTAGAGTTAGACTATGATTATGTATTTAAATCACAACAAGAATTAGAGAAGCTCGGACTACCTAAGAATCAAGAGTTTGTAGCCCTTCATGTAAGAAAAAAGACATGGAATGATTTCGATGTAAGACAAGCTAAAGTTGAAGAATATTCGGCATCCGTCAAAGAACTTTTAAGACTAGGATATTACGTTGTACAAATAGGCACTGATCCTCAAGCACCTATTTTAAGTGATAAGAGAGTAATAATTGTGCAGGGTGACTACGATTTACCAAGATTTTTGACCCCGTATGTACTTGCAAAAAGTAAATTCCTAATAAATACTTGTTCAGGTCCAACTTACCTTGCAGCATTGTTTGGGACTCCGGTTTTGCAGACCAACGTTATTGCATTTGGTAAGAGTGCTGTAACATTGAGCAACAACTCAATTCATATTCCTAAAAAGATGATGTATAAGGGCCGTGAATTAAGCCTTTATGAATTACTCAGCAGTCCACAGGGGTACTCCTATAAGAATATTAAATTCTTAAATCAGTCCGGATTCGATTTAATTGAAAATTCCAGTGAAGAAATTTTGAACGCTACAAAAGATATTCTACAATTGATTCAAGGTGACTCTGTAGAACTTTCCGGAATGTCAGCAGTTAAAGCAATAAGAGAAAATTTGCAAGTTCCAACTAACGGAAACATTGCTCCTTCTTACATAGAAAAAAATGAGAGTTGGATACGAACCTAGTACTTCAAGATATTAGACTCAGCAACTTATTACTAGAATTCATGATAGAAAAATTTAAGGAAAACTTTTAGGACGCGCTAAAATCTGGCAACCTTCACTTCGATTTTCTGAAGCAAGTAGCCATCTGTCTGTAACTGACGGTACTTCCATCAGGCAATCAGTTAAATTTCGTTGCATTGTTGGTAGTACTAAAACATTAAAGTAAATTTTTAGGTTTGTTAAAAAATTATCTGTAATCCCGTATTTAAAAAATTGTGCTTTATGAACTTCGATACAGATAGTCACATTTCTAGCTGCTAAGTCTTTAATAAAATCATGCTCAAAAAACTTATTTTCAAAACCTTCTATGTCACAAATAATTAAAGTACTTGAATTCTCAATAATATTTTGTTCATTTAATTTAGAGATAATTATCGCTGCATCTGCTGTTCCGTTTATTTGGAATCTCGATTCATCTATACTGTTTGCTGATGCATTCCTTCTAATGATTGGGAAATAGTCTTCATTTGACTCAAAAAGAATAGCTTTTTCGCAGCATCTCAAACGAAGCATTCCTAAGGAATAATAACCAGTTCCAGCTCCGATATCTATCAAAGTAGACCAAGTATTCCCAGATATGTAACTGAGAACTTCCTGTTCGTAAATTCCATACTTTTTTTGAACTAAAGATTCGTATGAGTCAAACCACGATAGAGATTCTATTTCATATGACATTCCTGCGAACGGCCCAGCAGTGATATTGAAAGTTTTATATTGTTGATGCAATTGAGAGTAATTTCTGTCATCATATATATTTTTTTGAGAAATATAGGTTTTACGCGCAGAATAAAAATAAGCAGTAAGTTTATCGCTTTTTGCGACTAGTCTCATTGTGTATTTATTAAAATGATATATTTTAAAAAGGAATTTATGGAGATTAGGTGTTTTTTTTCTCAACAAGTTTTTTACAATTTGTATCATAAAACAATTATATCAGTTCATTTGTAATCATGTTAAATAACATAATTAATTCGCCCTGATCAAAGTTTGTTATCATAAAAATTCCACATATAAATTACATGGAGCACCAAAAATACAGCCAAAAAAGCTTAATCTTTTATTTACCTTTAGTATAGATTGATGTAGGTTACGTGTATGCACTCGGGAATTCAAATTCATTCAGTGTTAGAGATTAAACACCAATCAATGTGCCGAGCTGTTTTTGACCAAACCTGGGCCAAAAGTGCCGGTACTGAAATTACCCCGAATCTTTTGCAAGCAATGATCCATAGCGGGGCTTATCTTTCCGGTGCTTTTATCGGTAAAAAGTGTGTTGGTGCATCCTTTGCATTTCCTGCAACATCAGATGGATTACATTTACACTCCCACATGACTGCAGTATTGGATGATTATCGTGACCAAGGTATTGGTTATGCATTAAAAATTGATCAATGGAAATGGGCTCAGAAAAATGATTATTCAAAGATAACTTGGACATTTGATCCACTAGTTGCGCGGAATGCAAAGTTAAATCTAATAAAACTGGGCGTCGATATTTCTGGTTATTATCCAAATTTTTATGGAGATATGTCAGATGCGTTAAATGTAGGAGATGAATCAGATCGAGTTATGGCAAGTTGGAAAATTTTTGGTGATCAACCAGTAGCAAAGAGTTTAATTATCAATCCAAGTGATCCAGATATCATAATTAAAATTCCAGAAGACATTGTTGCTATAAGGAGTGAAGATATATCTGAAAATCTTGTATGGCGACGCAAGGTTAGAGAAGAATTTACGCGAGCTTTTGAAAAAGGCGGCAAAGTAATTGGTTTTTCAGCAAATAATGAATATGTTGTGAGGATATGAAACTAGAGGAGATAGAGATACGAATAATTCACCTGCCACTAGTTAGGCCTTTTAGAACCTCATTTGGAACTCAAACCTCTCGTGAAGTTTTATTGGTTAAAGTTACAAACGAGAACGGAACTGTTGGCTGGGCAGAGTGTGTTGCAATGTCAGAGCCACTTTATTCACCAGAGTATGTGGTGGGTTGTATTGATTTAATTAAAAGATTTTTAATCCCAGCACTTAAAGCAAAGCCTGAAATAAACGCTGAGGATGTCGCAACTGTTTTAAAACCATTTTTAGGTGGTTTGATGGCAAAAGCTGCACTTGAAACTGCAATTTTAGATGTGCAGCTTCGTGATCAAAAAATTTCACTTGCTTCATACCTTGGGGCTGCTAAAAGTAAGGTCGAGTGTGGTGTATCAGTTGGTATTGCAAATAATCTAGAGGCGCTTGGGAAAGAGGTTAAATCCTATGTTGATGCTGGGTACCGACGAATAAAGTTAAAGATAGAACCAGGTTGGGATATCGAAGCAGTTAAATATATAAGAAATTTATATCCAGACATTCCATTACAAGTTGATGCCAACCAGGCGTACTCAAGAAATGACGGAAAGCATTTAGCGAAGCTAGATGAATTCAATTTGTTGTTAATTGAACAACCTCTGGATGAGCATGACATTTTGGGTCACGCACTCCTTGCTAAAGAGGTTAAAACTGCGATCTGTCTGGATGAATCAATTGTTTCCCTGCAATCAGCAGAGGATGCATTAGCGCTTAAAGCAACCACAATTATTAATATCAAACCAGGCAGAGTTGGTGGATATCTTGAATCGGTAAAGATTCATGATCTTTGTCTTAAGAATAAAATCCCAGTTTGGTGTGGTGGGATGTTAGAGACTGGTATTGGAAGAGCCGCGAACTTAGCCCTTGCCGCCCTGCCTGGGTTTACATTGCCTGGTGACACATCAGCATCAGCTCGCTACTTTAAGCAAGATATAACAACACCATTTGTTATGGAGGATGGTTATCTAAGTGTTCCAAACAAGCCTGGAATTGGTGTTGAGCCAGACATGGATTTTCTAGAGTCAATTACAAAGTCTAAAGAAATTATTGTTTAATTGAGAAAGATCGCAGTTTTTTCACAGATAACTCTCAAGTAAACTTCCTACTATCTGCAGAGTACCTGAATGTAAAAGAGAGCATTGGAGTGAAATGAGAAACAGTCTCTATAAAGTGTTAACCGGATTTGTTATCGGAGTAGTAACTGTTGGTGGTTATGCAGTTGCAAATACCAGCAACGTACCGGTAGTTAAAGCATGTATTGATAACAAAACTAAGGCACTTTACGCCTCCAATAATGGCAGCTGCACAAAGGGCAGAAGCGCTATTGATATTGGCGCTACTGGGGCAAATGTGAAAAGCATTGCCCAATTAGTATCTGCATCCGTTGTCTCAATTAAGGTAAGCACTACCCTTGGCTCTGGATCTGGCTCCGGTTCAATATATAAATCCACCTCCTCCCTTTCTTATGTCATAACCAATAACCATGTGATTGAAAGCGCGGCCACCTCCGGCAAGATTGAGGTTGAGTTAAACAATGGAGATATCTATCCGGCCAGTATTGTTGGCAGAAACTCTGAGTATGACCTTGCGGTAATCTCAATTAAAAAAGGAAATCTTCCTGAGATTCCAATCGGTGATTCATCATCTATTGCAATTGGAGATGCGGTAGTTGCCTTTGGTTCACCCCTTGGCTTATCTGGAACTGTAACTAGTGGAATTGTCTCTGCATTAAATCGACCAGTAACTACTGGCTCAAGTAATGCTGAAAGCTTTA